>Ga0209755_10001094_pt1 | contig 44939 bp, 35 predicted proteins | sample TergutCo191P1_FD_187301 | JGI IMG/M metagenome (GOLD analysis project Ga0209755, IMG submission 187301) | Cornitermes sp. P1 segment gut microbial communities from Petit-Saut dam, French Guiana - Co191P1 (SPAdes) (version 2) | ecosystem: Host-associated > Arthropoda: Insects > Digestive system... | reverse complement strand
AGGAGCGGATCAAATCAATATCGCTGTACATCAGGTAAATGAAATAACCGTAAAAAATCATGAGAAGGTAGAAACCTTGATGGGAGAAGTATCCAAATTTAAGGTTGAGTAACAGTTTCGCTGCTTTTTGTATATAAACAAGTATTATTAACCTTTAATCTACCAGAAAAGACCGGTTTTGCCGGTCTTTTTTTTATTTAAAAATACTCCGAATTTTCTTGCCTTTACTTGGACTATTTTCTTAATTTTAATATTGAGTATCAATCCATGTGATAAAAAAATCATAAATTTGGAGGAAATTATATGAAATTGAAATTTAAACTGAGCATTATGGTAATTGCTATTCTGACTGTTGTTGTAGCGGGCGTTTCCGTGCTTTTATTAAGCCGGGCATCCGGTATCAGTATTGATTTAAACAGGCAGGTAATGAAATTCCTGTCCGGCGAGCAGGCTGAGTACTGGAAGGGCAGGCGGGACGCGCATTTAAGAATGATCAGCACTTTGGCGGACGTTATGGCGGATTATTCCAAGATACCGGCAGGAGAAAGACGGGATACTTTTGATCGTATGCTGCAGGGTACATTGGCGGCTCAGCCAAATATTCAGCAAATTTATACAGTTTGGCTGCCTGACGCGGTTGACGGCATGGATGCGCGGATGATAGGGCGTCCCGGTTCCGGTCCCACAGGGCAGTATGCTGTTGCCTATACAAGAGAAAGTGGCGCGATAGAAGCTATTGTCTGTCCGTTTTTGGAAGAGACAATAATATTACTTAACAGTCCCGTCTCAAGAAAACAATCTGTACCGGCTCCGTTTTTCAGAAATATTCAGGGAAAAAATACATTAATGGTCAGAATGGTAACGCCTATTATCTGTTCTGATACTAATAAGGTTGTAGGAGCTGTAGGTATGCTGATGGATGTTGAAATGATGCAGCCGACTGTCACTCAGACAATTAAAAACAATGATGTAATTGCCGCAATGGCGATTTATTCCAATGACGGAACTATTTTAGCTCACGCGTATCCTGATCGTATAGGAAAAAAAATGAAAGAAGTTGATACAGTTTACGGCGAGCATATGCAGGCGGCGATTAACGCTGTCGCAGAAGGCAAGGCATTCAACTGTTCCTCATATTCATCAGTAATGGATATAACTCTGGAAATATTTATATCGCCATTTATGCTGGGAAATTCGGATACGTCATGGTCTGTTATGGTCGCGACAACAGACGATTATATTTTATCGGAAGTGCACGATATAACAAATTTTACTATAATTCTTGCGATAATTATTATTGTTGTTGTAGCTGCAATAGTCTATTTTGTTTTAAACCTTACCATGAAACCTGTTGTAAATGTCGCCCAAACTTTGAAGGATATAGCTCAGGGAGAAGGCGATTTAACGCGTTCTATCCCTGAAAAAGGCAATGATGAAATCACGGAGCTTTCCCGCTATTTCAATCAGACTCTGACAAAGATAAAAAATCTTATTACGAACATTAAAAAGGAAGCTGAAGTATTGGCAGGCATAGGAACCGAACTTGCAAGTAACATGAACGAAACCGCCGCCGCTGTAAATCAGATAACAGCCAATATTCAAAGCATTAAAGGAAGAGTTGTCAATCAAAGCGCAAGCGTAAGCCAGACTAATGCTACGATGGAACAGGTTACCGTAAACATTAATAAATTGAACGGACACATCGAAGATCAAAATATTTGCGTTTCGCAGGCTTCCTCGGCTATTGAACAAATGGTTGCCAATACTCAATCGGTTACGGGAACTCTTATTAAGAACAGCACTAATGTAAAACAGCTCAAAGACGCTTCGGAAATAGGACGCGGAGGTCTTCAGGGAGTTGCGTCCGATATAGGAGAGATTTCCCGGGAATCGGAAGGTCTTTTGGAGATTAACTCTGTTATGGCGAATATCGCGAGCCAGACAAATCTGCTTTCAATGAATGCCGCCATTGAAGCCGCTCACGCAGGAGATGCCGGCAAAGGTTTCGCCGTTGTTGCGGACGAAATCAGAAAACTCGCGGAATCGTCAAGCGCGCAGTCAAAAACAATAGGAATAGTGTTAAAGAAAATAAAGGATTCTATCGACAAGATTTCATCTTCTACAGGAAATGTTTTGAACAAATTTGAAGCAATAGGCGAAAGTATCGAAACTGTAGCGCAGCAGGAAGACAATATCCGCAACGCGATGGAAGAACAGGGGCAGGGGAGTAAGCAAATTCTGGACGGAATAGGAAAAGTTAATTCTATTACAAAACAGGTTAAATCCGGTTCCAATGAAATGCTTGACGGCGCGAAGGAAGTAATTCAGGAGAGCGTCAATCTTGAAAAGGCAACACAAGAAATTACCTACGGCATGAATGAAATGGCTACAGGCGCTGATCAAATCAACATTGCCGTTCATCATGTAAACGAGATTTCCATAAAAAACCGTGAGGGCATTGATACCTTGCTCAAGGAAGTTTCGCGATTTAAAATTGCGTAATAATGAACCGCTTTAAAAGCCTGTTTTCGAACAGGCTTTTTTTATTTTTATAAGTATACTTTTGGGTATGTTTTTATAACCTTGTATTTTTATTAAATTTATGTTATAATGTTTATACAAAGTAATTTTTTAAGTGATCGGCTCATTTTTTATAGGTAATGTGATGGATAAGATTCGAAAAAACAGCATTTTAATTGTAGATGACGATGACTTTAATCTGGATGTATTAAAGGAAATATTGAAGTCTGAATATATAATCCATACCGCGAAAAGAGGACGCGAAGGCATTGAACTGGCAGGTTCAATCCTCCCTGATCTTATTTTGCTTGATATTGTAATGCCTGATATGGACGGTTTTGATGTTTTAAAAATATTAAAGACAAACGAAAAAACGCAGAGTATTCCGGTAATAATTATTACCGTTTTGGAAAATGTTTCAGACGAAGAAAAAAGTTTCGATCTTGAAGCCGCCGATTATATACAAAAACCTTTTAGTTTTAAAATTGTTAAATTAAAAGTCAGAAATCAAATGCAGATTGTCAATCAAATGAGGGAATTAATCAAACTGCATGATGAACTGGAAGCTGCTGTTATAGACGCTAAATTCGCAAATAACGCCAAATCGTCTTTTCTTGCCAGAATGAGTCATGAAATACGCACTCCCTTGAACGCTGTGCTTGGAATTTCTGAAATTCATCTTCAGGATGAAAATGTAAAAGATGAAATAAAAGAGGCGTTCCTGCGAATATATAACTCAGGCGAACTTCTGTTAAACATAATAAATGATATTCTCGATATTTCTAAAATCGAAGCTGGCAAACTGGAACTGGTTTTAGAACAGTATCAGGTTTCCGGTATGATATATGACGCTGTTTTTGTAAATATGATTAAATATGAAAACAACGGCGTCGAGTTCTTCGTAAACGTGGATGAAAACGTTCCTTCAGTTCTTTACGGAGATGAAATTCGCATTAAACAGATTTTAAATAATCTATTATCCAACGCGTTTAAATATACGCCGGCAGGCGAGGTTGAACTTTTAGTTAAAGCGGAAAAATCACAGGACGATAAAGTGACTGTAATTTTTTGCGTGCGCGATACGGGGCAGGGGATGACTTCGGATCAGTTAAATAAACTCTTCGATGAATACACGCGTTTTAACATGGATAAAAACAGAACAACCGAAGGCACCGGGCTTGGGATGGGCATAACGCAGAACCTGATTCGCATGATGAACGGTGAAATTATGGCGGAGAGCGAGAAAGGAAAGGGAAGCGTTTTTACGATCAGGCTGCCTCAGGGAATTGTAAATGATGAAGTTCTTGGAAAAGAAACAGTTGAAAAATTAAGACAGTTCCGCACAAACTACAAGGAAAATATAAAAAGAACTTATATAAAACGCGTAAAAATACCGTCCGCCAAAGTATTGGTTGTAGATGATATAGACATGAATCTTTATGTGACAAAAGGAATGCTGACGCCTTACGGAATGCAGGTAAATACGGCTTTAAGCGGAGCTGAAGCTATAGAAAAAATAAAAAAATCAGTAAGAGACGGTTTGTTATACGACATTATATTTATGGATCATATGATGCCTGTTATGGACGGCATTGAAGCTGTTAAAATAATCAGAGATATGGGACCTGAATATAAAAAAATGCCGATTATCGCTCTAACCGCAAACGCTGTCTCCGGCATGAAGGATAAATTCCTTGAAAACGGGTTTAACGGATTTGTTTCAAAACCTGTAAATATGCAGGAGATGGACAGCGCGCTCAATGAATGGATTTCGCCGGAAAAAATCATTAAAAACGATCAGGACAGTAATTCCTTGAATATTGAATCAAAAGCGCAGGTGAAATATTCTGAATTTTTTGAATTAATTAAAAAAATAACAGGAATTAACACAGATAGCGCTCTTACATATTCTTCCGGTAAAATCGACGTGTATTATTCTTCATGCCGTATTTTTTATAATAAAATTGATTCTGAGTTAAATAATTTAACGGATTTATTAGAGAAAAATGATCCTAAAAGTTTTCTTATATCCATACATGCGATGAAGTCGATGCTTGCGCTGATAGGCAATTCCTCATTGTCGGATAACGCGCGTGATATGGAAAACGCAGCTTTAGATAAAGATATGGAATTCTGCAGACAAAGATTTGATTTATTCAAAGAAAATCTTATAAAATTTAAGAAACAGTTATCAGGTATTTTTGACAAAATAGTCTGCATAGGTAATATAAAAGTTCTTCTTGTAGATGATGTGGAAATGCATCTGGTAAGCGCGAAGAATAAAATAGAACTCTATGGATTGAATGTTGATACCGCGAAAAGCGGAGAAGAAGCGATAGAAAAAATTAAAAATAATGAATACGCGCTTGTTTTCATGAATTATTTGATGCCTGTAATGAACGGAATTCAGGCAACAACGCGCATACGCGAATGGGAAAAAGAAAATAACGTTAAGAGAAATATAATTATCGAATTAATCGCTGATGAAGACCTGCAAAGCAAAGAAACGATTGATAAAAATAATTTCGACGGTTTTATATCAAAACCAATAGCTGACAGTGAACTGGAAGAAATATTAGGCAAGTGGCTGCCGCAGACTCTCAGTTAGCAGGCAGGTTCTCATTAACAGATTGTTTCTTTTTTTCGGCGCGATTTTCCATCATTAAATAAACAACCGGTATAAAAAATAAAGTAATAAACGTGGAGCTGAAAAGTCCTCCGAAAATGCTCTGTCCTAATGGCGCGTAGATTTCAGAGCCTTCGCCTGTCGCAAGAGAGAGAGGGATAATGCCAAAAAGAGTCGTAATGGTTGTCATTAAAATAGGTCTTAAACGCGACACGGCTCCCGATATAACGGCTTCTTTAAGCGGAAGCTTGTATTTGTTTCTTAGAATGTTAATATAACTGATCATTATAATCGCATTATTTACGACAAGCCCGGCAAGAGTTATGATACCCATAATCGAAACAAGATTTAATGAAGATCGAAACAAGAGTAAGCCTCCCGTTATGCCGATTAATGTAAATGGAATAGCTGACATAACGAGCAGCGGCTGAATGAAACGCTCAAATTGAATAACCATTACAGAATAAATAAGGAAAATCGCAAGTACAAGAATGATAATCAATGAACCGAAAGACGATAGCATTTCCGCTGCGGAGCCTCCCAATTCCCAGTCAACGCCGGGAACCAAGCCCTGGGCGTTGATTAGATTTTCAAGACGGCGCGTGCTTTCGCGCACATTAGGGTCTTTTAAACTTGCGCTTACTGTGATGGAGCGGGATTTGTTTCTGTGATTAATCTGGGATAATGTTTCTTCTACATTCAGTTCTGCGAAATTCGCGTAAGAGATTTGATTTCCCATTCTTGTATTTATGCCAAGCGAATATAAAACATCGTTGGGAATATTGCCCTTGCTTAGATTTGTTCTGAGTTCTATAGGATAATTTTTATTTCCTCCGTAAAAGCTGCCTAAGGTAATGCCGTTAAAAATAATGCGGTTCGCAAACGCCGCCTCGTATGAAGAAAGACCGAGAGTGCCTAAATATTGATGCTGTATGCTCGTGTTCATTTCGCGCTGATTAAAACGAATATTAAAATCCGTGTTTGCGACATTTGGGTCCTGTTCCATGTACTGTCTTATCTGCTGCGCGGCTGTAACAACCGTATCAAGGTTTGTGCCGTAAACATTAATAACCAGCCCTTCGCCGCCTGTTGCAAGAGACATAAGGTTAGATAAACCGCCGTTTTTAAAATTTACGCGCATATCGGGAATGGCTTTTTTAATTTCTTCGTTAAGTTCGTTTACTATTTCTACAATGTGGCGCTTTCTTGCGTTTGTGCGTTTGAGTTTTAAAGTTCCATAGGCTCTGTTAGGTTCGTTTCCCATGTCAAACGCGCCTGCCTGCCCTACGATGAAATATGACGTGTCAAGTTCGCTGTGAATCTTTTCTTTAACGGTTTTTTCCATAACTAAAACTTTTTCACGCGTCATTTCCAGCGTATAGCCTCCGGGAGTTTCTACGGTTACTACAACTTCGTTCATGTCTGTCTGCGAAAGAAATTCAAATCCAAGTAGGCGAATTGAAAAAACGCTCAGTATGAATAAAATCAGCGTGCCTGTCAGAAAAGAGGCTTTATTTTTAATTGCGCCTAACAGGAGTTTTTCGTACTTGTTGTTTACTTTTTCCATGAATTTTTCAACATAGGATGAAATCAGTTTTCCTAACCCTTTTTCTTTTTCGTGTTTAAGAACAAGACCGCAGAGGAAAGGAATTACAATAATAGCGGCAAGTATGGAGAAAAAGATAGCAAATATAATTGTCCATGCGACGTCTTTTAAAATAATTCCTGCAAGACCTGTCAGGAACAATACCGGGAAAAACGCCGCCATGGTTGTAGTCATGGAAGCGATTAGAGCTTGTCCTGTTTCTTTTACGCCGATGGAAGCTGCCTCTGCCGCGGTTATTTTTCCTTTGTTAAAATGCCGCTGTATCATTTCCAAAACAACGATAGATGCGTCTATTATCATGCCAATCGCGGTGGTCATGCCTCCCAAGGTGACAAGATCGAGGCTGGAGCCTTTTACCCACAGCCCAAGCATTGTAAAAAGAATGGATAGGGGTATTGAAAAACTTATCATCAATGTTGTGCTTGTGTTATGCAAAAATATAAAAAGAACGACAACTGCGAGAATTGCTCCGAAAATTGCGGATTTAACGACGGAATTTACAGACATGGAAATATTTATCGCGTCATCTTTTATAAAATTAAATGAAAGACCGCCCGAATAATCTTTTTCCATTCTGCCAAGAATGGAGCGAATTTCGCGGCTGATCGCGATACTGTCTCCTGCCTGCGATTTATTAACAGACAGCGCAAGAGAATCTTCGCCGCCTGATATGACGTAATTGGATCTTTTATCTTCTGTAATGGAAATATCCGCGACATCTTTTAGGCGGATAAAATGATTATCCTTGTATGCGAGTACGAGATTTTCAAAATCCTGTATTGAAGAAAATCTGCCGTCTGTTCGTATATTCAGGTTATAGCCCTGATAAATGCCGTTTCCTCCGGGAAGAGAATAATTCGCGGCAGGAAGAATCTGCGCGATATCCAAAAGAGATATTTTAAGCGCGTTCAAGCGGTTTAAATCAACGGCGATTTCCACGATTTCATTTGAACCGCCGTTCATCTGCACATTCGCGACTCCGGCGACGCGCGAAAGGGAGGGAATGATTTCATCCCTGCATAGCGTTGAAAGTTCACTGCGGCTTCCTTCTCCGCTTACGATAATTGTCATTATGGGAAGTTCCGAAGTGCTGTATTGGAGTATGCGCGGAGGGGAGGGAAGATCGTCAGGGAGTTTACTCATCGCGCTGTTGATTTTTTCTCTTATTTCGTAGAGTCTGTCTTCGGCTTTTTCATTATAACCTAATTGAAGCTCTATAACGGAAACAGAATTCCTTGAAGTAGAAGACATCTGTTTAAGACCTGAAAGCGTGCCGAGGCTTTCCTCCAGCGGATCTGTGATTTCTTTTTCGATGTCGGCAGGACCGACGCCCGGCCATGTTGTAATAACAACCAGCGTAGGCATTGCCATATCCGCAATTAGACTTCGCCTTAAATTGAATGCCGACATTAATCCGAAAACAAAGAGAATAATAAGAAACATTATAATTATTTTAGGATGCTTGATAGCAAAATCAGAGATTTTCATTCTGCCTGGTCCGTATCGGAATTTTCATCAGATGCCGCTTCCGTTTTAGCGTTCTTCGGAGATTCCAGAATATTCAGCCGCTGCCCGGGTACGATAAAATGCTGTCCTTCGAGAATAAACTCCATGTCGCATAACTCGGAAGGAATCTGAAAATAATCGTTGTTGAAATATTCCGCTGTCATTTCCATATACTGCGCTTTTTTATCATCCGTAACATACCACAATCTGTTTCCTGAAGCGAAAACTTTAAACGGCAGATAATAGACATCTTCTTTTTTTTCAAGGGTGAACACTACATTGACAAACATACCGGGACGCAGCCCGTGATCGGCGGCTAAAGGAATTTCATACTCGACAAGAAAACTTCTGTTTTCAGGCGACACATAAGGCGCAAGGCTTAAAGGTTTTAAATCGAAAGAATCATTTCCAAGAGCTGGCGCGAAAAGACGCACCGGCATTGTTTTCCAATTCGCTGTAAAAAATCTGTAATGAATTTCAGGAATCGCGGCTTTTATCATTAGGTTGTTGAGATCGCCAAGTGTAACAATCGGCATTCCCGCGGATACAAGGCTTCCTTCCGTGCCGTGGCGCATCAATACGGCGGCATCCATGGGAGCGCGTATCTTTGAATAATCAAGATTGAGCTGAGCGAGTTCAAATTGCGCTCGAGCTACTTCAAATGTCATTCTGGCTTCTTCATAAACTTGACGCGAAACTCCCTGAGTCTGATAAACCTGTCTGATCCTTTCGTAGGTGCTGCGCGCCGTTTGATACGATGACAACGCCTGAAGATGGGTGAGTTCATAGGGAGCGGAATCAACCTGAGCTAAAATGCTGTCTTTTTTTACAATGTCGCCTGCCTTTACATCAAGAGAGACAAGAGCGCCTGCGACACGGGGAACCACGGTAATAAGGCGGCTTGTTTCAACCTGACTTGTAATTTTTAATGTTTTTTCAAGGTTTCCGTAAATCGGTTTTATTGTAATTACAGGGGCAAGAAAATCATCGCCTGAGGTATCATCTTTCTTAATAATTGAGACGGCAATAACAACAGCGAGCAGAGTCAATGCCGCGAAAACGCCCAATTTTACAGGAGACAATTTGCCTTTGATTGAAAAATTCATTTTATTAAAATCCGCTTATTTAAGTTCGTATATAAGATTATAACTGATTCTGTTGCTTTATGAATAGTTATCTTTTAAATATAATTCAAAATTCCTTCACTTTTTACCTTGAACCCCTCCGGGAAGCAAGAACCATGCTTGCCGCCGTATCCTGCGGCTAACATGGCTGCCGCAAGCAGTAAACCGCCATTACCGGGAAGATACAAGGGCAGTGCATCGTCGCCTTCCTGTCTATTGTGTCCGTTTTCAAGCCATGTGTTTTTGGGGCTGTTCATTAACAGCATATCAATCGCTTCCTTATGCCTTCCCAGTCTGCAGGCGGTCATTGCCATCATGGGAAAATCCCATCCGTAAAAGGTTTTCATGTCCCACGCAGATAAAACTCTATCCAAAGTGGCGGACATTATTTCAGGATCGGTTTTCTCACTGTTCAATACGCCGTACATCATCAGCATTGACGGATGATCCGTATAAAAGGGAAGTTTTGAAAAAGTGTCAGGGCAATTTTCATGAGCGATATACACGCCGTCTTTAACAGGAGGGAGGCTTAAGTTATTAATAATCTCGCTGTAACATTTCTGTTCGCCGAGCCTTTCCAGCCATTCATCCGCTTTAATAAGGGCAAAACGAAAATATTCAAGTTCAAAAGCCGCGTTTAATGTATTTTTCGGATCATGGCGTTCCTGCGCAGGAATAAAAGGAGGCGCTAGCACATAACGTTCACCGTCCTTGTGAATAAAACTTTTTATAAACTCCGCGGTTTCAATTATAATTTCACGGTATTCGCGAAGAAATGTATCGCTTTTTTCTGCGCGCCAAATTAGTTCTATAAGCATTACAGGATGAGGCTGCTGCCAGATCAAAAAAACCGCGACAGAGGATGGAGTATTTTTTGCCGAAGGATCGCACATCTTTGGCCAGCGCGCTCCTTGATATCCTTGTGAAGAAGCAATTTTTTTTGCGGCAGGCAGAATGTCTTTAAAAAATTCAAGCGATTTTTTTAGGTCATCGATTTTTCCCCAGAGCGCCCAATGCGCATGATGCCAAAAAAGCATTTCCAGATGAAATTTTCCATACCAGCTATTACACGTTAAACCTGTTTCCGCGGGCGGAATATTCCCTCTGCCTTGAATTGCGATCAGATACCTTGATAATACAATCCTTCGTTCCAGTTCCATTGCCCGAGGATCTGTTGAATCGGAAAAATCCATAAACCCGCCTGAAGACCAATATTCACTCCAAAACTTTTTGCACATAGCTTTCGCTTCATTAAACGAATCGTATTTTGAATCTGTTTTTTCTTGATAAAATCGCGCGTAAAATTCCATACAATCTGAGTGCGCAGTCAATTTTATTGTATGGCGCTTTTCGTCAATGGATGTTTTAAAGCCATGCCCGCCGATTGTAACTTTATATATTGTATCATCCAGTTTTCTTTCAATGCATATAGTACCTTCTTTTTCATTTTTATCGCCGCAAAGTATTGTGCTGTGCAAATCAATCGCCGAAAAATCCGCGCCTGTTTTTTTGTGACTCGCATAGGGAAAATTAATATTTATTAGAAGTTTTCCGTTTTTTAAAAGAGGAGAAGAAATACGCGCAAAGAAAGTGTCTAAAGCAGGGTGAACAAAAGATTCTGTTCTGACTGTTTCAGATTCAATTTTAAATTCAGAAAATAATATACCTTCCCATATTGAAAGCCTCTGGCTTACAGGCGCGCAGTTATTAAAAGAAAGTTTTTTTTCGGAATATTCAAATCCTATTTTTCCCAAATGAAATTTATGAGCGTTTACGCGTATTCTTTTGAATAGCTCTTCCTGTCCTTTATCGTCGCAGGCATAATATACGGTTCTGCCGCAAGTATCGAAAGGCGTTAGGCGTAAATTATTTTCATCTTTAATATTTTGCGGATAAGAATGCCATGCCCACTGAGCCATTGTGCAGAGAGGGAAGGCGTCATTATCAGTTGAATATTCATCAAAAAAAGTCTGCAAGCCTGTAAAATCCGCGGTAAAGCAAAATGCGCCGTTTCCGACAGACAGAGGCGCATTTTTATTTAATGATTTATAATGAGGATTGTGTCTTTCTACAATCTTTTTTCTGTCAATCACAACTGTACCTTTGTTGCGGCGCACATTTCATCGAATAATACACGCGAGTCCTTTAACGGCAATTTTTGCAAAGCAAAATCATGAGAGAAAATACGATAGGCTTTTTCAATGTCTTTTTCAAAAGCAGCTTCAATGATTCCTTCCTGACTCAGCGAATGATGATTGATAAGCGCTAGTATATCGACGGGAATTTTATCAGTTATAATTGGTTTAATATTATTAAGGCTGAAACAGGCGTTAGTTTCAACAACGGATTCCTTGGGAAGATCGAGTAATTGCCCTCTGTTGGGAAGATTTACATTTGTTGTAAGATCGCCGTGTCCTGTCAAAGCCTTGATAATTTTTATCCCTTCTTCGCCCGATTCGACAGGTTTTATTTCAAGAGTTCCGTCTTTGTAAGCCGAGGTTTTTTGTTTTAATTTTTCTCTGTCTTTAATGCGCCATGAAACAGGAGTTAAGGCGAATCCCCAGCGTTCAACAGTTTCAGGAGACGATAAATACCATGAAGGCGGACAGAATTCGGATAAGTGCCTGTCTCCGGCAGCGGCGATTAATCCGTAGCGGCGGAAAAGATCCATTTTAACAAAATCGCTGGAATTAAAATATTTATTACGTTCTATTTCATCATCAGATAAACCAGTATTTGATTTAACAGATTGTTTTTTAAAATTTGCTTCAGCATATTTTTCAACATATTTTTTATAATAAGGGAAAATATCAATGTCCTTCCATGAAGCTTTATCTATCCATGTAAAATGATTTATACCGATTACATTTACTTTTATTTCATCGCGTTTAATGCTTCCCGTCTCTGCAAGACCTGCTTCTTCCAAAACACGGGCAAGAAGTTTTTGAGTGTGAAAAACTTCATGGCAGCAGCCGAACGCTTTTATATCCGGGAACTCCTTGTACAAAACGCGGGTGCAAATACTCATGGGATTAGTGTAATTAATTACCCATGCGAAAGGAGCGTGCTTTTTAATTTCGCGCGCTATCTGCCTGAACTGAGGTATTGCCCTGAGCGAGCGGATAATTCCTCCAGCGCCTGCGGTATCGCCTACAGATTGATATATGCCGTATTTCTCAGGCGCATGAACGTCAACAGCCATCTCTTCAAAATCGCCCGGCAGAATTGAAATAATTACAAAATCACTGCCGTTCAAAGCGTCGGCAAGAGAAGGGTTTGCATGGAACTTCCATCTTTCTTCATTGTGTTGAGTCATTAACCTGTTGCCTATTATTTCGTTAGTTACAGCGTCATCGTGTTTTATATCGTATAATTCGATTGTTCCGCTTATCTCTTTTTCAAACGCCAAATCCTGCATCAGAACCCATGCCCAGTTACGCGAACCGCCGCCTATATAACATATTTTTATTTTATTCATATTTAACAGGTTATATCCTATTGAAAAAATAGGCAAGGAATGATAAAAGAAAGAATGCAGAATTTATTCTTAAAAATATTTGAAAAATCATCTAATACTATCGGCAAGACAGCTCTTTGCATGGCAAAGGACGGCGATAAAACCGTTTTGCTTATAATGGGGCAGGACAAGTGCGGTTTTAAAGCCGAGGATACAGGCGACGGCAAATTCAAAGCCGAACTTACGCATGAGAACGCCGTAATTCTGCGTAAGCATTTTCCATGGACGGTTCCGGTTAAAGGTTTGCAGAAATTTACAAGCTTCGGTTTTGGAGACAGGCTCGGATTAGCCGCGCCGGGGCAGATTGAACTTATCAGAAACATGGATATTTTTCCTGTCTTTGCGCAGCAGTCTATACGCGAGTTAACGCTTACTAAACGCACTTATAATGATGTTCTTGACGCCGCAACTTTCGCGGTTTTCCGCGAAGGATATAAAAAAGGCTACGGCGCGGACGGGGATCATTTAAAAACGGCAAAAGATATACAAGACGCTCTTTCACTTGGTTTTACGATGATTACTCTTGATTGCTCCGATCATATTAAAAAAAACTCAGGCGCAAATACCGATATTCAGCAAAAATATACGGATAAATATCTTAATGTTGAATTCGATATCGAAGGAATTCCGCTTGTTTTTACAAAAGAAGAACTTGCCGCCTGCATTTCGATATACTCAGACGCGATTTCTTTCGCGGCAGAAATTTACCGCGAATTTTTCGCGCATGGAAAATATAACGCTGATTTGGAAATTTCGATAGATGAAACTGAAACTTCTACAACTCCGCTTCAGCATTATTTCGTCGCCCGCGAACTTTTAGACAGTGATGTTGTTTTCGCTACTATTGCGCCGCGTTTTTGCGGAGAGTTTCAGAAAGGAATTGATTATATCGGCGATATAGCGCAATTTGAAAAAGAGATAAATATACACGCGGCAATCGCAAGAAGCCTCGGTTATAAACTTAGTATTCATTCCGGTTCCGACAAGTTCAGCGTATTCCCGATCATTAAAAAAGCATGCCGCGGAAACTTTCATTTAAAAACGGCAGGGACAAACTGGCTTGAAGCGATGCGCGTAGCCGCGGAAAAAGATCCCGCTCTTTACAGAGAGATGCATAAATACGCGCTTACAGTTTTTGACGAAGCTAAAAAATATTATCACGTAACAGCGGATATATCAAAAATTCCTAACGTAAATGAAATCAAAGACGCGGATCTTTCCGGATTATTCGACAATAACAACGACCTTCGCCAGCTTATACATATTACATACGGTTTTATACTGGATACTTTTAAAGATCGCCTGTATAAACTTTTATATAAATATGAAGACGATTACCGCAGCGCGATTATAAAACATATCGGGAAACATTTAGAATTATTAACCTGAGTTTCTTTATTTTAATAATTGTGTAAATGCCAAATATATGGTATAATATGTTGAAGGCAAAAAGGAGACAATTATGAACTACATGAATTTCGATAAAACAACCGCTTATAAAAAACTTGCGGATTACGCAAAAAACACTAACTTCAATTTTAAAAGGAAACTTGACGCGAAAAGAGTAGAGGAATGTGTTGTTCCCATGTCGTCGGGTCTTACTTATTCGTGGGCGGCAAAAGCCATTAATGAAGAATGTGTAGTGCTACTGCAGGAGCTTGCGAACGAGCAGGAGCTTATTGCTAAATATAAAGCGCTTCTTAACGGAGAAATGATGAATACCGGAGAAAAACGCAAGGTGCTTCACCAGCTTTTAAGGGGAGAGCAGTGTAACCCTGTTGTAGAAGACGGAAAAAATATAGGCGAATTTTACCGCAACGAACTTTTACGTCTCTGCGATTTTGCTTCTGCTGTTCATGACGGCAAATTCAAGGGAGCGACAGGAAAGGCGTTCACGACCGTGGTTCAAATAGGAATCGGCGGCTCAGATTTAGGTCCCCGCGCGATGTATCTGGCTCTTGATAACTGGGCAATCACGGAAGGAAAAAAGCGCATGGACGCTAAATTTATTTCCAACGTAGACCCCGATGACGCTTCCGCTGTAATCGCTTCCTGCGCGTTAGAGCAGTGCTTGTTTATACTTGTTTCAAAGAGCGGCACAACTCAGGAAACGCTTGCAAACGAACTATTCGTTAAAGACAAATTAAAAAAAGCGGGACTAGATCCAAGCAAACACATGATTGCCGTAACAAGCGAAACAAGCCCCTTAGCACGTAACAGCGCATATCTTGATTCATTTTATATAGACGACTATGTTGGCGGACGTTATTCGTCATCCTCGGCGGTTGGAGGATGCGTTCTTTCTTTAGCATTCGGTCCTCATGTTTTTAAAGACTTCCTTGCAGGCGCCGCAGAAGCCGATAAACTTGCGCTTAACAATGATATTATAAAAAACGCCGCTCTCTTTGACGCGTTAATCGGCGTATGGGAACGCAATTTCTTAAATTATCCGTATACAGCGGTTTTACCTTACAGTCAGGCGCTCTACCGTTTCCCCGCTCACCTTCAGCAAATGGATATGGAATCAAACGGAAAGCGCGTAAACAGAAACGGAGAGCGCGTTGATTATGAGACAGGACCCGTACTTTTCGGTGAACCAGGAACAAACGGACAACATTCTTTTTATCAGCTTTTACACCAGAGCACAGGAGTTATCCCTCTCCAGTTTATCGGTTTTACAGAGAGTCAAAGAAGCGATGATGTCAGCGTAGACGGCTCTGTGAGCCAGACAAAACTTGCAGCAAATCTTGCAGCTCAAATTGTAGCTTTCGCCAAAGGACAGGACAACGAAGACAGGAACAAAGAATTCCCCGGCGGCCGCCCATCAAGTTTAATTTACGGAAAGAAACTGACTCCCGCCGTACTGGGAAGCCTTCTTGCCCATTATGAAAATAAAGTAATGTTCCAGGGTTTTATCTGGAACCTCAACAGTTTTGATCAGGAAGGTGTGCAATTAGGCAAGATACTTACCAAGAAAGTTTTATCGGGAAATTTTGGCGACAGCTCGCTTGAAGCATTCAGCAAGATTCTTGGAGTTTAGTTATAATTAAACTAAATTTTGGATAGATAAAACGAATGGTATTGTACTAACTATTTTTTCGATTTCTGCTCGTTTTTCTGTACCTTTTCCAAGCTCCTAATCTGATCTAAAATGTACCCTTGGAAATGACCATTTAACCGCTTATAAATATCTATAAGTTCTTCCAGTTTTACATCAGGAGGGGTTTTGTCAAACATTTTACCCTTTCCTGATAAAAACCAATCCTTATTTACGTTATAAACTTTACAGATTGAGTCCAAAATTGTATCTTTTATCTTTCTATGCCCGGATTCTAAACAAGCATATTGGCTGGTACTTATGAAAATACTCTTGGCAAAGACTTTTTGGGATACGTTTAGAGTGTTCCTGATAGCCTTTAAACGTTCAATAACTGACATAATCCCTAAAATACCATAAAAAAGATGAAAAAACAAGATTTAATCGTTGACACCTTGCAATGCAAGGTATATAATAATTGCAATGCAATGTCTATTTTTAGGAAATTTTTATGGATGAAACAGAAATTGAATATATTAGCAGATTTTTTAAAAATTTTTCTCATGAAAAGCAGGAATTAATTTTAGATACTGCAAGATCGCTTTTGGAACTGCAAAATAATTACCCTATTTTAAGTAATGAAGACAATCAAGGAGAATAGATAATGGTTGAATATTACAAACGAGAATAATTTTATTCAAATACATTAAATAGTAACAGTCAATCTTTAAGTAGTTTTGAATCTGAAAATAATTCATGTTCGGGAAATTATTTTGGAAGTATAATAGCAGATAATCAAGAGTTACCTGAAAGAGAAAAGAAACTTTAAACAGTAATATTTTTCATTTATTAAAAATATGAAAAAAACAACATATACATTTTTAATGAAAGCAACTATAATATATTTTGACTACGGAGGAATTCATGCATAATAAAATGAATGGAAAAAAATTATTTGGAAACACTATTTTATCGTTCTCTGTTAGTTTGATTCTTTGTACTTTTGCAGGTGTCATGGTTGTAAATGGAAAAATAAACGCCGAAAAACTGATAATGGAAAATTTAATAACGGAAAAAAGCAGCAGGATCGGTGAGACATTGCTGGAATATATGCATAAAACACAGGCTATTTCCGTTATCGCGCTGAGAAATTATGATCAGGAAATATTTGAAGGAACAGCCTCAATGATTGTCGATGATCCGGCAATTTTGAATATTCTTGTTGCGCCAAACGGAATCGTAACTCAGGTTTACCCGTTAAAAGGCAATGAGGCTGTTATTGGTTTGAATTTTTTCAATGAAGGAGCGGGGAACAGAGAAGCAATTCAAGCGAAAGAAACTAAAGAGCTTGTGATAGGTGGTCCTTTTAATGCTGTTCAGGGAGGACAAGTCATTGTAGGAAGACTTCCAATATTCATTCCTGAATCAGATGGAAGTGAGCGTTTTTGGGGTTTGGTATCCGTAACGCTGAGGTACCCGCAAGTCATGGACGGCGCGAGACTTCAGGAAATCAGCTCGCAAGGATTTGATTATGAAATATGGAGAATAAACCCTGACAACGGCGAAAGACAAATTATAATCAACAGTTATTTAACAGGTAAAAACAATATGCCTTTTATAGAAAAACAGCTGATTATTAAAAATGCTGAATGGAATTACCGGGTGTATTTCAGGCGTTCGTGGTATGAATATATTGAAACATGGCTGTTTGTGTTTATGACCTTATGTGTAAGTTTTTTGGTTGCCGTTGTAATACAAAAAAAGAGCAAAGAAATATTTGAAGCGGAAGAGCGTATAAAATTAATGCTGGATGCATCCCCTCTTTCGTGTCAGATCATGAACACAGACTTTAACACAATCGACTGTAACAAAGCCGCTGTAAAACTTTACGGATACGCAAGCAAACAGGAGTGTATCATTAAATGGGATAAGGAATGTTTGCCGGAATATCAGCCTAACGGGCAGCTTACGCGGGAGTATATTTGGGATTTATTTTTAAAAGCAATCGAGGAAAACAACAATACTTTTGAAATAATGCATCAGTCTCCTGACGGGAAGCCAATGCCTGCTGAAATCACGCTTGTAAAGGTTAATTTTAAGGGAGAAGATATTATAATAGGTTACACAAAGGATCTGCGGGATATAAAAAATCTGGAGAAAAAAGCAAAGGAAATTTATTATGACGGTTTGACGAGGATATATAACAGACGATATTTTGATGAAAACATTGAACAGATTATAAAGTCATCAGCACGTTCCGGTGATATTCTTACCCTTATGATTCTTGATATTGATTTTTTCAAGAAATATAATGACGCATACGGTCACAGTGAAGGAGATAACTGTTTAAAAAATATTGCGACGGCTCTTTCAGGAGTTATGTCAAGGGAAGGTGATTTTGTCGCCAGGTACGGAGGCGAAGAATTTGCAGCTGTTCTGCCTCGAACAAATGAAATTGGCGCAAGGGCAATTGCAGAAAAGCTGCTTGAAAGCGTACGGAAACTTCAAATTCCTCATGAGAAAAGCGATGTAGCACACTGCGTTAGCTGTGCAAATTTTGTGACTATTTCAATCGGAGTTACAACGATTAATTTACAGCATAAACTGAATGCGGTGGATTGTGTAAAAATTGCAGACAAGGCACTATATATGTCAAAGCAAAATGGACGTAACCAATATACATATATTGAATTTTCAGATACTGAAGATATATAAAAAAATTATATGAAAAAATATTTGTTTTTATATTTTTTTTATTATCTTATAATATAAACGCAGATAATTATTTTAGTTTGGATTTTAATATTGCAGATACCGGTTTTGGAGTAAGTTATTCGTCAAATTATGATGATAATAATATTGAATTATTTATAGAACTATTATCATTTGGATTTATACATAAAAATACAAATATTGGAGTAAGCGTAAGTCCTTTTAAATATTGGTATATTAATTTATGGGATGATTCTGTTATTGAAAATGAAATCCAAAAAATAAGTTTTCTTAATATTAAAATTGATTGGAATACAATCGATAATAAAAAATTATTTTTTGGACCGTTTTTCAATATAAATTATATTTTTCTTGAGAATTCAGAAATTATTTGGAATAATTATGTTTTTACCGCCGGTTTAAGGTTTAAATGGGTTTTTAATTTATTTAATAATAATATTTTCTATAGTTTTTTAAGCAGCGAAATTGGTTATCGAAATGTTAATGGAATTAATAAATTACATTTTAATATTAGTATGGATTTAATATTATTATTGTACGGATTAGCCTATAATGGAGGTTATGGAATTAAAAATTAAAATTATTAATTACTTCCCAGCCAGTTCCATAATAAAATTAACAAACTGATCAAAATATTGCGGTGTAAGGCGGTCAGGCGTGTCGGCGGGGGTGTTCATGTTTTTCCATGTTGTGGGGAGAGAGCGTCTTTCAAGCGAATTTTTAATGCCTCCTGAGATGATTAATTTTACAAACTCGGGGCGGCTTCGAAGCAGCGCTTCGTATTGATCGCCTTCGTCGTTGGGAAGCATTGTAATTGTCTGCGCCGCGAGCCCTGCGCGAAGGAATCCCATATCGTCGCTGAAAGGAATGGGAGCGAGCAGGACTTTATCAAGGCGCAGACGGTATGCGGTTTCCAAAACATGAGAACGCAATTTTTGTATTTCTGTTTTTACCTTGATGATGTTTGGATTGTCGCTGTTGCCCAAAATGGAATCCGCCAGATTGGAGAAAACAAATGTTTCTCCTGTGCCGCAGGTATCAAAATTAAATATTTTCGCTTTTTCCAATCCCCATGCTTTTAATTGTTTCGCAAGCGCGAAAGAGCCTTGTTTTTCAGGATTTTCACCGGCTGTAAGTTCTTCCTTGTCTGTAAAAATTATTATCCAGTTATCAAGATATAGTTTATTAAGCTGCAAGGCGACGCGTAAAAGATGAAAAACCGCGATACTGTTGTCGTTCGCGCCGGGACTTCCTTCGACACGGTCGTAATGGGCGACAAAAATATAAGGGCTTTTGCCCATAAGAGGAAGAGCGCTTCCAATCGGCATAGGTATTTTTTTTCCCTGAGGGACAATAAAAAAATGTTTGTTTTTTTCGATGGTAACGACAAGAAAATTCAATTTTAATTTTTCGATAGTGCTCAGGAGAACTTTATGACGATCAACCTTTGATGCGATAAAATAGGAAAAACGGTCGTAGGGGCTGTTTTTTTGCCAATCATCGTTTGTTGTTTTCATTTCATTTAATCTCCATTGATTTGAATGAATGTGAAGGGGAAGATAATTCATCCTGAGCTTCAATTATTTTTAATTCTATCATATTATCTTTCTGCGCTCCAGATGCCTTGAAACAGGCTTCCAGAATGCCGAATACGGACGCTGTACAGAGTTCCAGAGTCTTTTGAAGGTTCCCGGTTTCCAGATAACGCGAAAGAAAAACGGATGTAGTCATATCACCTGTTCCTGCGGCGTTTTGCCCGATAGGAAGTTCAGAAGTTGTTGTCTTATACATATTTTTTCTATCGGAAGCGAGCATGCTCAGCTCTCCGTCTTTTTCCTTAAAACTTGTTACAAGCACAATATCGGGTCCCATACTATGAAGTTTATTTATGGCTTTTTTCGCGTCTTCAATTGATTTAATTTGTATTTCTGTTAATGCTTCAAGTTCAAATTGATTCGGGCAGACTATGTCGGCAAGCGGAACCAGTTCTTCCTTAAACATTTTTGGAATATCTTCTTTAACGTAAAAACCTCTGCCTGTGTCTCCCATTACAGGATCGCAGCAATAAAGAGCTTTCGGGTTTGCTTTCCTCGCTTTTTTCACAGCGCCGATTATCGATTTCCCTGATGCCGCGTCTCCCAGATAACCTGACAACACCGCTTCGCAATTTTTAAGCGCGCCTCTTTCTTCCAGTCCTGCGACAAGTTCCGCCGTCAGTTCCGCTTCATGTACCTTGCCTCTGTATGCGCCGTAACCTGTATGGTTTGAAAAATCAACGGTATTAATCGCCCACACTTCATGCCCAAGGCGCTGCATCGGGAAAACTGCGGCGGAATTTCCTGCATAACCGTAAACAACATGCGATTGAATCGATAATACTGCCATTTGCGAATATGCTCCCTATTTGCGTTTTAATATTCTTCCGATGAACAATGCAAGAAACCTTAAAAATTTTCCTTTGCTGTTTCCGTATTTTCTTGAAAAATCACCAGCCGCTTCAGAAAGAGAATACGCGCCGTATTTCATTTTCAGAAAATCCCAGTGCTTTATGATCCATACGTAAAGATCCGCCTGCGTTCTTTTCGGGAAATGAACAAGAAGCCACTGATCCCGGATAATCTTTATGACAGGATTATACACATTGTTATACCATGATACAAGAGCGTCGTTAAAATGTATTTCTTCTTCGATATCTTCGTTCATGTAATATTTATGAACCAGTATATGATTATAGATTACGTCATATCTTCCCGGCGTGGAAAAATTCAAATCCCAGTTGTCGGTTAAATCTCCGAAAAGAGTTTCGGCGTAAAAAATTCCTTTTTCGTAGGATATAAGAGAAGATGTTAATTCATCCGTTGTCATAAACGGTTTTATGTTAATTTCTGTCGTAAGACTTATTACATCAGCGTCAATATATTCCACACCCTGCATTTTCGCTACAGAGACTCTGTGGTTTCCGTCGCGGACAAAATATACTCCGCCGATTTCATAAAGAAGAATCGGAGGCAGAATAATATCTTTTATATGCGCTTCGTCAACTCTTTGCCAGCGCTGGCGAAGATGTTCTTTGCGCGGTAAAAAATATTTATTAAAATCGTGGTAGCGCCCTTCGCTTCCTACAACCATGTTAATCGGAACTATCTGGCTTCCTCTGTAAACTTCGTTTCTTGGTTTCAATATATCTTTAACATCGTTAAACGAAAGAAGTCTGTCGCGATCTGTATTCAGAAAATTTTGCAATTGCGAAAGAATCGCCCTGCCTCGGGCGCGCGAAAAATCCGCATAAGCCTGCTGTGAGATTACATCATTTTCCATTATTATCTCCCATGTTAATAACATAATGATTAAATGCGTTTATAACTGTGGTTTTATTCCAATCCGTACTGCGAATATCATTCAAATCATATAAATGTATATGTCCGTGAACAAGATACCTCGGCTTAAAAGTTTTCATAAACCACAAAAAAGATTTAAAGCCCGTATGACATTTGTCTTTTTTATCATGTATTCCGCAGGGCGGAGCATGAGTTAAAAGTATATCAAGATATCGTCCGTGAACAAGTCTGTTCCAAAGGAGACGGGGAATTAACTTTATTATTTCCCGTTTCATCTCTGAATCGGTAAACTGATTAAAGCCGTCATTGTAGCGCATGCAGCCGCCGAACCCCGCCAAAATGACGTTTTTTTCCCTCTTTACTTTGCTCCCCAAATGAACCGCTCCGCATCCCATATATCCTGAATCATCCTGCAGCATCATCGTATTCCAGCCTTTTTTATAGTGGCGCAGTTCTTCCGTATGATGATTGCCGAAAACGAAGAAAAGCGGCTTATTCAAGGTCGAAATGATATAATCAAGGTAACTTAACGGCAGATCGCCTGCGCACAGGATTATATCTATATCTGAAAAACGCTCTTTTATCTGCGGTGAGTACACCAAAGGGTCGATTTTATCGGAGATACAGAGTATTTTCAATACATTGTCCTTTTCTGTCGATATCTTACTATAGGCTATAATACTAATTTAATGTATTATAGAGAATATAGGAAGGTAAAATGACTAAAAAAATCATTTTGATTTGTACATTGCTCCTTTTTACGGTTTTTTGTTATGGGCAGTCCAATTTTGTCAGGGGGGAAGAGCTTTTAATGCAGAATAACCCCACTCAGGCTGTGGTTTTTCTGGAAAGGGCAATCGGCGAGGATTCCGCGAACCCCATTCCTTTCCTTTACCTTGGAATTGTTTACGAGCAGCTAGGCAGGCATGACGAGGCTATTGTTGTTTACAGGCGGATATTGCCTTCGGCGGGAAAACTAGCGGCTAGCGTCGCTGCGAATCTTGGGAATGTGTATTTTTTTAAAGGGAATATCGATATGGCAGAGCAGTTTTACTCGCAAGCAATAGGTCTTGATCCTTCATTTCCAAGCGCGTATCTTGGCAGGGCGAATACAAGGATAAAAGCCGAAAATTTCCAGAATGCGATTATTGATTACGAGCAATATTTAGTATTGGAACCGCGCTCACCTCAGAGACCTAATATTTTACAATTGGTTAATTTAATAAAAAGCGAAATCGCATCGGCGGAATTGCGAAGGCTGATGGCGGAAGAAGAAGCGAGGCGTATTGCCGAAGAAAGACAGCGGCTTTTGGATTCTGTATCCGCGTCTCTTCATTCTGCAGCTGAATCCAGCAAGAGTTTATCATCAGGTTCTGAAAGCGTTGAGCAATACGGAGGCGAATTTGAACTTGACTAGAATGCGAAAAAGAGGGGTTGAAATTGGATAAGAAAAAAATATTAATTATTTCCGGCATCGCCTTTGCTGTCATTGCAGCTGCGGTAATAATTATTTTAATGACTCGCGGCACAGGCGAATCAGTTCATTCAACGGCAGGCGTAAATGATGCAAAAAGGATTAACACAATAAGACTTGCGGAAACTTACGCGCAAAGCGGAGAGTATGATCGCGCGTTAAATCTTCTTGACGGTCTTTTAATCGAAAATCCGGATGATGAAGACGCGCGCGCTCTTCAACGCGCTATATTGGGCATAGATCGAAGCAGCGCCAACAGCACGGAAGCTCTAATCGAAGCGCAGCGAAGATTCCTGGAAGAACAGCAAAGGCACAATGCGCAGTTGGCTTCAAATCTTCAGAGAGCCGGAAACATTTCCGCGGTATCCGCCGCGGCATCGCTTGAAGCTGACGCTGCCGCCGCAGAACGCAGAGCAGCTGCAGCCGCCGCCGCACAGGCGGAGGAAGCGCGGAAAAAAGCGCAGGAAGAAGAGCTTGCAAGAGCGTCACGCGAAATTCAGGATATGATGAGAAAGGTAAACAATCTTGTCGCGGACGGAAAGGCAAGGCTTGCGGCAGGCGATTTAAACGGCGCGAATCAATTGTTTAACGAAGCCAGGAGTTTAATTCCGCCGGGTCAGAACCGTTTTGAATCTCAGAAATTTTCTGAAATATCTGACGCGTACTACGAGTACGGTTCCGCAGACCCTGATTCAAGTTCCGGAAGAGGAGCTATAATCAGCGCGACTCAGTACGCCAATGACGCTGTATCAAAAGATTCCAGCCAGGACTTGCCGCATTATGTGCTTGGAAAAATTGCGCGTGACTCAAGGCAGTACGACAAAGCAATAAGCGAATTCAGGGAAGCGTCACGCTTGGATTCCAACAATTACATTTATTCGCATGAACTTGGAAGGGTTTTATTTTTGGCGAAGCGTTATGCTGAAGCAAGAGACTCTTTTCAAAACGCTGTAAGGATTAACAGAAATTACGAACCGTCGTGGTACAATCTTGGCGGAACATTCCGCGCCTTAAACAGACAGGACGACGCTCTTGCGGCATATCGTCAGGCTGTTTCAATAAAAGCGGATTATGCCGCGGCGCACAGGGAAATCGGCAGAATACTTTTGGCAAAGGGCGATACGAGAGGAGCAATCGCGGCGTTTACAAGCGCTCTGCAGCACAATCCGAATGATTTTAACGCCGTTTGTGAACTTGCGGCTGCTTACAGTCAGGCGGGAAACTATTCCGAATCGGAAAGGCAGTTCGCTCACGCGCTTCAGATAAATTCGTCCGACCCTCAGACAAATTACAATATGGCAGTCGTTAAGCTCGAATTAAAGAAATACAATGAAGCTGTAAATTTTGCAAGAATTGCTGTGGAAGCGAATCGTTCAAATGCCGCTTACCTGTATACCTTAGGACTTGCGTGCGAATCCATAGGCGCGGCGGATCAGGCGATTACGGCGTATAAATCAGCGGCTTCGCTTGATTCAAGATATGTGCGTCCGCGTATTAATCTTGGAAGCATTTTATTAAAGAATAATAATTTTACGGAAGCCGCTTTGTATCTTAACGAAGCGTTAAATGTAGAACCTAATAATTTTGAAGTTAATAATAATTTAGGCGCGGTATACGCTAAACAAGAAAACTGGGCTTCCAGTATTATTCACTATGAAAGAGCTTTATCCGTAAAGCAAAATGATCCTACAGTCAGGTTAAATCTCGCGCGCGCTTACGCAGGTTCCGGGGATCATCAGAAAGCGCAGGATTCGTATCTTACGCTTGTGAGGACCGAACCTAATAACTGGGACGCGATTTATGAACTTGGAATGACCTGTCTTACGCTCGGACAAAATGATGATGCCAAGAAATATTTACAGGATCTTGTCAGCCGTAACCCAAGTTATTCAGGTAAAGCCGATGCGGAAAGGATATTAAGAAGTTTATGAACGCAATAATAACTGTGGTAGGATCGGATAAGGTCGGAATAATAGCGAAAGTATCGGCGTTTCTCGCCGAACGCGGTATTAACATAGAAGATATTTCGCAGACTGTTTTAAGCGGAAACTTTGTTATGATGATGATGGTAAGTCTGGGCTCGAGCTCTAAAGCATTGGAAGAAATAAAAAAAGAGCTGGATGCGCTTGGTGATACGTTAAATGTCAGCATAAGCCTGATGCATGAAAAAGTTTTTTCCGCAATGCATAGGATATAAAAAAAATACAGAATATTTTTTTCTATATCCTTTTAAAAATTACTTCGTAATTTTTAATAACTTTGAAGAATACCTGCGGTTTTCTTCAAAGAAGTTATATAAAGGTGATGTATGTTATTTACGCCGTTTGAAATAAAAGAAACTGTCGATATGTTCATGCGTTATAAGCTGGATATCCGCGCTATTACGCTTGGCGTTTCACTTTTAGATTGCCTTAGTTCAACAGGAGAAGCGACACGAAAAAAGATTCGCGAAAAACTTCTAAGAGTTGCAGGTCCTTTAGTAAAAACCGGCTGTGATATAGAAACCGAATACGGCGTTCCGATTATAAATAAAAGAATATCCGTTACTCCTATTGCGATTGTCGCTTCTTCCTGCGATGAAAATGATTATACGCCTTTTGCCAAAACATTGGATGAAACCGCGAAGGAACTAGGCGTTGATTTTATCGGAGGATTTTCGGCTCTTGTTCAGAAAGGATTAACGGCAGGCGATGAAAAATTAATACGCTCTTTACCTTCCGCTTTGTCACAGACAGAACAGGTCTGCGCTTCCGTAAATGTCGCTTCAACAAAAAGCGGCATTAACATGGATGCAGTTCGTTTAATGGGTGAAATAATCAAAAAAACAGCGGAAGCGACGGCGGATAAAGACGGAATCGGCTGCGCGAAACTTGTCGTCTTTTGCAACGCTCCCGAAGATAATCCCTTTATGGCAGGCGCTTTTCACGGAGTAGGGGAGGCGGAAAGCGTTTTAAATGTCGGCGTTTCAGGACCGGGCGTAATAAAAGCCGCTCTTGAAAACTGCCGCGGCGAAAACTTTGACGTGTTAGCCGACACTATCAAAAAAACAGCGTTTAAGATTACGCGCATGGGGCAGCTTGTCGGGATGGAAGCCGCCAGGCGAATCGGAGTGCCATTCGGAATATTGGATTTATCCCTTGCGCCGACTCCCGCCGTCGGCGATTCTGTCGCGAGAATTTTAGAAGAAATGGGATTACAAACCGCGGGAACCCACGGCACTACAGCCGCTCTCGCGATGTTGACGGACATGGTAAAAAAAGGCGGCATAATGGCGTCAACCCATGTCGGCGGTTTTTCAGGCGCTTTTATCCCGGTCTCCGAAGATGAAGGAATGGTGGAAGCCGTTAAGAGCGGCTGTCTTTCCCTCGATAAACTGGAAGCGATGACCTGCGTCTGCTCTGTAGGACTTGATATGATTCCTCTTCCCGGCAGCACAAGTTCCGCGACAATCGCCGCAATTATTGCCGACGAAATGGCTATAGGCATGGTGAATAATAAAACAACAGCAGTGCGCGTAATTCCCGTTCCCGGCAAAAAAGCCGGAGACTGGGCGCAGTTTGGAGGTCTTTTAGGCGGTTCCCCGATTATGGCTGTCAATTCCGCGAATAGCGATGTTTTTATAAACCGTGGCGGAAGAATACCCGCGCCTATACACAGTTTCAGGAACTAAACAATTAAAAATGATGACAGAAAAAGACTTCACATTATTATAATTATATGATAATATGGGAATAACAGGGGGAATGTATGATTTTAGAGATGTTAAAAGAAATCGGCTCAGGGAAAACCAAAGATGATAAGGAATTTTTTAAAGAATTAAACTTATACCTGAAGGGGGATAAGTTAAAAGCAAGTATAGCTGATTTCCGGACAAATAGGGATAATAATTCAAAAATAATAGAGAATTATCCGAACCTGATACAACAATTGTCTTTTTACTATCTGTTGCTGCAGGATGTAAACGGTTTTATAAAAACATCTTATGACGGCAAAAAGAATAAGGACGAGATAAAAAACAGATTGAATGTCTGTTCCAAGCTTTATAATAAATCATTGCAGATTTTTACCGATATGTTTACTTTATTGGAAAACGGTTCAGGTTTGAACTCGTTTTTACTGTGGCGCACAATATATGAAAATTATGTGATGGCTGTTTACGCCGCGTCAGGTGAAGAGGAAGAAGCCAAATTATTTATCGATTATGAAGTCGTTCAAAAAAACAAACTGCTGGGAATTAAAATAACAAAAGAAGAAAAAGAAAAATTCGCGAAAAAATTCGGCAGAGATTTTGACGCAAACGATTATTGCTGGACTAAAAATATAAGAGGTAAAAAATCATTTTTAAAGATTGTCCGATTCAATAAAGAAAAGAAATTTTATAAATACTATCTGTTATCTAATTGCATAGGACGTTCAAATTCATTTTCCGTGAACAATGGCATTGTTTACAACGAAAAAGCGGGAAGTAAATCAACCGGCGCTTCCTCTGATGATGTTACAAAGGGTATAAGCGTTTTTATCGGCGTTTTAAATGAATTTGCCGGTCTGATGATTGAAAAATACATAGACGATAAAAAACAAAAAGAAACGCTGAGCAAAATGATTGTGCATTTGGGCAAACAAATAGACAGAAAATGGAAGAAGTTCTAATCGCTTGAGCGTAAATTAATACGGCTATTTCTCTTTTTTAAGCCATACCGGTTTGCCGGTGTGGCTTAAAAATTAGGTTTTTTTAACAAATAAAAAATTTAAAAAATAATAGGAGGAGCGGTTAAAAATGAAAAAAACAATTCAATTTATAATTTTAACTTGTACAGTAAGCTGGGTAATTGCAGGAACGGTTATTTTGCTTGGTATACGCAATACTTCAAGTATAAAATATACGATTTTTGCGGCTCTTTATATGTTTTTACCTGCAATTTGCTCTATAATTTTACAAGTAATCCATAAAGAAAAGCCGTTTCGTAATTTGGGTATTTCTTTTCGTTTTAACAGATGGTTTATAATTGCCGGAATTGCGCCGATTGTCTATTCATTTGCGGTTCTTAGAATCAATATGCTTTTTCCAAATACGTCTTTCTCTGCAACTTACGAGGGATTACTTTCGAAGCTGCCGCCTGAACAAATGGAACTTGCTGAAAAGCAGCTTTCGCAGTTTCCGCCGGTATTTTTTCTTCTGATACAGGTTTTTGGAGCAATAATTGCAGGTTACACAATAAATGCTCTTGCCGGCTTTGGCGAAGAATTAGGTTGGCGCGGTTATCTGCTAAAATCATTGAGTCATAAAAATTTTATGACGGTTTCATTAATAATTGGCATTGTATGGGGTCTGTGGCATTTCCCTCTGATTCTTATCGGGCATAACTATCCTCAGCATCCTGTTATTGGGGTAGGAATGATGGTAATATTTTGTATTTTACTTACTCCAATGATGATTTACATTGTAATGAAATCAAAATCCGTTATTACAGCGGCAATTTTTCACGGTATGAATAATGCTATTGCCGGTATTTCAATTTTGTATATTGTCGGAGGAAATGATATTACAAATGGAATAACAGGAATTGCAGGATTTATTACTCTAATATTATTTAATTTAGGTTTTTTTATATTTGATAAATACATTACAAAAGAAAATATATTCACAAATGTAATTGGAGAATATTGGATTTAATATGAAAATATCAGTTATTAACGGAAGTCCGAGAGCCGGCAACAGTAATACAATAAAAATTACAAATGCGTTTATTGACGGATTAAATCAAACAAAAGAAAATACAATAGAAAAAATTGATATTTATAAGAAAAATATTTAACCTTGTGCAGGTTATTTTGGCTGTAATTATAAAAATTAGAAAAATTAAGGCATTTTTACGTTAAATTTCGCCGATTTTCATTAAAAACGCTTCCCCTTATATCCATAGTTTTCATTGCTTTTTCCTTGTCTCCTATATTTTGAATTACTATATTTAATTATGAAAGATATTAAGGAAATTCAAAATCCGGGTTGAATTTTAAAGAAATTGTACAAATACCATAAAATCTCATTGGAAGCTTCGAGAAAAATACTGGTATTTACTGTGAAGACAAGGAGAATAAAAATGAAACTTAAATTTAAACTAAGCCTAATGGTGATAGCCATTGTGGCGGTTATTGTAACGGGAATCGCAGTGCTGCTCTTGCGCGAGGCATCCGACATAAGCCTTAAACTGAGCATGAAAAGCCTTAACCACACTCTGGAAAATACAGTAACTTACTGGCAGGGAAGAGAAAACAGCCATATCCGCGCGTTGAGTACGCTGGGAGCAGTTATGGAAGATTTTGAAAGTCTGCCTGCGGAAAGAAGGAGAGATCAATTCGACAGTATGCTGAAGGGGGCGCTGCTTGAAAACGACGCATGGGTTTTGACATATTCAATCTGGAGACCTAACGCGCTTGACGGCATGGATTCTCAGTATATCGGCAGATCCGGCTCCACGGCTGACGGTCAGTACGCCATGACTTTTACAAGAGAGACAGGGGCAATTACAACCCGAATCAGCAATGATATCGAAAAAACGATGGCTCGGATAAATGGTCCCAACGCGAGAAAAGATCGTTTTGATGATCCTATTCCCTGGACTATAGACGGAAAAGAAACATTCGCGATGAGAATACAAGTTCCAATTATACATCAGCAAACTAATGAAGTAATCGGAGCGGTTGGATGTTTGTTGGATGCCGCTGTCATACAGCCTACAGTAATGCAAACCCTAAAAGAAAATGATGATATCGCAATAATGGTAATGTATTCAAACGACGGAACAATTTTGGGACATTTCCTTCCAGAAAGAATAGGAAAGAAGATGAAGGATGTTGATGTTGAATACGGAGACATGCAGCAGGAAGCGTTTAACGCGATACTGAAAGGTGAAAAATTTTCCGGCAAAGCTTATGATCCGTCGCTTGATACAAATATAATAATGTCAATGCATTCATTCCACATCGGTAATTCGGATCATACATGGTCGATATTGATAGGCGCTACCGAAGATCACATATTTAAACCTGTTCAAGGAATAACCAGATTTACAATTATTATAGCAGTAGTTGCCATAATTATCGGAGCTGCAATAACATATTTAATTTTAAATTATGTTACAAAACCATTGGTTATTTTAGCTGATAACCTTAAAGATATTTCCGAAGGCGAAGGGGATTTAACGCGGTCTATATCCGTAAGCTCAAACGATGAAATCGGTGATTTGGCAAAATACTTTAATAATACTCTGGAAAAAATCAAGCATCTTGTCCTGTCTATCAAAGATGAATCTGTTGTATTATCAGGCGTTGGTTCGGCTCTTGCAGGCAACATGAACGAGACCGCCGCCGCTGTAAATCAGATCACTTCAAATATTCAAAGCATTAAAGGGCGCGTAATAAATCAGAGCGCAAGCGTCAGCCAGACACACGCGACAATGGAGCAGGTTGTAGGCAATATCAATAAACTGGATAAACTTGTTCATGAACAAAGCGAGAATGTCGCCCGCGCGTCATCCGCCATTGAACAGATGGTCGCGAATACTCAATCTGTAACGAATACCGTAATCAACAACGCAAATAATGTAAGGACATTAAAAGACGCTTCAGAGATAGGGCGCAACAGTTTGCATGAAGTTTCAACGGATATACAGGAAATATTCAAGGAGTCGGAAGGATTGATGGAAATTAACTCTGTTATGGAAAATATAGCAGGTCAGACAAATCTTCTTTCTATGAATGCGGCGATTGAAGCGGCTCACGCGGGGGACGCAGGCAAAGGTTTCGCGGTTGTCGCCGCGGAAATAAGAAAGCTCGCTGAAAGTTCCAGCGAACAGTCAAAAACCATCAGCGTTGTTCTTAAAAAGATAAGAAGTTCCATCGAGAAAATTTCTCATTCAACAGGAAACGTATTAACAAAGTTTTCCGCTATCGATGACAGCGTTAAAATTGTGGCGGATCAGGAAGAAAACATCCTTCACGCGATGGAAGAGCAGGGAGTAGGCAGCCAGCAGATTCTGGAAGGCGTTGGCAAGGTAAACGACATTACGCGGCAGGTAAGCACAAGGTCTGATGAAATGCTCCAGAATGCGCGTGAGGTTATCCGCGAAAGCGAAAATCTTGAAAAAGCGACGCAGGAGATCGAGTGCGGTATGAACGAAATGGCTACAGGCGCAAACCAGATCAATGTAGCTGTGAATCATGTAAACGAAATAAGCGGCAAGAATCGTGACGGAATCACTGTTTTGATAGGAGAGGTATCAAGGTTTAAAGTGGCGTAAAGAACAGATTTATTTAAGAATGTTAAAGTATTAAAAACAGCTTCGCCTTTAATTCCTGCCGCGGATTGAGGCGAAGTTGTTTTATTTAAAATGTTATGTTATAATTCAAAAATGGAATATTTTAATAATTGGACTGTAGACAATTATTTATCTTTAGTGCTGATTGCGGTAATGGCGATAGGAAGTATTTTCGCGTTATTCCAATGGAATTCATCCATAAAAGTAAGAAGAACGGAATTCCTGGATGATATAATTAATAAATTATGGTTTGATGAAAATATGGCAAGGACAATGCATTTAATTGACAATAATCCCAATTGGTATACCGAAGATTATCATAAAAATTATACTGATTTGGGATATCAAATGGATAAACTGCTTTCATATTTTGATTTTATCTGTTATCTGCATTTTATAAAAAATTTAAAAGAAAATGAATTCAGCGTAATAAGATACGAAATTGACAGAACCTGCGCGTCCCCTTCCGTTCAGGCATATTTGTGGAATCTGTATCACTTTTCTAATAAAATCGAAGCAGGGTGTTCCTATATGTATATAATTGATTATGGAATAGAAGAAAAAATTATAGATAAAGATTTTAAAATTAACAATGACAATTTGTTTAATAAATATTTAAAATTTTAGTAAACGTATTTAAGGTATCTTATGATTACAATTAACTACGGCAAAGACTGGGTTAAAACAACTTATGATACTCTTGCCGCTTCTGATATGAACATGTATTTAAAAAAGGATATTTCCGTTTCTTTAAAACCAAATCTTGTGGTTGAGCGTCCCGCAAGCGAGGGAGCGACAACTCATCCTGAAGTTCTGGAAGGAATCATTCAATATTTAATAGATTACGGCATAAAAGACATTAAAATAATAGAAAACGCAGCCTGCGGTCATAGCACAAAACAGGCTTTCAGAGCATGCGGTTATGAAGCGCTTAATAAAAAATACGGCGTCGCGCTTAAAGATTTAAAAGATGATAAATTTATCTCTCTTAAACATGAGAATATTGATTTTCAAATCAGTGAAACCGCTCTTAACAGCGATTTTTTAATTTCAGTACCTGTTTTAAAAGCGCATAGTCAAACAAAATTAACCTGCTGCATGAAAAATTTAAAGGGTTGTATGCCGCAAAGCGAAATGCGCCGCTTTCACGCTCTTGGACTGCATAAACCAATCGCCGGGTTAAACGTATTATTAAAAGTGAATTACTGCGTAGTAGACGGTATCTGCGGCGATTTAAGTTTTGAAGAAGGCGGAACGCCTGTAGAAGCTAACCGTGTTATCGCAGGGCAAAACCCGCTGCTGGTAGATTCCTATTGCGCTCTTTTAATCGGTCACAACCCGGATGATATCGGCTATTTGGCTTATGGTAAAAAATACGGAGTTGGCGAATATTTTTCGCAAAAAACCAAAGTAATAGAGTTAAACACCGAACAAAAACCGAAATGCCGGATAAAGAGCGACAGAATAGCCGACAAATATCGCAGCTTTATCGACGAAAGAGAAGCTTGCTCGGTTTGTTACGCCGCGCTTATTTTTGCGTTGCATAAAAAGGGCGGCATTGTGAAAGGTAAAAGAATTTGCATTGGGCAGGGTTTCAAAGGGAAATCCGCTGACTGCCTCGGTATCGGAAACTGCACATGCGGTTTTAAAAATTATGTTAAGGGATGTCCGCCTAATGCTGTCGATATAATAAAAATGCTCGGATGATTCAATTTTATTTATCTAATCTTTTATAAACAGTTTGCGATTATACATCAGTTATATTAATAATTTCTTTAATTGAGCCTTTTTCCATCACCGCGATTCTGTCGCAAAGGTATTCAACAGCGTCTTTGTTATGCGAAATAAAAAGTATGCTGAGCCCTGTGCTTTTATTTAATTTTTTGAATAGATTAAGCACCTGTACTCCTGCGGAAACATCAAGAGAACTGATTGCTTCATCCGCGATTAATAGACGCGGTTCAAGAATTAAAGCGCGGGCGATGCAGACCCGCTGTTTCTGTCCGCCTGAAAGCTCATGTACGCGCCTTGTTTTATACGAAGAATCAAGTCCTACCCTGAGAAGCATTTTATCGACTTTTTTGGCGCGTTCCTGAGGCGTGCCGATTTTGTGAATGACAAGAGGTTCCTCCACAAGCCAGCCTATTTTTTTTACCGGGTTTAAAGAAGCTCCCGGATCTTGAAATATTACCTGAACCTGCGACTTTGAATCTTTCGCGTTATGTTTTGAATTTTCAGAAATCGAATTAAAAATAATTTCTCCCTCGTAATTCGCAAGTCCCAGAATACAGCGCGCGAATGTGGTTTTGCCGCAGCCCGATTTGCCTGTTAAACCAAAAATCTCTCCTTGTTTTATATCAAGGCTTACATTATCAAGAACATGCTTTTTTATTTTTTTATCAAAAGAGCCGAGCATATTAGATAAAAATTTTCCGGCGAACAGTCTGTTATCTGTATAAACATTGGAGACATTTTTGATTGATAACAGCGCGGAAGAATACATATTAATCAGGCTCCTTATCAGCTTCATTAGGATAGTAACAGTATACTTTGCCGTTTCTTATTGCGTTTAAAGGCGGGAATATTTCTGTGCAAATTTTCTTCGCTTTTAAACAGCGTGGAGCGAAAGGGCAGCCTTGAATTTGATCTTCCACAGACGGCACTTTCCCGGGTATATTTTCCAATTTTTTACCGCGTTTTTCCCTGCCGGGTTTCGCGTTTACAAGAGCATAGGTGTATGGATGAAGCGGCGAATAAAGCGATGAAGCGGGACCTTCTTCAACGATTTTTCCCGAATACATAATTATAAAACGGCTGCAAAATTCTTTTATTATCGATAGATCGTGCGAAATGATAAGCAGCGATGTTTTATATTTATCATTTATTTCCTTCAGCGCAGCAAGGCATTTGCGCTGGCTTTCTTCATCAAGAGAACTTGAAGGTTCGTCTCCTAACAGAAGTTTCGGATTATTTATAATCGCAATGGCAGTCATTACCCTCTGGCACATTCCGCCTGAAAGCTGGTGAGGATAGGCGTTGTATATATGCTCAGGATCATTGAAAGCCAGAGATGAAAGCATTTGAAGCGCTAGTTCCTTATATTTTGCTTTTTGTTCATTTTTAACGGGTTTTTGCCCGTCGGCAAGTTCCAAAACTTCCGTAATCTGTCTGCCGATTTTCATAAGAGGATTTAAAGCCTGTCTTGAATCTTGGAATATTATGGCGATTTCCTTTCCTCTTACGCCGCGCATTTCTTTTTCTGTCAGTCTTAAAAGATCGTTTTTTTTGTATATAACATGACCTTCCGTAATTTCAATTTCATTCGGCAGAAGACCTGCAATAGAGAGAGCTGTCATGCTTTTTCCGCAGCCGGATTCCCCAGCTATGCCTAAAATTTCGCCTTCATCAACGCAGAAATTAATATTATTCAATATTTTAAGCATTCTGCCGTTTTTATTTACGCAGGCGGTGAGGTTTTTTACTTCAAGCAAGTGAGCCATGTACAACTCCGAAATGACGGCGAAGCCCTTCACCGAGCAGATGAAACGCTACAACAGTCAGCATGATAAAAATGCCGGGCGCGAGAGCGCACCATGGAGCGTTAAAAAACCATGACTGCGATTCAAATAACATCCTGCCCCATGAAGGCTGCGGAGGCTGTATTCCCATTCCCATATAACTCATGGCGGATTCCGCGAGAATGGCGTTTGAAAGTCCTATAACGGAAGCTGATAAAAGCGATGGAGCGAGATTAGGCAGAATATGAATAAATGTTATGCGAAAGAAATTTGCACCTAATACTTTTTCAGCTTGAATGAAAGACGCGTTTCTGTACTGTAAAGCGCCTGTGCGCATTATGCGCGTGTAACTTGGCGTAAATAAAACTAACAGGGCGATAAAAAGGCTGAACTGGCTGTTACTTATTACTGCGACAAACAAAAGAGCAAGGACAATACCCGGAAAGGAGCTTAAAGTGTCAATGATTCTCATGATAATTTCGCCTGCAATGCCGCCTTTATAGCCTGCCAAAAGACCGAGTATGCTGCCTGCGGCTGCAGCTCCTGTAACTGTGAAAATCGCGAGAATAATAGAGTTTCTGCCGCCTGCCATAATACGAGAAAATATATCTCTTCCCAGATGGTCGGTTCCCAAAAGGTGTTTTCCTCCCGGCGGCAAAAGACGCAGTGACGCGTTAATTTCGTTATAATCATGAGGAACCCAGATTAGGCTTATAAGAGACATTAAAACAATTATTATGCCGATTGCGGCTCCTATAATTAATTGACGGTTTAATTTCATCTGATTTTCCTGGTCTGTTTGATTCTTGGATCTATAATCATTATTACGATGTCGGCTAAGGTATTAGCCAAAATAACCAGAAAAGCTATGTAAACCATAATTGCCTGAATAAGAGGGTAGTCTCTTGAACTGATTGCCGTAATCAGGAGCCTTCCAATTCCCGGGATCGTGAAAACCTGTTCAATTATAATGCTTCCCGAGAATACTTCGGCGGTTATCATGCCGAACATTGTAACTGCCGGTAATATTGAATTTTTCAATACATGATAGCGAAGGATGTAAAGCCATGAAGCGCCCTTGCTCCTTGCGGTTCTTACATAGTCGCTTTGAAGTTCCGCGAAAAGAGAGCCTCTTATAAATTTGATCAACATGGCGGAATTAGGTATCGCAATCGCGAGAGCGGGAAAGCATAAATTTTTTAAATAACCGAAAAAATCATCTTTGAAATCAATAAAATCACCAGGAGTAAAAAGCTTAAAGCCAAAACCGAATATAAAAATGAAAAGTAATCCCAAAAAAAACCCGGGAGTGCTGATACCCGCCGCAGTAAAAATATTTATTATATTATCGATTATGCTTCTTTCTTTTTTAACAGTTAAAAGGGAAACTGTTAAGGAAATTATAATAATAAATAAAATGGAAAGCAGGGCTAAAAATATTGTAACAGGAAGCCTGACTGAGATTAAAGATGAAATTGCTTCTCCCCGGAAGTAGAATGAATTCCCGGGATTACCCGATATAAAGTTTATAAGCCAGTCAAAATAGCGCGCAATTACATTGCGGTTTAATCCCATGTTTTCGCGTAATGTTTCTATCTGTTCACGGGAAGCGCCTGTGTTGGATAGATACGAAGCAGGGTCTCCTCTTATCACGCTGAAAATGAGAAAACATAATATTGACACAAGCAGTAAGGTGATTAACGCGATTAATATTCTTCTGAATACAAAATTCAATTATTCCCTATCCCATATATTGAAGCAAAATCAATAACGTATAACGGATAATTTAAAGCTCCGCCGTATGCGCCGCCTTTGAATGTAATAAAGTATAAAATATCCTGAATATAAACGCTTGCGGCTTCCTGTGCGATAATAGTCTGAGACTGTTTATAAAGTTCGCTGCGTTTGTCGTGATCTGTTTCCGCAAGAGCTGCTTTAAAAACCTCGTCAAATTTTTGGCTTTTAAAATTTATAAAATTGGAACCGCTATCTGAAAGGTAGCGTTTTAAGAAGCCTCTTGGAGACGCGCTCTGGCTATCCAATGAAATGATAGTCGCCTGATACTGTCCGCCGAAATAAACATCGGAAAGCCATGTTGACCAATCGACAAGTTTAATGCTGGCGCTTACGCCTATTCTTTCCATCTGCTCAACTATTACCTGCGCTGTGTCAACATGCATGGTATAGTTTGACGGCACTGTTATTTCAAATAACAATTTATTTGAATCATTGTAGCCTGCGCCGGAAAGCAGGGACCTGGCAGTCTCAGGATCGTAGTTATAAGACAATGATTCCTTATAATATGCCGACAAACCGGGAATTACAGGGCTTCCCGAAGGTTCTCCCGCGCCGAAAAAAGCAGCGTCAATTATTTCGCGGACGTTTATTCCGTAATTGACGGCAAGGCGGACATTAAAATTGTCAAAGGGAGCTGCGCCGTTATTCAGCGCCATTAATTGAACCGCAGCGGAATTATTATCGAAAATATCGAAATCTCTGTGATTTAACTGAGCTGCCATAGCGCCTGTTATAAACGCGCCGTCTATGCTGCCGCCGCGAAGAGCAATCATCAATGTGTCATAGTTCGCGAAAAATACGATTGAAATTTTTTCTAAATGAGGAAGACCTTTCTGCCAGTAATCATCGAATTTTATCAGCACCAGTTTTCTTTGAGGAGAGTATTGCTCAACATAAAAAGGACCTGTGCCTATTATTTTTTTCTCGCGCTCGGTAATACCGGCTTTTACAATTCCGATTGTAAGATACGGCAGAAAATCAGGATCTCCCGATACAAGAGTAATTTTTATTTTATTTTTATCATGGATTGTTACATCGGCGATATTGGAAAGGCTGTCAAAACCGGCGTTCACCGCTACATCAAGGCTGTATTTTATATCAGCCGCGGTTACGAGAGAGCCGTCATGGAAACGCACGCCTTCCCTGATATTAAAAATATAGACAAGACCGTTCTCTTCGATTTCCCAGGATTCCGCGATGCATGGCTGCATTGTTCCGTCTGTATGAGGTTTCACAAGCCCTTCAAAAACATTAAAAAGAATGCTTCTTCCGTCTGCGGTATTGGAAGGATTCAGAGGATCCAGAGTTGAGGGCTCTGTGGTGAAACCGTAGCGCAAGCCGTCGCCCCTGGCACCGCCGCAGGACGTGAAAACAGCCATTGTCAAAATTAATATAATTAACAGTAAACCGGTGAAATATTTCTTCATTATAAACTCCATATAAGTTAAGCTAAAGACATTATACCTAATTTTGCGCTATTGAAACAAGGGTATAAGAGGAAAGGCGTTTATTTGGAATAGTTCAGATATAAAAATCCCTTCCCAAACCGCTTCTGATTTTTTCGATGTTCTCCTCGGTTTTTTCGCGGATTTTTTCGTTTGCAATATGCGGGACTTCATTTTTTATAAGATTTGCGGCTTTTTCCCTGAATGTATCATCGCCGTAGTCCATTCCGTATTCGCATAATGTCATCAGGGCATTCGGAAGGCAGACATTTCCGATTTCACCGGATTTTGCCAGTGACATGAAACGATCTCCTGTTCTTCCGCCGCGATAACAGGCTGTGCAGAAACTCGGTATATAGCCGTCTTCCATCAACTCTGAAATTATCGATATCGCGCTCCGTTCATCGTTTACGATAAATTGCGATGTTGTTTTTTCATCCTTTTTTTGCAAGGAAGCTGATTTTATGCGTTTCATTTCCGCGGCTTTCGCATAACCTCCGACTTCCGTGCTTGAACCCGCGCTGATTTGAGATATTCCCAAACGCAGAAGTTTCTTGCGCATCTCGTGGTTTTCTCTTGTTGAAAGTATCATTCCCGTAAACGGAACGGCTATTCGGATAACGGCGACAATTTTTGCAAAGGTATCATCGTTTACAAGATTGGGAAAATCATTAATATTCATTCCCTGCGCCGGGCAAAGACGCGGAACCGAAATTGTATGAAAACCTGTATTGTATTTTTTCTCGAGGTGTTCGTTGTGAAGCAATAGACCCATTACATCAAAATAAGGGTCTGCAAGTCCGAAAAGAACGCCGCCTCCCACGTCATCTATACCCGCGTCCTGAGCGCGGTCAAAGGCGTTAAGATGCCATGAAAAATCTTTTTTAGGTCCTGAGATATGAACATTATTGTAAACAGTTTCGTGATATGTTTCCTGAAACAGAATATAAGTGCCGATACCGGCGCTTTTCAATTTGCGGTAATTTTCCGTTGTTGTCGCCGCGATATTCACGTTTACGCGCCGTATTTCTCCGTTTTCAAATTCGGAATCGTATATAGTTTTTATACATTCAAGAATGTAATCAATTGAGGCTTCGCTGTCGTCTTCTCCAGCTTCAATCGCGAGCCTTTTATGCCCCATCATTTCAAGTATTTTTACTTCTTCCCGCACTTCATCCATCGTAAGTCTGCTTCTTTGGAATTCATGACCATGATTGAAACTGCAATAAGCGCACCTGTTTACGCAAAAATCGCTTACATATAAGGGCGCGAACATTACAATCCTGTTTCCGTATATCTTTTTTTTAATATTTCCTGCAATGTCGAAGATGCGTGAAATATGATTAGGATTTTCCGTCAGCAATAATGACGAGACATCAGCGTGAGAAAGCGCCTGCCCCTTCTGTGCCTTATCCAATGCGCTGTTTATAAATGCGTCATCTGCAAATTTGGCGTTATCGATCAAATCTTCAATATATTTTTGATTTATAAAATCATTGTTCATTTTCTTCCCTTATAATGTATTCGATACTGCGCTTGAGTATTCCGGTTAAATGCGCAATAGCGATTCCATAATTTGTAAATGGAATTTTCTGTTCCAGCGCTGTTTTTCTCCTGTGCTGTACTTCACGTTCATTAAGCATACATGAACCGCAATGGATGATCAACTTGTAAGGCGAAAGATCAAAAGGGAAGTCTCCTCCCGAACAGAAAACAAATTCTATTTTTTTAGACGAATGTTTTTTTACAAGATTCGGAATTTTTATTGTGCCTATATCATCGCATTGGCGATGGTGCGTGCAGCCTTCACAGATTAAAATTTTATCGCCGTCTTTTATTTCATCAAGAGCCGCAGCTCCAGCGACCGCTGTTTCCAAAAATCCTTTAAAGCGGGCGAATAAAATTGAAAACGATGTAAGAGGAATATTTTCAGGCACAATTTCAGCGGCAAGAGCGAATACCTGACTGTCTGTGATCACAAGTGAAGGCTTTCTTTCAATGTTTGCAAGAGTTTGTTTCAATTCACTCTCTCTTACGCAGAGCGCGCAGGCTCCGGCTTCAAGAATGCCGCGTATCATCTGCTGCTGGGGAAGAATCAGCCTGCCTTTTGGAGCTGCTTTATCGATTGGAATGACAAGGATAATAAGGTCTTCAGGTTTTATAAAATCCGCAATAAGCCTGCGCTTCGGTTCCTCATCAGCCGCTAAAACAGCGATTTTTTCCTTTAAAAGATTTATATTAAAACCTGTCTTTGCGCTTACAGGAATTATTTCTTTTTCTAACCACGGAGTTACAGGAGCGATATCACTTCCTTTATCAGATTTATTTATTACAATTATAAAAGGGATATCCTTTTCTTTAAAAAGCTCAACTAATTCCTCCTCGGCAGGAAGCGTGGAATCAGGCAGACTGCCGTCCAAAACCAGCACCGCGGCATCGGTCTTGTTTAAAATCTGTTTTGCCCTGTTTACCCTCATTTCGCCAAGTTCGCCCTCGTCGTCAAAACCCGGGGTATCGATAATTACAACAGGACCCAGCGGCAGCAGTTCCATCGCTTTAAAAACCGGATCTGTGGTTGTGCCTTTTACATCGCTTACAAGAGACAGATTCTGCCCTGTAACAGCGTTTACAAGCGAGGATTTTCCCGCGTTTCTACGCCCAAAAAACGCTATATGAAGGCGGTTTGCTGAGGGTGTTTCATTAAGTCCCATGCCTGTATTATATACAAAATTTTGAACTCGCTCCACAGGGAAGACCGCTCTCACTCCTTAATATTCTTTTGCCGATAATATAACAATCATGATTTATCTGTTCTTTTTTTTAAAATTCAAGTCCCAATTGCGGCGAACTCGTCCCGATATAGTCAACCAGCTCGATGAATCCCTTGTTCGCGTGATTACCGACGCGGGCGGGAAAATAACAGGGGATCGTTTTGTTATTTCCGCGGTTTTTAACGAGGATACTATTGGTTTTTGGCTTGATATGTATATTTTGATCGAAAGCCTTAAATCGAGCATAGAAGCGTCACGAGAATTTTTCGGTTATTCACTGGTTGTTTCAGGTAAACAGCCCGATTCGCCTGAACTTCTTTGCCGCTTCCTTTCGAATATCAGCGGCATTTTTGTTGATGATAAAGCCGCCAGAAAACTGGTTCCTTACGCTTCCTATGAAAAACCGTCCGAATGGCTGAAAGGCACAAAAAAAAGAAAATACGGCTGCGGCAGTTATTACAGAGTAAAAGAAATTAAAACATTTAAGCCTTCAGTCGCGAATACTATCGATTTAAAAAAGGATGTTATAAAAGCGTTTGAACAGGGAGAAGGGAAGAGCACATTAATATTATGTCCTTTTTATCTTCATATGCGCTCAGGTTTAAGCGAGTATTACGAGAAAATGAACGGAGATTTTCCGCCTTTAACCATCTGTTTTGAAAGCATAGGAATAGGCTCTCTTGTCGATATGTGGTCGCTTAATATCCGCTCTATAACTTCAGGTCAGTCTTCGGAAGAAATCGATACTTTATGGGAATTTTTGTTTCGAGAGCGTATCCGCGATGAAGTGTCAGAGTATGTGATAAAGTGCGTAAGAAAATATTTATTATTGATTTTTGATTATTATTTGAATACAGCAAAAAGAAAATCGAAAACGCCTGTTTTAATACTCGAAAATGTTCATCTTGCAGATAACAATGCGATGATTCTGCTTCTGGATGCGTTAGCCGAAATAAAACGCAGGTATAATAAAAGATTATTCGTGCTTGGAACCGGCGAAGACAGTATTACGCAGGACAGAATGGATCAGTGTAAAAGAATATTTGATAACATTAAAGTAATAAACGATGTTAAAATAAACACGATATTTTATCCGAAACTTTCAGTTGATCTTTGGGAAATAATCTACGCAATTTCTCTTTTTAACCGTTATTATTCTCCCGAACTTTATCAGCGCCTTTTTGAAGAAGAAGAAAAAAATCCCGCGATGATTGCAAAAGCGTTTTCCGTTCTTTACACAATGGGAATAATCAACAATGTGCGCGAGCCTAGGTTAATGTGCGGTCATTTTGAAGAACATGCCGCCAAGGTTATAAACGAAAAAACATCGCGCGTAAAGGCAATAGTCCGCCGCCGTCTTCTGGATTGGGCTGCAAGAAGAAATTTAAATCCGTGTTTCAGGCTACTTACAATTATTGCCGGGCTTGAAGGCGCAAAACAGATAGACGATCTTTTACTGCTAAAATCTTTTTCTTCGGATATCGTTAATAAAACAATAACAGCTATTGATTCAGCCATGAACTCCGGGCAGTTTGAAGAGATGATTTGCGAAAAAACAGACGCTATAAACTGCATATTTAAAACTTCAAACGCTCTGATTTGCGGACACGAAAAAGAAATTGAAAATGTTTTTTCGCAGATGCAGTTAAACTCTCTTGCCGAAGGATTTGAAAATTTCCCCGTGCTTCAGGCGCAGATACTCGTAAATCTTTGCGGCTTTTTTCTTGGACGTCATGATGAAAAAGAAGCCGCGGAAAAAGCGAAAGCCGCCATTTTACTCGGACAGAGCAAAAACTCGTTTTGTCTTCCGCAGGCGTACAGGCTTTTCTCCCTCGTGTGTCTTTCGAAAAAGCAGGTTAATGAAACAATCGAATACCTTGGATTCGCTCTCTCTAACGCGGAAAAAATCGGCAATTATCATGAATTGGCGGTTTGCGCGTATTACGCCGCCGCTGCGCAGTTCCTGCATGGAGACGCTTTTACAGCTTCGAATCTTGCGCGTAAATCAATTGAACAATCATTGAAGGCAGGACGTCCCGATTGGGCGGATCGTTCTCGTTTTCTTGAAGGAAGAATTGAATTTGATCTCGGTCATTACGATAAGGCGCATGATATATTTGAAAAAATGTTAAAAGACCCTTACGGCGGAATGACTTGCGAAAAAGAAAACCTATTGGCTGCATGGATATACAGATCGAGGGTTTATTATCAGGATTATAATATATCGAAACCCGAACCTTCCAATAATGACGCCGACTTGTTTGAGATTGAAGCTGCGTATCTTGCGGGTGATTACAAAAAAGCGGTGGAATTATCCGCTTCTTATTCAAATCCTTTTGTGGATGAAAATTTTCTTTATACGGAACAGGCTGACTGGCGAAGCGGCTTTGCTCAATGCGAGGATTTATATTTTACAAACGGCGAAGTTCAAAACAGAATTTTATCCCTGTTTCATTCGCTTTCACTTTGCAGAATTTCCGCTGAAGGCTGCGAAGAAGCGGTGCAGGATATACAAAATATTCTGCGTGACGAAAAATTATGCGAAATGGATCCATGGGATGCTTCATATTTTTATGCGAAATACAGAATTCTGGAGCAGTCAGGCGCAAGCCTTGTCGACATGAGCACGGCAGTCAGCATGGCATTTAAACGTCTCCAGCGCCGCGCAGGCAGAATAGAAGATGTTGAAACCCGCCGTCAGTATTTAAACGGACCGCGTTGGAATAAAGAACTGAGCATGGCAGCGAAAGAGTTTAAGCTGATATAATTCTGTAACAATGAAAAACTACAAAGAACTGATAGGTAAAATCGCGGTCACCCAATGCGAGCTCAATCCCTCAGGCGCTGTCTTAATCGATGATGAAATTTATGACGTTAGAACTGAGGGTGAGCATATTGACGAAGGCAGAGGAGTCAAAGTAGTCCGCGTTCAGGGGAAGAAGATAATTGTAAGAAGGGTATAAAAAAACCCGATCTACCTTACGGCAAATCAGGTTATAGCGGCGATAGGACTTGAACCTGCGACCGAGCGGATATGAGCCGCTTGCTCTACCGACTGAGCTACACCGCCATGACTAATTAAACAATATTGAAAAGATAAAAAATTGTCAACCAGCGGAGAATGGTAAAATATAGCCCTTTTTTACCAAAAATGGTATAATGGCTTTATAATGGTAAAAGACAACAGTAACGAACCCATCGAAAAACAACTCTGGAAATCAGCTGACAAACTCAGAAAAAATATTGACGCCGCTGAATATAAGCACGTCGTTCTGGGTTTAATTTTCCTTAAATATATCTCTGATGCTTTTGAAGCGCTTTATATAAAATTAGAAAGCCAAAATGGTGAATATAAGGGAGCCGACCCTGAAGACAAAGATGAGTACAAGGCGGAAAATGTTTTCTATGTACCAAAAATCGCAAGGTGGTCTCATTTGCTGTCAAAAGCAAAATTACCGACCATAGGCAAAGATGTTGACAACGCGATGGACGCAATCGAGAAAGACAATCCCTCTCTTAGAGATGTGCTTCCCAAAGTATTTGCAAGGGGCAATTTAGACCCGACAAATCTTGGCGGATTAATCGACCTTATTGGAAACATAGCTTTTA
>Ga0209755_10001093_pt1 | contig 44975 bp, 37 predicted proteins | sample TergutCo191P1_FD_187301 | JGI IMG/M metagenome (GOLD analysis project Ga0209755, IMG submission 187301) | Cornitermes sp. P1 segment gut microbial communities from Petit-Saut dam, French Guiana - Co191P1 (SPAdes) (version 2) | ecosystem: Host-associated > Arthropoda: Insects > Digestive system... | reverse complement strand
TTCTGGTTCTGGTCCAGTGGATGTTACAGGTGTGTTAACTAATACAACAGTTTCTTTGTCGTCTGCTGTTGTTCCGACTCATGCACCGGATGGTACGGTGTCTGTGTTGTTTGTGGGTTGGAGTTTAACTCAAACCTCTCAAATTTTTGAGGCTGGCCAAAATAGTTCTTTACCTGGATTGGAGTCTTTTGTTATTGTTAATGGTACCAATGTTACAGTGTTTGCTGTTTGGGGTTATGATCGTAATAATAATGGTGTTCCAGACGTTTCAGAGACTGTTTATTCTGTCTTTTATGATGTGAATGGTGGTGTTGGTGCATTTGTGGATAGTGAACTGTATTACGCGGGTGACTCTGTTACAGTTCTATATGATGTGCCAACAAAGTTTGGTTATGTGTTTGAAGGGTGGTTCTATAATGGGGTTATTTTTGTGGGTGGTGACGTATTTACAATGCCTGCTGGTGATGTAGTGTTGGTGGCTCAGTGGCGTGTTGAGGTGAAATATTATACTGTAATTTATGATGGTAACGGGTTTACAGGTGGTTCTGTGCCTATAGATGATGATAGTCCCTATGTTGGTGGAAGTGTAGTAATAGTGCAGGGTTCTGGTAGTTTAGTTAAAGAAGGCTACACTTTTCTTGGCTGGGATACAAGTTCTAGTGCAGACGCGGTTGTTTATGTTGCGGGTTCTATGTTTAATGTTTTTGAAGATACTGTGCTTTACGCGGTTTGGCAACAAGATGATGTTGAGCTGACTGTTTCATATAGGGTGCATTATTATTTGCAGGGTTCTACAAATAGTGTGGCTAATAGTAAGGTGGTGTCTGGTCAGACGATTGGTGCTGTAGTAACAGAGAACGCTATTGCTATACAGGGTTATACTGCAGTAGCGCCTACAACAGTAACTATAACTCTTAATGCTGTAGACAATACAATAATCTTTTATTATACAGCAAACTCTGGTTCTGGTGGTGGTTCTGGTGGTGGTTCTGGTGGTGGTTCTGGTGGCGGTGTTATGTTTACAGTGCGGTTTGTGGATTGGGATGGGACGCTTCTAAAGTTGCAGCGTGTGCGTTCTGGCGGTGATGCATCTGCTCCTGTTAATCCGTCAAGGGAAGGCTATCTTTTCACTGGTTGGGATCGAGGCTTCTCTAATGTGCGGTCAGATATTACGGTAACTGCACAATACACTGTAGTGGAACCTGACGTTACACCTCCTGCTCCACCTGTTGACGAGCCAGTTTGGGCGTTTGTAAATTTGATGTTAAGCGTAGTGGGTCTTATATTGGCTATTATTGTGACGGTTTGGGTGTTATTGCAGCAGAGGCAAAAACAAAATAAGCTGTTGAAAGGTCTACAAAAGAATGGTGGGAGCCAAAATGCGACAGTGACAGGTGGTTCGCAGAAAGAGTCGCGCTGGCAGGGTCGAAAAGTATGGCTGTTTGCTGTACTTGCGTTGGGGATTGTGAGCGTTATTATATTTTTGCTCACAGAGAATTTAAGTCTTAAAATGGGTTTGGTGGACAGGTGGACAATTGTAAATGCTATTATATTCGTAATGGAATTTATAGCTATAATATTTGTTTTCAAACGTAAAAAGACTCCAACGGCTACTAAAAGCCCAAGTTTTTAACTCTATTCTATAGAGGCTTGGGCTACACTTTTTTCGTATTTCTACTGGTGTTAAATAGTTAGTGCTGCAGGTTAATTGGCTATTTTTTTGTCTTGGCCGTATTCACCGGTTTTTATTTTATCTATAAGCAATCCAACGAATTCTATTGGCCATACATCGTCGCATACGTCGTTTGTGAGAATGTTTCTTTTGTTAAAGAATGTTATTAAATCATTTTTTAAAAGTAAGATGAGCATAAATTTATGGCCATAGGTTTGTTTGAATAGAGAGTATTTTGAGGATTGTTTAAGGTTCATTTCATAGTGTGGTTCTAAGACAATTTTTCTGCCGTTAATTTCTTTATCTAAAATAAAGTCTGGTGTATATTGGTCTCCTGGTAGTGGAAAAGTTATCGTTTCATAGCCATATGGGATGTGCATTTGCATTAGTATTCGTGCGGTTTCTTTTTCCCATCCGCTTTTGTAGCGACTTAGTTTTTGGTAATGCGCTTGAGGTTGTCCTGTGACTTTTTGTATTTGTTCAAAAAATTGTAGGGCCTCTTTTAGAGTGTTTCGATTAAGGTTTTTGCGTTTTAGCCATCTGCCTAGTAGGAAGAGTGGGTAATCTATTTTTGCGGGATCTTTGGGAAAAATTTGTTTGGCGTAATCAGTGATTTTTTGTTGTGCATTTAAAGCAGTGTTTTCGTCTTTCCATAGGTATGGCATAGTTGTTTTTATTAAACCTAAGCTTATTGCGACACTAGCGTTTTCTTTTGTTAGTGGTACTAGTAAATCTTCTGGTTTGTATTGTTTAAAGAGTTCAAGATCAGGTTCTGGGCGTACCATCCAGCGCATGTATGTCCACGCTTTATCTTTATGTATACCTCTCATGCGCTCAATGCTTTTAGTTAATTCTTCAACAAAATCTTTAGGCTTAGCAAACTTTTGTGAATAGCGTATTAGGTCTCTTTCTGCTTTAAATTTGACAAAAATGTTTACTGCCGCTAAAGTTTCAGCAATAGTTTCTTTACGTGGACCTAAATAATTATAGAAACTATATTTTATGATTTCTTCATTAAACAGGTGTGGTTTGGTGATTTCAAATAGTCTTTGAGTTTCAAACTTTTTATGCAAATTGATAAGTAAATTTCTAGCGTTTTCTGAAAACCCTACCATTTGATCATCAAGAATTGACGCGGCAAGCAAAAAATAATGTGCGGTTTTCTTTTTTTCTTCATACTCTTTTGAGTAAGGATTAAATAGTAACTGAGGGCGCATTCTTCTGTCCCATTGTACATCTGTGACGTTTGTATTGATTTTTACAAACTTTGTCAGTAAAGCATGCAGATCATATGAGGTTACCATTTAACATTTTCCTCTTTACCTATTGTAGTTTCAGCTTTTAATAATTACTGATTATTATTAATAGATAATTTGGTATTCTTTGTAAAGTTTTGTGTGCTTTTAAGGTTATAGTTTTTTGAGAAATGCCGTAACTGTGCGTTATGGTAAAATTAGTGAAAATGGTTATAAATAAGCAAGAAGGTTACGCATATCACAATAAGTATTAAGTGAGTGATCATGTCCGCAATAGAATGGAATGCAGTGCCTGTTATAACTATGGTTATCATGGTTATTACTTTTCTTACGTCTCTTATTTTTCAGTCAGCTAACCGTGTGATTATTAACCATTTTGTTGGTTGGAATAATTATCGTGCAATGCAAAAAGAGGCGGCTGATTTTCGAAAAGAACAAATGGCTGCTGCTAGGTCAAATGATCAAAAACAGCTTGAAAAAATGAAGAAAAAGCAAACACATATTAATGCTCTAAATGCTAAAATGATGAAATATCAATTTATCCAGATGGCCCTAACGTTCTGTTACTTCCCCGTTTGGGTCTTTATAGTAGGTCCTTATGTAACAAATGCACGGATAGATGGTGTTTCTAGTGTAATTGCTATGCCTGGTATTGGTCCTGTTTCTAGTTTTTGGGTGATTCCGGCTTACATGGTTTGGTTTTTGATTTCAGGTTTCTTTACGGGGGCTTTAGTGACGCGTATCTTGGGTACAGCGCCTGTTACGTAGTGAGGAAAATGATGTATGTCTACAAATAGTCCTCAAAGTGTTGTTCGTAAGCCTATTGTTCTTTGTATTTCTGGAATGGCCGGTACAGGTAAAAGTACGCTTTCTAAAAAAGTAGCTAAAAAGTATAATCTTAGATGTTATTCTGGGGGGGATGCTCTTAAAGAGTTGGCTAAAGAGGCGGGTTATGAGGTAACTGGTGAGGGTTGGTGGGAAAGTTCTGAGGGTTTAACTTTTTTAGAGCAGCGTGTTAAGGATCCTCAGTTTGATAAAGAAGTTGATAGTAAATTACTTGGTTATGCAAAGTTAGGTGATGTTCTGCTTGATAGTTGGACGATGCCTTGGTTGCTTAAAGATGGTTTTAAAATTTGGTTAATGGCCTCCTTTGACAAGCGTGCGGCAAGAGTGGCTGAACGTGATAAAATGACTTTTGAGCAGGCGTTTACTGTTCTTAAGGAGAAGGAGGCTCAAACAAAGGCTATATACAAGAAGCTTTATGATTTTAGTTTAGGTGAAGATTTTGTGCCTTTTAACTTTATTTTAGATACTGACCACTTGAATGCTGACCAAGTTTTTGCGGTTCTATGTCAAGTGATTGATAACATTGTGTGTGTCTGCTAAGTTTTTGTTACAGAAATCGCTGGTTGGGTATGGTGACTAAAACTATTGTTGAGGTAAATGTTTTGTGTAACAATGTAGTATATGTTTATATCGTCCATGTTTGAGCCTTTAAGTAAACTGTTGTTTATGCGAGAGGGTTTACGTGTTTAAAATCTTAAAGTATCTATCGTCTAAAGAATGGTTAATGATAGGCGTTAGCTTTGCGTTTATAGTTACACAGGTCTGGCTTGACCTTAAACTGCCTGATTATATGAATGAGATTACTAAAATTATCCAGACGTCTGGTGCAATAAGCGATATCTGGGTTGCTGGCGGTTATATGATATTATGTACGTTGGGCAGTCTTGTGGCTGCAATTATTGTCGGTTTCTTTGCAGCCCGTATTGGAGCGTCTTTTTCCCAACGGTTACGCAGTTTATTATTTAATAAGGTTGAATCTTTTTCCATGGAGGAAATTAACCGTTTTTCCACCTCCAGCTTAATAACTCGATCCACAAACGACATTATTCAAGTTCAAATGCTCATTGTAATAGCTTTGCAATTAGTTATTAAAGCACCTATAATGGCCGTATGGGCAATAACTAAAATTGCTGGCAAAGGGTATGAGTGGTCAATGGCCACAGCTGTAGCTGTTCTAGTTATTCTGGTAATGGTTTCTATACTTATGGTCTTTGTTATACCTAAATTTAAGAAAATGCAAACCCTTACTGATAACGTAACACGCGTTACCCGCGAAAACCTAACTGGTCTGCGAGTTGTTCGTGCTTATAACGCTGAAGATTATCAAGGAAAAAAGTTTGAAAAGGCAAACAAGGAACTTACAGATACACAATTATTTACAAATAGAGCTATGGCTGTAATGATGCCTGTTTTAATGACTACCTTAAATGTGCTTGCACTTGCAATTTATTGGATAGGCGCTTACTTGGTTGATGCTGCACAGATGCTCGATAAAATAGACGTGTTCGCTAACATGGTAACTTTTTCAGTTTATGCTATGCAAGTAATAATGTCTTTTATGATGCTAGTTATAATATTTATCATGTGGCCCCGTGCTAGTGTCTCTGCAAAACGTATCAATGAAGTACTAGATACTACACCTAGTATTGTTGATGGTAAAGAAACCCAAGGTAAACTTGGGCTTATAGGCGATGTTGTCTTTAACAATGTTAGTTTCAAATATCCTGACGCCGCCGACTATGTCCTTGAAGATATAAGTTTCACAGCAAAACACGGTGAAACAGTTGCCTTCATAGGCTCTACTGGGAGCGGTAAGTCTACTTTGATTAATCTTATTCCCCGTCTGTTTGATGTAACAAAGGGCGAAGTGCTAATAGACGGTGTAAATGTAAAAGATTACAATCTAGAAGCTCTATACAACAAAATTGGTTATGTACCTCAAAAAGCCGTGTTATTTAAAGGAACGGTGGAATCCAATGTCGCCTATGGCGATAACAGTAGCGTAGATGGATTTAGCGATGATACAGTTAAGAAGGCTATACAAATTGCACAGGGCACCGAATTTGTTGAAAAAATGCAAGACGGTTACAACGCAGCTATTTCACAGGGAGGCGCAAACGTGTCTGGGGGTCAAAAGCAACGACTCGCTATTGCTCGTGCAGTCTGTCGTAAACCTGAAATTTACATCTTTGACGATTCATTTTCAGCACTAGATTATAAGACAGATCGTGTTTTGCGTAGTAAATTAAAGCAAGAAACTGCTGGAGTAACCAGTTTGATTGTTGCTCAACGGATTGGTACCATTATGGATGCTGACAAAATTATAGTTCTTGACCAAGGCAAAATTGTTGGACAGGGCACTCATAAAGAGCTGCTTAGAGATTGCCTGGTGTATAAAGAGATTGCAATGTCGCAATTAAGTGAGGAGGAATTGACTCATGAGTAAACATGAAAATAATTCCAACACCCAAAATAGAGGGCTTATAGGTGGTGGCCCCGGGGGCCGTCGTAACATGGCTTCTAATGAAAAAGCAAAAGATTTCAAAAAAACTTGGGGCCAGCTCATAAAGTATTGTAAAAGTTATATGCCTGCTATTTTGGCAGCTCTTATATTAGCCTCTTTGAGTGCTGTGCTTGTAATCATTGGCCCTAACAAAATAAGCGCCATGGGCGATGAGATTCAAAACGCCTTTAAAATTGTAAATGGCACTCTAGTTTTTAACTCCATAGACATAGGTCTTGTTGTTAGTATTGGTATGTCGCTTATCTTTCTCTATGCAGGGTCACTTATTTTTGGTCTTATAGAGAATTACGTTATGGCAACGGTGACCGCAAAGATTTCTAAAAATATGCGGTCAGATATTTCGCGTAAAATCAATAAAATACCCTTAAAATATTTTGATAAAACAAGCTATGGCGATGTTATTAGCCGTGTAACTAATGATGTTGACACCATTGGTCAAACGCTTAATCAAAGTCTCGATCAGCTGGTTCGAGCTGTTACTTTGTTTATTGGTTCTATGATAATGATGCTTGTCACAAACTGGCTTATGGCTATAGCTGCGATAGGCGCCTCTGTTATTGGGTTCGTGTTAATGATGGTTATAATGTTTAAATCTCAAAAGCATTTTGTTGCTCAACAGCAAGGCCTTGGCAGTATTAATGGTCACATTGAAGAGATCTATTCAGGTCACAATGTTGTCAAAGTTTATAATGGAGGTAAAAACGCAAAGAAGACATTTGAGCGCATCAACGAGTCTCTTTATGAAAGCAGTTGGAAATCACAGTTCATGTCTGGGTTAATGATGCCCCTTATGATGTTTATTGGAAACTTTGGATATGTAGCTGTATGTATAGTTGGTGCAGCGCTGGTTATGAATGGCACAATTACCTTCGGTGTTATTCTAGCTTTCATGATATATGTTCGTCTTTTCACACAACCTTTGACCCAGTTAGCTCAGTCTATGCAGCAATTACAGCGAACGGCGGCTGCAAGTGAGCGTGTCTTTGAGTTTTTAGCTGAGGAAGAGCTAACTGACGAAAGTCAAAAACTTCAAAAGTTAAAAAACATTCAAGGCAGCGTTGAATTCAAAAATGTTCATTTCGGCTACGAAAAAGACAAACCCGTTATTAATGATTTCTCTGCTAAAATAGTGGCTGGACAAAAAATAGCTATTGTTGGGCCTACAGGTGCTGGGAAAACAACAATCGTTAATCTGCTAATGCGGTTTTACGAAATTGATGCTGGTGAAATATGTATAGACGGCATACCCGTGCAGAGAGTTACACGTGAAAATGTACATGAACAATTCTGTATGGTGCTACAAGACACTTGGCTCTTTGAGGGTACTATAAAAGAAAACATTGTTTACAGTAAACCGGGTGTTACCAACGAAGAGGTAATAGCTGTATGTAAAACTGTTGGTATTCACCATTTCATACGAACGTTACCCAATGGTTATGATACTGTGTTAAATGATCAAACAAGTTTGTCTGCAGGTCAAAAACAGCTTGTTACCATCGCCCGCGCCATGATTCAAAACGCGCCATTATTAATACTAGATGAGGCGACAAGTTCTGTTGATACTCGTACAGAGAGAATTGTGCAGGAGGCTATGGATAAACTAGTACATGGTCGGACATCTTTTGTTATTGCACATAGACTCTCAACCATACGCAATGCCGATATGATACTAGTAATGAAAGACGGTGATATAATTGAAAGTGGTAATCACGTTGATTTGCTTGCAAAAGGCGGATTCTATGCTGAGCTTTATAACAGCCAATTTGAGTCCGAATAGAAAGAGCTTAACTGAAAATAAACCGTAGTAAAAGTTAAGCTCTATCTCTTATTTTTATTTTTCTTTTATTTTTATTTTTTTAGTAGAAGTGATGCGTTTTTCCATTGTTCTTTAGCTAAAGAGAGATTTGTTGAGGGTGTTCCGTAGAGTGAGTAGAATATGTAGCAGAGGTATGTGCATTGTGTACAGTTTTTGTATTTTTCTCGTAGAGTGTTGTATTTTTCGCTTTTCCAGTTTTTGGGTAAGTCAAAAATTGATCCTGCAAAGGTGTGGTTGTGGCATCCGGCAATTCTGCCTAGATGATCTACAACTAGAAAGCTTTGTAGGGCTTTGCAGTTCCAAGTTCTTTTTTCTTCTGCGTAGAGACTTTTTATTGCTTTTAAAATTCTGTTGGTTATTAAGATTCGTTTGTTAGTTTTTTTCATTTCCATTAAGGTATCGCAGAGTTTAACCATGGCAGCTTTATCTTTTATTATAAATTCTTCATTAGATTTGCCGATACGAAACAGTTGGTTTGGGTCTTGAGTTGTATCATATGAGTAAAGGGCATACCAGACAGAAATGTCCTTATTTGTAAAATAGTTGGTTATGTCTGCTATTTCGTTTAGATTTATTTGGGAAATTGTTAGACTAATGCTTACTTTAATGTTTTCTTTTTGGAGGGTTTCAACGGTTTCCATAGCGTTTTTCCATGCGCCGGGAACATTTTTTATGTAGTCATGCGTTTTTTCGTTTAGGCTGTCAATGGATAAAGCTACAAAGTCTACTTTTCTTAAATTTTCAATTTTTTTTGCTGCCATGCTGCCGTTATCGTAAACGGTGGTTACAAATCGTTCAGTGGCATAATCAATGATTTCTCCTATGTCATCTCTTAATAGTGGATCTCCACCTGAGATGACAAGTTCAATTATGCCGGCTTCTTTAAGAATGTCCATGCCGCGTTTTATTTCTTCTGTAGATAGCTCGTTTTTATCTTGTTCTTCCCACACGTTGCAGCCTAAGCATTTATAATTACATTTTTTTGTAATTAACCATTGTGCATGGTGTGGTTTGTCGCGAATAAGTGAACGTGCTGCTATAGTTGCTACCTTTCTTACTCCCATGACTAAATGAGTCGCCAGCCACTAATGTTGATATTGGTATTTAATCACGTTTGAACTATAAAACTATTATTAAAAATAGTGCGGTATTGACTGTTTTGTTTTTAGGGTCTGTTATTAGAGTTTATTTCAGTTAACCTTATAGTATGTACCTGTGTAACAGGTATGTTAAACGAAGTGACAATGTCTTGGATGCAATAGACGTGGTTTTATTAACAAAAAATAGTGAACGTGTTCTAACGAAATGTTTAGACTCGCTATATCAAAATGTTCCTGTTCACCGTTTAATTGTTGTTGACGGCTACTCAACAGATGCTACCCTTGCTATAGTGCAGACATTTCATCAAAAATATCATAACGTGAAAGTAATCTCTGACAACGGTACCCGTGCTTCAGCTCGGCAAAAAGGCATAATGGCCGTGCAAACCGAATGGTTCATGTTTATAGATAGCGATGTTGTTCTCTGTCGTGATTGGTTTCAAAAAGCCACAAAAAATGTTACCCCGAAAGTTGGTGCAGTTTGGGGTATTGAAGTGTGGTCAACGTTAAAAAATCCTAAAATGTTAAAACTTTTTCTGATAATAACCCGTAAAATCTTTGATATTCGCGGCGGTACACATGATACTCTTATTCGAACTTGTCTTGTAAAGGATATTCAAATTCCAAGGAAATTACACGTTTTTGAAGATGCTCATATAAAAGATCATGTGGCTAAAAAAGGTTACAAAGTTATCGCTTGCTATGTTCCTTTTTGTATTCATTTTAGGCCTGCCTCTGTGTGGACTTTTAAAGGTAGCTTAAATATAGTTGTCGAATCATTACGGTTAGGTAGTCTACGTTTAATTTCTAAACTATTTTTAGCATATGGTTTCTATACTGTGTACTCGTTTTTCCAGTTTTTTGTTATTAACGAAAAATAATTTTTTCGAATTATGGTATTCCTTTTTTGTATAGTGTCCGTAAGTTAGCGTGATAGTGCCGTCCAGAGATGGTCAGTTACTGGTTTTGGCAGTGTTTTTGTTTTTCCATTTCTTGTTTCCAAGGTGCGTTCTTCTGGGTGGTCATTAAATTCGCCTATAACGGTTGCATAGATGTCTTGTTGTTTTAGGGCGTTAATAATTTTTGGGGTTGCTTTAGGGTCTGCAGCGATTAAAAGTGCACCTGAGCTGATAAGTTGTAGCGGGTCAATTTTGAAGTATTTACAGATTTCTATGGTTTCCGGTTTGATCATAATTTCTTTTTCAAAAATTTTTAAACCTAAATTTGCAGCGTCAGCTATTTCATGTATACCGTTGAGGATTCCTCCCTCTGTGGGGTCATGCATTGCGTGTACTCCGCCTGTTTGATATGCTGTTAAAGCGTCTTTTACGATGCTGACTTGTTTGTAGAATTTTTTAGCGCTTTGTAGTTTTTTAGGGTTTATTGCTTTTGATAATTGTGTTTCTCTATCTGTGGCTAAAATGGCTGTGCCTTCAATACCTGCGCTTTTTGTAAGAATTAGTTTGTCCCCCTTTTTTGCTCCTTTAGAGGTGACGTATTTGCCTTTTTTGGTTAGACCTATAATGCAGCAAACGACAATGGGGCTGGTTAAATTCGGTGTAGACTCGCAGTGTCCGCCTACTATAGCTATTTTGTGCTCTTTAGCAGCTTTATCCATTTGAGTGCTTATAGTTTCAATCATTTGGCTGTCTGCGCCTTCTGGTAGCATGATACAGGAAAAAAGAAAGGCGGGTTGAACTCCAAATGTTGCAATATCATTAGCGTTAATGTTTACCGCTTCAAATCCTATTTGTTCCACTACGCCAGTAATGGGATCCATGGAAACAATAACTGTTTGGTCGCCAATTTCAAGCACTGCGCCATCAACACCTGCTGTGGGGCCTAGGATAACTTCTTTACGATTTAGGCCTAAATTTTTGAAAACAATGTTTTGTAAGATTTCTATAGGTATTTTTCCAGGTGGCAGTTTCATATGCATCCTCTGTTAAAGATAATTTTTAAGTTGTGGGAAAACACGTAGCACCGTATGCATGATAGGTACAGCAATTATTAAACCTGTTACCATCTGAATTATGTTAAATGGTAAACATCCCAATGCAACCGAGTAACCCCATATAATTGTTTCATATGTGAAATATCCAGTGATCATTGTGGCTCCTCCGGTTAAAATTGCAATTGATGCACATAGAGTTAAACTTTTAATTTTTTTGTACAGTTTCTTTGTTATGTAGCCCACAAGAAATCCTTCTGCTGCTTTTATAAGAAGAGTCGCTAATGCATATGATGGTGCTATTAATATGTCTGCTATAACTGCACCAGCTCCTGCAATTAATCCTGCGAATGGTCCTAAAAGTAACGCTGCAACATAAATGAGCACTTCACCAAGATTAAAGAATCCGCCGCTTGATGCTGGAATGAAAATGGCTGAGACATAAGTAATTGCAGCAACAAGAGCTGCAAAAATTGTTGCAGCTGCCAATTGGAAAGTTGATGAACGATACTTTTTTGCGGCCGTCTTATTTTGCATTATCTCACCTAGTAATAGTAGTGCATTGACAAAGTTAGATTTTAGGTTTGATTACGTCTAACTGTTATTGTCTGCCCTTAATTATAACTTTGTCAATGTAGTCGCAGTAGTCTGCAACATAATTAATTGGTTAGAGTTCTCATTGTTGATAAAGGTTGTTTGTTCTTCTCTAATAGCCTTTGTCAACGGTTTAACGTTTTTGTGTTTTAACTATTGCTATGTTGCATTATACGTATTAGTGATGTGGTGTTATCTGTTTTTGAAGATGAGGTTGTGTGTTTACTTACTGCTCTCTCAAGAAGTATTAGTGTATGTGTGGTGTTATCTGTTTTTGGAGGGGAAAATTCTAATGTATGTTTTTATAATTTGTGTATAGTGATTGTTTATGAGTAGTGTTAAAGAAGACCCAATTAAGTTCCATAAAGATGCTAATGCTCTAATGGAAAGTGGTAAACCAATTGAAGCGCGTGATTTATTTGTAAAAGGTGGGGAGCTTTATTTTAAAGGTCAAAACTTTTTTGGTGCCGCTGAAATGTATTACAAAGCTGGTGAATGTAGTGTGTCTCTAAAAGAGTATTCTTCGGCAGTTGAGTTTTTCAGTAAAGCTGCTGATATTGCATTAAGTAAGGGGTTTGATCGTTATGGGTTAAGTGCCCTTGAAGAAGCGCGAAATGCTCAAAAAGTAGTGGGGAATGCTAAAGAAGCAGAGGAAATAGAGTTAAAAATAAAAGAAATCAGTGATAAAATTAACAAACAAAATGCTGCTACTGATGAAGACTCGTCTTTTTCAATTTTCTCTTAAATAATTTTTTCTTCTTTTTCTTTTTTAACATGGTGGTTGTTTTTGTGTTTGGTAGTGAGAAATGTTGTGGTTATGTTTTTTGGGTTTATTTACTGTTGAGCAGAAAAAAAGTTGTTAGATGCGGAGTATTATTTTTTCTGTGTATTTGCTTAGTGTATTTGCGATTTTGTTTATAGTTTCTGGTGTATAGTTTTGGAGTGTTTGGTAATGTTTGTCTAAAGTTTTTTCTGATATGAATTTTTGTAGTGCATGGTTTTTGGAGCCTTTGCTTAATTCTCCTATGGCCTCTATGTCTTGTAGAGTGACGAGTTCAGGTACAAGGGTGGTACGGAATTCGTATGATGTTTTGCCTGTTTTTAGTATGTTTATGCTTTTTTGCAGATTGTTTGTATCTTGCATGCCTAGTTGTTTGTATTTTTCTATACTGGTTTTTATGTCTAAGGCTACATAGTCTATATGTTGAAGGCTTTCTTGTAGTGTTTCGGGGTAGAATCCGTTGGTGTCTAGTTTTACGAAAAAGTTTTGTTCTTTTAGTTTAGCGAGGAATTTTGGTAATTCTTTATGCATACATGGTTCTCCACCGGTGATGACTACTGCGTCAATGTATTTTTTGCGTTGTTCTAAAATTTCTAAGGCGGTGGTTTCTTGTAGGAATGGTGGTTGAGGGTTGAGGACTATGTCTGCGTTGTGGCAATAGGGGCAACGTAAGTTGCATCCTGGGGTAAATAGTACGCTGGATACTTTATCTGGATAGTCAAGTAAGCTTGTTTTTTGCAGTCCACTAAATTTCATTTGTTTTCATCATCATTTGTTGTTTATTTTTTTGTTAGAGTTGTTGTTGGTGTGTGGTAGTTATGGTGTTTGTTTGGTCAAATGTTTTGCGTATGGCGAATTCTGCTTGTTTTCCGTTGTTCCATTGGTCGACTGGGCGTAGGTAGCCGACGACGCGGCTGTAGACTTCACTGTAGGCGTTGCATGTTGGGCAGTATTTGTGTTCTCCTGAGGTGTAGCCGTGGTTGGGGCAGACGCTAAATGTGGGTGTTAGGGTGAAGTAGGGTATGTTTGTGTTTTGGGCTACTTTTTTGACGAGTTCTGCGGCTGATTTCCAGGAGGGTAAGCGTTCGCCTAAGTATATGTGGAAGTTGGTTCCGCCGGTGTAGAGTGTTTGGAGAGTGTTTTGGTGTTCTATGGCTTCGAAGAGGTCTCCTGCGAAGTCAACGGGTAGTTGTGAGGAGTTAGTGTAGAATGGTTCTGCGTGTTCTTTTTGGATGTGTTGTTGGTTGGCAAATATGATGTCTCTGTAACGTTTTTGGTCTATGCGGGCTAGGCGATATGCGGTGCCTTCTGCAGGGGTGGCTTCTAAGTTGTATATGTCATTTGTTTCTTCTTGGTATGTGCTTATGCGTTCGCGCATGAAGGTTAGAGTTTTTATTGCAAAGTTTTGACCTTCTTTTGAGGCGATATTTTGTCCTATTAAGTTGAGTGTTGCCTCATTGATGCCTACAATGCCGATGGTTGAGAAATGGTTTTTCCAGTATTTGCCAAATCTTTCTTTTATGTTGCGTAGGTATCTTTTGGAGTATGGGTATAGGCCTTTTTCGGTGAAGTCTTCTAGTATTTTGCGTTTAAGTTCTAAGCTTTCCTTAGCTGTTTCCATGAGGGTGCCTAGTTTTTCGAAGAATTCGTCTTCGTTTTTTGCGAGGTATCCGGCTCTTGGTATGTTTAAGGTGACTACGCCTATGCTGCCTGTTAGGGGGTTTGCTCCAAAGAAGCCGCCTCCGCGTTTGCGTAGTTCTCTGTTGTCTATGCGTAGTCGGCAGCACATGCTGCGCACGTCTTCCGGGTTTAGATCGCTGTTTATAAAGTTGCTAAAGTTTGGTACGCCGTATTTGGCTGTGACTTCAAATATTGCCTGTGAGACGGGGGAGTCCCAGTCAAAGTCTTTGGTAATGTTGTATGTTGGTATAGGGAAGGTAAATACTCTGCCCTTTGAGTCGCCTTTGGACATGACGTTGGCAAATGCTGTGTTGAGCATTTCCATTTCTTTAGTCATGTCGCCGTAGGTGTCTTTTGTCATGTTTCCGTTGAAAATGATTGCTTCGTTTTTCATAAATTCTGGAATAGTTAGGTCTAATGTTAGGTTAGTGAATGGTGTTTGGAAGCCGACGCGTGTGGGGACATTCATGTTGAAAAAGAATTCTTGTAGTGCTTGTTCTACGTCTTTTTGGTTCAAGTTGTCATAGCGGATAAAGGGTGATAAGTATGTGTCAAAATTGCTAAATGCTTGTGCGCCGGCGGCTTCTCCTTGGAGGGTGTAGAAAAAGTTTACGATTTGTCCTAAGGCAGTGCGGAAGTGTTTTGCGGGTTTGCTCTCGATTTTTCCTGCTACGCCGCCAAACCCTGAGAGTAGTAAATCATTTAGGTCCCATCCAACGCAGTATGGTCCTAGGACGCCTAGGTCATGGATGTGTAAGTCGCCTGAAAAGTGTGCTTTTGCTATTTCTTCTGGGTATATGCGGCCTATCCAGTATTTAGCGATGACTGTGGATGATAAGTAGTTGTTTAGGCCTTGTAGGGAGTAGCTCATGTTGCTGTTTTCTTTAACTCGCCAATCTTCTACATCTATGTATTGGTCTACCATGTCTGCGGAGCTTAGTAGTGAGGCTAATTCGCGCATGTCGTTGTGTTGTTTGCGGTAGAGTATGTACGCTTTAGCTGTGGATGCGTGGCCGTTTTCGATTAATTGTTTCTCAACTATGTCCTGTACTTCTTCAACTGTGGGGACGCCATCGTCTCCGTATTGTTTGTTTAAGGCGATTATTACTTCATCACTTATGCGTTTAGCTTGTTCTTTGTCTTTGCCGCCAACGGCTTTAGCTGCTTTCCATATGGCCTTTGTGATGCGTTCTTGGTCAAAGGGTTCTAATTTGCTATCGCGTTTCCGTACATATTTCATGTTTTCCTACCTCCATAAGTAAACGTCCAAAGTCTTCGGGGTCTTCGAATCTTTTGTAAACTGAGGCAAATCTGATGTAGACAATTCTATCCATATTTTTGAGGTGTTTCATGAGTAAATCACCAATTTCTTGTGATGAAACTTCTCCTGTGTCCTTTAGCATAAGATCTTGCCGTATGCGGCTTGCTAATTCGTTAATTTGTGTCATAGTTACTGGTCTTTTTTCGCTTGCTTTTTGTATGCCTCTGATTATTTTGTTTACGTCGAAGCGTTCGAGTTTGCCGTCTTTTTTACGTACCATTAATTCTATAGTTTCGACGTATTCGTATGTTGTAAAACGTTTGTCACAGTTTACGCATTCTCTTCGTCTGCGTGTAGTGTTATCTGGGGAATCGCGTGTTTCAAGCGTTTTAACGTTTTCAGAGTTGCAGTAAGGACATTTCATAAGTTTCACACGTATAGTGTTAATGTGCTTTCGTAGTACACTATCGTTAGCGCATATTTAAAGAGTTTAGACATTTCCTGTGAAATATTTCGTTATTCTGTGATTATGTGTTCGTGAAAAATAGACATGTTTGAAGAAAACAATCGCTCAAGAAAAGAGTTCTTTATGCTAAATACTATAAACGTCCCAAACTGAAAACTATTTTAAACATTTACTGCTTTTTCTCTTCTTCAACAATAGTTTTTACAATAAAGTAGCCCTTATTAATTAGCCAATGATGGAACTGATAAGTAGTAAACAAACAACCCACCCCACAAGTTTTGCGAATAGCCTCATATGCCTCAGAGCCCTCCGCACACTTATTAAGCTCCATCTGAACAGAACACTTCACATCCTTGCAAAATTCTCTACGTCTATACTCAACAAAACCCTCTAACATGCTAATCAACAATCAACATAGCTCATACATGAGCATATAAGGATTATTTTGTTGACTGCTACTTTTATGTTTTTGTTACGAATGTATGTTGTTTGTTAACAAATTTATGTGTTAAGCTATTTTCTTTTCGAATGTGCATGTCTATTTTCTGTTTTTTGATGACTTGTTCAACTATTTTTGTATCATAACAATGTATAAAAAAGTTTTGTCTCACAACCATCAGAGTGCGTAACATAACTTTTTTAACGCCATAAACAAGACCTCAGACAAAAAGTTAACGTTTTTAGGCTCTTGATAAAGTAAAAATGCAAATCAGCATGGAAAAGATCCCATATCCAGAAAAACAAAATAAGCTTAAAATGAGCTTTAAATAGTGAAATAACGGGGTAAACTACCTCAAAACAGCCAAAATAGAATACCACAAAATACTATATTTCTAATAGGCTTTCTTTAAAACCAATAAAGCATTACAGTTGTTTCATGGTCAAATTCTACAGCGGCAAGAACTTTTCTTGAAGTATCATCTAAAATTGTGCACAAGTACTTGCTATTTGTGCAGTGATGTCAATCAGATGCACCGGTGATAGGGAGTGTTTGTGTTCGTAGCGGTTCTAGGGTTTTTTGCGTTTCTGTTTGTTTGGTTGGTGGTGAGCGTGTCTTGGTTTGATTAAGACTTTGTGGTTTGTTCGGTGTGAGCTTTTTATTTTTTGTCGTGTATAGATGATTTTTTTAAGGTGTCGTGTGTTTAGGTGGTTTTTTTGGTAGGCTTGTTTTGTGGTTTTTATTGTTTGTGGGGTTGTTTGTTTTTTGGGTTGGTCGAGGTTTTTTCTATTGTTGGTGTGGTGTTGGTGGTTTTGTATTGGGCGAGGGTTGTTTGGATCTTTTTGGGGTTGTTTTTAGTTGGTTTGTTGCTTGTTTTATGGTTATGTTGTTTTGTGCGTGTTGTTGTAGGCATCGTTTGATTTCGCGTTTGTTTTTGATTTTGATCATGTTTTTAGTTGGGTGGGTGAGGTATTTTTGGAAGGTGTTTTGCAGTGTTTGGGTGGTGATGTAGTGTGTCGTAAGATAACTTTGTGGGGAAATTATTTTGGGACACGACATTTACATTATTTTTGTATGAAAAATAGGAATTTTTTGATGAAAATGAATGTAAAAATAAGTTTAGACTGGTGGACCGAGCGGGATTTGAACCCGCGACTTCCGCGTTGCGAACGCGGCGATCATACCGCTGATCTACCGGCCCATAGGTTTTAAAGTCTAATCTTTAACTTTTAGAGCTTTCGGTGTAATAAGCGTTCATTAGGCGGCGCGTTGGGTGTTGATCTGTGTTGTGGGGTGTGTTTAAAAGTTTTAATTTTGTTTAATAATATGGTTTGTGTGTTTGTGGGGGTTCGTGTGTGTTTTTTGGCAATTTTTCCGTTCAAGTATGTAGTGTAAACTTTTTTGATTCATTTTTATGTGTGTTACTATGGTTGAAAGTTTTGTTTTGTAACCTTTACTGTCTAGTTTTTGGGGTAATACAATACTTGAAACCTTGTTGCTACGTTTCTTTCTGAAAAATAAGTCAATTTAATGGTAAAAATCAGTTATTTTGTATTACGGTGATAGGGTAATGCATTGAAAATTGTTTTGTGTGCTAATTGTTGCTTGTTTTTTGGAAAAGAGCATATAACGAGATTTTACCCATTGTATTACCCTATGATTTGTGCAGTTAAGGTTTGTAAAATTTGTGAAATTATAGCAAAGTGAATAGACATTGGCGTGTTTTTCATGCCGTAACAAGTTCTAATCCTGAAAAACTATGGAAATAAAACCTTGCTTCAAGCAATAGCTAAGAACACATAGGACAATGTAAATTTGACTTGCTATAGGATGTGTAATGGTTTATGTAGTGCTATTTTCATTTTTTAGTAGGTTGTTTATGCGATCTTTGGTGATTAGTTTTAACGGTAAAACACCAAGTGAGCAGGAACAAGAGCAATTGTCGTGTTGTTCTTTGGTGTCTCCATCGTTTTTGTCTGTTGAGCGCAATAGGAAATTGGTAGGTGGGTTTCTGTTTTTTTAAGTGGTATTGGGGCTTTGGTTTTTTTTGTTTTCTTTTTTGGTTGATAGCTTTTCAATACCCCGGCGGTAATGTTTTTCTCTATCATAGAGTGTATGGTTTTGTAGCTGTTCTGTTAGGGTTTGGTTTGTTTTTGTTTTTTCGGGGTGTGCAAAGTTTTTACAGTTTTTATAGTATTTCAAAGGATTTGCACAGCAGTGAGTCTCCGCAAGCGCAAGTATTACGCAGATATGTTAGGTGTTTGCTTGATACTGATTATTTTTATATTGGTGTGTTAAATGTGGGGAATTTTTATGCGACGCTGCAGTATGTGTTACCTATGTCACAAGTGGTAGATTACAAAACTTTTGAAGCTTATTTAACAGATTTTAATTTAAAAATGTTATCAATAGTAAAAACTGATGCAGAGTTTCTTAGTGTTTCTGAGTGTGGTTTTAAAGTTTTGAACGTTAAAACATCTGTTACTCCAAATAATTTTGTCTCCCACGGTATTGTTGAAAAGTTGTCCATGGCGGTTAATTTATACGTTGACTCTAGCAACTTGTTTGTTCTACGCGCCAAGACAAGTTTATGTTAACTCCCGTTTCACACATAAAATTAATATTTAACATGACTTTAATGCATTTAGATAATGCTGGTTTGTGTATGACCCTCTGCCTGACTACAAAATAGACAGCTATCCTGTTAGTGCGCCTTTAGCGTGTAGTTCCAACTTTATGTGTGAGATTGGTTGTAAGGTTGTTAACACATTGGCGATAGGTTAGATTTTATGTTTTAACAGGTGGCCTTCGGGGTCAATTTCTTTAGCACGGATGCGTGTTGTGGATATGGGTTTTTTGTTTTCTGCTGGCACTAAATCAATTTTTACTATACTTAACGTCGATAGTCCAGCTTGAACACGTTTTTCATTAATACACTCACCCATTCTAACGGTTTCTTGACTTACCACTAAAGCGTTTAGATCCGTTCGGTTTAAAGTTAAACCGTAAGGGGTATGCATGGTGGAGATTTCAAAGCGGTTTTTAAATTCGGTTTTTTCCAAAAAACAATAAAGCGCTGCAAGCCGTTCTTTGTACGGAGCAATTTTATGCGACTTTTGCAATTCTACGGCAAGTTTATCACTAGTTAACCCTATGAATACATAGTCGCCCACCTCAAAGGCTTTGCTAATTAATGCTCTATGTCCTTTATGTAAAGCATCAAATGTTCCGCCTACTCCGACGTTTCTATATGGTCGCTTTGTTATCATTGTTAACTAACCTAACGCCTTGAAAATCCACTTTACAACACAATACTTGATTCTCTGGCAAAACTTGTTTAAAAGCTTCTATTACTGAAAAAGCTTTTTCTTCCAAAACTAATGCGTGAACTGCCTCACCAATCATGTTCTGAGCTGCTCCCACAGCCCCCGCCTTCTCAGCTAATCGAACTAGGTTACATGTCCGCTTAGAGGCAAACCCTGCTTTTTGAGCAAACTGCCAGCAGCACGATAAAAATTTCTCAGCACTTGGTTGCTCTAAAATATCTGCCAATGTCTGCATACCATAACGATTAATTACATTTCTCTGATTAGAAGCTGAGGATAGAATGGTCTTGGAAATTTTAAAATCATAGAAGCCTGCTACAATAACATAATCTGGACTGAGAGGTATACGATCAATTTTACACACTCCCGGTGCCCCCGGTTCAGTTACAAGAATTAACCCTCCACCCACAGATAACGAGCTAACAGTTCCCAAACCCGTTTGAGATTGAATTTCAGTTAAATGCGCAAGTTTACCAATCTGATTATAAGTTAAAGGCAAATCTAACACTTCTTTAAGAGCTAAACATGTCGTTAAGGCTCCTCCCGCGCTTGTACCAAACCCCATGCCTATGGGAACATCAATTTGATGTTCCACTATAACTGTATACTTTTTAAAAACTTTACTAAGAATTCTCTGTGCTGCATTCTTTGTAACCTTAGCCTCAGGTGCCAAACGATTATTTATACTAACTTGGATGCTATTTTCAGAGGTTTCTTCAACAGAAACTTTGGTGTGAACACCCAATTGAAGACCAAACCCGCCACCTATAGCACCAATGTGATCTAAATCTGTGATTGCGGAGCCATCGGGGTTAGTTCTGCAGATTTCAAAAAAACTAGAGATAGCTCCAGGAGCAAACGCTTTAGCAACTTTTTTAGTCATTTGTTCCGCCTTTGTTTTGAGGTTTATTCCGGTAGTGCAGGGTTGGAAAAGCGTTTTGAACAACTTTGATTATAGGAGGTCCAACTAGCAAAATAAATGGTATCTCTGTTGCTATGGTCCAAACAAAAATTGGTAACACGTAAATAGCTGTTACAGGAGCCCCATAAATATTTAGATTTGATAAGAATAAGGGACTAACTAACCATATGGTTATCGAGAGTAAAAGACCACCCGCGATTTGTCCAACTATGGCACCTATGGCATAACTTCGCCACTTTTTCCAACGCACAGAAACCACTGCAGTAATAACTAAACTTACAATTACAGTTAACCCAAAAGTAAGTAAAAATGCTCTAGTTGATACACCGCCGGTCCATTTGGTCATAGCAACCACAAAATTCGCGTTAGAGAGTAAAATAATTGATGAAGCCACTAACCCAATAGTTGCTAAAGATATGCTTGTAAGTGCTTGTTTTAAACTAATATTTTTAGTGTATATGTAACCAATTAGAAAGAACAAAATAAAATTGGCCGGAACACCTGCAATTAAGCTTAGAGGAGCATTTCCGTGTACGAACACGTCACGTATGAATATGCCAGTTGCACCGCTCAGACCGCCAACCCATGGGCCATAAAGTGCTGCAAAAACGGCAGGAATAAGAACTGCTGGAAGAAAACCTACACCAAAAAAACTAAGGCCTGCGGTTAAGTATCCAAATACTGCGTAGAGTGCTGAGCAAATTGCTATTGCTGTGATATCTCGTGAGGTAAGTTTGATTTTCAAGTGTCGTCCCTCGAACTTGAATTTAATCTTCATCTGGTGTAAAATAAATAAGTATTTCGTTTATAATGTTTAGACATGTTTAAACATTTTACTTGTAAAACAAACAACAAATCAAAACATATAATATCATAAATTTTATAACCATTTACGCCCATAAAACATTACACCCCAAAAAAACTAACTTTTATCTACCAAACCACCCAACCGACCCACATATCCAACTATTCAACCTCATCATAGTACAACGCACTAAACATAACAGATAACCTATGACAAAAAACGTCACCGCATTAAAAACCTAAAAATGTCACCCAAAAACCATAATACAAAAATATGCAAAACACCCAAGTGCTACCTAATCTAAAATAGGAAAAAATAAAATTCGAGAAATACCGTAAACTGTAAAGCCTACTTTTTATGACGTTTTATACGATCTTGACGTTGCGTCTTTTTACGCCAATCCTTCTTACGCTGCGTCTGCATCGTAAAACGTTCAGGCCTAGGCACATCTAGTTTACGAAAAGGAGCTACTTCACGATAAAAAGTTTCATAACTTATTTTACCATTCTTTAAATCCAAAACAAACTGATTTAACTCCTCTCTAGTTTCACTATCACTGGTCCTATCAAAGGCCTCAGCATACACGACGTATGCTGCATGGAACTGAAAATTTTCAGGATCGTCAATTTCAAGTTTCTCAGGGGTTTGTATATCTTTCTCGTAAGGTTGTTCGGTCATCTATTTTCCCAAGTATTTACACCCAACATGTTACCTGCCCTCTTTTATAAGTGTGCCTACAAAAAATAAAAACACACAACTAACCAGCCAAAAATCAAACCAAAAAATACAAAACAAACAAACAAACCCAAATACAACTCTACATTATATAAAAACAAAATAACAACATATATGAAACAACGTCGCCCAAACAATTTTTAACCCAAAACAACACCAACACTACAGACAAAACAAAACCACCTGTATATTTAACGTTTACGACTTAATTGCGGCGAGAGCGATAATTTTTTAAGATGCACCCTAGGTTGTTGGAGACGCGTAAAAAAACGACCGAACCCTTATGTTTGTGATACACCGCAACTTTTTACATAGTTAATGAAAAGTTGAATCACGCAGACGTTTTTAGAAAAAGCTGGGCAGGCCCATTCTGACACGGTTCTTCCGTTACTTTACCATTTAAGGATCAGTTCAAAAATAACTTGAACAGAGTTTCTGATAGAGTGGGATATTTTCCAAAGTTATTGCGCTATTCTGCTCTTAACGTGTTCAAGTTATTTTTGAACTAATCCTAACACTACAACGAACGCTACTTTAAATCGCATCCATCACGGTTTGACTTACCCATGAAAACATGACACAGAACAACTTTTTCTTAACAATGCCCATCAAAAAAGCAACTGTTCTACACACATAAATAACACATTCCAAACTCTGTTCGTTGTAGTGCTAAAGTCAATTTCAAATTTATTTTAATTTTGATAGAACGGGATCTTTTTCATACTACACTCCAATATTTTACTTTATAAAGAGGTCCAAAAAATTTACACACAGACTTTTCCAGGTCATGTAGTTTACAAAGTTAGAACATGTGATGTTTGATGAGTTGGGCGGTAAAGTCTGTTCTATGCGATACTATAATGCAAAAATCAACCAAGAACAAGCGAGACAATAAAAAAAGAAAAAAGAAAAATAGATATACACAACAAAACAACCTTGTATGAGAATAACTGTTTCTTTCTACATTAGAAAGTTACAAATAAAACTGTCTTGACCTATAAACCATGATGTAACGTTATCTATGAGAGCTGGAACGCGTTTTAAAGTTTTAACGCTTAACACACTGTCTCAATGTAGTATCAAAATGATTTATATCGCCATAATCACAGTTTTTACAATCATTTTCATTGTCTTGACCAAAAGGACAACCCTTTAAATCAGCCATACCATTTTTTCACTAATAACTTGTAAGAATCGTCATATAAAAACTACCCTGTTCTATTTTCGTTATACTTAAATCAAACTTTCTACCATTTTTCATCCTGAATTCTTACTCAACTTATAGTATACAAGTTTGAAATTTATTTATCATTTTTTGTTGCGCATTGTTTGTCGTGTTTATTGCGGTTGGTTTTTCTGTGTTATTTCTTGTTTCTTAGATGTTTATTGTGTCAATAACTTTTCACTGTAACGTATACTATAATTATAGTATACAACGGCTTTGGGATGAGTGTTCTGCGGTTGTTGATGAGTGCTCTTGTTTTGATGAAAGAATCTGAGGTTGAGCCTTGTAGTATGCGTCTTGCTAGTATTACGCGGTTCAATCTATAGTTGACTTGTTTAACGGAGGAAATAAAGATGAGGAGGGGGAAAAAAGAAGATGGTTGTATGTTATTGCTAAGTGTAATGTTACTTTGAGGGGTTCGTGGGCTTGGCGTAGGGTGGTTTGGTCTTTGATGTCGTATTCTTTTTTGTTTTTGTTGGAGTATTATTGGTGTGAGCGGTCGGAGAGTGGGTTTAGTGCTGATAAGTGGTTAGTGGGTGGAAGATTTGGCAAAAGCGTAATGACCGTATGCATATTGCACAAATGCAAAGGAATCTGGCTCAATATTATCTGGCTATGATGATAACAGACTTATGTCCCAAAGCCATCCCATAGAAATACGTTGATTGAGGAACAAAAGATTTCGTTTCATTTATGTAAAAAATTTTCGTGCCCCTGTTTATATGAAACATGAATTTAGAGTTGGGATTAGTTCGAAAATAACTTGGACACAATAAGAGTAGAATACTTTGATATTCTTGGAAAATATCAAATTCTACCAAAATTTTTGTCCAAGTTATTTGTTAACTGATCATGGTAGCCCAGAAGAGATTCGAACTCTTGTCAAGGGCTCCAGAGGCCCCTATGCTTGGCCACTACACCACTGGGCTTTGTGTTAGTATTACGTAGTTGGAACTCTGTATTATAACCTTACCGTTTAACTACCTTCAAATAAAATGGTTTGCTAACAAGGCAAGAGGTTATGTGCTCTTTTGTTTAATACTTGTTGGTAAACATGCAAACCGTTTTTACCTGTAAGAGAGTGTTTTTCAGGAAATATGGTGTTTAAATGTAAGCTGTCAAAACATGTTGTCAAAGAAAGTGTGTATGGTAAAATGGGGTTTGTTTTTATGTGTGTTCTTTTTTGTCGTGCTGTTTTTAATGTTTGAAGTGTCTTTTAGGTCCTTAACTTGCTGATTTTGTACAATGTCATTAACTTAACGAAAATGGCAAGTTGACAAGTTTATTTTCATTTTTCCAGCAGACAGCAACTATCAAAATACTCCAACCAAATACCGCATATAAATCACGATAACGACAATAATTGTTACTACTCAGCAGGGATTCCACTGCACGTAGTGTTTTCATGATGTAATGACTGTGTGGATGGTGTTTGTTTTTCTTTTTCATGTTTTAACATCGTATTTTTGCAGACGAGCCACTGTACATAGCGGTTTACAAATAACGCTTAATGCTATATGGCCTGCTGAGTAGTAACCAATAATTTATAACTAAACTATAAATTAGAAGGCGGCATGTGAGATTTTCAATAAAAAGAGTAAATAGAGTCATAAAACTAATGTATGTGTTTAGCTCACACGGTTTGACGGACTCTACGCTAATGTACACATACATAAACTCGTATATACAACAATGTTTTGCGAGTAAAATCGACACGAAATTTTAAATCCGAATAAAAAATGAGCCAACTGAAAGCACATTTTTGCAAGAGCTAAGCACATACTGTAAAACTGTTTCTAGCCAAATATTTATGTGATATATCTGTCATCAAATAACAATCTCAAACGTTTGTACTCGTTAAGTTAATGACATTGTACAAAATCAGCAAGTTAAGGTTTAGAATAAACTTAAAAAGGGGTTTTGACATGTTATTATTGATGTTAAATTGAGTAAGCGGTTACTTATAGTAAGTGTGGTTTTGTGTATTATGTTTTTGGTATCTGTTGGATTTGTTCAAGCACAAACGATCACTTCTGGTGTTAAGCCGGGAATGGCTTTTGATTATACTGTTTTCAGTTATTGGTCATCATATGATGCTTGGGATTTAATTCCTGATGATCTCGTTTTATTTAATGAAACATTACTTATTGAACTTAGAATCCGTGATGTAAGCACTAAATACATTGGAACAGATAGCATATGTTACTATATTGATGAAACAACTTCTCTCAGTAGCGGAACAGTTAATCTTTACACAGGTGAGAGTACGGGGTTTGTAGGTATAATAGGTGCTAATCTTAACGTAGGCGATTTAATTCACCCCGATGGTACCGATGGATTAAAAATACTGGACACAACAACAAGAAGCTATGCCAGTGGCGATAGGGCAGTAAACCATGTACGTGTAGTTGACGGCGACAAAAAAAGCGACTACATTAGTACAAGAGACTTATACTTTGATAAAGTAACAGGCGTCCTAGTAGAACAGTTAGATAGAGTTGAAACTAATACGTACCCTAACAGTGTGTCTCAAGTTACTTGGAAAATTAACTCTACTTTTGACATCGAGAACTGGGTGGTTTCAGAGCACCCTATAACCATAGCTGACTCCTTTTCTCAACCAAGCGACAAAAACTCTGTATTTTCAAACATTTACTTATTAGTTGCTATTGTTGTCGCCGTCCCGATAGTCCTTACGGTATTTGTGATTATGTTTTACAAGAAGAAAAAACACAAATAATAATTAGATTTTAGTTCTTATTATTTTTGCATTCTTAAACTGAACATGTGCGCTACTAAATCATCAAATCAGGCGTATAAAAACGCAAAAATCATACAACTACGCCGATAAAACTGTCAAGGAAATAATTAAGACTAATATCTATTGTCCCAAAACCGGGAATTTACGTTATGTATATAAGCATCATGTGTTCTTACTATTGGCATGATATCGAATAAATTTAAATCAAAAAATGTAATATCAATGCTTGCAATAATGCTGATGCTGTCTTTTGTTGTCTCAATGTTTGCAGTGCCAAACGTAAACGCTCAAACAGAGAGCAATCCTAAAACTACTTATCCATTCGTTGATTCCGTTCCAAGAAAGGCAGGTGTTGGACAATCAGTCCTAATTAACTTTGGTCTGTTAAACTTTTTGCAAAACGTTAATGACGGCTGGAACATGACCTTAACAATCATTGATCCTGACGGTAAAATTGAAAACGTTACACGTAAGACATGGGCTACTGGTACAGTTGGTTACAGCTATATACCAACAAAAGAGGGTAACTATACATTACAGGCTAGTATGGCACTTACATACTATAATTCAACATCAAGTTCATTACGCGGATGGTATGCTGCGTGTGTAACTGAAAACGCAACCCTACAAGTACTAGGCGATGGTTATTTCAAGCCTTCACACCCAGGACATTCTCTCCCGACTGAGTACTGGACAAGACCAGTTGACTCACAGTTGCGAGAATGGTATACCATAATGGGTAGTTGGTTTGCACAAAAACAACGCAACGGTAACCTGTTTGCTCCATATAACGAAGCACCAACAACTGCGCACATTCTATGGTCTACACCTGATATGCAATACACAGGTGGCTTGGCAGGTGGTGACATGGGTACTGGTGGTTTCCAACACGGAGATGCATATGAAGGCAAATTCTATGGTGCCTGTATCATTGCCGGCGTTTTATACTACAACGTAGCTCCAGTATCAAGCGGCGCTGCTAACATGGCAAATCAAACACTTAGAGCACTTGACTTACACACAGGTGAAGAACTTTGGAAACTAGACTTAGCTTCACTATTTGGTACAAATGCTCGCCTTACTAGAGGACAAATTCTCATGTTCATGAGTGCAAACAATCGTGGTGCATGGGCATACCTATGGGTACAAAATGGTGCTACTGGCTCTACTTGGTACGCAATTGATCCTCTTACAGGCAGACACGTATACACAATGACTAATTTCTACTCTCCTTCTGCTGGCGGCTTATCAGGTGGCACGAAAGTCTACTATGGTCCAAACGGTGAAATGCTAACATACCAAATTGTCAATAATGCAACTGGTTCTTACTTACGTCAATGGAACTCTACACTAGTTGTACAGGGTACTTCAGGTCAAGATGCTTGGGGATCAAAAGTTAGTCAAGTCGGTGCTCCTAGAGTATTTGTTGCAAATTCAACTGCAAATCTTGGATATTCACCTTCAGAAGATATTCTGTTGCCAAGAAACTTTGGTGTATCTGGTGTAAACGGAGTAAATAGTAATCCAGTTGGTAACCCAACACAAGTGTTCCCATTGGATCGTGCTATATTTACTACTACAAACGTTAGTGGTATATACCTATCAGCAGTAAGCCTTGACTCTGAGAGCTATGGATCAATGTTGTATACTGACAGATTCTGGGCAGCTCCTAGCGAGTGGGCATCCCTTACAGGCACTGTTACAGGTGATAGCAATGGTCAATCAGGCTGGGCATGTTTTTCTGATGATCCATATGTGGGTGTTTTCTGGACAAAGGAAAACAGAGTAAACTATGTTTTTAGTTTAGAAACAGGCAAATTCCTATATCAGACTGAACCTCAAATCTTTGCAGATGGCTGGGGTGGTGTTCAATCAAACTCTGCACCAGAAAAAGTCATTGCCTACGGCAGACTCATTGAAGGCAGCGGTGGCGGTACTGTGATCTGTTATAACGCTACTACAGGCGACTTCCTATGGTCATACGAAGCGCACGATCCATACATTGGTGAATCTTATATCACAGAAAACTGGTATGCAGTAATATGTTTTGTTTCAGATGGCAAAGTCTACTTTGGTCATAGCCACCACTCTGCACAAGAACCTAAACCAAGAGGCGCACCATTCTATGCATTAGATGTAGAGACTGGCGAGGTCGTTTGGAGAATTGATGGAGCATTCCGTCAACACGCTTGGGGTGGACGCGCAATTATCGGCGATAGCATCATTGCAACACTAGATACATATGATTCACAGATTTACGGTATAGGCAAAGGTCCAAGCGATGTAACAGTTTCAATCTCTAACCCAGTAGCTAGCGCAGGCACAACAGTCTTGATTTCTGGAACCGTCATGGATATCTCACCAGGCTTAGACAAAGACGTTATACAAAGACGATTCGCTAAAGGCGTCCCAGCAGTAGCAGACGAGAGCATGAGCGATTGGATGCTATATGTCTATAAGAACTTTGAAAGACCAATGGATACAAAAGGCGTGGAAATAACAATCTTTGGTGTAGGCGAAAACAATGAATCATTTGACATAGGAACTGTAGTTAGCGATGCTAATGGCAGATTCTCATGTACATGGACACCAAAAAATAGCGAAGCAGTTGATATTTATGCAGTATTCCACGGCTCAGGCGCATACTATGGTTCATTTGCAAAAAGTGAAATGGCAGTACTAGAAGCACCAGCACCAGCACCAACACCAGATCCAACACCAGCATATGAATGGTACATCATCGGCGTAGGCATTGCAATAATTGCAGTCGTAATAGTCTGTACATTGTTCAATCGCAAAAAATAAAAACCCCTTTCTTTTCTTTTTTTATTTAATACTTACATAGTGTCTATTTTTATGTGTATGATAATTTGTACATAAAGTGGTTATTGTATATTTTTTATGGCAAGCTTTTTTCTTTTTGGTGTTTTGGTTATCTTTTTATGTCCTCGTTTTTGATAAGGCTTAATAGTTGTTTCGATGTGAACATGTTTGTAATCGTGATTGTTATGGTGGATGTTTGGCTTCCTTATGGGAAAACAGATGTTTGTGTTCGAGTACCTGCGCGTAATTTACTTGGTTCTATTGTTCCTGTTCAAAAATCTAGCGTGTCTGATTTTAAAGTGGAAATTGAACGTGCCCTTAAAGAGCCTATAGGTACTGGGCGGTTAAGTGAGATTGCTAAACCTGAGAGTAAAATTGTCATACTTGTTGATGATGTTACTTGTAGAAATCCTAATGAATTTATGATATTAGCTGTGCTCTCTGAGTTGAGTATTGCAGGTGTAAAAGATGAAAACGTAACCATTATTTTTGATTGTAACCTCTATAATAATAGTAAAAACGTTAAACCTGAAGATTATGCTGCGGTTTTAGGCGCAGACGTTTTAAAACGCGTTAAAATAGTTAATCATGATGCTAAAGCAAAAGATCTTGTATATGTTGGTACCACCTCGTCTTATGATAATAAAGTTTTTCTTAACCCTATTTTTGCAGAGGCTGACATTAAAATTTTGTTAAGTGATGTAAATATGCATTATTACGCTGGGTATAGTGGCGGTCGAAAAAGTGTAATGTCAGGGGTTTGTGGTGTAGAAACTATGCGGCATAACAGTGTTATGATGTTAAATAGTAATGCTAAGGCAGGGGTTTTAAACGGTAATTCTGTTCATGAAGACTTGACTGAAGTTGCACGTTTAGCAAAAGTAACTTTTATTGTTAATATTGTTACAAACAGTAAGGGTGAATTGGTAAAAGCGTTTGCAGGTGATTTAGAGGCAGCGTTTTTGGAGGCGGTTAAGCTGGTAGATGAAATATACAAAGTTACTGTGGATAGGCGCGCAGACATTATAGTTGTCAGTGCCGGTGGATATCCTGTTGATGTAACTTTATCTCAAGCCTATATGGCAATAGATAATGTTTTAGATGTTGTTAAACGCGGTGGCGTAATTGTACTGGTAGCCGAATGTCCTAAGGGTCATGGTAATCAAGTATTTTATGATTGGATGACACGTTTAACGGATCTTAAGAGCACTGAGAAAGAAATTAAACGCAATTTTGCAATGGGCGGCCATAAAGCCTATTATTTATTAAAGGTTCTTCAAAATCATCCGATCATTTTAGTATCATCCCTGCCTGATTATTATGCAACTAATGTGTTTAAACTAAAAACGGCTCGAGCTGTTAATGATGCTTTAACTGAAGCATTCAAACTTGTTGGTTCAGCCTCACGAGTATGGACAATACCTGCGGGAAGTTACATTTTGCCTGAATATAAAGCACCTGAGGAAGCAAAAACTTAAAAGACAATACCGCTTGACTTGAACAAGAAAAAGCGTAAAGCAAGAGCGAGCATTAGTTCCCTTAACTTAACGCAATGAAGGCGACAAAATGGAAACACAATATAACCTGCGAAAATTCGTTCCAAACGATCTGCAAGCAGTTATGCAAACAAACCGTGTATGCCTACCTGAAAACTATACAGACTTTTTCTTTGTTGACCTACACCAACGTTTCCCCGAAACATTTATCCTAGCAGAAGAAAACGGCAAAATTCTAGGCTATATCATGTGCAGAATAGAAGTAGGCCTCTCCAACATGGGCCTTGGCGGTTTAATGCGCAAAGGACACGTAGTCTCCATAGCCGTTATACCACAAGCAAGACGCAGAGGCGTAGCCCAAGCCGTTATAAAAAAAGCGTTAGAAGGCATGCAATACTACCGAGCCAAACAGGCCTTCCTAGAAGTACGAGTAACAAACGAACCAGCTATAGCGCTCTACAAAAAACTAGACTTTGAAATAAGCAAAACCATTAACGGCTACTACTCTGACGGCGAAGACGCTTACGTAATGACAAAAAAACTAGCTTAATAACTTTAAATATTGAGCCAGTTTGAAAAATGCCTATCTGACGTGTATGCCAAAGATGACTCTAAGTATCGTTCTGTCATAACGGTTGAATAGACAACATTTTAATGGCGAAACCATTTATCATATACACTTAGCAGCTAAATACTAATAATGAGTTACTTGTTTTTTGCTTCTTTCGTAATGGTAAATGTATTCTTGTGCGTATCCTGCATAAGGACCAAAATAGTTTCTAGCAAACGTCCCTAGTTTTTCGTATTCTCCATTACTTAACGAGTCATGATTTTTAAGATGTTCTACTAAATCGTATGGTAAATGATCTGTATAATGGTTAAGTAGTATGCGTTTAATCCAAATGTCTACGGGGAAAGCCTCCATTTTTTCTAAGGAAAACAAGAGCACACAATCTGCTACTTTTAGGCCTACACCTAAAAACTCTAACAGGTGTCTTTTAGCCTCAACATACGGTAATTGTTTAAACTCTTCTAAGTCAATTTGTTCCTCCCAAACACGTTTTGCCGTGGCCTGTACATACTTTGCCCTATAACCCAGACCGCATTCTTCTAAACTCTGTACACTTACCTTTGCTAATTTTTCAGCGGATGGAAACAGCCAAAACGTTTGTCCCTCAAAACAATGCGGCTCACCATGTTTTTGAGACATTTTCAAAAGCGTCTGCTCTATAGCTGCTATATTTTTATATGTTGCACAAATAAAACTGCTTAAACACTCCCAAGGATTTTGACGAATAAGCCGTAACCCCTCAAACTGTTCTATAGCTGATGCAATGTATGCGTCTTTATTGATTTCGTGTGCTATTTTTGTTAAGTCATCGTTTAACCCAAAAAAAGTTTTAATAAACGAAACGTCTACACCCTCAAATTCTAAACAGCGGTCAATTTGGCGAATTTTAAAAATGTTCTCTTCTGAGAGGCCATACCACCAATCATTTTGTTTTCTAAATCGAAATATTTGACCACAGCTCAGTGAGAAATTTAAATCAAAGGTTACATCAAGTTCAAGTTTCATCTCTTCACCCTATAAATTTTTCTGGCTTAGGAACCTCTTCAGCTAAACCCCTGCGTTTACGTAATTCCAACACTGTTTGAGTTACTAGTTTTTCAGAGAGTTTTTCCCAATGATCAAACACGTATTGCCAAACTGCCCTTCCAGATGTTGCGCAACGGAGATCTTTGGAGAAATCAAAGGTTTCAGCGACTGGTATGAAGCCCTCTATATTTGCAAGTAACCCGTTTTGTCTGTAATTTTTAACTTTACCTCGACAGGTAGTTAAAATTCTTGAGCTCTCTCCTGCAAACTCGCAAGAAACTGAAACAGTAACCGCATAAATAGGTTCCAACAAAACCGGGTTAGCTGTTAGAAAAGAAGCAAAAATAGCCCTGCAAATTTCACGTTTAACCTCCCCCTGTAAGTCCTCTTGCCTAAAATTAAGCAAGTTAAAGTCTGATAATTTTACTATTAAATGTCGAATAGGTTCCCCACAGAGAGGACCCGCCCTACAGGCATACTCAAATCCGCTGATTAACAGCTCCAAAACTGGATCAGAGATGTCTTGTGGGGTTGCACTAAAAATTTTAAGCACGTTACCATTTACATCAGAGTACTCTATGTTGTCTCTTTCTTTAGACGGCTCTATCTGATTTACAGGTTGGGGTTCTACTTGAATACTAAAACTGTCTTGGTTACCCGAGTTCTTTACACTTACTGTAATGCCCTTCTGTGTGATGCTTTCCATGTAAACTGTTCTTGGCAAAGAAACCTCTGCTTCTAAACTAAAATCTCGCTTTAACTGGTTAGCTGCAAGTTCAAGATGTAACTCTCCCATGCCCCTTAACAGGTACTCTCCTGTCTCTTTATGAATGATTAACTGCAAGTTTGGATCTTCTGATGTCATCTTTTCTAATGCTAAAAGTAACTTGGATAATTGCCTTGGATCTTTAGGTTCAATAGCAACAGTCATAACAGGCTCAAAAACATAACGCATAGCCTCAAAGGGCGTAACATTTTCTCTCTGAGCTATATCTACAAGTGTTTCTCCCACTTTAACTTTTAAAGGCAAATAAATTGTAGCTAAATTACCTGCTGACACCTCTGCAATTTCTTCTTGAAAAAAACCCATATCCAAACAAATTTTACTTACCTCAACATTTACGGCGGCATCCATTAAATGCAGTTTATCTCCGGCACAAATTTTTCCTGAAAACACTCTACCCGCTACAACACAACCGCCCTCAAAAGTTGTCACCACATTAGTTACATACATAACCGCAGGCCCCTCCGCTTCACATTTAGCCAACGCTTGGTCTACTACTATTGAATTTGCGTTTGGGTCCTGCAGCTTTTTAATACGATAAGCTTGAGCTTTACAAGGATTAGGCAGAGCGTTTATAATCATCTCAAAAATTGCTCTATGAACCGGAATTGTTTTTTTAAGCTTTTCAACATTTTGATATTGATAAGCATTGAGTATGTCTTGAAATTTTATTTTTTCTTGTTTAGCTATATCTATTGTAAAGCCCCAACCGTGTAGCGCCGCTCCAAAGGCAACTGTGCCCTTTTGGGGATTTACTTTCCACTGCGCCTTATAGGGCGCTTCACCGTAAAATTCAACAATATCATTAAACCCGTCAATTAGTTGACCGAGTTTTTCCTGAATTTGTTCTGCATCAAAATGTAATTCCGTAATTAGACGATCTACTTTATTTATAAAAAGCACCGGACAAACTCGTTCTTCTAAAGCTTGACGGGTAACAATTTCTGTTTGAGCCATAATCCCCTCTACGGCATCTACAACAACTATTACACCATCTATTACCCGAAGAGCCCTTGTAACTTTGCCTGTAAAATCAACATGACCGGGCGTGTCAATTAAATTAACTAGATACTCCCCTTTGAGCGTTTTATAGGGCAGACTAATGTTAGCTGTTTTTATAGTAATTTTACGTCTCTGCTCCTCCTCTAAAAAATCAAGCACCCGCGCTGTTCCCGCCATTGACGGTGAAAGCAGACCTGCTCCGGCTAGAAGCGAGTCAGCTAAAGTAGTTTTGCCGTGATCAATATGAGCAATTATCCCAACATTACGTATTGCCTCTTTGTTGCCCATTAACTCTTGAATTCGTGTTACTTGTCTAAACCGCGGCATTAACAATATACCTGCATTAAACTTAACATAGAGTAACTATTAAAATTTAATAATCTAAAACCTTTTACTGTTGACAAGAAGAAGAACAAGAAGAAGAAGAGGAAAACAGTGAAGTTGCCTGTTAAAGTGTCCCTTGAAAATTTAACTGCAGAGCCCTATGCGTCAATTCTCTGTTATCCACACGCTAAACCGTTGGATGTGCAAAACAGACTTTTGGAGCTAAAAACGCTTAATGTCAACGCTATAGAATTTACCGGTGATGGCTCAGCTGCAAACATGCCTGTGCTAGGCAAAGGTTACGTGGGTATTGTAGTAGTTGCACATATAAACGATGGTGATAAATTAGCTTTGAAAATGCGACGCCTTGACGGTGGTCGAGACGACTTTTTCCATGAAGCTGGCATGTTACAGAAAGCCAATAGTGTCAGTGTGGGTCCAAAATTTATGGCTGTTACCCAAAACTTTTTACTCTCGCAACTAGTTGATGGCAACTTTTTAGCAGACTGGCTAGAAAAACACAAAGAAAAAACTGATTTTCAAAGAGTACTGTTAGATATTTTAGAACAGTGCTGGCGACTAGACGAGGCTGGTTTAGATCATGGAGAATTAAGTAAAGCACCCCGACATTTACTTGTAGACAAAACAGGCAAACCGTTTATAGTAGATTTTGAAACAGCTAGCATACAGCGTAAACTTGCAAATGTTACCTCTGTGTGTCAGTACCTATTTGTTGGAAACGGTATTGTACCACGACTGGTCTGGGAGGTTCTGGGCGAAAAAAACTTGAACCAAATCGTTGACATACTGAAAAACTATAAAAAAGAACGAAACCGACACCATTTTGAAAAATTGCTACAAACATGCCTCTACTGATAGTTGGTGAAATTTTTATAAAAGTGGAGAGCGTTGTTGGCGTATTTTTTTGCCGCAGTTTATGCAAAAGTTTTTTTCGGTTGTGGTTTGTGTGCCGCAGTTTGGGCAATAGTTAGTTTCAGTGTTTATTGTTTGCCTAGTTTGGCATGGTGGAAATGCGTTTTCGTCTCCTGTTACTTCTTTTTCGTATATACCGTGCATACCTTTCTTTTGTGCGTTAAATTGTTGTATAACATTTTTTTCTCTGTTTTCTAAATCGTTAATTTCTGACTGAAATTTAGTGCGAATATTTGTACATTCTGCCTTGTATGGCGCCAACTTTTTACTTTTTATTAACCAAAAAATAAATGTGCCTGCAAAACAGACAAGTGCAAGAGGCCAAAAAACAAAAAGTAAAATGATACCGCATATAAGTGAGCCCCATAATCCTAGTGTATCTGAAGTTGTTTTTGGTACGGGAATGGATGTTACTGCTTGTTCCATTGCTTGTTTTTTGGCATCAATATCTTTTACAAGTTGCATATCCTGTGGCATTCCTTCATTGATGATTTTTTCTCCATCGCCTGTAACCCATATCGCGTATTCTTGATCATTATATTTTAAAACGATGTGATACAATCCTAGAAAGACACGTGTAACATCTTTTTGAATATTATTGCCGCCAGTTGCAAAATTTCTATAATTCAATTTAGCAATACTTTCTTTGGCTTTTTTTTCGAGCATTTGGTCAACTAGTGGAATAACGTATTCTGTGAAAGCCACAGGTTGGAGCATGTCATAGTTGTATGTTACAACGTCTGCTGGAAATTCTAAGTCTTCAATATCAACTAGTTTGTTTGGGTCAAGATGAGTATAAAGTTCCTTAATCTGTAAGGCAGTTTTTTTATTACCGGACGCGAAAAATGTTGATGATACATAAGCAGTGCTATTGCCTGGGGTCCATTCGATGTGTGTTGCGTGGTCATTATCTCTGTTTTGATAATGTGTTTGTGTGCGTTCATTGCCTACTTCGTATGTGAAAGATGTTGAACCATTGCAGTAAAAACAGTATGCAGGAACGCAATAACGCTCTTCACGGACAATTTTGCCTTTTTCAAAAATGTCCAATGGTAAAGAGGGTGTTTCAGATAAGGCGGTGACTAGTTTTTTATGAAGAGTTGCTGAAGATGCGCTTAGTGGAAGGCCGCTGTTAATGTTTTCTTTGGCTGCAATTTCAGAATTTTTGGTGATGCCATCTAGTATGCAGTCGGTATTGCAGTATGGGCATTTTACGTGATCTTTTGAATTTTTAGGTATGGATATTGGTGCGCTGCAAATGGTGCATCGTAAATTTTTAACTGTGGCATTCATGAATAAACCCGTTTAACTAATTATGTATGTTTGTAATAAGAATATCGTGTAATGCTAATGTAATGTGTTTTTTAAATTTCAGAAAGTGTAGATCAAGAGAACAGTTAAAACTGTTAACCACAGTCAACACACAAATGGTAGATAACACTTTATTCATATACTCAAATCAACAGTTAAACATAAAAAACTAATTCCTGTATATGATATAATCCCATGTTAACCATTACCATAATTTTAGTTTTTTAGACAATCTATTTATCGCAATAAAAACAAAAAATATTAGTTCTCCTCGCTTTTTGTTTAAAAACTATTACCGTGGCAGATGGTTTAAACACTGTTTTGATTCTACATTTAAGTTTGCTGAAAAATCTGCAAGCTTTGTTTTACAGTCAGCCAATATTTTACATGATTTTCGCATATAGAGACCTAAAAAGAGAATATCCAAAATTTTTAAAACCAAAATACCCCTGCACAACTATGTATGGTCTGCCTAGCTTATATGTATATGACCGTCTGATGTTGTTATCCAGTGTCCTCTAATAAAAATGGGTTCCAAACGTCTACACAGTCGCTGATTTCCTTAAGTTCATAATAAAGTGTAATTTACAACTATTTTGCTTTGAGAGCACGTTTTTGTACAATTAACACACCAAAACATTAAGGTGCTTGACAATATACTTATATGTGTGTGTAATTAGTCATGTACATGACAGGATAGTCATGTTGTTGATTACAAAAGAGGAATAAACATGAACGAACAAAGAAAACAATTAGCCATACAATTCACACATCTAGATGAACTACTCCTACGCTACCAAATGCAAACACACGTAAAAGAAGGCCTCACCCCATACAGCGGACAAGGACGAGTACTCGCCATTCTAAAAATGCAACCCGAAATAATACAAAAAGAACTCGGATACCTACTAGACATAAGCAAACAAGCACTATCAGAACTACTAGACAAACTCGAAAAAAACGGATACATCACCCGCACACAATCAGAAAAAGACCGCCGCTCCTTCGTCATAAAACTAACAGACACAGGACACCAAGCCATACCCAAAGAAAACAACCCAACAGACAACAATTACCTAGAAGAAATTTTCGACAACTTAAACCCAGAAGAACAAACAAACCTCACAAAATACATAGAAAAAATAATCACCACCCTTGAGAAAAAAGTAAACACTGACGAGGACACTTTCGCCGAATTCTTCAGAGAACGATTCTTTGCAAAACACGGCAACAAACATAACGCCTTTAGAGGTTTTTGGGGTTTTAATCACCACCATAGACACAGAGATTTTGGAGGCCATTACAACGATAACGACGAATAATAATACCGTAATAGAGGTAAAAAATTTAGTTAAACGCTACAAAGGCGCAAAAACACCCTCCGTTGACAACATTAGCTTTTCAGTAAAAAAAGGCGAATTTTTCGCTTTTCTAGGTCCCAACGGCGCAGGAAAAACCACAACCATATCCATACTTACCACCACCCTTGGAAAAACCTCCGGAGACGTAAAAATTGCAGGCTTTAACATAGATACTCAGGCACAAGAAATCCGAGAAAAAATAGGCATAATCTTTCAAAAACCCAGTCTCGACCGCCAACTCACAGCTGAGGAAAACATCCGCTTCCACGCCTGCCTCTACGGCATGTGCAGCTACCACCCAACATTCAAATTAATGCCCAAAGCCTACCGCGACAAAGTAACAACCCTAGCCCACGTTCTAGGCTTAAGTATTGATGCACTATTTAAACCCGTAAAAAAACTCTCAGGCGGCATGCAAAGAAAACTAGAAATCGTACGCAGCTTAATACACACCCCAGACGTTTTATTCCTAGATGAACCCACCCAAGGCTTAGATGCCGTAAGTCGCAGAGGACTCTGGGAATACATCAACAGCATTCGCAATCAATTTGGCACAACAATTTTTCTTACCACACACTACATAGACGAGGCCGAAAACGCAGACAACGTTTGCATCATAAATAACGGCAAAGTTATCGCCTGTTCTCCACCTGAAGAGTTGAAGAAAAGCTTACTTAAACAAGAACTGATTTTAGATGCACAAAATCGTAACGAATTAACAGCAGAACTCTCCAAACTAAATATATCCTACACAGTAAATGGACACATAAATGTTCCCTATGCTGAGACACCACAAGAAATCATATCACAACTAAAAACAAAACTATCCGTGCTAAAAATTCATGAACCCCTCTTAGAGGACGCCTATATTGAATTTTTAAACAAGACAAACAACCACGTGGAGACCTAAACACATGAGTGAACAAGTTTTAACACGTAAAAAATCACGCCTGATAAGAGAATTAAACACCGTTATAGCTGTGATGGCAAGAGAGCTTACTGTATTTTTCAAAACACCTAGCACATTGGTGTTGCTTTTTGTTATGCCAATTTTTATGATGGGTCTAATTGGAGGCAATATAATGGGTATGGCTGATGGTGAGGGTCTTGGCACTTTTATGCTTGTTGGCATGCTAGTAAACATGTTGTTTATGGTAACAGCTATGGGTATGACCTCGCTTGTGGATGATCATGAAACCGATTTCAATCAAGAAATTTTGGTATCACCGGTTTCACGGTATTCTCTTGTCATAGGCAAAATATTAGGTGCAACCTTTGGAGCCATAGTTAGCATGATAGGAACACTTATCGTTGGACTAGTTATGGGAATAACGCTCTCAATAGGTCAGCTATTATTGATTCTTGCGCTTTCACCACTTATGTGCTTTGCAGGTGGGGCTATGTCAATGATTTTAATAGGCTTAATTAAAAATAAAAAAACAGCAAACTATGCCGTAATGCTATTAATAATGCCACAAATGTTCCTATCCGGAGCAATAATCCCCATAAACGAATCCAACATGGTACTGCTTGTGCTAAGTCGTGTTATGCCTATGACTTATTGTATAGATCTTGCCCGAGCCATTACAAGTGTTGATGCTGCAATGTTTAATCCGTTAATCAATTTTGCTGCAATTGCCCTTATAACGTTAGTCTGTCTTATGATAGGAACCTTTTTCTTTGCAAGATCTGAAAAAAACAGGTAATCCACTTCTTTTTCTTTTTTCTTAAAAACAATTTTTTATTTGCAGATACTTTGTTGTTATATAATATTGACGAGTAGGTTGTCTTTTGTAGAAGGATAGAAAACTGAAGTTTGCAAACTCAAAATATAGTTTGACGCAAAACTGGGTGTTTATTTAGTGTTTAGCATAGTGACAATTTGAGTTTTAAACGTTATCAATGGTTTTTAACACTACAACGAACAGTGTTACTTAATGCAATATTATGTGAGCTGATTAGGTGTTTTTGATAGATATTGATTAAGAAAAGCAAGGTTACGCTATGGTTTTACGGGTAAAACAAGTTGTAATGGATGTAATTTGATGTAGCGTTCGTTGTAGTGTTAAGTCCGGTAAATAAACGATATAGTTAAAGCGTTGTATCAGCTAATCTTTAAATTGTTAACTATAAAACATTACAGCTATGGCGAGTGAAGGTCAATGATTGAGTCACGTTGTGGTTTAGTTTGTAGTATATGTGAGTATAGAGAACAGATGAGTTGTAGCGGTTGTCTTGCTATTGCGAAGCCGTTTTGGGGTGAATCCTGCCCTGTTAAGACATGTTGTGAACAAAAAAACCATGAACATTGCGGTCTTTGTTCGGTTTTTCCCTGTGACTTGTTAAACCAGTTTTCTTACGACAAAGAACAGGGCGACAACGGAAAACGAATTAAACAATGCAGTAAATGGGCCATATCAAATTAAGCTACAACTCAAATACTTGATTACTAAGATCTAGAAACTGTGTACAAATAATTTGCAATATTTTTAATGTGCGATACGTTCAATTGCGTGTTTATCCATGAGTCAATTGCACGTTAATTATGCACAGTTCCTTAGGTGTCGTAATTGTCGTAAGCTGTTTGGGTTACGGATGGCTTTGATTTATGGGATAATTAACTTTGAAAACAAGAACTAAATCCGAGGCGGTCTATTACACAACAATAATTTTGTGAACGTCAAACGCATGAACGCTTTTTTTTCCATGTAACTCTAAAAGATAACTTGACACTGTAAGCGGTTTATAGTGTTAAGAGTTGTTGTAGGTATTTTATGGGGTTACAGCTGGTTATGAAGCGTTTTGTTTTTAAGCTAACAGGACCTTTGAACTCTGAGAGATCCACTATTTTTCAAAAAGTTTAACACCAACTTTCGCAAAATATTCAAATTAAACGCCGCTGTTTTTTCCAAAGTACGATTAGCATCCTCCCCAAAAGTAACATCTAGATGCCAATGAGCCGACTCTACCAACCAATGACCACAAATAACACGAGCAATCTTTTTAACATCTAAAGGCAAACTGCTAATAAAATACCGCGATTGCACCGATGTAGTGCCATCGGGTTTTGTTAGGGTATTTTTTGTCATTACAATAGTTTTAAGGTCCATCCAATTATCCCGGGTAGATAAACGGGAGAGGTCTTTTGATTGCCAATACTCCCGTTGCTCTATGTTGCCTCTTGTTTTCTTTTTAGTTTTAAAATATTGACATTTGGTAGTTAAAAATGCAGGGTCCGCAAAACACAGGCTAACATTTGTGTACAGGGTTTTTTGGTTGGCTTTCAAAGTTAGGACATAGTTAGCTTGTCTTTGGCGTGTTTTTACTACTATTTCTTTTTGTGTTGCTATGGCATCGTTTGTTAATGTGTGGCCTTTAAGGTTTAAATTATCTAAAAGTTGTGGGATGGCGGTTATTTCATTTGATTTATCTTTTACTAGTTCTTGGGTTAGAAAGAAGCTGTGTTTGTCAGCAACGCTGTCTATGTGGTTGGGTGTTTGAGTGTTGTTGGTTTGGGTGCCTTTTTGGGTTTTGCCGTCTTTGTGTGGTGTTTTTTTTTGATTTTTTCGCCTTGCTTGGTGTTTAATAGTTCTTTGAATTGTGTTTGGAGGGTTTGTAGGTGGGTGGGGTTAGTATGGTAAAGGTGTGTGTGGTGGTGTTGTGGGTGGGGGTGGTTTGGTGTTGGGGGAAGATTTGTTGTAGTTGTTTGTGGTGTATGTCTGCAAAAGTAGCTATGTCTACAATGTTGTCTGTGCCTGTTGTCATGGCAAAAAACGCTATGCCGATTATTTTTGTTTAGGGGGTGTTTTGTTTTGTTTTTTTGTTTTAGGTCTGTTTGGTTTGTTAGTTTTAGGTTCTCTAGTATATTGTTCATGTGTGTTTGTTTTTGTTGTATTGTGTGCGATGTGTTGTGTTTGTTAGTTATAAATGTGGCACAGTATTGACTAGTGTGATACTAGATTTAATAAACTTTATTAGTTATGTTTTTATCTATTTATTCAGTCAGCAATTAAAACAGTTGGTCTGACTTTTTCACTAAATTTTCATGCGTTTGACGTGAACTTTATCATACCTATTTACCAGGACAAATAGCTTTACATACCCGTTAAATGTTCTAACTGCTGAATGTCAGAACAAAACAACGACTTAGCAATAGAACAAAAGCGGTTAAAAGCAGAAATCAAAGCGTTAATCCTAGAAAACAAACAATTAAAACAAGAACGTCAAATCTTGCAAAACGAATTAGACCAAAAAATAGCCCAAGACATAAAACAAGCAATGCAACCCCTACTCAAACAAGCAAGCCAGCTACCAACCCAAACAAAGCTAAAAGACATAAATTTTCTACTTCTAAACGCGCAATTAAATAAAAATAAATAAAAAAAGTTTCGTTTAGGCAATTATGTCTTGTAGTTGTTTTTGTTTTACCGCGTTTTTTAATTCAAGTGCTATACGTCTGCCCATATACATGTTTTCGCCGTATCTTAGATAAGCATAAGGTGAGGTGCCTATACCTACATTTGTTCCTGCCACAATACGTGCAGAAATTTCAAAAGTATAAATTTTAAGGTCGTCTGTAATTACGGTTTCAAGACAGAAGGGCCCAATAATACCCGGATATGCTAATTCCGCTGCTTTTTTGTGCACAGCCTCTCCCATACGCATGATATCTGGCAATAAAGATTCTCGGAGAACTATGGGAAAGTTTCCAACTACTGAATATGTGGGAGTTATGTCAATTTCAAGTTGTTCTGAGGCAGGAATTTTTCCTATAGAGTCCACAGCGGTTTCGTAACGACGATCCATAGCGAGTAGTTCAACATCGTTATTTAAGAGGCTGCTAAAGTAGCTTGGATACACATTTACTCCCAATACATACTCTTGCAAGTGCACTGTTTCTATGTCTTGTTTGGTAATTAAACCACGTTTAAGCATCTCGTCTGCTCTTTTATAGAAACCCTTAGAAGAGTTAGCTAAAAAGTAGCCTCTGCCGCCTTTAGCACCCTGCATTTTTGCAATAACCAGACGGTCAATATTCTCAGGTGACTTAAAAGTTGCAGGTAATCTTAGACCTGCTTGTCGTAACCACTCTTCTTGACTTTTACGATTAGCTTCCCACTGTAACAGTTTACGATTGCCCATCATGGGCACTTTAAGACTCTCTATAAGCTGCTCAGTGCTCAAATACGCTGTAAACGAGCCGTGTGGAATTAGAATCACGTTAAGTTTACGGAGACGCTCTTGCAGAGGCTCACTTAAAAGCTCAGTAAAATCTTTAACAATTATAAGCTCATCTACCACAGGATATTTCTGATACATAATGGCGTCTTTTTCTCTACAAATACATACCGTTCGTAGCCCTTCTTCTTTTGCGCCTTTAAAAATGTTAAGTGACGAATGAGAACCTAAAGTGCCCACTGATAGTTTTGTATAGTCATATTTGTCTATTATTTTTTGAATGTCTTGTGTTTCTATCATGTTACCACTTCAGATAAGCGATTTTTGCGTAGGGCACGTTTAATTTCCATAGCAACACGTTTACCTGGACCAACTTCAACTCCGTATTTGTATTTCATGTAAGGTGAAGTAGGTTCAACACAGGGGCAACCTGGCACACGGGGACTTACATCAAATACTCGAAACTCTAAATCTTTAGTAACTGCACCCTGTAGGGCAAATAGGCCAATCATTCCCGGAGGGTACTCTTTATGACAAATGGCGACAAACTTTTCTGCTGCCTCAAAAATCTTTTCTAGTTGGCTCTCCCGCATAGTTACTCCTTGATGTCCAATCTCAATATTTTGTGTAGGAATTTTTAACTCCAATTGTTCTTGAGCCGGCATATCCAAAACGCCATCTAAATCTGTTTGAATGCGTCTATCAAACCCTAAAAGGTCAATTTCCTTATTTAACGGCGAGTAAAAATAGTTCGCGTTAAACTTTGCTCCAATAACATACTCCTCAATAACTGCTTGATTAAGTGCTTCTTTAGTAATTATGCCTGCCTTTAACCGTTTTTCAGCCTCTTTTTGATACTCTGTATAATTTGAAGCGTAAAAAAATGCTCGCTCAATGGAGCGTTCTTTTTCAGGAACTTTAATTATTGCAGGACAATTTATATCCTTAGGCGTTTTAATACCCTGTGGCAACTCTATACCTGCCTCTTTTAGTAGCCACAGCTGATTTTTAGGCGCTGTGCGTTCCTCAGTTTTTAACAAGTACCTATTACCCATTAACGGGACAGCAAATTTTTGTTCAACAGCTTCATAGCCGGCATAAACACTAAAAGAACGATTAGGCACAAAAACAGTGTCAAGTTCAACTAATGCTTTAACTGTTTCCGGTTTTGTGATGTCTTGAAAATGATCTAGAAATATGACTTTATCAAAGATGTTGCGATAGTAATGGGTATATGTTTTCTCGCGTCCCTTTTGGCATACAACAACTGTTTTGAAACCTTCCTGTTTAGCGCCTGCAGCTATTTCCAATGCTGAATGACTGCCTAAGACGCCTATGTGAACGTTTTCAGGTTTATAATCTGCAATGACTTGATTTACTCGCTTTTGCATACTGCTATTACTGTTCATATTTCTTCACCTATACCTACTATACGTACTCACTAATAACATAACCTAGCTATGTGAATTAAACCTGCCAAACTTTCTCACAACTAACCGTTTATTACCACAGCTCTTCTGCATATCTTTGAAGCCTCGCAGGTTACGTTTACAGGTGACATCCTAGTTTCCCTTATATTATTTTAGCATAGTAAAAAGCAATGTAAATCAACCCTAACGCTATATACAATAAACCCGGTAGGTAACGTAACGCTAAACACTGCTATTTCAAAGAGTTAACATCCTCTTTGGAGAAAAAGTCACATTTGCTGTCTGTTTGTCTGTTTGGTGTCTATAGATTTCTAAACTAACATTCAATATATCGATAAGCAAATAAGCTTTAACACAGTTAGCATGAAGGCAAGTATCAGTGACTATAGCGTAGGGCATTGTCAAATTATGGATAAGAAAAATATTTTCAGAGATTTTACAAAATATGTTAGTATCTTACGAGTGAAATTCTTTGTAAATCGCACAGAAAATTAAATCAAGCTATTACTCCTGCCAGTGTAGGAATTACAACAAGCTCCCTAAGCTTCAAACCAGCTAAAAGAACACGCCTACCAA
>Ga0209755_10001092_pt1 | contig 44988 bp, 39 predicted proteins | sample TergutCo191P1_FD_187301 | JGI IMG/M metagenome (GOLD analysis project Ga0209755, IMG submission 187301) | Cornitermes sp. P1 segment gut microbial communities from Petit-Saut dam, French Guiana - Co191P1 (SPAdes) (version 2) | ecosystem: Host-associated > Arthropoda: Insects > Digestive system... | reverse complement strand
ATCCCGAGCTTCCTGAGCATGTAGAACACGGCCTGGGCAGTGCAGTCGAACTGCTTCGCCAGCTCGCGCAGGTATGCGTCTGGTCTTTCGGCCACGACCTGCCTGAGTTTTTCCCGGTCTATCTTGCCGTTTGCGCTGCCTTTTCACTTTCCTGTCGTAGTAACCCCTCGGCAAATTTCTGTTTCCAGTCGCAGTACGTTCTGGGCGGTATCCTGAACACTTCCCGCAGCTCCCCGAATGTATGCCCTGTATCCTTGTACTCTACGGCTTGCTTCCTGTAATCCTTGCTGTACGCCATGCTTTTATTGTCGGCATTTTTATGGAGATTGTAAAATTAAACTACTATATGCCGACAAATCCAATCCATATTCCATTTTGACATAAGACGCTCCGTCAATAGCTTGATTTTCTGAGAAATACACAGAAAGAGACTCTCCATCCTTTTTAAAGCAGGTTGTACTTTTCCAGACATGGCTTTTTTCTCCTTTGCATGTTAAGGTGTCCTATTATTAGGGTCTTGCCATTAAAAATAAGGGCAAGACCCTAACCAACTAACCCAGTCGTAAGTGGCATGGGATTGTTGGTTTGATTCAACTGCTACTTCTTTTCCCTTGGTGGTGTTGCGCTGTTACTGTTTGGTGGAGGTTGCAGTTGCTTCCCTCTATTACCTTGATTTTTATCATAGGCAATATTATTGCCAGCAACCCCTTTGTTAGGGTTTTTGATGTCAGCCTGGTGATTAGGTTTTCCCATAATTATCCCCTTCCTTTCTTAGGACCATTGTTTCTGCCGCCACCCGACGGCCTGCCAGTAGTACTTGGCCAACCTGCGGGCTTCGGTCCGCTGTTTGGTGGTATGGGGGCGGGTCTTCCCTTTGGGCCCTTGCCCGAATTGCCTTTTTCTGCCATAATCATAATTAACTCCTTCAACATGGAATTTGTCCTTTCGTACGATAGGACATTGTCACTCTTTAAGGATACAGCAGGATGGAAATGGTGGCTGTAAAGATTTGGCGACAAAAACCTGCATTTCCAAGGGAGGTATTGAGAAACATGGAAGACATGCCTGATAAGCAAGATGAATACGGCAATGTAACCTTTGGGGAGGCGACAAAGCTATTAATCAATACCATAGGGCAGAATGTGACCCTTGATCTTGCAGGTGAAAAAAGGCGTATATCCCTTAAAAAAACACAGGAGAGAATGTATACAGGGGATACTGTCTATGGCGCACAAAGTGAAACGGCAGATATCTATCGTAATCTGGTTTCATCAGAAACCGAGGAGGCACGGGGCTATTACGTTCAGTTTTTTAAAAATGCAGAGAAATATGGGTTTTCTGCCTTTGCAAAGCAAACATTTGCCGCCTTTACAGGTTGCTTTTTCTATGCCCTTGTGAACACAGTAGCATTTGAGAAGCCCAAAAAGGATATAGCTCTGTTTTTACTAAAAAAACAAACATTCCACTATATCTATGATTCTGTAACAAAAGGAACAGCCGTAGATCCAGCAAAAAAAGATATTTTTAAGCCTTCTAAGGAAAGCGCACTTGCTTTTTTGACCGATAGCTATAAAAAAATTTTTGAGCATTTTAAATGCAAAGAAGCTTTTTACGCTGGAATCAAAAGCCTGGCGGAAGACTATAAAGAAAATATAACCAATTGGTGCCGCAACGAAAAAGAAGCGAAATGCGTCTACAACCCAAACTGGCAGACACTTGTTCCTGTTCTTGATTTTCTGCATCGCCAAAACATGAGTGCATTTGCTCATCGTTTGATAAATTTGTATTTGCGGAAAAATGCCCAAAAGGCTTTGGCGGATGTTTTGCATATTTCCGAAGGCGAACAGAAAAAAATTATTACTGACATAGAAACTATGCTAATAGAAAACAGACGCCCAGAAGAATTTTATGAAGATATATATGCCAGCGACTTACAGTTTGCCGAACAAGGCTCTTTGATATCTATGTATCTATCATACCAAAACTATACGGAGAGTTTTGACCCAGTAATATCAAATAATATCATGAGTTACATTGAAGATAAATGCCCGAGGTCTTCCGAAAAATTCTTTTCGCCATGGCTAAAGGCACGGGCAAAAGTCTTTGAACGGCAAAGTACATTGAAAGACGATAAAAATGCGCAAGAAGAAATACTTGCCAATTATAAAAAAGCATTTGAAAACGGTATTGCATATGCGGGTTGGCTTTTAGCTCAATTCCTCATGGAAGGGATTGTAATTAACGATTATTTTAACCCTCGCCGTGAAAAAGACAGCAATGATTTTTTTGGATATGGATATGTACTCGAAGTATTTGGCGATAACAAAAAAAAATTGCTTGATTGGCTTAAAGAAGTAAAATATTCAGATATACGTGGGGACTTTATTGGTATCTACCGTGATTTCAACCCTGGAATTAGCAGTGCGATAATAACTGACTGCGATTTAGAGAAAACACTCAGTGGAACGCAAGGGAATGAGAAATCTGAATTGGAAAAAGCGAATATTCTTATACAAACATTAACATTGCATTTTTTTCAGCTTAATCAAGTAGTATCTCAGCCAAGTTTAAACATTTTATTCAACAAAGCAATCGATTGGAACAGCAGAGGTCTTGAATATATGAAAGCTGGCTTGTTTTTGGAAGCAGGATTATGTTTTAATCAAGCCATTGCGATGAGGCCCCATTATGTGAATGCCTATACCAATCGAGGACAGTTATTTGCTAAGTATCATGAAAAGTATAATCAAACGGCTAAATATTGGCAGGATATATCATTTTCTGACTATAACATTGCGTTGCTGCTTGAACCAACGAATGAAGTTGCTCTATTTAATCGAGCACGACTGTTTCAAGAAACAAAGTCGTACAAAAAAGCCATAGATGATTTAACACGGCTTGTAGATATTAATCCAGAAGATTTTGAAGCATATGCAATGCTTGGAGCGTGTTGTTTAGGCATGAACGACATGACTAAGGCAGAAGAGTACTGTATTGAGGCAATAACAATAAATCCTGATTCTGCTGAGGGGCATTGGAATCTTGGCAATGTTTATAATAAATTGGGCGATTCAAAAAAAATCATGTTCCACTGTAAGATAGCCAGAAAAATTTGGAATTTGTGTAAATAAATTTCATGCTGGATATAATGTTTGTATCATTTTGAGAATGATTACCTAAATGTCATTTAACGGACGGCAGGTTTGCGACGTGCCGCGGAAGCGACGCTTGCACTGGCGTATCGGTAGCTTGCCCGCAGTCAGGCCCGCCGCTACGCGAACTGCGCCTAACTGCGGGCGGCGGTCGAGGGTTTTTCCATGCCAATCTTTGTTCTCACAGCCCGATGCCCGCCTGCTTCCTCAGCCAAAAATGTCCCCGAGCATGTCGTCCATGCCGAAAATCCCCGAGCGCGCGTCGGACGTCAGCCACTTCGCGGCACGGACGGCGCCGGCGGCAAAGCCTTCGCGGGTGCGCGCGGTGTGGGTGATCTCGATGGTGTCGGCGGGGGAGTCGAAAAACAGGCTGTGCTGCCCGGGCACGGCGCCGAGGCGCAGGCTGGGGAAGTGAAGCTCGCCTGCCTGCGGGCTGCGGTCGAGGGTTTCCCAAACCGCTCTGTCCTTTCGCGCCATTCGCGCCAGCACGCCTTCCACCAGGGTTTTCGCGGTTCCAGACGGGCTGTCCAGTTTTTTGCTGTGGTGCGATTCGAAGCCGCCGACGTCGTACTCGGGAAAGGCGTCGGCGAGCTGCGCCGCGTGCCAGGCGACGCGGTAAAAAATGTTAACGCCAATGGAAAAATTCGACGCCCAGAAAAGCGCCGCGCCAGCCGCCTCCACCGCTTGCCGCGCTTCGTCCAGCCTGTCGGTCCAGCCCGTCGTGCCGATGACCGCGGGGATTTTCCTTTCCGCCAGCGCTTTTATGTTGGACAGCGCCGTGCTGGGCTGCGTGAACTCGATGGCCGCGTCAGCGCCGCAGAGGTCCCCCGCCTCGGCGATTTCGCGGAACAGCTTCGCGCCCGAAGGCGGCGCGCCTGGAAGCGCTGCGCTTGCTGGAGCGCCGCCGCTTGCCGACGCAGCGCCATCGTTAATCGCGGGATCGACAATCGCCGCAATTTGGCAGCCTTGCTCCAGCGCAACCTGCTCGACCATTTTGCCCATTTTCCCGTAACCGATAATCGCGATTTTCATTTTCCATCCCTCCCCGCGCTTTTCGCCCGAGGCCAACAAGCCTCAGGCTTGCAAGCCTCGGGCTTGTTGGCCTCGGGCTTGCTCGCGCCTGGCTCGAACTCGAAAAAATCGTAGTGAAGCGCGCGGACGACTTCCGGCGCTTCCGTGTCATTGACAATAAAGCTGATGTTGACCTTGCTGGCGCCCTGCGAAATCATTTGCACGGGAGCGCCGACAAGCTGGCAGGTTCGAAACGCCCGCGCCAGTATTTCCGAGGAGCGTTTGACATTGCCAACGATTGTGACAATGGCTTTTCCGGTTTTGACATCGATGTTGCCAATCCGCGCCAGATCTTTTTTCAGCGCGGAAATGTCCTGCCCCGAATTGATCGTGAGCGACACCGAAACCTCGCTGGTGGCGACCATGTCAACCGAAATGCGGTGCCGCGCGAAGCCCAGAAAAAGCTCGGCCAGAAAGCCGTATTGCCCCATCATGCGCGTGGAAACGATGTCGACAAGCGTGACGTTTTTGCGAAACGTGATCGCGCGAACCGGCGGGGTGCCCTTTTTCAGCGCCGCGACGATGCGCGTCCCCGGCGCGGAAACGTTGTAGGAATTTTTCACCAGCACGGGCGTTCCCGTGGAAAGGCAGGGCTGCATCGCGCGGGGATGCAAAACCTGCGCGCCGAAGTACGCAAGCTCCGCGGCTTCCTCGTAGGTGACGGCTTCCACGGGAATCGCCTTTTCAACCACGCGCGGATCTGCCGTAAGAATTCCGTCAACGTCCTTCCAAACCTGCGCCTCCTCGGCGCCGCACGCCGCGGCGATCACCGTCGCGGAAAGATCCGACCCCCCCCTCCCCAGGGTGGTGATGTCGCCGTTTTTGTCCTTCGCGATAAAACCCGTGACCACAGGCAGCGTTCCCGCCTCGAGCAGCGCGTTTATCTTCGACGCGATAAGCTCGCGGCTTTCCTTGAGCAGCTCCGCCGCGGTAAAGTTGGAATCGGAAATGAAGCCCACGTCCCAGGCGTCGCAGGCGACTGCCTTGATCCCCAGCGCGTTGAGATGCGCCGCGACGATCCGCGCCGAAAGCCGCTCGCCGAAAGACACCAGAAAATCCTTTGTGCGCGGCGTGAGCTCCCGAATCAGCGAGATGCCGGAAAGCAGCCGGCGCAGTTCCTCCAGAAGCGCCGCGACTTCCTTTTTGGCGCCGTCCGGCAGCTTGAGTTTTTTTATCGCGTCAAAATGATGCGCCTCGACCCGCTCGACGGAAACCTCGCCCCTGCGAAACGCGGCCTCGCCCGCATCGAGCAAATGGTCGGTCGTGTCCCCCATCGCGGAAAACACCAGCACGGGCTTTCTGTCAAGCTGCGACCGCGCAATCTCCGCAACGTGGCGGATCCTCCCGGCGTCCGCCACGGAGCTTCCGCCAAACTTCATCACTATCATTCCTGTACGTTAGCAGAAAATCGCCGATCGCGCCACTCCCGCAGCGCTTTTTGACAAACCCGCGAAAACAGGGTATCATGGCGGAATTAAGGAGAAGCGCCATGCAGCCAAAATACCTGTTTCCGAGCGATTACATGTGCGACCCGTCCGTTCACGTCTTTGACGGCAGGGTGTATATCTATCCTTCCCACGACTGGGAAAGCGGGATCCCGAAAAACGACAACGGCGATCACCACGACATGAAGGACTACCACGTCCTCTCCATGGACGACGTGGAAAACGGCGAGGTGACCGATCACGGCGTTTCCCTGGCCGTGAAGGACATTCCGTGGGCCGGGCGCCAGCTCTGGGACGGCGACGTCGCGCGCAAGAACGGCAAGTACTACATGTACTTCCCGCTGAAGGACAAAAACGACGTTTTCCGCATCGGCGTGGCCGTCGGCGATCGCCCGGAGGGGCCTTTCGTCCCGCAGTCGGATCCCATGCGCGGCAGCTACAGCATCGACATCGCGGTCTTTGAGGAAGGCGGCGCGCATTACCTTTACTTCGGCGGCATTTGGGGCGGGCAGCTCCAGCGCTACCGTGACAACAAGGCGCTGGAAGCCGGCGGCGTCTACCCCGCGGGCGACGAGCCGGCGATCCCCCCGCGCGTTGCCAAGCTGAGCGGCGACATGCTCCAGTTCGCCGAGGAGCCGCGCCCCGTCGTCATCCTCGACAAGGACGGCAAGCCCATCGCGCAGGGCGACACGAAGCGCCGCTTCTTTGAGGCCCCTTGGCTGCACAAATACAACGGCAAGTATTACTTCTCCTACTCCACCGGCGACACGCACCTTTTGTGCTACGCCACCGGCGACAGCCCCTACGGTCCGTTCACCTACCAGGGCGTGATCCTCACCCCGGTCGTTGGCTGGACCACCCACCACTCGATCGTCGAGTTCAAGGGCAAATGGTACCTTTTCCACCACGATTCCGCCCCCAGCGGAAAAACCTGGCTGCGCAGCCTCAAGGTTCGCGGCCTTGAGTACAGTCCCGACGGCTCGATCAAAACGATGGACGGCGGGGGCACCGGGGAGGAGGACTAGCACTTCCGATGGGGCTTGTTCGGGAACCGCTGAATAATCCAAAAATTCAGCGGTTCCCTTAATTTCAGCCTCTTGACACAAGGCTTTTCCCTTGCCAAACTACGAATTAGTTGCAAAAAACTTACGTTACACAGGAGAAGCACTTATGGAGTCAAATTTCAAAGGAACTGCAGGGGAGGTTTTCATCTTCTGCCTATGGATGCCCATTCTTTTGGTCATTTCGCTTGGTTTCGCAACGCCTTTTTTGGTATGCACCTTAATAAGGTGGATTTGCGACAAATCCGTCATAAATGGGAAGCGCTACAAGTTTAACGGAACAGCCGGAGGGCTGTTTGGAAGCTGGCTCAAATGGTCAATTTTGAGCATCATCACCTTTGGCATATACTCGTTTTGGGCTGCCAGAAACGAGATTCGCTGGGTTGTTGACAACATCGAAATGATCGACTAGTGCATAGCCCCATCGAAGTCTGACGCATTGCTCCTTTTGGCGGCTTGATCCATGGCAACTGTGGCGACAGCCGTCAAAACTGCGCAGCGCGCCAGATTGCCTGTGCCTACGGCCGGCGGAACGTTTTGCGGTATTCCTTTGGGGATAGGCCGGTGGACTTTTTGAAGACCTTGGAGAAATGGAAGGGGCTGTCAAAGCCGAAGTATTCGGCGACGGCCCCTATTCTAAGGCTGCTGTCGGCCAGAAAGGCGCCGGCGGCCTCGACTTTCAGGCGGGTGAAGTACTGAAGCGGCGGAATGCCGGTTTGGCCGCGAAAGACGCGGATGAAGTGCTCTTTTGAAATGCCCAGCTTTTCCGAAAGCGCGTCCGTGCTGAGCTTTTCCTTTACGGACCTTTCCATCAAAGCCAGCGCCTGCCCAACATGCCCGCTTTTCGCCGCGCCGTCGACGATCAAGCCGGCAGGCGGGGCTTTGCCGATGGCGCCGTCGCCGGCAGCGCCGTCATTTGCCAAGCCGCCGCCAGCGCCGCCGCTGGATATGCCGGCCGGCAGCGCCTTGCCGCCGGCGCCGCTGCCGGCCGAGCCGGCAGGCGCTGCTGCGGCGGCGCTGCTGCCGGCGGGCGCCTCGGGGGCTTGGGCGGCGGGGGCTTTGCCGAGCCAGCGGTGCAGCAGGCTTAGGAGCAGGTGCTCGGCGGCGCGGCCGATTTGCCTGCCGCGCAGGCAGAGCAGCTCCTGCATCAAAAAGCGCTCCTGCGGCTCGGTGGCGAAGTGGCGCCGGCCGGATCTGTCAAGCAGCGCCACCGCCTCGAAGTCCGCGGGAAGCTCAGGCTCGAAAAGGACGGCGTAGTAGCTCACAGGGCTTTTTATCGCCTCTGGCAGGATGGAGTGGCGCTCCCCGGGGGCCGCCCAAAAAAGCCGGTTCCCCTCGAAAGCGTACTTGGACTGGTTCAAAAGGAAAGCGCCGCTGCCTTCCAGAAAAAGGTGGATTTCGTAGCCATTCTCGTGGGAGTGGCGCCGCCCGTGAAGCGCCAGCTTGCTCCCCCCGATCAGCCTGTAAACGTAAACCGCGTCTTTTATCAGCATTTTCCCCCGGCGAAAGCCCAAGCTTGCGGGCCCGCTAGGTCTGCCAGACCCGCAGGTCAGGGGCTCCCTTATGGGCGGGCGCGCGGATTGCCGGCGCTTCCCTTTGGCATGATATCAACAATGGACATGGATTGTCAATATTTTGCATAGATTTGCCCAAATGGCGCGGGTAAAATGGAGCCCAAGCCGCCTTTGGGCGCGGCAAAATCGTTTGATAGGAGAAAAAGTATGAAGATGAAGCATTTTTCGCTCATCGCCGGGGCTGCCTTTGCTGCGCTTGTTTTTGCCGGATGCCCCGACCGGCGGGAAAACACCCTGGTGGTGTGGGTGTTCACGGACGAGATTGGGCAAAAGATTGAGATGCACGGGATTGCCGAGACCCTCGGCATGGGGATTGACGTTTCGCTCACGCCTTCCGATCAGTTCCAGGGCAGGCTCGACCCTGCCCTGCGCGCCGGCCGCAGGGTGGCGCCGGACGTTTTCACGCTGGAGTCCGCCTTTGTGCGCAGGTACATTGAGTCCGGCCTGCTGCTCGACCTGACGGAGCTGTACGAGGAAGTCAGCGGCCGCGTCCTGCCCTATCCGGTGGAAATCGCGACCTACGGCGGAAGGGTTTACGGCATGTCCTGGCAGGCCACGCCCGGCGCCATGTTCTTCAGGCGCAGCCTGGCGCTGGAGTACCTTGGGACGGACGATCCTGCCGAGGTGCAGGAGTTTTTTGCCGACTGGGAGCTTTTCATGGAGACGGCGCTGAGCATGAACGAGGCTTCAGGTGGAAGGGTCGCGGTGATTTCGGCGGTGGGCGATCTCAACCACCCGTTCAGGAGCGCCCGCAGCCAGCCGTGGATCGTCGACGGCCAGCTTTACATTGACCCCGCCATGATTGACTACATGCGGATGGCGCGGTTCCTGCGCTACAACAGCCTTGACGGGCGGGTTGATCAGTGGTCGACGGGCTGGTTTGACGGCATGAGGGGAACCCTGACGGACGGCGCCGGAAACCCCGTTCCCGTTTTTGCGTATTTCCTTCCCACTTGGGGCATTCACTACACTTTGCGCAACAACGCGCCCCTGACCCACGGGGACTGGGGCATGATTCCGGGGCCGGTCACTTGGTTCTGGGGCGGCACCTGGCTCGCCGCGTATGCCGAGACTCGCCATCCGGAGGCCGCGAAGGAGTTCATCCGCCAGGTCGCGACGAACGAGGCGAACATTTACCGCTGGGCCCGCGAAACCGGCGACTTCCTCAACAATGTCTACGTGATGAACAGGATTCTCGCGGACGACTCGCCGGCGCCGAGCGACTCCCCCGTGGCCTTCCTGGGCGGGCAGAACCACTTCGAGATTTTCATGGCAATGGCGCCATACGTTGACGGCAGCAAGATTCAGGGAACCGACCAGGCTATCGACTCGCTTTTCCTTGAGGCGGTCACCCAGTACGTCAACGGCGAGGCGGCCATGGAGCAGGCGCTTGCCATGTTCAGGGAGCAGGTAAGGGCGCAGCTTGGCTTTTAGCGAGCAGCCGGAAGCGCCGGGCGGCGCAGCGCTTGGCGCGCTTGGCGCGCTTGGCGCCCAGCCGAGCGGCGCTGCCCGGCGCTTTTTGAGGAGGAGCCGATGGGGATGAAAATTCAGCCGGCGGGGCATGCGGCCAGGCTGCAAAGGTGGGGATATTTCTTCGTCCTGCCCTTCATCGTCATTTACGCTGTCTTTCATCTGTACCCCATCTTCAACACTTTCTTCCTGGCGTTCATGAGGGACGAGGGCGCCGGGGTGCGCCCTGTTTTTGCCTTTGCGGGCCTGGAAAATTTCTCGCGCCTTCTCTGGAGGGCCTGCGAGGAGACCGGCGCCCGCGGCGACGCGCAGTTTTGGGGAGCGCTGCAAAACACGTTCATCATCTGGGGCTGGAACTTTGTCCCGCAGATCGGCCTGGCGCTTTTGCTGTCGATCTGGCTTTCCGACTCGCGGCTGAACCTGAAGCTCAGGGCGCCTTTCCGCGCGATCATCTACCTGCCAAACCTTTTGACGGCCGCCTCGGTGGCCATGCTTTTCAGGAGCATTTTTGAATTTCCGCAGGGGCCCATGAACCAGTTCCTGATTCAGGTTCTGGGCGTGACGACGGAGGAGATTCACTTTTTCCGCAGCGTGCCGATTTCGCGCGGGGTGGTCTCGTTCATACAGTTCTGGATGTGGTACGGCCACACCGTGATTCTTTTGATGGCCGGAATAACAAGCATTTCCGCCACGTATTTCGAGGCGGCGCGAATCGACGGCGCCGGCTCGTGGCAAACGACCTGGCGCATAACGCTTCCGCTGCTGCGGCCCATCATTCTTTTCGTTTTGGTGACATCGATGATCGGCGGAATGCAGATGCTGGAAATCCCGCTGCTGCTCACCGGCGACCTCCTGGGCGGCCCGAATTTCTCGACCCGCACGAGCATGGTTTACGTGTACAACGTTGGCTTTGACGGGATGTTTGACAAGGCCTACGCGGCGGCGATATCCGTGGGCATATTCGCCATAACGTTCATCATGGCCGTGGTTATTTTCTTTTTCCTGCGCGACCGCAGCGATCTGGGCAAAAACAGGAGCTCGTACTGATGCAAAACCCTGGCAGCCTGCACAAAGCGGCGCTCTTCGCGCATAGGGGCTTTATTTACGCGCTCATGGCGCTGCTGGCGCTTATGGCGCTGGTTCCCATTTACATTTTGCTTATCAACGCCACGCGCACTTCGGAGGAAATCAGCGGCGGGCTGGCGCTGCTTCCCGGCGCAAACCTTGCCAACAACTGGGAGGCGCTGACCAGCCGCGGCTTTCACGTTACGCGCGGCTTTTTCAACAGCTCTTTCATAGCGCTGGCCACTACGGCGCTTAACGTTTACTTTTCCGCGATGACGGCTTACGGGCTGCACGCGTACCGGTTTGCCGGGCGCCACATTTTGTGGGGCGCGGTTCTCGTCATAATCATGCTGCCGCCTTCGCTTTCCTTCATCGGCTTTTACCAGCTCGTGGCAGGCATGGGCCTGCTTGACAATTACATTCCGCTTATCGTGCCGGCCATAGCCGGGGCGGGGGCGGTGCTGTTCATCAGGCAGTACATGGCGACGATTTCCACCGTCACTTTGATCGAGGCGGCGCGGATCGACGGCGCAAACGAGTTCTACGTTTTTAACAAAATCATTCTCCCGATTCTCAGCCCGGCGCTGGCGGCGCAGGCGATTTTTACTTTCGTGGCTTCCTGGAACAACTTTTTCGCGCCGTTCGTGCTGATTTTGAGCCGCGACAGGTACACGCTGCCCATGCTCGTGGCCATGCTTCACGGCGACGTGTTCCGCGTTCAGTTTGGCGGGATTTACCTCGGGATCGCGGCTTCGATTGCGCCGATTATCGTCTTTTACGCGTTCATGTCGCGGTTCATCATTTCCGGCCTGACGCTTGGCGGCGTGAAGGAATAGGCGGCAAGCGCGGGGGGAGGGGGGCCCATGGAAGCGCAGGGCAAATTTCCGGCGGGAAAAGCCTGCGGGATTTGCCCGGCGCTTCCAGGATAAATTTGGAACTTGAGCGCAAAGCCGCTCTGGGTATATTTTTTGGATGGAGGATACTATGGCGAACTATTTTGTGGGAAACAAAGAATATTTCCCCGGCATCGGAAAGATCGGCTACGAGGGGCCGAAAAGCGACAATCCCTTGGCGTTTAAGTACTACGACGCGGACAAGGTTGTCGCCGGAAAAAAGATGAAAGATCATCTGCGCTTTGCGGTGGCGTACTGGCACAGCTTCTGCGGCGACGGCAACGATCCTTTCGGGCAGGCGACTCTGTCGCATCCGTGGCAGGGCAGCAGCCCGATGAACACGGCGGAGCAAAAGGTTGACGCGGCTTTTGAGTTTTTCACAAAGCTGGGCGCCGAGTACTACGCCTTTCACGATCGCGACATTGCCCCCGAAGGCGCCACGCCGGCGGAAAGCGAGAAAAACCTCATGGCGATCGTCGCCAAGGCAAAGGAGCGCCAGGACAAGACCGGCGTGAAGCTGCTGTGGGGCACGGCCAACTGCTTCTCTCACCCGCGCTACATGAACGGCGCCTCGACCAACCCGGAATTCGCGGTGGTGAGCCTCGCCGCGGCGCAGGTGAAAGCGGCCATCGACGCGACGATCGCGCTGGGCGGCGAGGGCTACACGTTCTGGGGCGGAAGGGAAGGCTACATGAGCCTTCTCAACACCGACCTGAAGCGCGAGAAGGAGCACATGGCGCGCTTCCTCACCGCGGCCCGCGACTACGCGCGCAAGCAGGGCTTCAAGGGCATGTTCTACATCGAGCCGAAGCCGATGGAGCCGTCCAAGCACCAGTACGACTTCGACGTGGAAACCGTCGCCGGCTTCCTGCGCTTCTACGGCCTGGACAAGGATTTCCGCATGAACATCGAGGCGAACCACGCCGAGCTGGCGCGCCACGAGTTTTGCCACGAGCTTGAGACCGCGGCGGCGATGGGCCTTTTCGGCTCGGTCGACGCGAACCGCGGCGACGCGCAGAACGGCTGGGACACCGACCAGTTCCCGATCAGCTACTACGAAACCTCGCTGGCGATGTACGCGATTCTGCGCGCCGGCGGCTTCACCTGCGGCGGCCTCAACTTCGACGCGAAAATCCGGCGCAACTCGGTTGACCCAGCCGACCTCTTCGTCGGCCACATCGGCGGCATGGACAGCTTCGCCGTTGGCCTTGAGGTCGCCGACCGGATGATCAAGGACGGCAAGCTCAGCGGCTTCGTGAAAAGCCGCTACGCCTCCTTCGACTCCGGCGACGGCGCGAAGTTCGAAAAGGGCGATCTCGGCCTGGAAGACCTGGCCAAGCTCGGCAGCGACTACGGCAAAGCCGGCATCACCAGCGGCAAGCAGGAGTACCTCGAGAACCTCGTGAACCAGTATTTGCTGGGGCTGTAGCTTAAGGGCTTTTGACCAAGGCGCCTGCGGGCTTGTCTCGCGGGCGCCTTTTTTTTGCTACTGACGTTTTTCGCTAGCCGTAGTATTTTTTAACCAACGAAGCCGTTTTCTGCCGTGAGCTGGCAAGCTGGCATAACGACGCAGGGTTAAACTGCAAAGGAGCATTTTTATGGAGAATGCTTTTGCGGGCTTCGACTACAAGAAGGAAGAGCAGGAATTTCTGGCAGAACTTAGCGACGGTAAATTTGGGGGGCAAATCACCAATGACGGGGTTGACTTTCAGGAAAAAGAGGGCGATCTTGCCGATTTTGACGAATACCTGAATTCCGAATCCTTCAAAAATCTTGACGCGGCGGTCTCCCAGTAATGACCTCCATGGAATTTCTGGAAAAATCGGGCATCAGCGACAAAGGGCGCATCGCCAGAAGGTACATTTGGGTTTTGCAAAAACTGCACAGATTTATCAGCGTAAAAAAGATAGTGGGAAGCGTCCGCGTCGATCACGACATGCTTAAAAACGCCATTTACGACTATTTCATTGACATAGTGAGGGTCAAGGAATTTCACGGCATAGAAAGAACCAACATCGAGAAAGTTTGTGGCTACATGGGGCATTGGTTATTGCAAAGAAAACCGATACAGGTTTTGTCACCGTTTCCTGGCAGTTCGTTCATCAACGAGCTGTTTGTCACGGCATTTATCGTGCAGATCATCCTTACGGAAAAGAAAATCGGCAGCGAGCAGCGCCAGGCAAACGCCACATTCGATAAATTTCAGGCGCTTCTAAATTATTACCTAAAATATCGCCCCGCGACGCAGCAATCGCTTGAATTGATGATAGGGGCGTTTTTCTGCGGGTACGATTTCCAAAAATAAGGACCAATACGGAATCCGTTATTCCGGCGCAAAAGCCCGGCAGGGTGTATAATGAGCGATGGATTTTGAAATCAGCCTGGAAGAGCGGCGCGTTCTGCTGGCGATGGCCAGGGAGAGCATTGCCTCGAAGCTGGAAGGCCGCGCGCCTGCGTATCCAGGTCTTGGCTCGGGGGCTGGCGACGGCGGCGCGGTTGCGGGCAGCGCTGGCACGGCTGCGGGCGATGCCGCTGCTGCTGGCGCTGGCAATGGCGGCGCCGCTGGGAACTCAGCGCTGAAAAAGCCCTGCGGCGCTTTTGTCACCCTGTACAAGGCCGCCGCTGCTGGCGCGAGTGGCGCCGCCAGGCACGGCGCCGCCGTCTCCGGCCGAGCCGGCGAATCGGGCGCGGCTGCGAGTGGCGCCGGCAAAAAAGTTTTGCGCGGCTGCATTGGCAGGCTTGCGGCGAGCCTGCCGCTTGAGGAAACCGTGCGGGCGATGGCGCGGGCGGCGGCTTTTGGCGATCCGCGCTTTCCTCCGCTGGCTAAAGAGGAGCTGCCGCATTGCCGCATCGAGATTTCGGCGCTTTCGCCGATGCGGCGCTGCGATGACCCGGCGCAGATCAAGGTGGGCGTTCACGGGCTGCACCTGATTGCGGGCGGGCGCTCGGGCGTGCTGCTGCCGCAGGTGCCGGTGGAGCAGGGCTGGAGCCTGCGCGAATACCTGGATTATATCAGCGCAAAGGCCGGGCTGCCCGCCGGCTCCCACGAATTGCCCGGCGCTGAGCTGCGCGTGTTTACGGCGGTCGTTTTTGGCGAGGAGCGCTCCGGCGCTTAACGCCGCCGGCGCTTAACACCGCCGGCGCAAATGGCGTACAATGGCGCAGCGCAATGAAAGCAAAAAAATACATCTACCGCTGCTCCTCCTGCGGGCACGAGGAGCCGAAGTGGCTGGGGCGCTGCCCGGAGTGCGGCGAATGGAACACCTTGGCCGAGGCTGCTGCGGCGGAGCTTGGCGCTAAAGGCGGCAGGCGGGACGGCTCGGGCAGATCGAGGCCGATGCCGCAGACTTTGCCGCTGGCCTCGGTGGAAAGCCGGGAGGGGGGGCGCATTTCCTCCGGCATTGCGGAGCTGGATCGCGTGCTGGGCGGCGGGATCATGCGGCGCGGCGCCGTCCTGGTCGGGGGCGAGCCGGGCATAGGCAAGTCGACGCTGCTTTTGCAGGCGGCGGCCGCGGCGCGCATCAAAAGCAAAGTGCTGTACGTTTCCGGCGAGGAGTCCGCGGGGCAAATCAAGCTTCGCGCCGACAGGCTGGGCCTGGCCCAAACGGGCGACATCGAGCGCATCGAGGTAATCTGCACGGGCAATCTTGCGGAAATTGAAACGGCGCTGGCCGCGGTGAAGCCTTCCCTGGTGATGGTCGATTCGGCGCAGACGCTTTTCTCGGCGGACGCGGGCTCGGTGCCGGGCACCGTCAGCCAGATGAAGTACTGCTCCTTCGAATTGGTATCGTGGGTCAAGGAGCGCGACGCGGCGCTTTTTCTCGTGGCGCATGTTACCAAGGAAGGCGTCATCGCCGGCCCGAAAACGCTGGAGCACCTCGTTGACACCGTTCTTTACTTCGAGCAAAACGACAAAACCGCCGGCCTTTCCGAGGGGCGCGACTGCCGCTTCCTTCGCGCCACGAAAAACCGATTCGGATCGGTGGACGAAATCGGCATTTTCACGATGAGCGAAAAGGGGCTGGCGCCGGTCGATGACGCCGGCTCGCTTTTTCTGGTGCGGCGCGAGGGCGAGCTGCCGGCGGGGGTGGCGACGGCGGCGGTGCTGGAGGGCTCGCGGGCCATGCTCGTGGAGATTCAGGCGCTGGCCATTCCGGCGAAAGGCTCGGTGAGCCGGGTTTTCTCGGACAAAATCGACTCGGGCAGGGTTTCGCGGGTGGCGGCGGCGCTGGAGAAGCACCTTGGCCTGCGCCTTTCGGATCAGGACCTTTACATCAACGTGGCGGGGGGGATTCGCATCGGCGAGGTGGGGGTGGAGCTGGCGCTGGCGTTCGCGCTGTACTCGGCGCGAACCGGGCTGGCGCTGCCCGCCGGCCTTGCCATAAGCGGCGAGCTTTCCCTCACCGGCGAGCTGCGCCCGGTCAGCAGGCTTGCCGGCAGGGTCAAGACGGCGCGAGGCCTTGGGTTTCCGGCCTTTCTGGGCCCCAGCGGCTGCCAAATGCAGGACGGCGCCGAGCAGGCGGACTCCGCAGCCGGCGCCGCCTCTTTCGGCGCCGCCGCCGGCGCTGCTGCTGCCAGCGGGGCAGGATCATCCGTCGGCGCGGGAGCTGCCGGCGCTTCGGGCGAAATAAAGTTTGCCGGCGACATCAAAGCCGCGGTTGGGCTTATATACGGCTGACGCGGGCTTTTTTTCGCAAATGCCGCCTGCAAAAAGCGCAATGCGCGCGGTTTTTTTTCGGAAATGCTTGACATCGGCATGAAACTGTGGTATTTTGTATGGCAGAGGAGCCTTCCGAGCTTTGCGCTGGAAAGCGCCGCTAGATTTTGGGACGGCTTGCCGCGGTTTGCCGCGGCCGATCGTCACTGGCTGTAGGTAATTTTTTGGAAAATTGTTCAGAGAATGCCCGCTTCGCGAGGAACGGGCGCCGGGTTCAAGTTAATGGTTCCGTCTTCGTTTTGCGCCTTGCGCGCCGCGCTTGCTTCCCCATTACAGCCCAGAGAAGCGCCGACCGGCGTTTCCCCATGCATCTTATTTTCCCGCGCCGATCCGGCAGGGGGAATTTGAGTCGCCTGCTTTTGCGGGCGTGAATCTTCAGGACGATAGTCCAACCGGGCGCATGGCCGCCGGCGCTTATGCCTGCTGCCATGCGCCTAGGGCGCAGCGTTAGGAGCGCCGCGCCCGACGTGCCCAGACGCAACTGGGAAAGGATTTTTGTTGATGGCCAAGAAACTGTATGTCGGGAACCTCTCCTACAACACAACCGAGGACAGCCTGCGAAATTGCTTCGCGGCTTATGGCAACGTTGTCTCCGCGAAGATCATCATTGATCGCGAGACCGGCAACTCCAAGGGATTTGGATTTGTCGAGATGGGCTCCGACGACGAGGCGGAGTCGGCGATTGCCGGAACGAATGGAGCGGAGCTGGACGGACGGCAGATTCGCGTGAACGAGGCGATGGACAAGCCTCGCCGCGACGACCGCGGCGGGCGCTGGTAGGCGGGGAAAGCGCGGCTCGGCATTGCGCCGGGCAGCGCTTTCCAGCCCGCCGGCTCTCGGCGCTTCCCGGCGGCTTTGGCCCTGGGATGGCGCCGCGCCCGAATGCCGCGCGGCTGTGCTGCGCGCGCCGGAATTGCCGGAATCATTGAAAAAATTGCAAAGACCAAGCGCCGCCATGCATGCTTGAGCTAAGGAAGCGCTGATTTGCGCCCAGCCGGCCGGCGCTTTCCGTTGGGCTGAAAGCCAGCGGAGAGCGCTGCTGGCCGGCGCTCCCTCTGGGCCGAAAGGCTGAGGAAGCGCCGCCGGCCGGCGTTTCCCGCAGAGCCTTTGAGTGGAGGACAGGCCAATGCATGCTGTTTTGGAAAAGCTGGAAAAAATCGGCATCGTGCCGGTGATAAAAATCGACGACGCGGAAAAGGCGGCGCCGCTGGCGAAAGCGCTGGCCGGCGGCGGCATCCCATGCGCGGAGGTCACGTTCCGCACGGCGCAGGGCGCCGAGGCGATCAGGCGGATGGCGAGGGAAGCGCCGGAGGTGCTGGTGGGCGCCGGCACGGTGCTGACGACGGCGCAGGTCGACCAGGCCATCGACGCCGGGGCGCAGTTCGTCGTCAGCCCGGGCTTCAACCGCAAAGTCGTCGATTACTGCGCGGGGAAAGGCATCCCCATAGCGCCTGGCTGCTCATCCCCGTCGGACATCGAGCAGGCGCTGGAGGCCGGGCTCGAGGCGGTGAAGTTTTTCCCCGCGGAGCAGGCCGGCGGCCTTGAATACATCAAGGCGGTTTCGGCGCCCTACCCCGGCCTCAAATTCATGCCAACAGGCGGCGTCAACGCCGGCAACATCGCCAAGTACATCGCGTTCGAGAAAGTCCTGGCCTGCGGCGGCTCGTGGATGGTCGGCGCGGATCTCATCGGCGCCGGCGATTTCGAAAAAATAACGGCGCTTTCCAGGGAGGCCATGCAGAGCATGCTCGGCTTCGCGCTGGCGCACGTCGGCATCGCCGCGGGCGGCGGCGAGGAGGCGCTGAAGGCCGCCGGCGCTTTCGGCGCCATGTTCGGCTTTCCGGTCAGGGACGGCCGCAGCTCGGCCTTCGCGGGGGATGGCATCGAGGTGCTGAAGGCCGCGGCGCCCGGCGCGAAGGGGCATATCGCCATTGGCACCAACAGCGTCCCGCGCGCCGCGGCCTATCTCGAGCGCAGCGGCGTCGCCTTCGACCACGCCGGCGCGAAAAGGGACGCGAAGGGAAACGCGCTGGCGATTTACATGAAAGAGGAAATTCTCGGCTTCGCCGTGCACCTGCTGCAAAAGGCGCCGTAAGGGCGCCGGCCGCGCGGGGGCGCCAAGCCCATTAACGCAAGCAACGAAAGCGCCGCCGCCGGGCGGCTTCAAAGGAGCGACGATATGGAAAGGGTTGTGACATTTGGGGAAATCATGCTGCGCCTGGCGCCGGAAGGGTATTGCCGCTTCGCGCAGGCGCAGGCCTTCGGCGCTGCCTACGGCGGCGGCGAGGCGAACGTCGCGGTCTCGCTCGCGAACTTCGGCGTGGACGCGGTCTTCGTGACGAAGCTGCCCAGGCACGAGATCGGCCAGGCCGCGGTCAACAGCCTGCGCCAGTTCGGGGTTGACACCTCGAAGATCGCGCGCGGCGGCGACCGCGTGGGCATTTACTTTCTGGAAAAAGGCGCGTCGCAGCGCCCCTCGAAAGTGATCTACGATCGCGCCGGCTCCGCCATCGCGGCCGCGACCGCCGCGGACTTCGACTGGGCGAAAATCCTGGACGGCGCGCGCTGGTTCCACTTCACCGGCATCACGCCGGCGCTTTCCGACGGCGCCGCGGCCCTCACGCTGGACGCGCTCAAGGCGGCGCGCGGGAAGGGCGTCGCGGTCTCGTGCGACCTGAATTACCGCAAGAACCTTTGGCCGAAGGAAAAAGCCGGCGAGGTGATGGGCGCCCTCATGCCCTACGTCGATCTGTGCATCGCCAACGAGGAGGACTCCGCGGACGTGTTCGGCATCCACGCGAAAAACACCGACGTCACGGCCGGCGCCATCAGCCATGACGGCTACAAGGAAGTGGCAAAAGCGCTAATCGATCGCTTCGGCTTCAAGAAAGTCGCCATCACCCTGCGCGAGTCGATCAGCGCCAACGACAACAACTGGGCGGCCATGTACTGCCAGGACGGCGAGTTTTACTTTTCGAAAAAGTACGCCATGCATATCGTCGACCGCGTCGGCGGCGGCGACAGCTTCGGCGCCGGCCTCATCTACTCGAACCTCAAAGGCTTCGGCCCGCAGGAAAGCGTCGAGTTCGCCGTGGCCGCGAGCTGCCTGAAGCACACGATCGAAGGCGACTTCAACCAGGTCTCCGTGGACGAGGTGAAAAAGCTCGCCGGCGGCGACGCGTCCGGCAGGGTGCAGCGCTAGGCAGGCAAGGCGCCGCGCCAGACGGCAGCGCAGCGCAAAAAACATTTGCAGCCGCGCCCATGCCTTTTGCGCTTTTGCTCAAGGGGCTTGCTTGCGGTTTTTTGCAGTTTGGCAACGGCGCCGGCGCCTAGAGGCTGTTTGCGCCATCTTTTCCCTGCCCTGCGCCCTCGATTAAATTTGAAATCAGCCCGCTAAAGTCGGCGGCGCCTTGAGAAGTTACAACAGGATCGCCAGTGCGCGCTTCAATGTCCTTTCGGGCGCTGCCAGCCACCTCGCCGCCGGCGCGGGCGACTTTTCTATTTCCCTCAAGTGTTTCTGGTTGCCGCTTTTTTGAAATGGCCGCGGTACTGGCTTCCGCCAGCATGTTGAGCACCAGTTCGAGAGTGGACATGTTGTCTCGCAGGTTTTCCTTTTTCAGGCCTTTGAGATTCTTGTACTGCCGCGTGCTCATGCCCGACCACGCCCTTGAAATTTCATCGGTGAGAATGGCGTACTCCGAGCCTTTTTGAACGCCGCGGTTTTCCCATTCGTCCGTCAGCTCTTTGCGCACTTGAATGGCTTGCAGCCGCTGGTTGATCCATTCGCGGGAATAGCCTTTTTTGAGATAGGTTTCCAGAGCGCGGCCGATTGTCAGCTCTGGGTCAACCGTTTCGTCAATGCGCTCCCTTCCGACCATCGCGAGCCACATTTTAAAGGGCTCGGCTTTTGGCGACGGGATGGACTGGATTAAGCGCAAAAGCTGCTCAGTGCTGGCGACGTCGGTCAGCCGCTGCTTGCCATCCGAGGCGGTCATTCTCAAGCGTACGATTTCCTCGTACACTTGATTTCCCTCGGATTTTAGCTTGCGTTTTAGGTCGCTCCAGTATCGCCGCGGATTGTCCGTGCCTGTCAAAACTTCCGTGACATCGACAATGGAGAAAAGCCATTCCTCCCGCTCCGCGTCCCAAGCCGTGCGGATGCGCCTGTTTTCAAATAGCTGGATTGCGCTGTTCAATTTTTGTTTCCCCCGGATGCCGAATGCTTCGTGACATTTTAGGACCATACAACAAAGGCGCCATCGTTTCAAGCCCGCGCGCTGTTTGGCGCCGAGCAGCGCCGGGCTTGCCAAATCGCGCGAAATTGTTTATAAACAAGAGTGCAAAAACTTGACGCGGATGACATAATCGGAGCCTTGCGCGAGGGGGGCAGCGTCGCCTCGCGGCTGGAGAGCTTCGAGCCGAGGCAGGCGCAGCTTGACTTGATGGAGCTGATAATCCGCTGCTTCAACGACGACGCGATCGGCGCCGCGGAGGCGGGCACGGGCGTGGGCAAGTCCTTCGCGTACCTGCTGCCGGCGCTGGAGTTCGCGGCGCTGACCGAGGAGCGCGTGGTCGTTTCCACCGCGACGATCACGCTGCAGCAGCAGCTTTTCGGCAAGGACATCCCGCTGGTGAGCGCCGCGCTCGACTCGAAGGTGAAGGTCGTTTTGGTGAAGGGCAGGGGGAACTACCTTTGCCTCAGGCGCCTGGAGGACGCGCTGCGCGAGCCGGATCTCGCGGGCGGCGAGGAGCGGGAGGAAATCGACGGCGTCGCGCGCTGGGCGGAGGGCAGCAGGACCGGCGGGCGCGACGAGCTGCCTTTCGCGCCGTCCGAGGATCTGTGGTCGCGGGTCTGCTCGGACGCGGACATTTGCATGGGGCGGCGCTGCCCGTGGCAGACGCGCTGCTTCGTGCTGGCGCTGCGGCGGGAGGCCGCGAGCGCCGGGCTCGTCGTCGTGAACCACCATCTTTTTTTCGCCGACCTCGCGGCGCGGCGCGACGGCGCCGGCTACGGCTCGGCGGCGGTGCTGCCCCCCTACTCGCGCGTGATCATCGACGAGGCGCACACGATCGAGGACGCGGCGACCTCGTTTTTTTCCAAGGAATTCAGCAGGCCCGGCATTTTGCGCCACTTGGGAAGGCTGCACCGAAAGCGCCGGAACAGGGAGGGGGGGCTGCTGCTGCGCCTTTGCTCGATGCTTCCAAGCGACGACAATAGCCTCAAGGGCCTCGTCGCGGGCATCGACGGCCTGCGCAAGGCGGCGGCGGCGCTGGACGCGCCGGCCCTGGATCTATGCGGCGCCGAGGGCGTGTTCCGCTTTTCCGCGGGCAAAACCGGCGCCGGCGCGGAGGGCTCGATTTTTCCGCTGCTCATCGCGCTGAGAAAAAAGCTGCTCGACTTCGCGGCGAAAACGCGCGAGCTGATCGGCGCGCTTCCCGAAAGCGCCGACGACGATTCGACGACATGGGAGGTGAAGGCGATACTGCGGCGCTTCGACGCGATCGCCGGCATCTGCCTGGCCTTTGCCGAGTACCGCCAAAAGGAAAGCGAGGTGATGTGGATCGAGCGGCGCAAGGCTTCCGGCGCGGAGGGGGGGGGGGGGGGTGGGCGGCTTTCACGCAGAGCCCGGTGGAGCTGGCCGAAAGCCTGCGCGAAAGCCTTTTCAAGCCCTACAAAACCGTCGTCTGCGTTTCGGCGACGCTGGCGGTGAACGGCGGCTTCGCCTACTGGGCGACGCGCTCCGGCGCGGGGGGCTACCTGCAGGCCGCCAGCGAAAGCCGCGGCGAAAATTTTGGCGGCGGTTTTTGCGAAAATTCCGGCGAGGCGCAAGGCGGCGAGCCCGCGCCGGCGAGGAAAAAAGGCGAAGCGAATCGCGCTTTTTACTCAGGCTGCTTTCCCTCGCCGTTTCCCTATTCCAGCGCCGTGCTGCTCGCCGTCCCCGCGGACGCGCCCCTTCCGGACGAGGAGGCGTATCAGGATTTCGTCAATCATTCCGTCGCCCGGCTCGCCGCGGTCGCGGGCGGCTCGGCGCTGGCGCTGTTCACGTCGTACAAGTCCCTGAACAGCGCCTGGAACGCGGCGCAGCCCGAGCTGCAAAGCCTGGGCATCCGCTGCCTCAAGCAGGGCGACGACGACCGCACCCGCCTTTTGCAGGCCTTCCTCGCCGACGAAAGCTCCGTGCTGTTCGCCACCAGCTCGTTCTGGGAAGGCGTGGACGCGCCGGGCGACACCCTGCGCCTCGTCATCCTCTGCCGCCTGCCGTTCAGGACGCCGAACGATCCGGTCTTCGAGGCGCGCCGCGAAGCCGTGCAGAAAAGCGGCGGCAATCCCTTCATGGATCTTTCGCTGCCGGAGGCGGTGACGAAGTTCAAGCAGGGCTTCGGGCGCCTGATGCGCCGCTCCGGCGATCGCGGCGTGGTGGCCGTCCTGGACGGGCGGCTGATCAAGAAGCGCTACGGCGAGATTTTCCTGCATTCGCTGCCGGAAACCGGCACGAGCTTCGCCGACCTTTCCAGCGTGCTGCGGCGCATGGAGGAGTTCTTGTTTTGACGGCCGGCGCCGCCCGGAACGTTGCCGAAAAACGCGCAGCGCAGCGCCAGCCATGCCAAGCGCCGCGCCGGCAGGCTTGCGATTTCTTCCGAAACTGCGGCGCAATCGACAGATCGGGCTTGCGCTTTCGTGTTGGATATCATAAGATGTGGGTGCATTGCTCGATTTTAGATGGGAGCCGACCTAGCTGCGGCTTCCAAAACAACACGCTCGCGCCGCGGCCAATCGCGCGGCCAAAATGGAGGATACCCATGAAGAGAAACAAGGCTGTGTTTATCGCCCTCGCCGCCCTGCTGCCGCTGGGCTTTCTGGCCTGCCCCGCCGAGGAGGCTCAGCGCGGGCTGCCGACGGCCACCGCGGCTTTCACGCCGGGCACGTTCACCGCTTCCTACGGCGAGGCCGGCGTTCCCGGCTGGCGCCAGGCGCCGCTGGTGGTTGACGTGACTTTCGCGGAGGATCAAATCACCGACATCGAGATTGTCTCGCACGGCGAATCGCTCCATGCCGCCGGCTGGTGGTTCCGCGCCTTTCCCGCGGTGACGGATCAGATTTTGATCAGGCAGTCCACCCGCGACATTGACGCTTTCACCGGCGCCACCCTCACCAGAAACGCCTTTGTCAACGCCGTTAACGACGCGATTGCTCAGGCCGGCGCCAGCCCGGAGGACCTCGTTCCGCAGATGAGCGACGCCCCGCTGTACGGCGACCTTTTCGTTCCCGGCTTCCACGTTGTCACCGTTCCCGCCGGCGCCATGGACATCGACGGCGCTCCCCTGACCGCCGCCACCCCCGAGGAGCGCGTGATGCTTTACAGCCCCGACGTTGACATGACGCTGCGCGTGTCCGTCGGCAGGAACGAGTTCCACGTTTACGAGGGCGGCGCTTTTGGCTTGGGGCAAGGCGCGGGCGGCCACGGCGAGCCCATCGCCGTCAACCCGGCCAGAATCGAGGACGGCGCTTGGGGCGGCTGGTGGTTCAGCCAGATCGCGGCGCAGCAGATCAACGACCGCCAGGCGACTAGGGGCCTCGACATTTCCGTCGGAGCGACCAGAAGCGCCGCGGCCGTCGTTTGGGGCGTGGAGCAGGCGCTTCTGGCGGCGGGCGGCGACCCTGCGGCCTTGGCGCCTCGCCAGGTTCCCCCGGTGCAATGGAGGCGCAATCCCGCGACCCCCTACGCGCCGTTTTTCGTTCCCGGCCACTACGCCGTGACCGCGCAGGGAATCGGCGGCGACATCGCGCTTACGGTGACGCTGGATCGCTCCCTCGTTCGCCGAATCGCGGTTGACTCGCACAGCGAGCCGGAGTATGTTTGGAGCGCCGTTTGGCCCGGCCTGCGCGACGCGATCTACCGGGCGATCTACCCGCAGAGCCTTGACGATGGCGTCGAGAGTTTCTGGTACTATTTGCGCGAAAGCTATCGGGCGGAAAACCGCGTGATGTACGGCGGCGACGACCTTGAGGAAGCGGCGCGCGTGCACCCCGCCGCCGCGACCGTCAGTGCAATTGTCGAAGCCGTCAGGGAAGCCTTCGCGCTGGCCGATCCCGGCGATCTCTAAAGCAATTCGCGGTTTCAGGGGGCCGGCTTCGGCCGCATGAAACCGCGAGCGCTCCCGCCTCTCGGCTGCTTGCAGCCGGCTGCGCCATTTTAGGCTGAGCCGGCGCTTGCGGCGCCTGGCAGCCCGCGGGGCTTGGCGCCGCGCATTTTCATGCTCACGCTTATCTCCCCGGCTTTGTCCCACTCGGTCAGAACGCGCACGGCCTCGGACGCGGCCAGGCAGGCTTTGTCCTCGCCGCCCGAGTCGCCCCAGCGGTCGAGGACGCGGTTCGAGATAACCGAAAGAATCGCGCCCATCCTCATTCCGCGAAGCCTGCCGACGACGTATTGCGCGGCGCATTCCATCTCGATGTTGGTGACTTTCGCGGCCGCGAGATCGCCTATGATGTTGCCCGCAAAAGAAGGCCAGTAGCCCGAGCCGTCCTCGGCGAGCGGGCGCCCCTGACCGATGTAAAAAGAGCCGACGCTGTGCGCGAGCCCGAGTCCGTAGCGAAAGCCGAGGCGCTCGCAGGCGGAGATCAGCGCCAGCGTCACGTAAAAATCCGCGTAGGCGGGATACTCCGGCTCGACGTAGGACTGCGACGCGCCGTCCTTGCGCACGCAGGCCACGGGAATGACAAGGTCGCCAAGGTCAAATTCCGGAACGATGCAGCCAGTGCTGCCGACCCGAATGCAGGTGTGCGCGCCGATGACGCTCAGCTCCTGCACGCAGATTTCGGAGCTTGGCCCGCCGATGCCGGTCGAGACGCAGGCGATGGGCGCGCCCTTGTAGGCGCCGGCCATGGTTTTGTACTCGCGGTGCGACGCCACCTCCCTGGCGCTGTCCCAGTGCGCGGCGATCGCGGCGCAGCGCTCCGGCGCGCCGGGCAGCAGAACGTAGCCCGGCACGTCGCCTTTTTTTAGCCGCAAATGGTAAACGCCCGAGTTTTCCGCCTTCGGCGCCGACGCCCTGTTTGCCTCGCCCATTGTCGCCCTCCCTGAAAAGCCTTTCGCCGGCTCGGCGATCGGCGCTTGCCTAAATTTCGCTTGCGATTTTTTCCGTCGCCCGCCGCGCCCGCGCGATCAGCGCCGCGACGTCAACGCCCTGAAGCGCGCCGTCCTTGACGAGCCTTTCGCCGTTGACGAACACGTCCGTCACGTCTGCGCCGGTCGCGCCGTAGACGAGCGCCGACGTGACGTTTTCGTTTTTCCCCAGCGCGAGGGGCTGCAAGTGCGGCCTGTTCGCGTCGACGAGAATCACGTCCGCCTTCATCCCTTCCTTCACCATCCCGATCTCGCCCTCCAGCCCAAAGACCGCGGCGCCGCCCGTCGTCGCCATGTCGAGAATGGCCTTTTTGGAAAGGCTGCGAATCCCCGAGCTGATCGTGTGCAGCAGCGACATCCCCTTCATCTCCCTGAAAATGTCGTTGGAATTGTTCCACATCGCGCCGTCCGTGCCGAGCCCCACGACGAGCCCCTGCCTGGCCATTTCGGGAATGGGCGCGATTCCGTCGGCGATTTTCATTTCGCACAGCGGCGTGTTGGCGACTTTCGCGCCGGCCTTTTTCAAAAGCGCTATTTCGCCCTCGTCCGCGTAGACGACGTGCGAGCCTATCAGCCTGTCGCTGAGAAAGCCGTTTCGCGCAAGGTACTCGATCGGGCGCATCCCGTATTTTTTCCAGACGATCTCGACGCGCCATTCGGTTTCGGCGAGGTGCATGGTTTGCAGCGCGTCGATGCCGCGGGCCCTCGCGAATGTTTCCTGCAAAAGCCCGGTCTCCCAGTCCTCCTCCGCCGGCAGCCCGATGACCGGAACGATGCCGGCCTCGCGGCAGGCGGCGGAAAATTCGCGCAGCTCGCTCTCCGGAACGAAGGCGTCCCGGGCGGAAAAGTCCCGGCGCAAATCCTCGACGAGCGCGCCTTTCACGCCGATTTCCCGCATCGCCTGAATCGACCTGTCGCCAAGGCTCCAGTACATGTTTTCGCAGACAAAGGCGCAGCCGGCAAGCAGCGACTCGCAGTACGCGAGCTGCCGCGCGCAGTATCGATCCTCGTCGCTGATGTATTTCCGGAACCAATTGTGGGAGCGATACGCATCGTTCTGCTCGAGCAGCGTCATGTCGTCGCCGAGCCCCCGCGCCAAAGTCATGTCCCCGTGGCAGTGGCAGTTCACAAGCGCCGGCATGAGAATCTTGCCGCCGCCGTCCAGCCGCTCCCCGCCCCCCCCGGGGGGGAGGGGGCCCCTGCGCACCTCGGCGATTCGCTCGCCTTCCACGCGCAGCGACCCAAGAAAAGGCTCGTAGCCAAAGTTGCCGGAAACGATGATAACGTTGTCAATGCCAAGACTGCGCATCAGCCCTTCTTCTTGAACGCCCCCAGCAGCCTGGAAAAAAGGCCTTTCTTCTCCGGCGCCGACTGATCCTGCGCCTGTTTTGGCTTGCCAGCGCTTCCGCGCTCCTGCCTCGCGCCCTGCCGCTCTTCGCCGCGGCCGCGGGGCTTTTTGCCCTTGCGCCTGGAAGCGCCGGGCTGGTCTCGGTCGGCGCCATTGCCGCCGGCGCCGTCTTTGCCGGAGGCGGCGTCCCTGCCGGAAGCGCCGCCTCTGTCGCCGCGCTTGCGCTCGCCGCGGGGCTTTTCGGCGCTGTACTTTTTCTTGTACACCGCCATGCGCTCCTCGAAGCTAAGGTTGGAAAGCTCCTGCCCCTCAAGCTCCGGCGCCTCGCCGCCCCTTCGCGGCTTGCCCGCCGAGGCTTTCCGCGCCTCGCCGTCGCGACCGCCGCCGCGCCGCTCGTCCCCGCGCCTGCCGCCGCGATCCCGCGAGTCCGAGCGGGACTGATCGCGCCAGCGAGCGCCGTCCCTTCCGCGCGATCCCCTGCCTTCGCCGCCGGCGCCGCCGCCTTCGCCAGAGCCCGCTCCGTCAGCGCGATCGTCCGCGTAGCCGCCGGCGCGATCCCCGCCGGCGCGGTCGCCATCGCCGTAGCGACCGCCGCCGCCGCGCGATCCGTCGCGCCTCCCGCGCGGTGGGCGCCGGTCGTCGTCGCGCCTGTCGGATCCTCGGCGGCCGTCGCCCCGCCCGCCGCCGCGGTCGTCGTAAAAGTCCGCGCTGATGCGGCGCCCCTCGCTTTTGTCGCCGCCCAGAAGCTCCGCGCTTGCGGTCTCGGACGGAATCTTCTTGCCGATGTAGCGCTCGATCGCCGGCAGCTCGTACACGTCCTGCTCGCTCGACAGCGTGATCGCGCGCCCGGTCTTCCCCGCGCGCGCCGTGCGCCCGATGCGGTGGACGTAGTTTTCCGCCTCGTTCGGCAGATCGTAGTTCACCACCAGCGCCAGCGCCTCCACGTCCAGCCCACGCGCCGCCACGTCCGTCGCCACCAGGTAGCGAATCTTCCCCGCCTTCAGGTCGTCGATCACCCTCTGCCGCTTGACTTGCGGCAAGTCGCCGATGATGAACTCGCACTCGTAGCCGTTCAGCCGCAGCCGCTTGGCGATGATTTCCGTGTAGCGCTTCGTGTTGCAGAAAATGATCGCGCTTTCCGGCTGCTCGCGCTCCAGAATGCCCAGAAGCAGGCGCATCTTGTCGCCGGAGGGAACGTGGTAGAGAACCTGGTCGATTTCCTCGACCGTGACCACTTCCGGCTTGATCTCGATCTCGAAGGGCTTGCGCGTGTACTCCCACGCCAGGTTTTTCACGTAAACGCTGAGCGTGGCGCTGAACAGCATGGTCTGCCTGCGATCCGCGGGCGGCACCACCTTGATGAGCTTTCGCAAATCCGGGTAGAAGCCCATGTCGAACATCCTGTCCGCCTCGTCCAGAACCAGAAAGGCCAGATCCATCAGGTTCATGCGGCCGGAGGCGTTCAGGTCCAGCACGCGCCCCGGCGTGCCCACGAGAATCTGCGCGTTTTCGCGGAGCAGCTTTTCCTGCTGCGCGTAGCCGACGCCGCCGTAGAAACTGCCGATTTTGAACGGCAGATATTTCGCCAGGACCTTCGCCTCGTCCTCGATTTGGACGGCCAGCTCCCGGGTCGGGGTCATGATCAGGGCCTTTTTGCCCGCCAGAAATTCCTCGGTGAGGAGGCGCTGAAAAATCACGACAAGAAAGGCAGCGGTTTTTCCCGTCCCCGTCTGGGACTGGACGTACAAATCCTGCCCGCCAAAGGCGTGCGTCAGCACTTGCTCCTGCACATCCATGCAAGTAACGTACTGGGCCTCGGCAATCCCCCGCTGCAAGTCGGGATGCAGGTCAAACTCTTTGAATTCCATATGTCTGCCGTATAATAGTACATTTCGCGCCGCTTTGAAAAGCGGCTCGCGGGGCAAAAAGAGCCGGAGAGGCCTTTTTTTTCAAAAAACCGCAGCCCAGCCCTTTCCAAAGCGCCGCCGCCACGCGCGCCTCGCCGGCAGCGGCACAAATTCTGCCTCCCGCTACTTGGCATACGTGTCTCCTAGGCGTACAGTCCCGCGGGAAGCCGCCCGCGATCTTGCAATGGGACCTAAGCTACCGAGGTCCACGGCTCTGACCCTCGGGGAAGAGGCCATGGCCGTCGCGCCTTCCGCGTCCAGGGCGGACATTTACGCCTTTGCTGGCACTGCTTCTCGCGCTGGCGCTGCCTGCCTTCGCGGACGGCGCCGCTTCAACCGAATGAGCAGGCTTTGCGGGCGGAGCCTATCCCGCTGTAGCCGCCCCTGCCGAAAGCGCCTTTTTCGGAGAAAGCGCAGCCCCCGCCCCCGCCCCCGCGCCTGAAGGCGCCCGCGTCGCGGCGCTGGGAGCGGGCCTCGAGTGGAACATGAACTCCCCCGAAAACTTCGCCGCCGCTCTCGCCGTCGGCTTTGACATCGGCCTGCCGGGCGCCGCCGCCCCTTTCGCAGCCGGGCTCAGCGCAATCGGCAGCAGCAACTTTTCAGGCGCAAGCATCCTGGAGCTTTCCGCCCTGCTGCGCAGGCATTTCGGGCGCGGCGCCGCCATGCGGGAGGGCTGGTTCGCGCAGGCCAACATCGGCGGCAGCATTATCCGCGCCGACCTCGGCTCCCCCCCGGCTCTCGTCGCCGAGGCGCGCGCAGGCTTCCGCCAGCCAATGGGAGCCGGCCTTTTCATCGAGCCCTACGCTAGGATCGGCTTTCCCGTGCTGCTGGGCGTAGGCGCCGTCGGCGGGGTTCGCTTTCCCGCCGCGGGCGGGCAGGCCGGCGCCTGGCGCGGCGCTGCCGGCAGGGGAGCCGCGGGCAGAGCGGCGCCGAGCAGCGAAGCCCTTGCCGTCGAGATAGCCGCAGCGCTGGAGGGGCATGACCTCGCCGACACCTTCGTTTACGCCACGGATGAAGGCGTGGTGATTTCGCTGCAAAACATCAACTTCCTGCCCGACTCCGCCGACCTGCACGACGGCGAGCTGGGCAAAATTCACGAGATAGCCGCGCTGCTGCGCGCCATGCCCGAGGCGCGAATCCGCATCGAGGGCCACACGGCGCTGGCCGGCGCTGAGGAAGACAGGCTGCGGCTTTCGGTCGAGCGCGCCGAAAACATAGCCGCTCGCCTGGTTGGGCTCGGCGCCGTCCGCGCCGGCAACGTCTCGACCGCCGGCCACGGCGCCGAGCGCCCGATAGCCGGCAACGACACGCCCGAAGGCATGGCCGCCAACAGGCGGATAGAAATCACGATACTGGAGGACTGAAATGAAAATCAACTGCGAACGAAAGGCAAACGCGGCACAGGCAATGGCCCTGCGCTTTCTTTTGGCATGCGCGGCAGCCGCGCTGCTGCTTTCCTGCAGCAACCCGTTTTGGCCGGAAGACGAGCCCGGCGCCGCGCCTTCCGGCCCCGCCGCCGACATAAGAATCGGCGACAGCGACCTCGACGCATCTTATCTGCGGCTCGGCGAAAAGCGCCGCCTTCGCCTGGACGTGTACCCAAGCAGCGCGGCGATCCGCACCGTTCTGTGGGTATCCAGCGATCCCGCCGTGCTGAGCATAGCCAGCGCCCCGCGGGAAGATAGGTCCGGCATGGCGGTAACAGGCCCCGTCACGGAAATCGTGGCAGCAGTGCGGGCCGTGGGAGTCGCGACGCTGACCGCGACCGCGATCGGCGGCGACGGCGGCGAGAAAGCCACGGCAAGCGTTATCATAGAAGTGCGCCCTATTACGGTGACGTTCGACACCGGGGAAGTCTGGTCTGTTCCCAGCCAAATAGTATCGTATGGCGAAACCGTGGACAAGCCCGATCCCCAAACAAGGGCTTTCAGGTATGACGTGCCGGGGCTTTTTGAAAAAGGCGCGGACTTGCGGTGGGGCTTTGCCGGCTGGTTCAACGGCGCGGAAACCGAAACCCCGTTTTGCTTCGACACCCTGATAACCCAGGACACCATCCTCACGGCCTTATCGAACGCGAGTTCGACGGGGTATAGAAAACGTCAATCCATAGTCCTGAATCCCTGTGCAAAACTGTCTGAACCCCGTTTTTTCACGGGATTTTGAGGCAATTACCCTCAAAATTTAGCATTTAGGGGCAGCTTCAATTTGCCCGTCGAACTCGCGTTAAATAACCACTTCGGAACCGGAGGCTTCACCCCCGGAATCGGCAATGGTAACGTCGTTATGTCTGATTCGCATTCTTTGCACGCCGAATTGAGCAACGACCCACGGATAGGCAACGTTAGGAACCCTTAAGTGCGTTGGTAACGCAAGGCTTTCAAAGCATAGCTCACGCACAGTGACAGAGGTAACGCGGGGCCGAATGAGGCAAGGCATTGCTCGCTGTTTCGCGCAATGCCTTGCCTGCGCATCCGCTCGAAGGAGGGGGCTTTGCCGACTGGGCATTATCGGCAGCAAGCTGGACCATGCCTTTTGAGCAGGCTGTGATATCTCATGCCGTGGCGAAAAAGGTTCTGCTCTGCAAGCCAGTTGCAACTGATATTCACAATACCCCCGCCGTTTTCTCGTGATTGTTTTCAGCACGTCAATCATACGAGATGTGGGCAAGGGGTATGTCGTCGAACTAACGTTACATTCTACGGAAGGTATACTCCATTCGCCCACTTCTTCCCTCAAGCTCAAGCCTGAGAGCATTGCCGCTTATGACGTAAGTGCCTGTATAATCATCGCCCTTATCGTCCACAAGGGTAATCCGACCATTCCTAGCTGTGAATGCCCCTTCATCGTGCCAGTCCCATCCACGCCACTCAAAACGCCCATTACTATGAAAAATTAACGTTTCCTCCCCCATAACCCACGCACCCTGAATGCTCCTGTCGTTGCCACAGCCGGCAAGCGCTAGCCCGAATGCCAGCGCCGCCATTCCCACCAAAAAAACCTTGCTTTTCATCGTCTTCCTCCTGCTTGCGTCTTTCATCATTGCCAGGTCCAAATATGCCTAGCCATGCACGGCAAATGTTCCTAATTTGCCCTATGCACTTTCCGAACAATAGCGCAAAATTGCCCAATCGTCAACCGCGAAAAGAGCAATTTTGCCCTTTTTTCGGGTAAATTTGCCGCATGGACTTCTGGACGAGGCTCAAAGGTGAAATAAAGGCCAAAAACACGACTCAGGAATGGATTGCCAGGAAAGCAGGAATTCCCTTTGGCACGTTTAGAAAGTGGCTGACCAGAAGGACGTATCCAAATGTGCAGATAGGACATGCAATTGCCGAATTGCTTGAGACTTCAGTGGGATATTTGCTTACTGGCGCTAAGGCTGAGGCTGAGACTGCGGTTGAGGCCGAAGGCTTAAATGACACAGAACGGCGGCTGATAAAAGCCTATCGAAAACTTAGCTCTGCCGACAGAGAAAACGTCATTCTGGCGGTGGACGCATGGGCGAGGAAAAGCGAGCATCGTTTGTTCAGAAAACAGACCGAGCTTGACGCCAGGCAAATGGGCGAAAAATCAACAGCCCCACCCTAAAGGGCAGCGTATTAAACCCCTGCGCGAATAAAGGCTGCGCCGAAAGCGCTGCGGCAATGGAGCCTGTTCCTGCCTAAGCGCTCCCGCCGCATTGGCATTTCCCTTTTCAGGGAGAGACGGGCATGTCCCAGATACGGTGGATTTGGAATTACATGAAGGGGCGGCGGGCGGTTTTCGTCGCGGGGCTTGCCGTGTCGGCGGTCAGCGCGACGATGTGGATCGTCAATCCCATGCTCGCCCAGCGGCTTATCGACGACGTCATCGTTCCGCGGAACTCCGAGCCTCTCCTTCGGCTTTTGGCGATTATGTTTTCCGTCCAGATTGCCCAGCTTTCCCTGCGGTATTTTATGATAATGCCGATGGAAAAAGCCAGCACGGGCGTGATGACCGACACATGTACGAAATGATGCAGGGGCAGGACCACCGCCTTCACAAACGCGCCTTCAGCCGCCGCCGCTTCCGCGGAAGAGGCCTCCCCCTTTTGCCGCGCATGCGAAAACGCGCGGCTCAGGGAATCAATGCCGGGCGGCGCCTAGGGAGCTGATGGCCCCGGCGCTTGCCGCGCGCCTAGCCCCCGCACCGTTTCCGCGTCAAGCTTCGTCGCCGAAACAATGGTCTCGACGGGAAGCCCCAGCGCAATCAAGTTCCCCGCGATTTCAAGCGTCGTCCGCTCTCTGCCCTCGATTTTCCCCCGCGCTTCGCCTTCAGCCTTGCCCCTGGCTTCGCCCCGCGCCTCGCCCCTGGTCTCGCCCCGCGCTTCCCACTTTGCGATAAGGCCGGCTTCCTCGAGAACGTCCTCAAAAGTCATGACCGTTTCCGTCATCTTCATCGCCTCCCGTATTGCCATCGCGTTTGCCTGGAATATCGCGGCCAGGTAGGCCCCCATGTTCAAGCCCTTGCCCTGCGACCCAGCCGCGTGGATCACCTTCCGCGCCGCAAGCGGCTCCAGCCTGTCGCTGAGGCATTTCAGCCACAGGTTTTCTTCCTCAGGCAGCTTGCGCACGTCGACAAGCTGCATCGGGAAAATGTCTCCAGTTACAGTATAAATCCCCGGGCGCCTTTCTTCAACCGCGTACCCCCGCGCATCTCTCAGGTGCTTTACCAGCTCCCTAGGGCGGCTGCTTGCAACGAACGAAACGGTCATGTCTTCGACCGGCGTGTCCCTGAGCGAGGCGTAAAGGCAGGCGTAACCGTAGACCTTGTAAAAGCTGCCCACCGAAACATGGTCGCCGGGGCTTTTGTACTCAAGAAGGTTCGTCCCCTTGAAAATGGCCGCGATGTTTTTCTCGATTACGGCGCCTTTAGCCTTTTTCACGATTACGCAGTCGATCCGCAGGGGCTCGGCTGTGAGCTGGTGCTCCGGGTGAAACTCGAGGATGTCCAGATGCGCCTTCAGCTCCAGCGCAAGCGCTTCCACGAAAGCCGGGTGCCAGGCTATGCGCGACAGCGCGTCGCTGTTGGGGTGCTTTTCCGTCACGGCTGCACTCTACGGCAAAAGCACGGGGCTTGTCCAGCGCCTCTTGCGACTAACGCCTGTTTGGCGGGGCAGGAAGCCGCTCTTTTCGCGCGACCCTCAGTTTTCAGGCAGGAATCCATCGCCATGTGCAGCATGGAACCGAGAATGAAAATCATCGGCGGAATCGCCGAGGCAGCCGGCGCCCACCTCACCCGCAGTGAGCTCGCCGCCATTCCCAGCCTCTTCGACCAGCACGCTGCCAAAGGCGGCGAATACGAAGACACCAGCTCCCTAATCAAAAAAACCCTCGACCTCTACGCCGAAATCGACGAGCCCACCGCAGACAGCATTTTCGCCGCATTCACAAACCGCCCCGTCGAAACTCCCCTCTGCGACGACGCCTCCCCGAGCCCGGCGTCGGTCTTTGAGGCCCCAGCGTGCACTTGGGGTCGAGGGACGGTGCTGTGTTTTGAGGCGAGGCGCATGCTTGCATCCCCTCGCCAAATGCCTTAAACTGCCCGCATGAGCGCAAACGACAAGCACAAAAACAGCATGTTCTCGCTTCTTTTCAGCGACCCGGACACCCTGCGCGAGCTTTACTCCGCCATCGAGGGCGTCGAATTGCCGCCGGACGTGCCAATCGACGTCAACACCCTTTCAAATGCCCTGTTCATGGGGCAGATAAACGATGTCTCCTTCACCGTCGGCGGCCGCCTGATCGTGCTGCTAGAGCACCAAAGCACCATCAACCAAAACATGCCCCTGCGCCTGTTGATGTACGCAGCGCGGCTGTACGAAAAAATCGTAGACCGCATGAAGCTCTACCAAACCACCCTCGAGAAAATCCCCGAGCCGGTTTTCATCGCCCTGTACAACGGCAAGGCCCCCTACCCCGAGCGCGCAACGCTCAAGCTTTCCGACGCATTCAAAGACGCCGCCGATCTGCGGGCAAAAACCCCCGGCGGCACCAGCCCGGCGCTGGAGCTAACCGTGCAAGTGTACAACATAAACCAGGGCTGCAACGCCGCGATGCTGGAAAAGTGCGAAGCGCTGGGCGGATACAGCGTCTTCGTATCAAAGGTATGGGAGTACCGCCAGACCATGGCGCTGGAAGACGCAATGAAGGCGGCGATAAGATACTGCATCGAGAACGGCATCCTGAAGCCGTTTCTGGAAACCCACAGTTCGGAGGTGCAAAACATGCTGATAACCGAGTGGAACCTGGAGGAAGCCCAGCAGGCCTGGCTCGCCCAGGGCAGGGACGAGGGCATTGAGATTGGCGTGGGCAGGGGACGGAACGAGGGCATTGAAATTGGCGTGGGCAAGGGCAGGAGCGAAGGCCGGGAAGAAAGGGACAGGGAAGTGCTGGGGCTTATTGCTAAGGGCTACACGCTGGAGGACATTCAGCGGGAGCTTTCCGCGGCAGATCGGAAGCGCTGAACGCATGACAGCCAAGTCTTGAATCGGCGCCTGAAGGGCTTTAGGGCGGCAAGCTTATGCGGGAGGCGCCGCCAAGCAAAGCCCTAAAGCCGCAAGCACCACGCGAGGCGCCGCCAAGCGCAAAGCCCTAAAGCGCCGCGCACAGCGCGCGACACCGCCAAGCGCAAAGCTTGGCTAGGCGCTGGCGCAAGCGCCGGCGGAGAGGCCGTTTTTGTAAACGGTGGTGATGTTGTCTGCGGTGGAGAGGTCGTCGATGCCGGCGTAGTGGTCGATTGCCATTTTGATGATTTTGCTGGTGTCGGCGTAGAGGTCGCCTTTTGCGGTGGTTTGGCCGAACATGGCCAGGATCGCGGCGAGTTCCTTGCGATCTAGCTTTCTGTCGAGAGCTGCGGCGATGTTGGCAATTCCGCCGATGATTTTTGCCCTTGGCTCCAAGTCGTACATTGCAGCAATGTCCTTTGCGGTAAATTTGCGAGCCGGCGCTGCGGGCGGGCTTGCGCTTCCCGCGGCGCCCGGCTCAAAGGCCTGCGCCTGAGACCCGGGGAGGCGCTGATCGCGCGGGCTGCGCCGGCTTGCGCAGCGGCTCCCTGGGCCTAGGGCAGGAAAAGCGAACTTTGGTGAAGCCGGACCAAAGCCCCGGACTTTAGCCCAAGGGCTTCATTCCGGCTTCAAAGCCATGCCAAAACCCCAAGGCTCCTGCATGGCTTCCCAAAACCTGCGATCGATCAATCAGTCCGGCCGAGAAACAGTTAGCGCTGTTATATCAAAGGTCCCAAAGTCATTGTTCGAGCGGATTGTGAACATGGCATCGGTAACTAATGCTGTTAAGGCTCCATCTCCAGGTGCAGGGTCAGCACCAGCAGCAACAATTGTGAACTCAACCGTCCTAGAGGCGCTGGCAGCCATTGAGGGGTTGGCACCTATCCTATTCCAGCCTTCATCGCGCCTATGAATTGCTGATTCATGAGCCGTGACAGCGGAAATTGTGACGGAAACCACGTCTCCTGCTTGTACAGCTAAACCGCCAGCACCAAGCGCGATATGCACTCCATCCATGCCATTCGCAGTTTCTGTGACCCTGATTCTGTTGGCATCTTCAATTGACAACACCGCGCCGCCGCGAGCAGAAAAAGGCGCCGCAATTGCAGCGTTTCCCGTAAGCCACTCTGCCAAGGTGAATACTGGGGTCAGGGTAGGAAGCGCATCGCCTCTTGTAACCACAATGCTCTCGATAGCAAAGCTCATTGCCTGGCCAGCGTCGTTTGTCATGATGCGTATGCCGGTTGCGGAAACCGGCGCCGTGATTGTGAATTCCCGAGCCGCAGCGGTAACATTGGCATTGGCGGCGCCGTCAAGCATGCCGAATTCAGAAGTCCGCAATTCCATCCTGGCGTCGGCGGGAACGTCACCCACTGCGCGGCCGGTAACGGTTATGCTGTAGAAATTCGCTGCCAAGTTCCATCCGGCGTTCACAAGAAAGCCGTGGCCGTTCGCTGTGCGGTTGCGAGCCTCCAGCACGCCAAACGCATCGATAGGGGCATTCGCAGCAGACAGTCCCGCTGTAACATTCAGGGCTCCGCCCAAGCCAACATTGCTCCCAAGGAAGTGCGCCAAGGTAAACACCTCGTCTCCTGTCAAAGTGGGAGCGGTAGGCGCGAAGTTTTGCGGCAGGCTTGCATCCGAGTCCAGGTGCAGCGGGTTGGCGCTGGCGGCAACTACGGTTATGGAGTGGTAAGTGCTGGCAGGGAACGCCCTAAGCCCAAGGGTGCCAAGGTCAATCTGCACGGCCGGAGCGGTTACGGTGTATACTAAGGTTTCGCCCGCATACACGCGGTAAGTTTCCGCATCGTCAATTGCGGTCCAGCTTGCTATTCCGGCAGAAATGCCAACAGCAGGCGTGTCCAACTGCGCGGCGCCGGCTGCATTCACTGTAAGCGAAACGGCAAAGCTGGCGCTAATGCCGTGCGCGCCCGAAACCGTAACGGTCGCCGTGTAAGTGCCGTGGGACAGGTCAAAAGCAGGCTGTATTTCAAACGTTGCGTCATCGCCAGGCTCAATGGTTGGCAGGGAGCCGGCGGAGAGCGCAAAAGCGGTAGGGTTGGCACCGGTCAGCGCTATCGCCAGCGCTCCAGTTTCCATGTTGCCGATGTTCGCTACCGTTACCTCAAGCGCCAGATTGTCTGCATCATCCTGAGCGTAGCCCTCTTCAAGATCGGCGAAATAGTGGGGATCATTCGCTACGTCCAGCTCGATTTCCCAAACGGGTATGCCCCTGTAGCCTTCGATGTGGATTTCGTCAATCCTCACAGTCATGCCGATTGCCCTGGCTTCCAGCGCAAGGCCGGGGTAGTCGACCGAGATCCTTAGATTAGTAACGTCAGCTTCGGTAAGCACGTGGTTCATCGTGAAGGCGCCTGCTTCCGTCCGTATAAGGCCGTATATGGCGTCTTCTGCGCCGACTCTGCGGTTAACCTGCAAGCGAGGGCCGCTCGCGCCGCCGCCAGTGCCAAGCGTCACGATTTCCCCGCTTATGAGGATAGTGTCGCCAACCTGGAAGTCAAAATCCTCATTCCTCATCATGATGCCCACGCCCCAGTCAGCCGCAGTTACAACCTGAATTGAATTGTCCGGCGCACCGGGATTAGGCACGGCGCTAATGGTGAGATGCGCATCCTCTCCCCTTCGGCTTATCAACGCGCTGCCAAAGCCAGGCAGGCCTGCTCCGAAGTAGATTTCGCCGTGCGGTATCGCCTGAATGTATTCGTCTGTGGACAGCACAAAGACCGTCTCCCAGACGCCGACCGCGCCGCCTCCGCCGCCTGGATCGCCTGCGCCATTGCCGCAGGACGCCATGGCAAGCGCCGCGATTGCCGCGACGGCTGCCCCAAAAACCAATTTCCTCGCTCTCATTTCATGCCTCCAAAGCATTTTTTGCGGGATACTGCCCGCGGCAGACAATTATTTGCTCGCGCGACGCGCGATTACCCCGGGGACAGATTCCCGCCCGGCGGAGCCGGCTTCGGGGGGCTGTGAGCTTTGCCCTGAATATGTAAAAAAGCCGCAAGTTTGGCGGATTGCGCGGGTCCGTTTGGCTGCATCCCGGTTTTTCTTTGCTTAAGGAGGCATGGAATCCCGCCTGGGGAGTACGCGCAATCCGCCAAGCCAGCGGCCGGGCGGCATTTGCCCCTGGCCCGCAGATGCGGAAACGGAGCCTTTGGTTGGATATTTTTTGCGACGGGCAAATCGCGCAATACCTTGCCCTGCAAGGAATTAGCTTCTAGGGGGGGGGGGGGGGGGGGGGGGGGGGCTGCCGCAGCGGCCTTCCAGGGCTCCCTGAGGGGGGCGAAAAGGAGGGTTTCGCTCGCGTTTCTAGCCTTTTCGGCTGGCTCCGCCAGAGCCAATGGCCATTTCATATAATGCCTAGGGTACCACCGGTCGCAAAGCCGCGCAATGTAAAAATCACGGATACCATGCATGAATTCCAGATGGATTTTGCTTTTTGGGCGAACTATCCGGAAAGCGGGGGTTTCGGGGCGTTTTCGCAGGCGCCGGCGCGGCAAATGTTGTCTCGAGCTGCGCGAATGGCTATTATATACGTATGGCGAACTTGTTTGACTACATTGCGTGGAGGGGCGACCTGCCGTTTGACCGGTTTCCCTTCAACCCGGTGGACAACCTGGTTTTTTCCCAGCTCTCGTACCTGCCGATGGACGGGCTCGTTCCGGGGCCGGGCGAAAAGGGCTGCGTGAGCGTGTCGGCGCTGGCGGCGCTGCATGCGGCCATGCGCGGCGCGGGGGGCCAGGCGGACGCGCTGCGGGATCCGGTGGCGGCGGCGGCGGCCCTGGTTCTCGGCGCCATCGGCGACGCGCCGCGCTACCGGGACTGCGCCGTTTTCGACTACGCCAACAGCACCGACGCGGGCGAGGAAAAGCAGTTTGCCGCGTTTTGCGCCGAAATCGGCAGAAAGCGCTCCGCAAAAAGGCTGCTGGCGGTTTACCGCGGCACCGACGCGAGCCTGGTGGGCTGGAAGGAAGACTTCAACATGAGCTTCATCAACTCCGTGCCGGCGCAAAGGCAGGCGGTGGCCTTCCTCGACGCCGCCGCGAAGCGCCTGCCCTGGCCGATAATCGTGGCCGGGCACTCAAAGGGCGGCAACCTCGCCATTTACGCCGCGGCCTTTTGCTCGGAAGCGACGCAGCGCCGAATAGCCGCGGTCTACAGCAACGACGCGCCGGGCTTTCGCCGCGAGACGATACAAAGCAAGGGCTACCAGGCCGTCCGCAGCCGCATCCGCGCATTTGTCCCGCAGTCGTCCTTCGTCGGGATGCTGCTCGAGCACGGCGAGGCGCCGGAGGTGGTGAAAAGCTCCGCCTCGGGCTTCGCGCAGCACGGCATGTGTAGCTGGGAGGCTGAGCGTGACGGGCTTGCAGATGGCGGGGAGCTGACGGCGCAGAGCCGCATGGCCAGCAACATCATCCGCGAGTGGATCGGGAAAATGGGCGAGGAGCGCCGCCACCAGTTCGCCGACGCGCTGTACAAAATCCTCGTTTCGACCAACGCAAGCTCGTTCATCGAGCTTAGCTCCGACTGGCCCGGCGCCGCCGCCGGCATCATCGGCGGCCTTAAAAACATCGACGCGCCGACGAAAAGGCTGATGGGCGAAATCCTGGGCGAGCTTTTCAAGACCGCGCGCAAAAACATAATCGGCCAGCGCAAAAAGCCGGCCGAGGAAAGCGAGCCGCTGTGGGACGTCGACCTGCTCAGCGAGGAATAGCGCCCGCCAGGCTGGGAAATCGCTGCCCGGCGCCGCGGGCTTTGGCCTGCGGGCTGGCGCCGCCGGCCTTGGCTCCGCGGGCTGGCGCTGCCGGGCTTGGCTTTGCGAGCTTTGGCCTGCGGCCTGGCGCTGCCGGGCTTGACGCTGCGGGCTTTGGCCTGCGGGCCGGAGCTGCCGGGCTTGGCTCCGCGGGCTGCGGCGGGCGGCGCTACTCCTTTTCGATTGCGACTTTGTCGATGCGGTTGCCGTCCATGTCCAGCACGGTGAAGCGGTAGCCGCGATGCTCGAAGCTGTCGCCGGCGCCGGGAAGCTCGCCTGCCAGCGACAGCACCAGACCCGCCAGCGTGTGGTACTCGCCGGAGCCGGCCAGGCCGGGCAGGGAAAGCATCTCCGCGGCGTCGTCTATGTTTAGGCCGCCGCTGGCAACCCACGAGCCGTCCTCGTTCTGCGCCGCCTTTTCCTCGTCGCCGGGCTGAGGCGCCGGCTCCCCGACGATTTCCTCGACTAGGTTCCGCGCCGAAACCATCCCGGCAAAGCCGCCGTACTCGTCCATGACAAACAGAAAGTCCGCCTCGCCGCCCCGGAAAAGCTCAAAGGCCTTCAGCGCCGGCATGGTTTCCGGCGCAAACGCCGCCTTCCTCATCACCGCCCGAAGCGCCTGCCCTCCTTGGGCCTGCTGCCCTCCTTGGGCCTGCTGCCCTCCTTGGGTCTGCTGCCCTCCTTGGGTCTGCTGCCCTCCCTGGGGCAGCCCGCCTTGGGGCTGCTGCCCGCCCGGGGCCTGTTCGCCGGCGCCCTCTTGCCCGCCGGGGCCGCCCTCGCCGTCCAGGCCCAGGATTATGTCCTCCAAGTAGGCGGCGCCGATGATCGCGTCGAGGGCGCCGTCTGCCACGGGAAAGCAGCGCTGGGCCCGGCGCTCCAGCGCCTTCGCGCGAATGTCCGCCGTCGGCGCGTTTATGTCGAGCCAGTGCACCTCGGAGCGATGCGTCATGAAAAGGCCGAGGGGGCGGTCGCCCAGGTAAAAAACGCCCTCCACCATGGCGCGCTCGCCGCTTTCGACTATGCCGGACTTCTCGCCCTCGATCAGGGCGAAGCGCAGCTCCTCCTCGGTCATGCCCTCCATGTCGATTTTCGGCGGGAAAACCCTGCGCGCCAGCCCTCCCAGCCTGCTCGCCAGAAACAGGAAGGGCCGCAGCGGCAGCGCCATTGCCATGGCCGGCCCCAAAAGCGCCGCGGCGATGCGCTCCGGGGCAAAGCGCGCGGCGCTCCTGGCCGCAAAGTCAATAAGAAGAATCAGCGCCGCAATGCACGCGGCCAAAGCCGGGATCAGCCAGGCGGCAAGCGGGCTGGCAATCAGGGGAAGCTCCCAGAACTCAATCGGGCCGGACTGAAGCTCGGCCTCGCCCAGCCGGCGCCACTCCATGCGCCCCACGCCCAGCCCGGCCAGCAGCGCAGCCAGAATCCGCAGCAGCCGCATCCAAAAGCCGGCCGCCGCAAGGTGCCTGTCAGGGCTTTCCAGCGCCGCCAGAACCCGGCGGAACCTTTCGGCGCTGCGGGCCTCCCGCGCAAGGCCGCCGGCGCCCCTGCGCTTTTCAGAGGCGCGCGTTTCGGCCTCGGCGGCCTCCTTGTGCAGCGCCGCCTTTCTCGCGGCCTTCAGCGCCTGCTCGAAAAGGGAAAAAAAGCCGCTGGCAAGAATCAGCGCCGCAACAACGGCAGCGGCAATAAGCCATGGCCAAGGGGCCTCCTCCATGGCTAGCCTTCGGCCTCTTTGGGGGAGAGGGCGCGAACGATGGAAACCCCCTCCTCGCTGGTTTTGAGGGTAACCGCCGAGCCGTCGGGGTTTTGCGCGTCCAGGATCTGCACGACCGGGTAGTACGGCTTTTTCGGGTTGATGTCGACCACCTGCCCCTTTTTCCCGTTTGACAGCATCACGCGCAGCCCGATCGGGAAAACCGAGAGCGAGGACACCAGCGCGCGGATCACCTTTTCGTTGTACTGCTTGCCCTGGTTTTTCAGAAGCTCCATCATGCCGGTGTGGCTGTCCACGGCCTCCCTGTGCGGCCGCGCCGCCGAGATCGCCGCGTAAGAGCAGGCCACCGCGATTATCTTCGAGTAAAGGTGTATGCCCTCAGCCGTTTTCTGCTTTGGGTAGCCAGTCCCGTTCTCGCGCTCGTGGTGCTCAAGAACCGCCCTGCTGACCGCGATGGGAAACTCGAAGGACTTGAGGAAGTTGTGCCCGATTATCGGGTGGATGTAGATCAGCTTTTTCTCCTCCGCGGTGAGGGGCCTTTTCCCAAGGTAGCTCTCCGGAGGCAGCCTGAGCATGCCTATCTCGTGGAGCAGCGCCGCTATGCCCAGCTCCATGAGCCACTGATCCGAAAGCTTCATGCTGTCGCCGATGACGATTGCGACAATTGTCGTGTTCATGGTGTGAAAAACAAGGTAATCCTCGTCGCGCCCCTCGGACTGCGGCTGAATCTGCAAAATGAAGCGGTAGTCCTTCCGAATCGCGTCCAGGAGAACCTTGAAGTTGCTCACCAAAAAGCTGAAGTCCAGGTGGTTTTTCGTGGAAAAGCGGTCGAAAAGCGCCCGCACGTATTTTTCAAACGAGGCGTACAGTTTTTGCGCCGTTTGCAGCTTGCCCGCGTCCGGCATGGAGGAGGCCAGCGCCGCCATCTCCGAGTCGCCGCCCTTTATTTCCGACTGCGGCGCCGAGTACTTCGCCGGCTCCCCCTCGCTGAACACGTCGGCAAAATCCCACTCGGCCAAAAGGCCCGCCAGAGTCTTGCCGAAAGGCACCTCAGGCGCGGTCAGGACAAATTTCCTGTCGAGATACAGCGGCTTGCTGAAGTAGCTGGGAAGCGGTATCTCCTTGGCCTTAAAATTGTTCATGTTGACGCACCCCTTCTTTTTCTCCTATCATTTCCATGGTTCGGCGGGGATGCGCCGGCGCGAGCCGCATGGCCTGCGCCCGCCCCCCAGCCGTAAGCGCGCCCCCGGCAGGGGACGTGCCTTAATTTTAGCGCATTTGGAGCGGCTTTTCCAATGGCGCCGCTAATCGGCGAATTTGCAAGGAGAAATTTGGGATGACCGGAAAAATCGACAAATCCTCGAAGCTGGACAACGTCTGCTACGACATCCGCGGCGCCGTGCAGAAGGAGGCCAAGCGCCTGGAGGACGAGGGCTGCATCGTCACAAAGCTCAACATCGGCAACCCGGCGCCCTTCGGCTTCAACGCTCCGAACGAAATCCTGCGCGACATGGTCGTGAACCTGCCGAACGCGCAGGGCTACGGCGACTCAAAGGGCCTTTTCGCCGCGCGCAAGGCGGTCATGCACGATTTTCAAAACAAAGGCGTGATGGACGTGGCCATCGAGGACATCTACATCGGCAACGGCGTGAGCGAGCTTATCATGATCGCCATGCAGGGCCTTTTGAACCCGGGCGACGAGGTGCTGGTGCCCATGCCGGACTACCCGCTGTGGACGGCCGCCGTCACGATCTCCGGCGGCGCCGCCGTCCACTACCTCTGCGACGAGTCCGCGGGCTGGAACCCCGACCTCGATGACATCCGCGCCAAAGTGACCCCCAGAACCCGCGCCATCGTCGTCATTAACCCGAACAACCCCACCGGCGCCGTCTACGAAAGGCCCGTCCTCGAGGGCATAGCGCAGGTGGCCCGCGAGAACGGCCTCATCGTCTACGCCGACGAGATTTACAGCCGCGTCGTTTACGAGGACGCGCTGCACGTCCCCATGTCAACGATTGCGCCGGACCTGCTGACGGTCAGCTTCGACGGGCTTTCAAAGGCCTGGCGCGCCGCCGGCTTTCGCGCCGGGTGGATGGTGCTTTCCGGCGAAAGGAAAGGCGCGTCGAGCTACATGGAGGGCCTGGAAATGCTCTCCAGCATGAGGCTCTGCGCCAACATGGCGGCGCAGTTCGGCATCCAGACGGCGCTGGGCGGCCACCAAAGCCTGAAGGCGCTGCTCCTCCCCGGCGGGCGCCTGCTCGAGCAGCGCGACGTTGCGGTCAGCATGATAAACCAAATCCCCGGGCTTTCGGTCGTCAAGCCCAAAGGCGCGCTTTACTGCTTCCCCAAAGTGGACACGGCGCGCTTCGGAATCGCCGACGACGAAAGGTTCATGCTGGACCTGCTCCGCGCCAAGCACGTCCTCCTGGTTCACGGCACCGGCTTCAACTGGAAGCAGCCCGACCACTTCCGCATCGTCTTCCTCCCGGATAAGGCCACTCTCGCCGACGCGATCCGCAAGGTCGGCGATTTCCTTTCGGGCTACAGGCAGGCCGGCTGAGCAGTGACCCCCGCCGCCGGCGCTTTTCCCTAGGCCGCGCCGGCGGCCTGCCCAAAGGAAGCGAGCTTGTTCCTTCCGTCCATTTTGGCGGAGGAAAGGGCTTTTTCCGCGCTATCGACAATGTCCGACAGCGTTTTGCAGCCACTCGTCTTGGAAGCGATGCCAAATGAAATGCTGACGTCGAGTTTCAGGCCTTTTGCCGCAAAAGGCGCATCCCTAACCTTTTTCTGGATCTGCTCGGCAAGTTTTGCGGCGGTTTCGCGCCTGACATTTGGCAGCGTGATAACGAATTCATCGGCGCCATACCTGGCCAGCAGGGTGCCCTGCTTCAAGCCGTTGCGGATGCGCTGGGTCAGTATCTTCAGCACCTCGTCGCGTATGTCGCTGCCATGAATGTCGACGATCCGCTCCAGGCTGTCGACGCAGAACATGACAAGGTTGAAGTCCCGGTTTTCGCCAACGCAATAGCGCAATTCCTGTTCCGCAGAGTCCATGAAATATTCCCTGTTGCGAACCCCCGTAAGGTCGTCGGTATAAGCCCGGGTCTCGGCGTCATCGGTCTTATGCATGCTTTCCTTGCTGGTTTCGACCA
>Ga0209755_10001091_pt1 | contig 45005 bp, 40 predicted proteins | sample TergutCo191P1_FD_187301 | JGI IMG/M metagenome (GOLD analysis project Ga0209755, IMG submission 187301) | Cornitermes sp. P1 segment gut microbial communities from Petit-Saut dam, French Guiana - Co191P1 (SPAdes) (version 2) | ecosystem: Host-associated > Arthropoda: Insects > Digestive system... | reverse complement strand
CCCTTTTTTATTATCTAAGCTAAGACCGGCTCCAATTGTTATACTTGGAAGAAATTGATTCCATGACAGAGCGGATGCGCGTCTTTTGGTTTCTAAACCTGTCTTTGAAGATTCAAGACCGAGGTTGCTTTTTAACGCGAGATCGACCGCTTGATCCGGTGTTAGCCGCAAAGCTGTTTTTTCTTGCGCATCTAGCTTTGCAGATAACAAAACAATAATTAATAAACACAAAGGTAATATTAATTTTTTAGTCCAAACATAGTTTGAACTGTTCTTGTGTTTTTGGTTCATAAAATGACTCCTGTTTTAAGCCCGCCAACTGCTATAGCAGCGTCTATTGCGCGGCTTTTTAATTTCATCCGCTGTAACACGCGGAAGAAGACGGACATTATTGCCCCGTCTTTTGTGTACAAACGAAGTTTACAATGTTTTTTAATATATTCTATTTTATTCATCGTATAAAGCCCCCAAGCCCTAATGTAATAAATTTATATAACATACGGATATCATTATTTTGAATACTTGAATGAACATTTTTACACGTTTTCGAAGGTTCATCAAAGTTGTTGGAAGGATGTGTTAAAATATTAATTAATAAAAATAATATCCAGTGAGAAATACGCCTCTTGTCATCATCTGCGTTTCTATCGAACCGTGCGTTTCTGTCGAACCGCGCGTTTTTATCAAACCGCATTTCTATTTCTAAATTATGCGTTATGTCAACATCTTCGAAAAGCCTGAATATCTCCATGTTTTTATCCGGCTTTCCAAGATCAAGTTTGCGTGTACGTATCCAATCCATCGCGATAAGTATTTCAGGACGTGAACGAAGATATACCGTAATTGAAAAAAGCCCGAAGTATAATTGCTCCGCTGTATTGGAAGATAAAGAAATCCCCTGCCGCGCGAAAGAAATAATACGCGCAAACTCGGTAGTAAAAAGACGGCGCAGCATATCTTTTTTATTTTTAAAATGTCCGTAAAGGCTGCTTTTTGAAAGCCCCAGCCGCTTTGCAACCATCTCCATAGAAACATCCCAGGGTCCCGCTTCTGCTACAGCTTCCGCTACAGCTTTAAAAAATGGTTCAGGTTCGGAATTAAGTTCCATTTCTTCTATCATTTTTTCTAATTTCTCAAAATCCAGAATATTTTCACTGTCAGTCCAATGTAAACCTTTAATTATTATTTTATAAATTGTAAAAATAATATTTTGTATATCATCTTCAGTAGGTTTTTTTTTCATTTTTTTATTTATTTTATGAAAATAAGACATAAAAAAAGTGAGGCTTGCAAAGGCAAGCCGTATAATTTTAGCTTGAGAGTCTGGAGAAAAATCAACAGGATTTTTCTCATCTGTAATTACATATTTTTTTTCTATTACACGCTGAAAAACTGACATATCCGCTCCGCGTTCTTTTAATTTCTGTGATATTGTATAGCCGTCAATATTACGTTCATAAATATTCATCAAAGAAAAAATAAGCGCATATACATTTCGTGCAAAAAATCCAGCAACACTTTCCACTATTAGTAAAATCCCCTTGTCTGTATCTGTTTCCTGCAAAGCTTTATCAAAATTCTCCTTTATGGAAAATGCAAAATCATCAAGAAACTTGTCCGTCATAGCGGCGATAAGCGCCTGTTTACTGTCAAAGTGACGGTAAAATGCGGGCTTGCTTACCTTTAATTCACATGCTAACTGGGAGAGGCTGGTTTTTCTATAAAAATTACGACCCCATACTTTAAAAGCCGCATCTACTATTTCAATCTTTGTCATGTTAACGACCGTTCGGTAACTATTACTATAACAATATATTTTATATTTGGCAACATATTTTTAATAAATTTATAAAAAATAAAGTAGATTGGAGACTGTATTGGCTTTCTGGTGTATTTTATTATATAATTTAATACATAACCCCTATTTAGGAGTTGAAAGTGAAGAAAGATTTACTTATTCTTTTAATAATTTCCGCTCTTATTGTATGCTTTTTTATTACTTGCGCCTCTATTGACGGCGATTTTGACAGCCGTAATTATACCAACCCGGCAAGTTTTTCGATTAAAATCCACGGTAAGGGTGACGAAAGAACCATTACAATTACCAATTACAGAGGGAAAGACGAGATTGTCGATATACCCCCGCAAATCGGGAAATTCCCTGTTATCGGTATTGAAAATAACGCATTTAATAAAAAAGAGTTGATCAGGGTAAGAATCCCCTTAGGCATCACCTTTATAGGAGATCACGCCTTTGCTAATAATAATTTAAATACAATTATCATCCCTGAAAGTGTTACAAAGATCGGTCATGGCGCTTTTGCCGGTAATAAAGCTTTAACAAGCATAGCTATCCCGCCGGGTGTTACACTTATAAACCGTTCTGTTTTTATGGAAAACCAACTTAAGAATATTACGATTTCAACCAATATTACTATGATTGATAACGATGCCTTTAACCATAACCAACTGTCTTCTGTAATTATTCCCGGGACTGTTACCAGAATCGGTAATTTTGCCTTTGCAAGAAATCAATTAACCGTAATTGATCTTCGTGATGGTATTACAACTATAGACAGTAATGCTTTTCAACATAATCAACTTACAAATATAGTTATTCCTGAAACCGTTACAAATATAGGTAATAACGCTTTTTCTTACAATCAAATAAATAGCCTGACACTTTCGGAAGGTATAAAAACTATAGGTGAAAGCGCGTTTCAATATAATGGTCTTATTGTTTTAACTATACCGGAGACTGTTACAAGTATAGGAAGAAGAGCTTTTGCAAATAACGCGATAAAAAGCGTGGTTATCCCTGAAAGTCTTACAAATATAGGGGAAAGAGCTTTTGCAGATAACAATATTGAAATACTTATTATTCCGCCGAATATTACAACTATCAGCGATGACGCTTTTCATAATAATAGATTAACTAATGTTGATATTAAAAACGGTGTTAAAAATATCGGCGACAGAGCATTTTATAATAATTCACTTACTCATATAGTAATACCGCCAAGTGTTCAAAGAATAGGTAACTTTGCTTTTTGGGAAAATGAATTAATAACTGTGACATTGCAAGACGGTTTAATAAATATCGACAGCAACGCTTTTTCAAAAAACAACATTAGAAGTGTAATAATTCCGGAAACTGTAAGAAATATCGGTGAAAGCGCATTTGAAAATAATAAACTAAGCCATGCGGAAATCAAAGAAGGTTTAGAGCATATCGGCTCTAGGGTTTTTTTTAATAACGCTCTAACCGAGATAAGCCTGCCGTCAACGATAAAAAGCATAGGGGAATCGGTTTTTTGGGGTAATGCAATAACTAAAATTACATTAGCTCAGGGTTTTAACTATATTTTTAAGAAAAACGAAGGTTTTAACGAAAGCTTTTACAGTGTTTTTACCTCTAATAATAATTCTGCCGGGACTTATGAGTTAAGAGGCGGGCAATGGCATCTTACAAGCAGGCAGGAAAATAGGATACCTGTTATAGAAGCAGAAGAGCATTTAGATGATGAAGAACAACCGTTTACTATGTGAGCAAATGTATTAACATAGTTAATACCTGTCGTTTTCACTAATAATATAGATAAATAACGCGAATAATCCGAATTTTTTTCTTGCTTTCAAGGTGTTTCAAGACTATAATTTAAGAACATCTTCGTTGGTCAAACGGCTTAATGTCATTTTAAGCTTATTATAGGACCTCAAAGGAGAGGAGGCGTCATGCAAATTACAGATATTAGGGTCCGCAAGGTCACGGGCGGCGGAAAGCCGAAGGCCTATGTAACGGTTACTTTTGATGATTGCTTTGTTGTTCACAATATTAAAATTATTGAGGGCAAGACCGGAGTTTTTATTGCAATGCCGAGCCGAAAAACCAGGGCTGGGGAGTATAAGGATGTAGCCCATCCAATCCACCCTGAATTCCGTATGGAATTGCAAAAACGTATCCTTGAAAAATACGAATCCGGTGATGTAACTGAGGATGGTTCTGACGACATGTAAAACAAAATCATCATTTTATTTTTAAAAATAAATTGTGTTTTTGAGTTTTGTTTTAGAATGAAATCTTCTATTTCTTACATTAAAACCGATGGTTTCAAGCGGTTATTAGGAAATGTGCGCTTCTTTAGAAACGTACGATTCTTTAGAAACGCAATTCGGTTTAATTACCCCCCTATGGGTCTGTGTGCGGAAAACGGTTCCTGCCGGAATAAAGGAAACGTTTTCCGTATACAGACCCATGTTTATTAATATATTGATTCTTTTATCTGTTTTTGATAGGCTTATATTTACATTTGATGGGACGTCGGCAAGCGGTAAGCCATCGGTCTTTGGAGCCGATATTCATAGGTTCGAATCCTATCGTCCCAAAATTTACTTAAAAATTTATTCTTTAAGTAAAAAGGATTAAATAATTACGGAGTAGGTCATGGGCAAGGTAGTTTTACAGGCTAAAAATCGAGTTAAAGCAGGTTCTGCAGAATCACGCAGGATTAGGAAAAGCGGCAGGATTCCTGCTGTAATTTACGGAAGATCGGGGAAAGCGGTTTCCATCGATCTGGATTCCGCCGACTTTATTAAAGGCACAAAGGGTATTTCCGAAAGTACTATCGTAAAAGTCGAGGTAGAAGGAAAATCCTACGAAGCTTTTGTTAAATCCAGCCAGAGAAATATTATAGACGGCAAAATTCTTCATATTGATTTTTATGAGGTTGAAAGCGGCGTCACCCTGCGAGCCAAGGTTTCCATCATTCTTCAGGGGAATCCTGTCGGCGTACGCGAAGGCGGTATGCTTGAAAATCCCGTTCATGAAATCGAGATTGAATGTCTGCCCAAGGATCTGCCTGAACGTATTGAAATTGATGTTTCAGGTCTTAAAGCAAACCAATCCATCCATGTAAGGGACATCCCCCTCGCAGACGGCGTAAAACTGCTCTCCAATCCTGATAAGGTTGTCGCGCTTGTTAAATTCGCCAAAGCGGAAGCCGCCGCTGCTGCTACAACAGCTACTGATTCCGCCGCCGCAACAGCCGCAGCTCCTGCTGCCGGTGACAAAAAAGCCGCCGCTCCTGCCGCTGCGGATAAAAAAGCCGCTCCTGCTGCAGGCAAGAAATAAAGCGCGGTTTCTTTAGAAACGCGCGGTTCTTTAAAAACGCAGATACGGGTATGGATTCCCGTCGCAACCAAAGTTTACAAACACTTTGTGATGAATTTGAAAATACTGTTACGCAATCATTAAAAGACTGTTCTGAAGGGACAGTCTTTTTAGCTTCAGTATCAGGCGGCGCAGACTCAATGGCGATGCTTTCCGCTTTAAACACGCAATTAAAAACTTCTAATTCTCTGCTTTCAACTTTCAATTTTAAACTCTTTGTTTTTCATGTTGAGCATGGTCTGCGTTCATCCGAAGAAAGCAGGGGGGATGCTGAGTTTGTCCGCTCTTTTTGCAAAGAACAGGGAATCCCCTGCCGGATTAAACACATCCCTCCGGGAAAGATCGTATCTTTCGCAAAAAGGAAAGGCATCGGTATAGAAGCTGCCGCTCGTCATTTCCGTTATAAAGCGCTTTCTGAAACGGCGCAAAAATTAAAAAATAAGTTGTCAGGAGAAACCCCTGTTTGTATTTTAACCGCTCACACAAAAGATGACGCTATTGAACTTACTTTGATGCGTATTCTTCGCGGCTGCGGTCCTGCAGGTTTGGCATTTATGACAGAAAGAAGGGACTTTGGACTTGGGACTTGGGACTTGGGATCAGGGAAGAGGGAAGAAGGGAAAAGCGGCTGCGAGTTGGGTACAAATCAAGTTGTTGTTTGCAGGCCCTTGTTGGAGTTAACACGGGCAGATGTGATTGCTTATTTAACAGCAAAAAGGGTTTCCTGGCGCGAAGATGCAACTAACGCCGATCTTAAATTTTTGCGTAACAGAGTACGGGGCAAGCTTGCTCCCTTGCTTGATGAAAATTTTCCTTCTTGGAAAAAAGGTGTTTCCGCTATGGCGCAGACTCAATCGTTTGTAGCGGAGTTTATTGCAGAAGAAGCTCAAAAAAGAGTGAGATGGAATTTAATTTCTAAAAATTCTCTTTCTACAGATGCGTCCGGTTTTTTTTCTCAGCCGCAAATAATCCGCGAAGAAGCGATTTTTCAAGCTGTTGATATATTATTAAAAAAAGTAAAAAACTACCGGACCGTGAAACGCGCTGTTGCAAGAAAATTTTGCTCAGGTGCTGCAAACGCTGTTAATTTAGGAGCGGTTAAAGTTAAATGCAAAGGTGAAAGTATAATTATTTCCTGTGATCTGGAAGAATTTTTTGAAAAAGGTGTCAGTCACCGCCTCTGCATATAGAAGAGGTCTTTTCAGATAGACGCTATGGGTAGCGTAAGTGACTGTCACCTTTTCCGCAACCATTGATCAAAACGCTTAAAACACGTAGAATTCAAATTAATTAAATAGTTTGACCTGTACCACCGCCTTAAAAGGGCGATGCTTTGCCGTCAAACGGGGGTATTAATGTTCGAACCTAATGATAATCCGCCTGATAAACCGTTGTCGCCGAAAAAACCGGGCGGTATTGCTTTAATTTTTTTCCTTGTTATGGCAGGGCTTTTTATTGCGTTTTTTTTCAGGGGGAATTCAGTACCGATAAGAGAAATCCCTTATTCTGAATTTACCCATTACATAGAATCCAATGATGTCAATTCTGTTGTTATTCATCAGAACGGAAGTGTTGATATTTCTTTAAAAACATCGACACATGGAGGAAATAACCAGTTAAAAACTTTTATCCCTTATAATGATCCGAACCTTTTAACATCTTTAAAAGAAAAAAATATCAGAGTTTCCGGCGCACCCAATAAACTCAGCCCCTTGCGTTTTCTTCTTGATATGCTTCCCTGGATTTTCGGTTTTGCCATCATCATTTTAATTATCAGAAATATGCAAGGTGCAGGGATGAAAAATTTTCAATTCGGTAAAAGCAAGGCGAAACGTTATCAGGAAGAAGGGAAAAAAGTATGTTTTTCCGATGTAGCCGGTCAGAAGGACGCGAAATTCGAACTTGAAGAAGTTGTTGAATTTTTAAAGAACCCTCAAAAATTTACAAAGATGGGGGCGCGTATCCCTAAGGGCGTGCTTCTTGTCGGTATGCCGGGTACAGGTAAAACCTTGATGGCGCGTTCTGTCGCGGGAGAAGCAGGCGTTGCTTTCTTTCATATGTCAGGTTCTGATTTTGTTGAAATGTTTGTCGGTGTCGGCGCGAGCCGTGTGCGTGATCTTTTTGAACAGGGACGCAAAAACGCTCCTTGCATTATTTTTATTGATGAGCTGGACGCTGTCGGGCGCACAAGAGGCGCAGGTTACGGCGGAGGGCATGATGAGCGCGAACAAACATTAAATCAACTGTTAGTTGAAATGGATGGTTTTGATTCAAAGGACGGCGTTATCATTCTTGCAGCCACTAACCGCCCCGATGTTTTAGACCCTGCGCTCCTGCGCCCAGGTCGTTTTGACAGGCAGGTTGTCGTTGCGATGCCTGACATCAAGGAACGTGAAGCGATACTTCAAATACACTCTGCAAAAATCCCTCTCAGCAAGGATATTGATCTTGTGCGTATCGCAAGAGCGACGCCAGGAATGAGCGGCGCGGATATAGCAAACCTTGTAAATGAAGCGGCTCTTTTCGCCGCCCGCAAAGATCGTGCAGAAGTTATTATGTCCGACTTTGAAGAAGCGAGAGATAAAGTTTTAATGGGTGTTGCGCGCAAAACGCTTGTCGTCTCAGACAAGGAGCGGCGTATGACAGCCATTCATGAAGCGGGTCATGCCTTGCTTCATTATTTTCTTAAGAACGCTGACCCCTTACATAAGGTGACTATCGTCCCTCACGGGCGGGCTTTAGGTATGGCTCTTTCCCTTCCTGAAGAAGACAGTTATTCCCGTACTAAAGGATGGATAGAAGATCGTATCGCGATTTGCTACGGCGGCTATTTGGCGGAAAAACTTTTTTATGAGGAAACTACGACAGGCACAAAGAACGATATCCAGCAAGCGACAGAAATGGCGCGTAACATGGTATGCGAATGGGGGATGGCTGATGAACTCGGTCCTGTGGCTTACGGCCAGGAGGACGAGCCGATTTTCTTGGGAAAAGAAATTGCGCGTCACAAAGATTATTCGGAAGAAACCGCAAAGAGCATCGATATTGCAGTAAAGGAAATTTTAAACCGTTCTTTGCATAATGCTAATTTAATTATTACAAATCATAAGAAAGAACTGGAAAACCTTGCAGATGCTTTAATTGCGCGTGAAACCCTGGTAGACGACGAAGTTCGTCAAATTCTGGGGCTTCCTCTTAGAGAGAATTCTTTTTCATTTAGCGAGGCTGCACAGGGATGATTTTTTACAGCGAAGGCAAACTCAGTTTGCGCGCAAAAGGGATAATAAATAAAACGCTTTATTTTTTTTCCGGCTTTCTGCGCCTTTGCGCGCCTTTGTGTTTAATAATTTTTCTTTCTGTAAATATTTATCCGCAATCAAGAGATGATACAAACACAGCGCGTCAGTATTTTAATTGGGTAAAGCAGGCATACGATGACGGGCGTATAAAAGAAGCTTATGCCGCTCTTGGGAGGGCGGCAGATTTCGCTGATGTTTCTTCTGATATATCCTTTCTTTCCGCTCTTATACGCCTGCATTATTTATACGAATCTGAATCAAGATTAACAATTATAGATACATTAAATACCGCAATCCAAACAAATTGCTGGGAAACTTACAGGGAAACACAGGCGCGTCTTTTAAAAACGGAACAGTTAATAGCGATCCGTGATTATACCAACGCTTTATTTTGCATCGAACAAACCGGAATAGAAAATTTAAATGACAGCGCAAATCTTGCCATGCTGCGTCTTTTGGTTTTTAGAGGCATGGCTTCTCTTGGAGATATCCACGCATTAGCGCAGTTTCGAAGCCAAGTGTTAGTTGCAATGGATAGATTTCCAAGAGATCCTCGCCCCTTACGCATCTTTTTTGAATATGCACGTAACAAAAATCCTTATGATAAGAATCAAACCTTATCTGAAGCGGACATCAATCTTCTTGAGCTTGCATTAAGAAGGCTTCCTTTCCTTATTGAAAGTGATCCTGAACTTGCATGGCTTGCAACCCCTTTTATGCGTAATTTGGAAGACGCGCGCCGTCTTTTAGGATCGTATCGTTCGGGCGGAATACCGAATATTCAAAACAGAGATTTTATGCCTCATCCTTCTTCGCTTCCGATTGCGCTTAACTTAGGTCTTATAGGCGACACAGAAGCTGTAGATGAGTTTTTTAATGGAAGCCGCAGTTATAATTATACATTACATAAAAATATAACTCCTATAGGTGATCCGGTTTTAGATATAAAAATAATAACAGATGTTTATAATTTACTTAGAAGCGAAGAAGGACGCGATTATTTTACCGGAAAAATTATTTCTTTTTCGGGACTTATAGTTTCAGATGATGATAATGACGGAAACATTGATACTTATACAAGTTATCAAAAAGGAATAATAAACACTTTTAAAACCGATACAAATCAAGATACCGTTTTTGAACTTGTTATTAATTTTGAATATGGAACGCCTGTCAGCGCGTTTTCCGGAGTTGCAGGTCATGAAAAAAATGCAGAAATAAAATGGGAACAATATCCTTTTGTTAAATCTATCAGTTTTAAAACTGAAGAATTTGCTTTCCGTCCGGCAGATTTTCAATTTGCTCCTGTTAAATTTATTCAAATCGGCGGAAGCAGAAATAAAACAGGTCTTTTATATCCTGTCAAAGAAAATAATAATATTAATTTAACCTATCATTCTCTTGTTTTTTCCTGTACAACCATTACATGTAACAGCAAGGAAATTGATGATGCACTAGAAACCTTTTATATGGATCGCGGAATTCCTGTTAAGGCAATAGAAACTTTGAATGAGATGCAAATTTCAATCACCCGGTTTGAAAGAGGTTTACCTGTAATTCAATATATTGATTTAGATATTGACGGCAGAATGGAAACAATACGCCGTTTCCGGCGCTCTCCCGCACGGGAAAATTTTGTACAAAATTCAAGTTGGAGTTTCTTTTCATACCGTGATTTAATCGCATCTTCAGAAAGCGACTGGAACGGAGACGGCAAGCATATAACAAAGGAAGTGTATCTTGAAGACGGTTCTATTGTTTATTTTTATGACTTAGACGGTAGCGGAGAATTAAACTATTCAGAAACTGGAAATCAAAAATGAAAAATCAAAAAATAGAAGAAAAATTAATAATGAACAGAGAAAAAATGACAGATAACAAAGGAAAAAAAATTTCAATTTTTTTGTATCTGCTTCTTATTGGATTTGTTTTCTTGATAATTTTTGTAAATTGCAGAAGTTTAGAAAATAATAACAACAAAGTTTATCCTTTCCGATCGACAAGTTCAATAAGAATTGATGATATAAAAGACTTGGTTGACGATAACCCTATCGCCGCTTTAAATTTTGTTTATATATATAAAGAAATTTATTCCAATTTAAATAACGATGAAAATAATGATTGGGCGCAAATGCTGATGCTGGAAGAAAAAGCTGTTAAAAATTTGTGTGAAATGCAGGAAAAAGCTGTCAAAGAAGAGAAATGGGAAGAAGCAATTGCTTTAGGCAGATCGCTTGCCAGTATTCAGATAACAACTTCTCATACGGGTAAAGAAGCAGATTTCCTTCTTGCGGATGCAAAGAAAAAATTATCAGAAGATAATACATTGGGCGCGTTTTTAGCGGCGGTAAGTTCTCATGAAATGAAACCGCTGGACTTTGACAGCGCCTACCTTTTTCTGGAAAAAGCAGTGGAAGGAAAACAACGCCGCGCCGCTTCTTATTTTCTTTCTGCAGCAACCCGCATAAGCACAAGAAATATTCCTGTTAATTTGCGTGACTACGCTTTAGGGCGTGACAACTTTTCAGAAATGATTAAAGGAGTGGCGACTGTAATTGTAGACAGAGGTTTCAAAGTAGAAAGAGGAATGGGTTTTCAAAACAGGGTTTTAGGTTCTGCTTTTTTTATCGATTCATCCGGTTTAATGATTACGAATTACCATGTAATTGAAAGCGAAGTTGATCCGAAATATAAAGGTTATTCCCGTTTATATATTCGTACCGGTGATGCGGCAAGCCCTCTTATTCCTGCACGTGTGATAGGTTGGGATAAGGTAATGGATTTAGCCTTAATAAAAACTGAAATATCTCCTGATTATGTTTTTTCTATTGTTGACAGAGTTGTACCGAATGTCGGCGATTCTGTTCTTGCGATAGGATCTCCTTTAGGGCTTGAAAAAACTGTAACATCAGGAATTGTTTCCGCGCTTGGCAGAAGATTTTTACAAGTGGGGAATGTTTATCAGATTGATGCGCCTGTCAATCAAGGTAATTCAGGAGGACCATTAATTGACAATGAAGGAAGACTTGTGGGTGTTATTTTTGCAGGTCTTACTCAATTTCAAGGTTTAAATTTTGCTGTTCCCGCAGAAAGGCTTATAGCCGCTCTTCCTGCAATGATGAAAGGCGGTAAGGCTTCGCGTTCATGGATCGGTCTTACGTTATGCGAAACATTATCCGGAGCAGAGGTAATCTATATTCCGCCGAATTCCCCCGCTTCTCATCACCGGCTTCAAGAATCATCATTTATTAAAACAATCAATGGAAAAAATGTGAATGCTCCTCAAGGTGCTCTTATTCCCTTATTGCAAAATGAAATATTTTATTATGGTTCCGGGGAACTTGTTGCAGTTGAAACTGTTAATAACGAAGGGGATGTGAAGAGATATATTATGATGACGACATCCCGTCCTGACATCCCTTTGCTTGATGCTGCAAGAATAGACAAACGTGATAAGATTGCCACTCCTCTGTATGGAATGAAACTTATGCCAATTCAAAATAATTTATTTATTACTAATTACCGTGTTGATAGGGTAGTACGCGGTTCTATAGCAGATGAAATAGGTATTTCAGAAAATGATACTGTCTCTCTTTCACGTTTTCGCATTTATGAAGAAAATAATGTCGCATTGCTTGATATTTCCATTAAAAAAAGAAGAATGGGTTATTTAGAAACAAATATGCAATTAACGGGATGGCTTGAGTCACCTGATATTCTTTAATCAGGAAAAATTAAATGAAAATTTATACCAAGCATGGAGATACAGGCGATACACTTGATTTAAACGGGCAGAAAATATCTAAAAATGATGCAGTGATTCATTTTATCGGTACTGTAGATGAACTTAATTCGTATTTAGGATTAGTAAAAGCAATGTTGTCTAACGATGATACCTGGCAATATGAGTGGAAATCATCATACGCTTTTATAGAGAAAATTCAAAGACGCTTAAGTAAAATAATGGCGAATATTTCCGGTAATAAAATTCCTTCTGAAATTACAAGCGCCGATCTTGCCGTTTTAGAAAAAGAGATAGACAGATTATCGGAAACAATACCAAAGAACAATACATTTCCTATTCCGGGGTATAATATTTTAGAAGCGCAGATGCATATTGCAAGAACTGTAGCAAGAAGAGCGGAACGCCTTTATTTTGCAATGAAAGATACCCGCAGGCTTTGTCCGCAGATAGGCTCGTATTTAAACCGCTTATCAGATTATTTATTCGTCCTCTCCGGTCAGGAGTCTCTGATAAACGTTAATTTCATAAATCAAATCACCGGAATATAGATCATAAACACTTCTTTTAAAACACACAGGGATAGAAATCTTTTCATTTATTTTTTCTTCGCTGAATTCATCCACTATTATAATTATTCTGATAATTGAATATTCCAATGCAAGCTTTCTGGTTTCATTTTCTGTTTTTAACCATTCAACCCTGTTTACATAAGGGGTTTGCGGCCAAATATTACCGATAAAAAAAGTTAAAAGCGCGTTTTCATGAGTATTATTAAAATCCGCGTTAGGTGCCATGTGTCCTCTGTCATAACCTGAATTATTAAAATCTCTGTGATGAGGTATAGAATAACCGTTTTCGGCTAACAATTCCTGAAGCACACCCCCATCCCTGTTTTGTGTAAACATCGCAGAAGGTCTTCTTGCTCTTTCTCCTTCAAGCCGCTCTTTGGTAAGTATATATTCAATTATATGAGGCCCCATATTAATTGCATCATAACACCCTGTATAAAGAATTTCCTCGTTTACATCAGAAACATTAAAATCAAAATGCCCCTCCAGATCACAGGCAAATGAAATTGATGATAAGAATAGAAAAATTATTAGAAACAAACTTGCGTTCAGAACTTTTAATTGATTATTCCAAGTTTTTTGTTCATTGTTCATTGTTCTTATAATTCAGATAATACCTCAAGCAATGCGTTTACATCCGAAGGAATAGTTTTTGCATTTACACTTCGTTCCATTGCACGGGACAAAGAGGCAGGAACCGGCGGCATTCCGGCAAGAGGTTCTACGGTTTCCGAGAATTTGTAAGGATGCGCTGTACATAAAACACCGGCAGAATCTGTGCTGTCAATTTTATTTTGCTCTCTTAATTTATCAATCCCCTTCCAGCCTACCGCGCTGTGCGGATCAAGGAAGTAGCCGGATTTTTCATGTATGCGTGAAATTGTTTCTTTTGTTTCTTTATCATCAACATAAACGCCTAAAATAATACGGCGCATTTCTTCTAATGAAAAATGCGCGCTCATACGTTCAAAATTACTCGGTGCGCCTACATCCATCGCGTTGGAAAGAGTCGCTTGCGAAATTCGCGCAAGGTATTCGCCTGAATCAAGATAATCAGGAAATGTTTTATTAATATTAGTCGCCGCGATAAATCTTTTTATTGGAGCGCCCATCTTCAACGCATAAAGCCCTGCTGTTAAATTCCCGAAGTTACCCGACGGAACACAAAGAGTTATTGGTAAACTCTGTTTTAATGGCGTTTGTTCTTTATTTGTTAATGGTTCATTGCAAATTCGCGGTGTCGCCTCCCCGTCAGGATCGATGCGTCCTGCAAGAGCTCTGCCTGAAGAAGCGGAATAATAAACAATCTGAGGGATAAGGCGGCTTATATTAATTGAGTTAGCAGATGACAGAGCCGTCCGTTTTTTTAAGCCCTCATCTGCTAGAGCGGCTTTTACAAGACGCTGGCAATCATCAAAACTTCCTTCTACTGCGATTGCGCTTATATTATTGCCGAGACCTGCTATCTGCCGCTCTTGCAAGGGTGAGACCCGCCCCTTTGGATATAACACAGTGACAAAAATGCCGGGCACATCAAAGAAACCGTCCGCGACAGCGCCTCCCGTATCACCTGATGTAGCGACCAAAATACGCAAAGGTTTATCTTCGCCTCTTCTTAGGTATGAAAAAGCGCGCGCCATAAAACGGGCGCCGAAATCTTTAAAAGCGGCTGTAGGTCCGTGAAAGAGTTCTATTGCATAACGGTCTAAAACCGCAATTAAAGGCGCATTAAATGTAAAAGAAGATAAAATAATGTCATATAACGCGCTTTCGCTTATATCATCTCTGACATAGGGTTTTACCGTTTCAAATGCAATATCGCAAAAATCCATTGAACCTAAGGATGATTTTACACTTGCAGGATATTGAGGAATTTCCTGAGGTATAAAAAGACCGCCGTCAGGGGCAAGTCCTGTCAGGGCGGCTGTTGTAAAATTTACAATGTTGTTTTTATTTCTTGTGCTATAATAAAACATAATTACCTCAATTTATAATCAATTTATCAGTGTTTTATTCTATCATAGAGTTATAATTGACATAAAGGGGTTTTATAGATAAAATAGACAGATAAGGAGAATATGTGGCTAAAGAAGAAGCGATAGAAGTAGAAGGAGTTGTGAGGGAAGCCCTTCCAAATACCATGTTTCGTGTAGAGCTGGATAATCAAAACGGGCATCTGATAATGGCCCATTTATCGGGAAAAATGCGTAAACATTATATCCGTATTGTTCCAGGCGATAGGGTAAAAGTCGCTCTTTCCCCTTACGATTTAACAAGGGGCAGGATTATTTACCGCGAGCGGTAGCTTTAGCGTTTAATAAAAAATTTCATTTTTTATTCTACTTTTATTTTGGAGGTTTATATGGCAGATGAAGTAACTTATATCAATATTAATGAAGGTATAAACAGGGTAATGAATAATTCCAAGCTCTTTGCAAAGTTGCTGACTAAATTCAAAAGTGATACCAATATAAATGATATAGAATCGGCATTTTCAAAAAACGATATTGAAAGCGCGCGAAATTCCGCGCACACTCTTAAAGGGCTTGCCGCTAACCTCGCGCTTACTGAATTATTTAAGCAGGTATTGGAACTGGAGACACAATTGAAAGCCGGCAAAATTAATAACGATCAATTAACAGTAGTTAAAAATGTTTTAACTCAAACAAATAGTGAAATAGATAAGGTGATTGAACAATATGCATGAAAATATATCGTCAGTTTTAGTTGTAGATGACGCAGAAGCAAATGTAATGATTCTTGAAGAAATATTAAAAACCGATTATAAAATAATAACCGCCAATAACGGCAAGGAAGCTTTGGAAAAGCTGCCTGCTATAAACCCGCTTCCAAAGATCATTCTTCTTGATCTTATTATGCCTCAGATGAACGGGCGGGAATTATTTGAAATCTTAAAAAAAGATAAAGCGTACCGGCGTATACCTGTTATTTTTATTACTGTCGAAAATGACGCGGAAAGCGATTTGCTTGATGCAGGCGCTGTCGATTTTATCAATAAACCTTTCCATCCTGAAATTGTAAAACTTCGTGTCAGAAACCAAATCGAATTAAAAAATTACAGCGACAATCTTGAAAAGATGGTTGCCGAGAAAACAGCGGAAGCGACTAAAACTTTAGACAATGCCCTGCAGGGTCTTGCAAACGTCATTGAACACCGCGACCTTGAGTCCGGCGAGCATGTTAAGAGGACGCAGTTATATGTAAAAGCCTTAACAGATCATTTAATAGAAACAAACTCAGTCTACGCGGCAGAATTAACAAAACTTCAGCCTGATATAATCATGAAATCAATGGCGCTGCATGATGTCGGAAAAATAGCGATACCTGACAGAATCCTTTTAAAACCCGGTAAACTTGATCCTGACGAATTTGAAATAATGAAAACCCATACCACTAGAGGGAAAGAAATTATTCATGAATTAGGCGATGTTAATTCTTCTCTTTATATCAAGCATTGCGAAGATATTTGTTACAATCATCATGAACGCTGGGACGGTAAGGGATACCCCCGTCAATTGCAAGGAGATAAAATACCTTTAACAGCGCGTCTTGCCGCTTTAGCAGACGTATATGACGCTCTTGTTTGCGCCCGTGTTTATAAATCCGCCATGCCCTACGATGAAGCGCTTAAAATAATTGTCGAAGGGAGAGGTACGCAATTTGATCCTATTGTCGCTGATGCTGTAGTGCAAATACACGATCAATTTAAAGAAATCGCACAGAAATACCAATAAAATAATTTTAAATGAGCGATGCGGCCCGCTCCTGCTGTTCATGCATACAAAAGCGGGCTTTGCAGTTATCTTCTATTTGTTAAAACTTCATCAAATCTATCGACAACTTCATCTTTCTGACGGTAACTGCTTTCCCAATTTACACCCATACTGTTTATTCTGATTTCCGATGTCGGTCTTGAGTTATTAGGCGTTTTCGGGAAATCATTTCTTACCGAATGCATCCAACCTGAAACAATCGCACTTTGCCCGGCTTCGCTTAAAAACCAATCAACAAGTTCTTCTGCCGCTCTGGTATTTCTGTTCGCGCTCCAGCGGTTATTCACAATCATTATATTGGATGGAATCATAATAGTGCCGTCAGTAGGGTATATTACTTCAAGATTAGATCCTTTTTCCCTGCTTTGAAGGATAGATTCTTCCAGGATCATAATTACTTTATATTCCCCTGACTCTAATTTAGATAATGCGCCTTCTGTACCGTAATCAATGTTTATATTCTGCCTGCCGAGGGCGTTAAAATATTCATAACCGTATTTGTCCCTAAGAGCGATAAGAGCGGCAAGAGATGTTCCTGAGATGCTTGGATTTCTCATTGAAATAGCGTTTCTTAGGTTTGCGTTATTCGCAAATTCATAAAACGAAGACGGCAGCGACTCCCTAGAATTTTTTGCAGGGTTGAATGCCAATACCATATTATTAATACGTACAGGATACCAATAACCTTCAGTGTCATATTCAAATGCAAGGTTAGACGCTTCTTTTGATATATACCGATGCAGTAAATCGTTTTCTTTTAATTCTAAAGAGAATGCAGGTTCTGCTACCATTAAAATGTCACAACCGAGCCTGCCTGCGGCACGTTCTGTAGCAACTCTGTGTATAAGGCGCCCTGTCCCGCCGTATACAAATTCTATTAAGTATCTGGGAAAATATTTTTTTAATTCTTTTTCCATGATTTCTATAACTTCCTGATACATTGATGTATAGATCGTCACTTTTTTTATTGAGCGATCTTTTGATCCTCCGGCGAAGGCAGATGAAACCGCCATTAATAAAATTAAAGTTAATAGAATTATTTTTTTCATATATTTTCTCCTTTATTACTGTTTTTATTCTGTATCAATTTGAATGATCATAATTTCTACACGGCGGTTTCTGTTTCTTATATCCCATTCGCTTGTCGCGTTTCTTGTGCCTCCGAAAGATACGATTACCATTTGTTCTTCTCTTACGCCTCTTTCTTTAAGTTGCTGCGCTATTGTTTCCGCGCGCATAGCGCTAAGAGCCAATAAGTCTTCCTCTTCGCTTTTATTTATTGTATAAGGATTTGCATGCCCTTCCAAGCGGACACGGAAATCGGGGTTTTCTCTGAGTACTTTTGCCGTTTGAATAAGAACAAGTTCGTTAAGCTGTTGCGCGTCACGGTCGATACCGATATTGTATCTGCCGATATCAGGTCCGAATAGGACAAATTCAATCGAAGCGATTCTTATTATTTTTATTAATTCATTTGCAGGTAATGTTTTTACAACTTCCTGAGTCCTAATAATTTCTTGAGTTCTTATAACTTCTTCCCTTATCGTCTTGCTTTCAGGTAAGGGGAATTTATAACCTGCTGTTATTGATGCGCCCCATAAATGAGGGTAGCCGCCTCGGATTAAAGGTTCAAGATGCCATCTTGCTGTCAGCGGTATTGTCACCCCTAATGCAGCATCTGCAAGAAAAGAGCCGCGTGTTTCTGTCACATCGTTAAATGGATTTGTTTTACTGCCAATTTTTGTCATACCTCTATATGCGGAAATTAAGCCTATGCCGCCTTGGAGAAACATATTAAATTTCTTTTCCGGGTTTTTTCCTAAACGCGCAAAATTCCAGCGCAGATATACTTGCCCTTCCAAGGTTAAAATATCGCTGTAGTATTCATGCTTAGATTCCCTGCTGTAATGGAGACCGGCTTTAGCCCCGACCATTAAAGCGGGAGAAAGCCAGAGTTTTGGGTCTATTAAAAAATGAAAAGACACACCGTTTACAAGCAGCCCGCTCATTCCTGCTCCTGCGTCCAGCGACCAGTATCTGCCGGCTGGAAATATGTATGCAGGGTCAATATCCGATCGATTTGTTTGCTGTGGTGCTTCTTCAGGATCTGTCTGTGCTGATAAATCGTAAAAAAATGTAAAAAATATTATAAATAACAAGATTAATACTTTGTTTCCTCTTATTATTGTTTTTTCTTTTGTTAATTTCATTGTTTTTCCTCTCAAATTAGCATTTTCTAAGTTAATTTGAATTTAGTATAATAACTTATAACTTATATAAGTTATTATACCTAAAAAATCAGAATAGTCAAATTTGTTTTTTATTATATTTTGAAATTAAACATAAATATGTTAACATTATTATATAAATACAAAGAAATTAATTCATTTAAAAATAAGCACAAATTAAAATGAGTTTATTTATATTTTTGCGCTATTTCTTTGAAATGATCCTGTAATACTGTAAAAGCGTCTACTATAACAGGATCGAAATGCGTCCCGCGCCCCTCAATTATTATTTCAGCCGCTTTCTCGTATGTCATTGCAGGCTTGTAAACACGTGTGCAGACAAGAGCGTCATATACATCTGCAAGCGCTGCAAGACGTGCAGTTAGCGGTATTTCTGTTTCTTTTAACTGCTGCGGGTATCCTTTACCGTCATAGCGTTCATGATGACAATGACAGATATCTTCGCAATGTTTTAAATATATTGAAGATTCAACCTCACCCATTTCATGGATGATCGATTTTCCTCTTGCTGCATGGGTTTTCATAATTTCATATTCATCAGCATCAAGTTTATCGGGTTTTAAAAGAATTTTATCGGGAATTGCAATTTTTCCGACATCATGCAGAGCCATTGATTTTATTATAATTTCCGGTTGCAATTTTCTTAATTCTTCAGAGTATATGGAATTGGTGTCAATTAAATAATCAATCAAGGCTTTTACATATAGTTGCGTTCTTTTTACATGTTCGCCCGATTCTTTATCGCGGTATTCTATAACATTTGCAAGACCTTGAAGAGCGTTATCTAAAACTTTTGAAATCATTTTTAATGATTTATCATAACGGTATAATTTAAAAATACGCAGAAGCCTTACTAAACGTAAAAGTCTTAACAAACGGAAATCTATAACAAATATAAAAGGAAGATAAAAAGGTAAAATCGCTATTAAATCGATTAGACCCATCGGTGAAAAAATAAACCGTATATAAAGGGGAAGTTTTGCAAAAAAACCGTGTTTTACTGTAGGTCTGTACGGATCAATCCATAACCTTAATAAATACTCAACAGTAAAAATAATTATTGAAATCAATTCAAAATAATTTAAAAAGATATTTACTTTATAAGGGATTTCAATAAGATAGCTGATTAAAACAGAAATAATATTTAAGCTAATTAAATAAAGAAGGGTGTTATTAATAAACCGGCTTATTTTATCTTCTCGTTTCGGTTCATTTTCAAGGATGATGAAAACACGCTGTCTTATCTTGCGTATAATGTTCTGTTTGTTCGCGTTGTCATTGTAATTCATTCTTTATCCCGGCTAATCTTTTTTTAAGTGTTTTCGTAATATATTAAAAAATTCATTAATATCAAGAGGTTTACCTACATGATCATTCATTCCCGCATCAAGACATCTTTCAATATCTTCACGGAAAACATTTGCGGTCATGGCTATGATTGGTATCGGCGTTTGTTTGTGTTCATTTTTTTTTCTGCGTTGTGTTTCGATTTCTCTTATTTTTCTTGTCGCTTCATAACCATCCATTTCCGGCATCTGTAAGTCCATTAAAATTAGATTATATTTACCGGATGATTTTTCAAACATGGAAACCGCTTCAACACCGTTTATGGCACAGTCAACTTCCAGTTGTGTAGGCTGAACCAAGGCTTCAACTATTTCTCTATTAATTTCTACATCTTCGGCTAACAAAATTTTAAAGCCCTTAAAAATTTCTTCGTTATCAGTTTGCTTTACTTCAGGTGTGTAGCTGTATCCTATCGACTCTGTAATTACATCTGCGATTGCCGACGGGAATAAAGGTTTTGACAGGAACTTATCTACACCGGCTTTTTTCGCTTCTTCTGCAATAGTACTCCATTCAGCGGCGGATATCATAATTATAACTGTATTTTCCGGTATATTTGATTTTGATTTTAATTCTTTTGCCAGCATCACCCCATCCATGTTAGGCATTTTCCAATCGACAAAATAAATATTGTACATACCGTTCTTTCCGATAAGAGCGAGCGCTTCTTGCCCGCTTAATGCAGTATCACAGTCAGTGCCGAAACTTTGTAAAATATCTTTAAAGTAATCTAAAATTTCCTGATCATCGTCTATAATCATTATGGAAACATTATTCCAATTTACACCGATCTCTGATAAATGTTTTACTTTCTTTTTTCCGCGTTTTGCTTTAAATGTAAAAGAGAAGGATGATCCTTTTCCGATTTCAGATTCAAGTTCGAATGAACCTCCCATAAGTTCAACTATATTTTTTGATATTGCAAGCCCAAGCCCTGTTCCTCCGAATTTACGCGAAGTGCCTGCTTCCGCCTGATGGAATGAACGGAAAAGTAATTGCTGTTGTTCAGGGCTTATCCCTATCCCTGAATCTTTTACCGTTACGCGTAATGTATATATTTCATTTTCTTTACTAATTAAACGTGTATCAAGTTTTATCGATCCTTCTTCAGGGGTAAATTTTACCCCGTTCCCTAAAAGGTTTGTAATAACCTGCGCTAACCTTTGGTCATCGCCGATTAACATTCGCGGTATTGATTTATCTATATGTACTGTAAGTTTTTGTCTTTTTTCATCTGCTCTGAAAGAGATGATATTAACAACGCGCTGAAGCATTTTTTCAAAGTCAAACTCATCATTAGAAAGTTCAAATTTATTCGCTTCTATTTTTGACATATCAAGAACATCATTAATTACACCTAACAGATGATGGGAAGCGTTTTCTATTTTTTCAAAACAATAATCCTTGCGCGGTAAATCATCGGCGTTTTTTCCGATAACCGTCATGCCGATTATCGCGTTTAAGGGGGTGCGTATTTCATGTGACATATTTGAAAGGAAAACGCCTTTCGCTTCTGATGCGGCGGTTGCCTGCGCAAGCGCGGTTTTTAATTTATCATTATAAATTTTTCGCAATATTGCACCTGAAATTACACTTCCCATTGTAGTTATAAAAGATATTTCTATCGGGAGCCATTTGCGCGGTGTATAACACTGCTCGGCGCTTAATATACCCCAAAGATGACCTTCTACATAAAGCGGCGCGCTTAAAACTGACATAATATTTACAGTAGAGAGTAAATTTAAAGCTTCTGTATCGGTTACATTTTCAACTATTAATAATTTGGAAACACCGTCCTCAGGCAGATACTCAGGGAAAACTTGTGAAATTATTGAAAAAGTATCATTTAACGGGAGGGCTTCATCAGTGGTATTTTTTGCAATATGTTTGTATGCCAAAATGGAACGTTTTTGTTCATAATCAACATTAAAAATCATTAATCTTGATATATTTAAAAAATCTCCTACTTTTATTAAAGCGTCATTTATTAATTTTTCTGTTTCTCCTGTTGAAACAAAACTTTTTGTTATTTCAGAGATCAATTCCTGCTGTCTAAGGCGGGTTTTTAAAAGTTCGCCTTGTTCATGCAGATCCGCCGACATTTTTTTTATTTCTCTAAGATCATATAAAAACCCAAGACCTATAAATTCCTCTTCATCCTGTACATGTGTCAATGTAAGTTCGCAGGGGACAGATACGCCTTTTGTTGTTTGATGAGGCCACTCTGTTCTTACGATTTCACCGTCTATTGCGCGGTTTGTAATTTTATACGCTTCATCAAGAGCTTTGCGTCCGTCAGGCAGGAACTCAGGCGAAAAATCTTCGTAGAAACGACTTGTTATGTGCTCTTTTGTTGAGTCAAATAATTTTAAAAGAGCGGGGTTACAGTCGATAACTCTCGGAGTGCTGTCAAAAATTGCCATACCAATCGGCATCGAATCGATTATCGCTTTATTTAAACGCGCAGCTTTTACAATTTTTTCTTCCATGCTTTTTATATTGCGCAGGTCGTATGCAAAGGCAAGGCCTGTATATTCGTTATCGAATTTAATGCAGGTTACAGTAAGTTCGCATGGTATTATTTCGTCTTCCAATGTACGGTGAGTCCAGTCTAAGATTATTGTTTCACCATTCATTGCGCGTTTCATAATTTCTAACGCTCTTTCTGAGGTTTTTTGCCCGTTAGGCTGATAAATAGTCGAAAATTCAAAAAAATGGTCTATATAATATTGCTTTGTTGTATTGCAAATTTTTAATATTTCATCATTGCAGTCTATAATCCGTATTTTTTCATCAAAGATAGTAAGCCCGAATGGAGCCGCTTTTAGGATCGCTTGATTAAACATAGTTGCTTTACTTATTTTTCTGCCCATTTCGGCATTTTCGTTTTCTAAAGCCTTAAAAGCCTCGATAAAATTTCCATTTTTATCCATCTTTACGTCCTTTAGCCCTTTTCGGCTCATTATAACACTATATTTTAATATGGTAAATCCAGTGTATATATTAAAGATAATAATTTTTTAAGGTAAAATCGATCATTTTTTCTTACTTTATATAGAATTTTATATTAATCATTTATCTCTTAAAAAAATTATCGAACTAAAAAGCGCTGTCAGAGGCATTGCGAATAAAATCCCAAGGCTTCCTGCCATTGCTTGTAAAATTTCTACAGCTATCATTTCACTGTTAAAAATCCCCAACAGTGATGTTGAGTAAATGCTTAAAAGCAGAACGACGGTTAATGAACTTCCGATGTATGCAAGGATTAACGTATCCGCCATACTCCCCATAATGTCGCGCCCTATTGTTATACCGGAATGTAATAGTTCTTTAAAGGAAACAGTTTTCGCTTTTTCTTTTATTTCCCATAATGATGATGATATTGAAATTGATACATCCATAATCGCGCCCATAGCTCCGATAATAATCCCTGCAAAGACTATCGCTTTAAGATTTAATTGAAGGTCTCCGGGAAGATTAATTAAATAACGGGAATGTTCGTCAATTAATCCTGTTAAGTATAAAGCCTTATCCATTATCAGAGTGATAAGTCCTGCAACGATAACTCCGCCTGTACATCCAGCTATTGAAGCGAGCGATTTTTTATTATAACCGATTACGATTAAATTCATCATCATTATTACAAATACGCAGATGATTATCGACATTAAATAAATATTTTTTCCTGAAAGTATTGACGGGACAAATACTGCAAAAATAGCGATACAGGTAAAACTTAATGATATAATTGTGTTTAACCCTTTTTTGCCGCCAAAAAGTACAAGGCAGAATACAAATATAAAACCTAGAATAAGGAGGGTGTTTATCCTGAAATACCCGCCGAAAAACCATCCTACTTCATTATTTACAAGGAGGACTGTATCTCCTTTATCAACCTCTTTGGAGTTATCCATCAACATAGGGCTGAAACTTTGTTCCGCTTTTATTATCTGGCCTTTTCTGTTTCCCGTTGTTACCTTCGCTTCAAATATAATTTTTCTGCCTGGCATCATGCCGGATAAATCCTCATAATGCTCTTCTTCATTATAATCATCAAGAAAATCAAAATTTTGTTCGGTACGTTCAATAATTTTTTGTATTTTCGCTCTTACTATTTCATAAGGCGGATTTTGAAAACTTATCATACCATTAACCGCTATTTTATTTCCAATAATAAGAAACAGTACGGAGGCGGCAATCGTAATTAAATAAGGTATTTTTATTCGCAGCATTTTTTTATTGTTTTTAACCTCACTTTTTTTTATCTTTTATATTGTACTATGTATTCCATTTTTTTGATATTAAATGTGAAAAATATGTTTAAAAATCAATATATTTTTAAAATTAGGAGACTATATGAAAATCGGACTAAAACTTGTAGTAATTATTTCGGCTGTAAATTTAGTTTGTTTCGGCGGTTTGACCATCGCTTCGATTTCGTTTTCTTCAAGCGCGATCACGTCTTTAGCCGATCAAAATGCAGCAAACATTACCTCAGTAACGGCAGGCGCTGTTAAAGCTTATCTTGAAGTCCCTCTGGATGAAATTAGAGTTTTAGCTTGGGCTGTAAACGATCTGGATAGAGTTGTCGCGGTTGAAGAACGGCGCAATATGGTTAATTTTTTACTTGAAAACTTCATTAAACAAAGCGCTTTTCTCGGAATCTGGGCGATTTATGAACCCAACGCTCTTGACGGCAGGGACGCGCAATTTGCCAATACCCCGGGAAGCGACGAAACAGGAAGGTTCATCAGTTATTGGACCAGAAAAAACGGCGTTGCAGTCTTAAGCGCTTCTTCTTCAGGATATGCAACTCAGCCTTATTACTTAAACCCGCTTAGGTCGGGCAAAGAATCAATCATTGATCCTTACTACGATACTATAGGCGGGAAAAGGACGATGATCACTACCGCCGCCTCCCCGATCAGAAGCGGGGAAAAAATCATTGGCGTTATCGGAATAGACCTGGCATTGAACGAAGTAGATGAAATGATAGAATCAATCAAACCCTTTGGAGACGGGTTTTCAGGAGTATTCACGAACACCGGTTATATCGTCGGACATCCTGACCCAAGCCGGCTGGGGAAAAATGCGCGTGACACAGAAGGAGACATGGTAGGCGCCGCTCTCAGTGACATGATGGACGCGATAACCAAAGGTAAGGAAATGGTCCGTGTCGTACAAGGTTCAACCGGCAAGCAAATGATGCTGGTACTTGAACCTGTTTCATTAGGGCGTACCGGTACAACCTGGACTGCCGCCTCTATAATCCCGGAAGATACGGTAATGAAACCTGTAACCACCATGATGACATTTTTAATTATTCTCAGCCTTGTAATTCTTGCTCTTATTACAGTTATTATTTTGATTGTGTCGCAATCCATTACAGCTCCCATTAAATCAATGGAGAAAGTATTTGAATTTATCGGTAACGGAGATTTTACCCATACAATAGAAATAAAAACCAATGATGAAATCGGGAATATAGGGCGCTCTCTTAATGTCACCTTAGACAAAATAAAGAAATTAATTTTCCATATCAAAGAGGAATCAAAAGATCTTGCCAACATCGGCAGTGAACTTGCAACTAACATGACAGAAACAGCAGCGGCTGTTAACGAAATTACCGCTAACATTCAAAGCATCAAAGGAAGGGCTATTAATCAGAGTGCGAGCGTTTCTGAAACAAACGCAACTATGGAACAGATGACTGTTAATATCAGTAAATTAAACACTCAAGTTGAAAAGCAAACGCTTTCTGTAGCGCAATCTTCTTCGGCGGTTGAACAGATGCTTGCCAATATCCAATCTGTTACTTCCACACTTAAGAAGAACATGGATAATGTTAACCAGCTTGAGTCAGCTTCCGAAGTAGGGCGCACAGGCTTACAGGATGTAGCGCAGGATATTAAGGAGATTGCACGCGATTCGGAGGGCTTATTGGAAATTAACTCTGTAATGGAAAATATCGCAAGCCAGACCAATCTTCTTTCAATGAACGCCGCAATTGAAGCGGCACATGCAGGGGAGGCGGGAAAAGGTTTCGCCGTTGTCTCAGATGAAATCCGCAAACTTGCAGAAAATTCCAGCGCGCAATCAAAAACAATCAGCACTGTCTTAAAGAAAATTAAAGAATCAATCGACAAGATTACTAAATCAACAGAAAATGTTCTGCAAAGATTTGAAGCGATTGACAAGCACATTAAAACTGTCGCCGATCAGGAAGAAAATATCCGTAACGCTATGGAAGAACAAGGTCAGGGAAGCAAACAGATATTGGAAGCGATTGGAAATCTCAACGATATTACAAGGCAAGTTAAAGGCGAATCGGAAGAAATGCACGAGGGTTCAAGGGAAGTTATACAGGAAGGAAAGAATCTTGAAATTATTACTCAAGAAATAACAGGCGGTATGAACGAAATGAGTTCCGGCGCGGATCAAATTAATATCGCAGTCCACCGTGTAAATGACTTAAGTGTAACAAACCATGAAAAGATCGATTTGTTGCTGAAGGAAGTTTCTATATTTAAAGTAGAGTAGTTTTATTTAAAAGATTTTTATTAACTGTGATCGGTGTTGAAGCCGGTCACAGTTTTTTTTGTAAAAATTTTTAGAAGATCTGTTTATTTAATTTTTCTGCTCTATCGGCAAGGTTTATATTCTCAGGAAGAGGCGGTACAACAAATGAAAAAGTAGTTTTTTTATCGGCACTGCTAACTAAAAAATCCCCCATGCTTAATATATCCATACCGATAATCATGTCAGAATCGATTGGAAAATCTAATACATACACAGGGCAATATTCAATAGTAAAGTAATCGTTTAATTGAATTGAAATTATAGTAAAATCAGCTTTAAATAATCCCCCAACTCCTGCAATAGTAGCGGATGCATCAGTTTTAAACATACATAGCTTTAATTGGTCTCTTATTTTCGGTTTAATAAATGTTAGTGAAGCGCCGGTATCCCATAATATTTTTACTTCTGTAGGAGTATTACGTAAACATGTTTCCATAGATGATAATGGGAGTATGTTTGCTGTAGCAATTAATTTTTTAACCGGTTTGTCGTATGATTTACTAAATCCTCTGTATCCGCCACTGTCAATATGCATACGGAATTGTTACCGGTTCGCCTTTTAAGACGGTTGTAGCTGATTTAACCTCATCTTCTTGATTGTTACCATTTCGTTTTACAGAAACAAGAGGTCCTATTTCAATCACTGTATCATCATCTGCCGGTCTATGTATCAAGAATTCACCGGGTTCAAAGTTTTGAAGAGCTGCCTTGCCGGCATCTGAGACTTTATCGTAAACTCCCCATAATGACTCACCTACAATAACCAGCCATTTATCAAGGTATTTTTCCTTAAACTCATTTTGATGCGTCATATAGAACTTATTTTCACGTTCTAACATATTACTTCTCTCCATATAAAATACTAACTCTTTTTTAAGGGTTTTTCAATGTTAGTTTTAATTTATAGGGTAGTAGTAAGGAATTAGATCATTTTTTTCTGGAGGTGGCGGGAGTCGCCTTCCAGTCGCAAACATCCTGTTTGCTCCTTCCAGGCCGTCTGCGCCACTAAACCGCCATCCATGGCGGTTTCCCCCATCGGACGCTTTCGCGTCCTCCGGGGTCGCGGCTTCGTTTCGACTCCCGCATAATTTCACTAATAATTATTATTCTTTTGTGGAAAATTTTCTTCGTTTCATTCTTTTTCTGGAGGTGGCGGGAGTCGAACCCGCGTCCCAATACGCGAAATATAGATGTCTACAGATTTAGCTGCTTATTAAATTGTCGGGGCAGGCTTGGCTAAACAGCGCGCGGCTTACCCTTATCCCGGGAAATCTTGTAATGCCGCCTCCGGAAACGGCGGTATTACCAGCTCTGATTGCGACGCGGAAGTAACCCCTCAGAGCGGCGGGGCAGTTCCACGCGATTATGCAGCTAAGGCGTAATCGTAACTGACAGTTTTATTGGCAGTTAAATTTTTGCCCAATCAGGAGATGGGCGCTCCATCTGCAATCTATACCCCGAAGACGTACCGGTCGAAACCGGTGCACCCCCAATTGAATTTAATATAACACTTGTTATCTATATTTTCAAGGGAAAAAATATCAAGGGAAAAAACAAATTGTACGTTTGATATTTCAATGTTATAATGATAGGATTATGTCTCAGCCGATTAAGCAAGGTGTGCAAGTCTTGTCAAACTATGAAGAAATCCTTGTTGAAAAAATAGAGCAATGGCTTAAAAAAGAGAAACCTCAAGAGTTTTTACAAATATCAGAAAGGTTCCGCCGTTTACGTACTTTGGGGGAAGCTGTTTTTGAGTATCCTTCAATAAAAAACACCCAGTTTGTACGTGATATTCTCGTTAATGAAAGTAAACTAACTGAATCGCTTCGCGCTTTCTCGACCGCATCCCATCTTCTTAGAACGCCTACCAAAGTTGTCGCTCTTAGAAGTTTTTTAGTCGCTAAATTTCACGCATTTTCCTTATTGGCGCAATATGCCGAGGCAAATTATGAATTATGTTCTCAAGCGCAAGAAGTCACTTTTTCTGTTGTTTTTACCCTAATGGCGGAAAATGTTTATTTCTCCTGCCTTGATGATCCGGTTTTTTCAGATAATACAAAAACCGGGCTTGCCAATGATTTAATCGCTCTTTGGGACAGCGGGACTGACCTGCGCAGTGTACGTCATCTTATGGCTCTATCTTCTCTTTGGACGGCGCGAGATTCTGCTCCGCCGAGTTTCGGGACTATGGACGGCAATACAGAGCTTTTAAGAATTTCCATAAGTATGGATACAGAAACAGAATGGGAGGATTTTTTAAAAGAAGAATCCACGAATGATGAAACCCGATGGGCCTTGGAAGAGTTCCTTTTTGGATTATCTTATGAAGAAATATTTCAAGTTCGCAACAGGTTAAAACGATACGGTGTCAATGCGATAAGCCATACCGAGGTGCGTTCCTATCTTGATTCTAAACCTATCTACTCTGTTTTAAACAATCACGATCCGCGCGCCATTTACGATTTTTTCATAGAAAGACGCGATGCCTGCACCCTCCGAAAAAGAGTTAACGCGCCGGGACCCTTTCATACACTGGAAGAGGTTTACTTAAAATACCGGATTGTACTTGAAGCTAGCACTCTTTAAATTTTTTATTGATTTTCGTACTGCTGCACTTCATCAATTATATATTCTATGGGGATACCCACTGCTTTAAACATCGCTTCGGAGTCCGCTCCGTCATGATAACGGCGCTGACAAACGACACGTTTTATCCCGCAGTTTATTATCAGCATGGCGCAGGTTCTGCATGGGGTCATACGGCAATACAGCGTTGCCCCGTTTATAGAGATGCCTCTTTTTGCCGCCTGGCAGATAGCGTTTTGTTCTGCATGAACGGTACGGACACAATGGGTAGTTTCTTTTCCGTCTTCATGGAGCATTTTTTTAAATTGATGACCGACATCATCGCAATGGGGAAGCCCTTCAGGAGCGCCTACATAGCCTGTGACCAAAAGCTGCTTGTCTTTGGCAATCACACAGCCGGATCTCCCTCTTTCGCAGGTTGCCCGTTTTGAAATTGCTTCGCATACTTCCATAAAGTATTCATCCCAGCTAGGCCTCTTATAATCACCCATTTTGCTCCTCCTCTCATCAATTTACTTTTATTTTTTTACTAAATCAAGACGGACGGGAACCTTCGCGTTTGCTTGAGATTTTTGTAACTTTTCTTTCTGCTGTAGTTTTTGATGATCTGTGCCGATAATGAAGAGCCGTGAAGTATCTAAATTATTATAAGATGCTAAAGCATCGGAATATTATCTTATTATTGGTTTGCGTCCTTGTCTCAGGATTAGTTTCTGTGCAAACAGTGTTTACCGAAGATTTAATCCATGTAGTTGCAAGAGGGGAGACTATTTTTTCGATCTCCCGTCAATATCAAATTTCAATAAACGAATTGATGCAAGCCAATAATATAACCGATCCTTCAACACTTCAAGTCGGAAGAAGGCTTACAATACCTGATGCACGCTCTTCTATTCAACCGGGCGGTAATTTTCCTGTGCGGGATAATCCATCGTCTGTTTCGCAAAGCATACCTGTTAATCCGGTATTGAATGATTACAAAGTTATAAGAGGCGATACCTTTTACAGTATTGCGCGGACGCATAAAATCAGCGTGCAAAATTTACTCGAACTAAATAATTTAACAGAAAGCCATGTGCTAAAAGCCGGCGATGTACTCAAAGTCCCAAGGCTTGCTGTTGTTCAAGCTCCTGTTGCACAAGCACCTAGCGGAAACGGGCTTTTTTCGTTGCGATGGCCTGTAATACCTAAAGATATTTCTTACATGACAGGTCAGATGGGTGTTGTTGTTGAAGCGGAACGCACAGAGATTGTAAGAAGCCTGACACAAGGGAGTGTTGTTTCCGCAAGCCCGTGGCGTAAATTCGGCAGAGTTGTAATTGTAGAAACTTCGGGGGGATATTATTACATGTACGGCGGTCTTGAGACAATTAATGTAAATGTCGGTGATAGGATAACTCCCGGAATGGATTTAGGAAGGTTAGGTGTCAATGCAGTTTCTGAAAAACCGCAGTTGTTTTTTATGGTTTTTCAAAAAGAAAAACCTATAGATCCCGCTACGGCTCCCAGAGCTTAGCAAAGGATTTTTGCAGTTGATAAAAAGGAGAGAAAATGGAAGCAGGAATCGAAAAAATAGGTAAACGGTCCAAGAAAATAATTGATAAATCTCATAAAAAAGTAAAACCTCAAAAGGAATCCGATCCCTTAGCGGTTTATTTCAGGCAAATTTCCAGATTTCCTTTATTAACGCTTCAAGAAGAACAAAACATCGGCGAGAAAATTATAAGTTTACGCGCGAAGTTAAAAGAACTTGAAGCAGAACACCGAAAAAGTTTAACCAAAACGGTAAGCGGCTCTTCTGATAAAAAGAAAAAACAAGATGATAATGATGAACTTCAAACCGCTTTCGCTAAAGAAAAAGCGGCTCTGGATAATACGCTCATTCATTATAAAAATATAATGATTAATTCCAATTTACGCCTTGTAGTGTCAATCGCAAAAAATTACCAGCACAGAGGACTTTCACTTTTAGATTTAATTGATGAAGGGAATATCGGTCTAATCGAAGCGGTTGAACGTTTTGATTATACAAGAGGCTGCCGTTTTTCAACTTACGGTACATGGTGGATAAGACAGGCGATAATAAAAAGCATCGCTGATAAGGGGCGCGTTATACGCATACCTATCCATATGCTTAACACCATCAAAAAATGTTATTATGTAGCGAAACAGCTTACACAGGATTTAGGGCGTGATCCTAACGAAGAAGAATTATCAGAATATTTAGGCGTCCCTGTTTCCAAAGTAAAAGAAATTGTGAAACTTTCACAAGAGACGACAAGCCTTGACACCATCGTAGATGACGGTAACTTAACACGGCTTGCCGACCTTATCAAAGACGATAATATGTCAGAACCTTTTGAAATGGTTTTTTCCATGACGCTTCAAGAAACAATGAGCGGGATACTTTCACAATTATCAGAAAGAGAGATGAAAATAATCCAGCTCCGCTTCGGTCTGACAGGAGAGACTCCTCTCACGCTTGAAGAAACAGGTAAATATTTAGGCATTACCCGCGAGCGCGTCAGGCAGATTCAGGAAAAAGCGATTTGGAAATTACGAACCTTGCATGAATTAAGAGAATTGAAAGAGAATAGTTAAGAGGGCTAATTTCAACATAGTTTTCCTATATCTTCATTTATTTTTTTTTGGTTTGGCTATATAATGCAACTATAATATAAAAAATGTGTCATAATCGACAAGAGAAAAAAATGGAATATTATTTTGATAAAAAGTTTGAACTCAGATATTTTGAAATGAACAAACACGGCATAGCTTCGCCGACTTCAATTTTAACAATGTTGGAAGAAACCGCGGCGGATCATTGCTTTAGTATCGGGCACAGCCTTTACAGTCTTGAGAAGCAAAATATTGGATGGGTATTACTTTCCGGCGCGATAAACATGATTAGGTATCCCCGTTATAAAGAAAATATAACTATAAGGACATGGCTCTCTGAATATTCTTTGGTAAGAGGTTATAGGGAGAATCTTATATTTGATAATGAAGGGATACTGATCGGAAAAGCAAAGGGCGTATGGGCTTTTTATAATATAGAAAAGAAAAAACCCGTTCCGGTATTTGATGAAATAAAATCAAAATGGGGTATTACCGCAGAGATTTCTCAAGAAATTGATTTAGATAAAATAAAACTGATAAATGAAGGGAAACCTGAAATGGAATTGGATGTTTATAAATCAGATGTAGACAGTAATAAACATGTAAATAATATAAGATATTTTCATTGGTTAATAGAATCGGTTCCTGATGAAATATTGGATAATTATATTTTAAAATCAGTAAATGCAAAATTTTATACTGAAGCTAAATATGGAGAAAAGATTCAAATATATATTAATCAAGAGGAAGAAAACATTCAATTTCAGCATACAATGAAAAGCAATATCGAAAATAAAGTGCTTGCGGCAGCGCATACAGTATGGGAAAAGATGTAAATCTCTGACAAAAAAAAGAGCATGAAGCAAAGCCTCATGCTCTTCATTAAATTAAAATGTATTATTAGCCGACTTTCGCTATCGGTTGTTTTGAGAGAACTTGCGCTCCTGTTTGTACAAGGAAGTGAATCTTCCCTGCCGCATTCGCTTTTATTTCCAGTTCCATCTTCATTGATTCAAGTATTAACAATGTGTCGCCAGGTTTTACGTCTGCGCCTTCTGTCGCTACGAAGCGGAGAACTGTGCCGGCTACAGGAGCGGGGACTGTCTCACCGCCGCTTGCAGCCGGTGCAGGACTTGCGGCTTGAGCTGTTTGCGCGGCAGCAGGCGCTGCGGCTGGAGCAACCGCTACTGTACCTGCAGGGGCGACAACTACATCGTAATTCGCGCCGTTTACATTTACCGAGTAGCGCGCCGCTTGCCCGTCAGATGATGCTGCAGGTTTTTCTGCTTCGGGTTTGAAAACGACAGGCCCTTCGGAGCGTTTTTTAAAGAAGTCCGGGGCGACTTTCGGGAACATTGCGTAAGTAAGAACATCTTCTGTTGTTACAGTGCTTGTTCCTAAAAGTTTTTTTGTTTCTTCTTCAAGCTTCGAATATTCAGCCGGAATGTCATCCGCAGGGCGGTGTGTAATTTCTTTTTCCATTTTTAAAGCTTCAAGCGCTTTTTTTACAACATCTTGATTTTTCGGAGCTGGGCAGGCGCCGTATTTTCCGGCGACTAAATCTTGGAATTCGCCAGAAAGTTTATTGTAACGGCCGAAGAGGACATTGAATACAGCTTGTGTTCCTACGATTTGGCTTGTCGGTGTAACAAGCGGCGGATATCCTGAGTCTTTTTGAACAACAGCGATTTCTTTAAGAACATCATCTATTTTATCGGAAGCGCCTTGCTCTTTAAGCTGGCTTTCGAGATTGCTTAACATTCCGCCCGGAACCTGGCTTACAAGTATGCGTGTGTCCGCGCCGAGGAAGCTCGATTCAAATTTCTTGTAATTTTTACGCACTTCGCGGAAATAAGCTGCAATTTCGAGTAAGAGATTAATATCCAGTTGTGTGTCGTATTCTGTGCCTTTTAAAATTTCTACCATAGTTTCTGTAGGGCTGTGGCTTGTCCCCATCGACATTGAAGAAATTGTCGTATCGAGAATTTCCGCCCCAGCTTCGGCGCACTTGGTAAGGGTCGCTACTGACATTCCTGTAGTGGCGTGTGTGTGGATTTCAACCGGCAGGTTTGTTACTTTCTTAATCGCTTTTACAAGTTCGTATCCTTCATAAGGTTTTAAAAGCCCTGACATATCTTTGATACAAATTGAATCCGCGCCGATATTGACAAGTTCCTTTGCAAATTCCGCGTATTTTTCTATTGTGTGAAAGGGTGTCACGGCATAAGAAATTGTCGCCTGAAAATGCTTGCCTGTTTTCTTAGCGGCGGCGGCGGCTGTTTTAAAGTTGCGCGGATCGTTTACCGCGTCAAAAATACGGAAAACATCGATACCGTTTTTGGCGGCATATTCCACAAATTTAGCGACAACATCATCAGCATAATGACGGTACCCTAAAAGGTTCTGCCCGCGGAGCAGCATCATGATTTTTGTTTTAGGGAGGGCCGCTTTAAGTTTTTTCAACCTTTCCCAGGGGTCTTCATTTAAAAACCTGATACAGGAGTCGAAAGTCGCCCCGCCCCAAGCTTCTAAAGCATAAAAGCCGACTTTGTCGAGCTTGCCGCAAATCGGCAGCATATCCGCTGTGACCATGCGGGTAGCGAATAGCGATTGGTGTGCATCTCTAAGCACGAGATCTGTTAATTGAACTTTTGGCATTTTTTCCTTCCTTCTTTCCTTGTTTTGGATAAATTATTTTTTTCTATACTCTTTAACAGCGGCGGTTATCGCTGCAATGACAGCGGGGTTAGCCCCTGTTTTATGTTCTGTTTGATGGGACGCGCTCTGGTCTTTCGGGACAGGCTTATTGCCTACTTGGTTAATCATTATGCCTATCAAAATGAATAGGATTCCCATCCCTATTAAATGAAATACCATACCTTGCTGTAACATTTCCATTAAGGTCATATATCCTCCGATTATGTTTATTTTACAGGTAATATTAGAAATTTTCAAGTGAAATTTAAGGTAATTATTTCTATTTTATGCAGTCTATAACAAGCCCTGATAAAACTGCAAACAATGTAACAAATAACAGGAAGAATAAAAAATGTTTTATTCCAAGAACTATTTTTACCGCTCCCAAATTAGTAATTTTCATCGCTTGCCCTGTGATCATGAACGCTGAAGCGGAACCAAGCGACATCCCTCTTTGCAGCCAGGTTTGAAGAAGCGGGATTGTCCCTCCCCCGCAGGCATAAAGCGGCACCCCTATTGCCGCTGACATAAGTATACCAAAACCTCTGTTATTCATAAACATTTTAGTAAATAATTCTTGCGGCACATATCTCTGAAAAAGTACGGATAGAATTATACCGATTAAAAAATAAAGCCATGTCGCTTTTATATTTCGTCCGAAATTTTTTATGTAGCGTATAAAAGGATTTGGTTCTGTATCATGGTTTGCCATGTTTTCGAATTTGTTAAACTTAAAAAATTTTTTATTCTTGAACAACAGCCTGATACAAAGCCCTGCCGTTATGCCCAGAATAAAACAAACTGTAAAACGGATTATTACTACCTGATAACCTAAAGCGGCGCTGTAAAAAAGCAACTGCGGATTAAGGAGGATTGAACTCATGACAAAGGCGGCGATCCATTCTTCCGCCATCCCTTTTTCGGAAAAAGAAGCGGCTATCGGTATTGTCCCGTACATACATAGAGGGGAAGCAATGCCTAAGAGTGAAGCCGGAATAATTCCGAACATTCCCATTTTTGTGTTCCGCATTTTGACAAAGAGAGTATGTATTTTCTCTTTGCCAAATACGGATATTAACGAACCTAAAGCCATCCCGAAAAGATAATACCAGATTATTTGTTCTGTCTGGATTGAAAAGTAATACCAGAAATAAATTAATTCTCTTCTAAGTATTTCAATCATTCTTAATTACTTTAATATTTGCAATATTATTGATCAATGCTGTTGCTGTAACTGTCATTAAAATTCCTTAAATAAATTATAATTATAACTTAATTAATTGATAAGCTCTATGGGTTGACATGATCCGCGGATTTTCGCGGATTAGACTGATTAACACGGATTTAAGAAAGTTTTTTTACTTCTTCCCGCTATAAAATAAGGGTGGCTGCTGCCATTGCGTCTGTATATACCATTGCGTGTCCCGGCATATATAAATATTAACTTTTTTTGTTACTTTCTATTCGGAAAGTTTTTATTTTTTCCTAATTCATATCTTTTTTCTTTCCATTCCTCGGCTTTTGCTGCATCTTTTTTTATGCCTCTGCCAAATTGATAGCATATAGCAAGAAAGTGCATAGCTTCGGTATGATTTTGTTCAGCAAGTGATTTAAAAATAAATACTGCTTCTTCGTATTTACCTTCATTATAGAGTGATTTTGCTTTTTCAAATGTATCTTTATCATTTGATGTAGGAGACACAGGCTTTACAGGTGTTGAACCGCTTGAAGGCGCAGACGGTTTCGGCGGCTGCGCTGTTGAACCAATAAAAGAACCATGTTTTTCCCTAAACCCTTCTAACCACATTTTAGCTGTATTACCAACACCTTCTTTAGTTTCCTGTTCAACAGCCTTTATATATAATTGTTCTGCTTTTTTTAAATCTTTAGGTACACCTGTTCCGTTTTCATGATATTCTGCAATTTTCGTTGTTGCATGACTAAATCCATTTGCAGACGCTTTTTCCAGTATTTTTATAGAATCTGTAAAGCGACCTGCGTCTTTTAGAGTCATAGCCTCTATATACATCTCCATATCGTTCATAAAATCCCCCTTTATCTTCGCTTTAAAATATACAATTTTCTTTTAATTATTGCAATAGATATAATATATTTTTCTTCTTTTTGCCTGTTTCTGGGGATAAGTCCCGGCGACAGGATTGCGCAGAGAGACGAATAAAGACGGGGCAAAAAGAATTTACATTATTTTACTTTGAAAGTTTATTAGAGTATAAAAGGTACTTCGCATAACGTTCTAAATAACCGAGCCGCCCCGAAGTGGGCGGTGAGCAGTTATTGTTTGTTATGTGCCATATGTCCTAAAATGTATGGCATATATTTATAGTATAAAATAATATTTAAAAAAAGGATGTATTGACATTAAGAAAAATACAATATAAAATAAAAATAAAGGAAACTTTAATGGAATTAACAGGTATTATTCTCGGAGGCATCTCAGTATTATCGTTATTTGTAGGTTTGCCTGCAATATTGTTTACATTTATTCATAAAAACATAAAAAACAAAAGAGAAAAAGAAATTGAAAAATTAAAATATCAAAAGGAAATATTGGAATTAGAAATTGAAAAGGAAAATAAGCAAATAAAATTATTGGAAGAAGAAAATAAAAAATTGGATAGAATAATTTATGAAAAATAATTTTCAATCCATATTTCGCTTAACGTTCTAAATAGCCGAGCCGCCCGAACGGGCGGCGCAGCAGTTATTGTTTGTTAAGTGCCGGTTGTGGATTAGCACATAACAGTAGAAGTCTTTTGAAACTTTGAATAAGGCGCGAAAGCCTTTTAAAGTAAAACCTAAAATCAGGAAAAGAAAGGTAATCGCAAGTATTAGCTTTCACTTCATTTCAAAAATTCTTTTAGTTTTTCATATATCTTTTCTAATATTGAAGTACACCTTTGCCATAGCAATTTACACAATTGCCGCTACTGCATGTTTTTCCATACATAATGCATAATTGATATCCCATGCCATTACATGTAGTACATCTATCTAGTTTTTTGTTAGTTCCATATCCATACATCCTTCTACCGGAACCGTCACAGTCCCTACAGCTCTGCCTGTAGTTACCTCTACACATAGTGCATTTTCCGGTTCCTCCACAGTTATTGCATTGAACGGTGGTTCTCGTATTACCCGGCGGTGTATATGTAGGATTACTCGATGGCGGTACATATGTAGGATTACTTTGCGCAGGAGAAGTACGACCAAGTCTAGCTAGAGCATCTTTTAAAGTCTGATCATTCGGATGAAGACGTAAGGCAGCTTCATAGTCCGCAATAGCACGGACGTTATCATTTTTTGCTTCATAACATTGTCCACGATAATAATAAATTAGTCCAAAGGAAAAAATCTGTAAAGACTGTGTATAGTCATTAATAGCAAGGTCAATGTCTCCCGGATTGTTTCTTCGTTGATACGTCATACCTCTGCTTGAATATGTAATATTAGTAGGATTTAATCTTATTGCCTCAGTGAACTCTGTTACAGCGGTGTTATAATTACCTTGCTCAAAAGCAGTATAACCGCGCTTTAATGCAGCTTCAGATTGAATAAAATTTGACGATACCTTTCCGGAACCTTTGCAAGAAATACAAACATATGTTAATCCTGTACCTGCGCATCCAACACAGGGAATTTTCACTCCCATATAATACATTGATGCTCCGCTGCCGCCGCAAAATTTACATTTTTCTATTCTACCCATGCCGCTGCAGGTAGGACAAGTTACCTGAGCCTGCCCGAACACAAAAGAGACATTAAATACGAATAAAAATAAAATAAATATCTTTTTCATAGATCCTTCATTCATAATAAAATATACTATTTTTTATAGATTCATTCAATATCTTTCTATAATTTTTATTATATTTAATTCTTAAAAATGATAATTACAACGTTTTTCGCAACTGTTGCTTAACGTTCTAAATAGCCGAGCCGCCCGTTCGGGCGGCGCAGCAGTTATTGTTTGTTAAGTGCCGGTTTTGCTATTCCAGTATTTTCTTAATTCTTTTTGCCCTCATGACAAACCGCCCTTGTCCATGGACGGACAAGGGCGATCAGTTAAACTTTTTACCAAAGGCATTTTTTCAGCGTTGCTTCCTACCTTCCTCGCTGTCGCCGGACAAACTCTAGATTATTCTTTGCATCTGCACGGTTCGGGTCTATACGCAATGCCGCCTCAAAATCAGCAATGGAACGGTTATAGTCGCGTTTATTTTGATACGCAACACCTCGGTTGACATACGCCAAAACAAAATTTGGGATAATCCTGATCGCCTGAGTGTAATCCGCTATGGCACGGTCATAATCGCGTTTGCCGTTATGATATGCAAAAGCTCGGTTGTAATACGCTATGGCATGATTGGGGAAGAGCCGTATTGCCTTGGTATAATCCGCTATGGCGCGGTTGTAATTGCGTTTGCCATATTGATATGCAAAACCTCGGTTGTTATACGCATCGGGGTAATTGGGGATTAGTCGTATCGCCTGAGTGTAATCCGCAATGGCGCGGTCATAGTCGCCCTTTTGGCGATACGCAATACCTCTGTTGTAATACGCTATGGCATGATTAGGGATTAACCGTATCGCTTGAGTGTAATCCGCAATGGCGCGGTCGTATTCACCTATATCCACATACGCTACGCCCCGGTTGATATACGCCATGAAATAATCGGGAGCGATCTGTATAGCCTGTGTACAATCCGCAATGGCGCGATCATAATCACCTTTAAACTTATACGCAAGGCTCCTGTTGGTATACACCCCGGGAAGACTTGGATTAAGCCTGATCGCCTGCGTATAATCCGTTATGGCACGATCATAATCGCCTTTATTAGAATACGCCCAACCTCTGTCGCTATACGCAAAAGCGTTATCCGGTTCGAGACTGATAACGTGGGTATAATCTGCAATTGCACGATCAAGAATTAGAGCCTGTTCCGGGGAAGCTATTTCCCCGATGGTAGCGGCAATAGTTCCGCTGAAATTCTCAAGCACGTTGATAATGTGTGACGCGCTCGAGTACAAAGCCCTAGCCCTCAACATATAAGCGGCGACCATATCCGGGTTCAGCCGTATCGCCTCGTCAAAGTCAGCGATGGCTTTAACGTACTCGCCCTGCATGGCGAACATAATGCCCCGATCAAGGAAGGTTCCTGCCGTCTGCGGTGTCTTGCTTTTGCTCACCATGTACCGCGCTTCTGTAACCACCGTTTTCCGGCGAGTCATGTCCGCGATAATGCGCCGTAAACCCGCATCCGCACGTATGTCATGTTGGGCATCACCGACAGGTTTTTCCGTACTTACAATGGTTGCGTTTGTCTTATAGCGGAGAATATTTCGTAGATCGGCAAGGGAGCCGACAAGGGATATATCGGCGGCTAAAAGTTTGCTGACATCGTGAGCCGTAGTTTCGTCAACATATTCCGTTTGCTGAAACAATATCTCCTGCAATATGTACTTTATACCCCTCCTGTCCGCAATCTCAAAACCCATATCGAACAACTCGCCCGAAATTTCTTCAATAACGTGATCAGACAGTTTTTCATTTTCGGATTCGAATGACAGGATGACGATCCTGCTTTTCGGCGGCAAAATGTCCGCCGTCTTTTGCGCGGACTCCCCCAGAGCTTTCTGAAAATAAACTCTCGCTTCGCTTGAACCGCCGCTTCTTGAAGCGCTGCTCTGGGCGTTAGCGTAGCCGATTACCGCCAATGCAAGCAGAATAAAAAAATATTTTTTCATTACCGAGTCCCGCCGATCATACGCCGTAACGCTTCATCATTGCGCACGTCAAGCCGAGTCATACTGACACGAGCCGCCGTCTCCACGCTGAGTGCGGTTGTCCTAAAACGGTACACGTCGCCGAAAATGCTTAATTGCCCTGTAATGACTATGTGCGCTCCTGCAATCTTGCCGATAGAAACAGCGGTGTTGTCGTCCACATGACCGGATATCTGGAAGTTTTGTTCTCGCAGAATATGCATAAGGTTTTGTCTGTCAACGACATCAATTCTCCTGTCTTTAAGCGCACCGTTAAGTTCTTCCATAATGTTTTCAGAAAGACCGCCGCTCTCGGACTCAAATGCGACCACAGCAACCTTAACCCCCTGCGGCAGTTCCCCGGCAGTCTTTTCCGCCGCTTGTTCTATAGCTTCCATAAGCGAAAGCCCTGCACCTTTGCCGCTGGTAGAAGCACAAGCCGAAAAAATTAAAATAAATACGGTAAATAATATCATCCATTTCATCACAAAGCAGTTTGTCATGTTCTATTTTCTCCTATGTCTATTAGTATATTTTATTATAACATTCTATATAAATATATTATACATTACAATACATATATACCCTTTTTTCCGATTTTTAACTTATTCTCTTATTCTTTTTGCCTTTCTAGGGATAACTCCCCGCGCTCGAATCTACGGTTCGCGGACGGCTGCAACTAAAGTTGCTTAGAGAGAGCATTGATTGAGGGGCAAAAAGAATTTATTATTTATAATTATTACTTGATCAAATTAACCTGCAAAACTTGCGCTTAACGTTCTTGGTAACTGAACCGCCCGAATGGGTGGTGAGCAGTTACCGTTTGTTACAGTACCCACTAATATTATTAGTTCCAATAAAAAATAAATCGTTGTAAGTGTATATCTCATAAGGAATTAGCGTTGTTTAATTCGTCTAACCAAATTTTTAGATTTTAGGGTGTTAGCAAATTTGTCAGCAATATCCTAAAGATGAGGTTTACATGAGAATTAAGGCTACTTTTACACTTTTTAAACGGATTATGCCGTCTGGTCATGGGATTTATTATTATCAGTGTTATGATAAAAAAGGTATCAGACAGGTGGCAAAATCGACAGGAAAATCTGTTAAAACAGAGGCGAATGAATATTGCCTGATGTTGTTTAGAGATGGTTTGCTTATACCCGAACAAAAGAAACCTACCTTTGCGGAATTTTCTGTTGGCTGGTGGGATATAAAAACTTGCCGCTATTTGAAGTGGCGTGAACTGCACGAACCGATTACGGATAGCACTCTTACTATCTATCAGGCTAATTTTAAAAACCACATTAAAGACTATTTTGCAAACTTCAAACTTGATGAAATTACGCCTTTGGTTATTGAAAACTGGCTTTTGTTTATGAGGGAAAAAGGAACTGTAAGAAATGAGAGCAAGCGAAAAAAGAAAAAGAAGTTTGACGAAAACGGAAATGAAATAATCGAGGTTAAACAAAAGAAACTGTTGAAAGCGAAAACTATCAATCTGGCTCTTTTTACTTTGAAAATTATGTTGGGCGAAGCTATGAAACAAAATCTTTTACAAACTAATCCTTGCGATAGTGTAAAAGAATTGAAAAAAGAAGAAACCGTCAGAGTTATTTTAACCGCCGATGAATTCAAAAGTTTATTTCCTGTTGACTGGTCTAGTATTTGGGATAAAGAAATTGTTTATAAAGCTAACCTTTTGGCGGCTTGTACTGGTTTGAGAATTGGCGAATTGCGTGGTTTGCGCTGTGATATGGTTTTTAATGATTATATCCATGTACAAGGTCAATATTTGAAAAATAAATATGTTGATCATACTAAAACAAAACATGATCGCACTATTCCTATTTCTGCGGTTATGAGGGAAATGCTTGATGATTTATTGGCTGAAAACGTAAACGGTTATGTTTTTTCTGTTGACGGCGGTAAAACGCCGATTTCTAATGACTGGCTGAATAAAGGTCTTAATCTTGCGTTAAAGAAAATCGGGATAAGTTATGAGGAAAAACTGAAAAGGAATTTATCTTTTCACGCATGGCGGCATTTTTTGAATACTCTTTTATTGACTTCTAATGTCGGATTAAGCAAAGTACAGAAAGTTACTGGTCATAAATCGCTTAAAATGACAGAGCATTATACCCATTTTGATACTAAACAATTTTCTGAGGTTGTTGATGTTCAAGATAATCTACTGGCTATAAATGCGCCTGAAACTAAAATAATAAAGGCGAAAGTGATTAAACCTAAGAAAAAAACATCGGCATAGTATTACTACCGATAAAAAAATTGCCGTTTCTGGTTGGCTTGCGGACTTTAGTCCGAGCTGACTGGAAGCGGCTTTTTTTTGGCTTTTCATTTTTAGCATACCCGCTAATATTGCTAGTTTCTTTTTGGTTTGGCTGATTGCAGAATTGGCACAAACAAAGTTTGAAAACGAAGTTAGAAAGCGGGGGAAGCATGGAGGAAGTTGAGGACAAACAGGGTTTGCCGTCTGGTGATGATGTTATGAATTATAAGGGGCTGGCTGCCTATTTGAAACTGTCGCAAAGTTCTCTGCGGCATAAGGTTATAGCCGGTACTATTCCTTTTTTCAGAATTGACGGTGCGGTACGTTTTTCAAAAAAGAAAATTGACGAATGGCTTGATGAACTTCATACAAAAACAAAAAAGAGAACGAAAGAAAATAAATCCGATTTGTTCCCTGCTAGCGGCGGCGAAGAATGAAAAACATTGACAAGGTTCTTGATGAAGCGAAAGCCGGAATGATGCCTTTTAACAGTTGGGAGCTGCTGCCGAAGGAAAGTCCCGAAGCGTTTGCGGCGTTTGTTGTTTATCGTGATTTGGGTTTTGGCAGAAATATAAAATTAGCGATTGAAAAAGTCGCTGACAATTCCTCATATTCGCAAAGTTATGCTTCGTGGCGTAAGTGGGCTGTTGATTACCGCTGGAAGGAAAGAGCCGCAGATTATGACAGATACGATGAGCAAATGAAACAAAATGAACACAGAAAAACGATTGAAGCGCAAGGAGAGAAACATAGAGAAGTTACGGGATTAATGCTTGATGTCGCTAAAAAGAAATTACAGACAATGAACCCCGATGATTTATCGGCTGGCGGCATTGTTGAATTTGTGCAGACTGCGGTAAAAATCCAAAATGATAATGCTTGTTTAATGCAAACCTCTGGTTTGACACCTAACGTAAAGAATGAAACAACCAAACAGGGTGAATTTAATTTTGTAGCGGATTTTAAGGGATTGTAAGCATGGGAACTTCTGTTGTTTTCAAACCAACCGCCGTACAACGTAACGCTCTGGCTTTGTTAAAAAGCGGAGCGAAACATATTTTACTTTTCGGCGGTTCTCGTTCCGGTAAAACAACAGTGATCGTTATGGCGATTATTTTTCGGGCTTTGTGTTACGCAGGGTCAAGGCATTTGATTTGCAGATACAGAGCTAAAGACGCTAAATCATCGGTTTTAAGGGAGACATTGTTTCCATGCCTTGATAATACGATTGGCAATTCAGCGTATAAATATCTTGTACATGAAAGCGTTATCACGCTTTTTAACGGTTCTGAAATTTGGATTGGCGGTTTGGGTGATAAAGAGCAAGCGGACAAAATATTAGGGCATGAATATAACACTATTTATTTTAATGAAATTTCACAGTTAAGTTACGCCGCTGTTACTACTGCTTATTCTCGACTTGCTATGCGGATTGAAGGTTGCCGCAATTTGTTTTTTTATGACTGCAATCCGGGTTCGCCTTTGCATTGGGCATATAAAATATTTGTTTTGAAAAAAACTTTTCTTACTGGCGATCCTCTAGAAAAACCTGATTTGTATGCTTCTATGCTTCTTAATCCCGAAGATAACAGGGAAAATCTGCCGGAAGATTATATAACAGATATTCTTGATGTTCTGCCTGAAAAACAAAAAGCAAGGTTTAGAGACGGCTTATGGGTTAAAGCGGAAGGTGTTATTTACGACCGCTTTGACGAAAACATGATCGTTAAAGTATCTGACTTGCCTGAAAAGTTTGACCGATACGCCGCAGGTCAAGATTTTGGATTAAATATAACTTTTGTAAAAATCGCATGGCATGGCGATGTTGTTTACGTTCTTTGTGACTACGGCGCATTTAACATGACTACTCAATCTTTTAATGAGGAAGTGTCTGCTCGTGGTTGGTTTGATAATCCCGATGGAATGGGTCTGCCTGTCTATTGCGATCCTGCGGGCGGTGAGAGAATACAAGAAATTACTGGCGGCGTTAAAGCGAATAATTCTGTTGACAGCGGTATTGATTATATCAACGCAAAAATCGAGAGAAACCAATTCTTTGTATGTGAAAAGTGTACTGGTGTGTTAAGTGAAATATGGGATTATTGCAGAGATGAAAGCGGAGAGATTGTAAAGGTAAATGACCATTATCTTGACGCTTTACGTTATGCGGTATTTTCTGATGTGCAATACGGGGTAATAATGTCATGAGTATTTTTGACAAACTATTACCTAACTATAAGCGAACTAAAGTAAAGCCAATAGCGAATGAAAAAA
>Ga0209755_10001090_pt1 | contig 45034 bp, 41 predicted proteins | sample TergutCo191P1_FD_187301 | JGI IMG/M metagenome (GOLD analysis project Ga0209755, IMG submission 187301) | Cornitermes sp. P1 segment gut microbial communities from Petit-Saut dam, French Guiana - Co191P1 (SPAdes) (version 2) | ecosystem: Host-associated > Arthropoda: Insects > Digestive system... | reverse complement strand
GGGATAAAGCTAACAAAAGCCCCTATCTTCATATCTGCGGATGATAGGGGCTTGCCTTATATTGAGGAGAATTTAGCTGGTTGGTTGATGGAGTCTAGCGCACAGGGTAGTGGGGATGATATTACCCTGGCTTTAATAGTTGACGGCTAAAAAAACCTACCTAACATATGGTTTATGTTAGGTAGGACTATTCCACAGGAAGGCATAGCAACTACGCCGTGCCTTCCTTTCCTTTGTTACTCACACCATTGCGCCAGCTTTATTTTGATTGCGAATTTGTTCTATACGTTTTTGCATTTCGTTTGCACCTTTGTTTATGTCAGCAATTAATTCATCTGTAGCCATGTTAATATGCCGAAGTGAATTGTATTCTCGAAGTTTTCGCAAGTCATCCATTGTAAAGTCTGGGCTTAATTTAGGTTTCTCCATCGGTCACCTCTCAATCAACATGTTTGGAGAGAATATATCTATGCCATGATACCCAAGCATAGCATTTATAGATCTTACGCCATTAACAGTTTTTACTTTTACCATATGCCTGAAATTCCAAGACAGAATTATATGACACTGATTTACAACTGCACAGCCTATATGCAGACAGTCATCGTAATGCTTTTTAGTTAATATTCCATCATCTACAATCTTGTTGGCATAAGCCCTAATTTCATCATTTACTGATACAAGAGTGTAATCAATCTCTGCCAGATACCTCAATAAAATTATTCGTTTGCGTTCATTATTCTCAGCTATTTCATCCAAGGCTACGTTTGAAACATATACATCATGCATACCTTGTTTTATATCTTCCCATAAGGCAAGGGTATCATCCATTTTATCGGGTACATCTAACTGGTTAAGATGGCTAATTACAGATGTATCAAGGTAAATTTTAAACTTATGCATTTATTCACCGCCTTATAAACCACATTATAATGGTAAGGGGTAGGATAATCAACGAGAAAATAAAAATTAAGGCAGTAACGATTTATCTTCCGTAGCAATGGGATAAATCTAACAAAAACCCCTATCTTCATATCTGCGGATGATAGGGGCTTGCCTTATATTGAGGAGAATTTAAATTGACGGCTAAGGAAGCAAAATAGTACTACCAGCAATAATCATATCGGCATCGGCTAAGTTATTTAACACAAGAATATCTGCCACTCGGTCAAAGCCGTAAAAGTACAGGCTTATCGCGCTTAAACTATCCCCGGGCTGTATGGTATATGTTTCCGGTACGGTTCTGGCGGTTGGGCTTGGCGCCGCTGGTGCTGGTGCCGGCGCCGGAGCGGGCGCTGTCGCTGGCTGTTGATTTATTGGTGCGCCTACCGGTATTCCGTCTATTTCGCGGCCCTCTGCCTCTTCGTTATCGGCAGGTTCTGCTTCTGTATCAGGGCTTGTTGCGTTTGGCGAAATAGGCGCAAATACCGGGTTTGCTACTTGCATATATAGATTCCTATAGGCGGCGCTTAGCTGTATTAGCTGGCCTTCCACGGTCTCTATACGGTTCTGGCTCTGAACTAAACCTGCGCCCAGTACAAAGCATACTACAAATAACACGGCGCTCATGCTTACTAATAGATTTAGCGTCCGTTTGTTTTCTTTCATAGACCTTTTTGCGCTACGCTGTTCCTGGCGTTTGCGTATCATGTCCTCGGGCGTATCTGTTGATATGTACGCCGGAACATCATCTTCTGCCACCCGTTCTATTTTCGGCATTTCTACATACGCGGCCGGCTGTGGAACATACTCTGTTTCTGTGGCTTTGTTCGCCAGCATGTACTCGTGCATGTTGGTGTTTTTTTCGTAGTAAATAAAGTAACCGCGTGACTCTACCAGAGAACTGCGCTCGTCATTATAAGTATAAAACGCGTTTACGTTCTCAAGCGGATCCATTACGAACATTACCTGATTAATTTTTGGAAATTCCTTGAAATGATAAGCCGCATATTGCTGGTTTAAGAATATGCCGTAACCGGGCTGTGTCTGTAGCCAGCCTACTAGCTCTGAGCCTTCAAAAAACTCTGCAATCATGGCGTCGGCGTAGGCTTTTGTCCTGTCTGTAAAATATAAAAGCCCGTCTTTTTCCTCTGTGTATTTGCCCTGTATTGCGCCGCTTATAAACAGTATCGGTTGCCCGTCTATCAATATGTAGCGCCCTACTAATAATGCCAAACGTTCATCATATCCGCCTGCTTGGGCATACTGAGATAGGTATGTACTTACGTAGTCCTCCATATAGACTCGCATACCTTCTCCTATACTTCCTATCTGCTTGATGTTTGTCGGAAGTGCAAAATACTCATTCACTGGGTTCTTCATCCTTTCGTACAAGCTATTTGCGCTTACAGTATCATGAGCCAATAGGAATTATATGGTAAAACGTGTCGGCCATAATTTAATTTTTCTAAGACATTATGCGACAAAAAAGGAGCGCTGTTAAGTGAATAAGTTTGTGCATCTGGCTATCATATTGGTGGCCGCGTTTATATTTTTTAGGTTTCTGATGGGTTATTTTGCGCCGTTTTTAATTGGTTTAGCCATAGCTTTATTATTAGAGCCGGTGGTTAGGTTTTTAGTGGAGCGCGGAGGTTTTAAAAGGGGCTTGGCTTCCTTTTTGGCTTTGTTATTTTTAACTACAGCCGGTGCCGGGCTGGGATTTTGGGGCTTACGTGCGCTTTACAGGCAGGCGGTAGAGTTTTTAGCGGCCGCGCCAAACTATATAGCGGCCTTACAGGAATGGCTTGCCGCATATCCCTTTATACCAACGGTAGGGCTACTTAACTGGGCGGGAGAATGGCTAAGCGGGCAATCCATACGCGCGGTGGGCTTTGTGCCGGGGATGTTAATAGGCTTGTTATTGGTGTTAATTTCGGCTTTCTTCTTCTCGCGGGATAAGGCGCTTATTTATGCTTTGTTTGAGAAATTTTGCCCGGATTGGCTGGCGCAGTATGCCAAGCCCGTTGGTGTTCGCCTTCACCAGGCGGCTTCCGGCTTTTTAAAGACGGAATTTATATTAATAGCCTTAGTATCCGCCATTTGTATAGTAGCTTTGTGGATGCTAAAAAGCCCCTACGCAATTTTGCTGGGGCTTGTTATAGCGGTATTTGATTCCTTGCCCATAGTGGGTTCGGGTTTGATTCTGTGGCCTTGGGCGGCTTATCTTGCCTTTACGGGTAATATAAACCAGACCGCCGGGCTTTTGGTCTTATACGGAATAATAATGGTGGTAAGAAACTTCCTAGGCCCGCGTATATTGGGCGATCAAATAGGAATGCACCCTCTGGCGGCTGTTATGGCTATCTTTATAGGAATAAAGGCCTTCGGCGCGGCTGGGCTATTAGTAGGCCCCGCGCTGGTAATTGTAGGCACAGTTGTACTGGAAGAGCAATCATGACATAAAGATAAGCCAATATCCGTAATCCCCGGCTGTTGGTTCAGCGTCTCCGCTACCCTTAAACTGCCTAAAGCCGACTATTTTATCTGTAGCTTCGTACAGCGCAGGAACGCCAATGTAATAGCGCGTGGGCCCCGCGTCCACTGCCTTGCCTAGTATAAGATGACTATACTGATTGTAGGCCTCTTCCACAAAAGGATCGCTGAGAAGGTCGCAGATATAGTTAGGTAGCGACAAATCTTCGTCTAAAGATATGCGTACCCAAATTACATCGCGGCTCTGCTTTTGGAAAGGTTGCATACGGGTGTGGCTTTTTAACAGGCCTTCTACTTCCTTTTTGAAAGCGTCCGTAAGCGTGTTTTCCGGGTCAGGCGGTAGCGGCTCGTAGGGCGTTTCCTCTTCCTCTTCTTCCTCTGGGATTTCCTCTTTTTCCTCTGGGGCTTCCTCTTTTGGCGGTGGTTCTTCTTTTATGAGATTGTAGGAATTGCGCCAGGGGAATGATCCTTCCCGGTATCCGCACAGCGGCGCAGATGTTTTTGTTCCGCTTGCGATAACTGCCACAGCCGCGCAATCTTCTAAGGACTCGGTATTAAAGCTGTGGCTTAGCTCGCCCCTGCCTTTTTCATTAACCGTTAGGCTACAAAGCTTAAGCCCGCCCCCCGACTTGAAAATCATATGTACATGATATAAGGTTTCGGGCTTTAGATCTTGCACCCATAGCATTAGTTTACCCAGCCCAGCCCTTGATTCCAGCAAACAGCGCCCGGCCGGCTTTCTTCCTTTATACTCGTATCCCTTTGTTTCGTTGGTTAAAGGCATAATTATTCGCGTGTATTGTTGCATAGGTACCTTCCTTCCGTTAATGCATATAATTATTTTATGCGCAAGTATTCCAAATATATGTTATTATTGGCAGATTAAAAGGAGGACAACACTTTGGGAAAATATTTCGGGACTGACGGAGTACGCGGTTTGGCAAACGGCGATCTTACTCCTGAGCTTACAATGGAAATAGGGCGTGCCGGTGCCTATGTACTGGCGGGCAACCTCGGCAAGGCACCTAAAATTTTAATCGGGAACGATACCCGCATTTCGGCAGATATGCTAGAAGCCGCCTTGGTAGCGGGTTTATGCTCTGTGGGTGCGGAAATTTACAAAGCCGGAGTGGCACCTTCGCCGGCAATGGCATATTTGGTACGGCACTATCATATGGACGCGGCTGTTATGTTATCGGCTTCTCACAACCCTATGCCGGATAACGGAATAAAATTCTTTAGTAGCACAGGCTACAAACTGCCGGACGAAGTGGAAGAAGAAATTGAAGCTCTACTAGACAAACAAGATCAAATACCAAGGCCAACAGGCGAGGCAATAGGCCGCCGTTTAATCGTTAAAGATGCCGTAGAGGATTATGTTTCATTTTTAATGGAAACGATAGGAAGCTTAGAAGGCATGAGGGTAGCGCTGGACTGCGCAAACGGAGCCTGTTGCGAGGCCGCGCCTTTGGTGTTTAAGCGGCTGGGCGCGGAAGTACTTCCCATACACTACAAACCTAACGGGGTTAATATTAATGTTGACTGCGGCTCTACGCATATGGAATCTTTAGCGGCTTTTGTGAAGGCCAACAAAGTTGACATAGGCCTAGCTTTTGACGGGGATGGCGACCGCGTACTGGCGGTAGACGAAAACGGCGAACTTATAGACGGCGACCAGATAATGGCGATTTGCGCCTTATCTTTAAAGCAAAAAGGCCGGCTAAAAAATAACACGCTAGTGGCCACAGTAATGAGCAACTTAGGCTTGCAAAACTTTTGCGATAAAGAAGGCATAAGACTAAAGCGGACAAAAGTAGGCGACCGCTACGTAATACAAGAAATGAAGGCCGGAGGCTACACACTAGGTGGCGAGCAGTCAGGCCATATAATCTTTTTAGACCATAACACAACCGGCGACGGAATACTAACAGGCTTACAACTTGTAGCCATGTTAAAAGAGCGCGGGCAAAAGATGTCTGAGCTAAGCAGTATAATGACGCCGCTACCGCAGGTATTATTGGGTGCAAAACTAAAAAATAAATTAAAGGCCGACGTAAGAGAAAACAAAAAAATAGACGAGGCCATAAGAGATTTAGAAAAGCGCCTGGAAGGAAACGGCAGACTCTTAGTAAGACCATCAGGCACAGAGCCGCTAGTCCGCGTAATGATAGAAGGTCAAAATCAAGATGAAATTAAAAAATGGGCAGAAGAGCTAGTCAGTATTATAGGCCAAGAGCTATAAAATGGAAGTATACAAAAAGCTAGATTCAACGAACAATATAGCCAAGCAGAGAACAAAGCACGGCACAGTAATATTGGCAGAAGAGCAGACAGCAGGCTACGGCAGACGCGGACGCAGTTTTTATTCGCCGCCGGGTCACGGAATATACATGAGCCTGGTGATAGACCCTGCAAAATTGGGCTTTGCAAGCACGCCGACTTTAATAACCGTCCACACAGCGGTAGCGGTTTGCGAGGCTATAGAGGAATTTTGCGGCAAAAGCCCAAAAATAAAATGGGTAAACGACATTTTTTTGGATGGCAAAAAAATCTGCGGAATATCGGCAGAGGCTTCGGAAAGAATAGTAGTAGGCGTAGGCATAAACTTAAACTATTTTGAGCCGCCAGAAGAGCTTGCCCAAGTAATAGGAACAGTATTTGGCAAAGATGAAGAGCCAAACATCGGCAAGATAGAGCTTGCGGAGCATGTGGCCGATAATATACTAACAGCGCCACAAAGCCAGGCAAAGCTAATAGAGAGCTACAAAAAGCGTCTGTTTATATTAGGTAAAAAAGTGCAAGTAACGGCAGTAGGAACAAACACAGCCTACGAAGCCACGGCTCTTGATATAGACGAACAGGCTCAGTTAATAGTAAAAACAGAAGATGGTAAAATTGTCAGTTTATTTTCTGGTGAGATTAGCGTAAGCTTGTGAGATATTACCTGTGTACATGTATGGCCTTCCTAGGTATAATAAATAGGCAGTGAAAAACTGTAGAGGGGGGTCGCTATGAAGGAAATATACTGTAATCAATGCGGTCAACAGATAGCAGAGAACGACTTCGGCTATTTAGATGACCACCTTTCTGTAGAAAAAACATGGGGTTATGGGACAGCCATAGATGGTGATACCCATATTTTTGATTTATGCTTTGAATGCTACTCTGATTTGATAGGTAAGTTTAAACACCCGCCGAGTGGTAGGGAGGTTTAGATGTGGAAGGGGCTGTCTCGTTAGGGGATAGCCCCTAGAGCATCCGGAGGAAGGGCTGATAATTGTTTTCTACGGCAAATCGCAACTCGCAATGCGCACGAGCTACGCCCGCGCTGTTGCTCAAACAAGCGATTTACCTACGAAAACAGTTATCAGCCCTTCCTCCTGTGTTACGTCTAGCTTTTGGTGGGGCTCCCGCCCGCTAAATCATAACATACTAATCCAGTATGTTTAATATGTTGCGATTGCACGGCACGAGCTTGGCAAAAAAAAATTGCCGAGTTTACAGGATCGTTCGCTACGCTCACTTGGTAGGAGGAAGGGCTGATAACTGTTTTCGTAGGCAAATCGCTTGTTTGAGCAAGCAGGGCGCCAGCGGTGCCCGGCCTTGCGAGTTGCGATTTGCCGTAGAAAACAATTATCAGCCCTTCCTCCTACCAAGTGAGCGTAGCGAACGATCCGGGGGGACTACCACGCAAGACAGCCCCTTTTACGTATGTCATAGATTCAGAGATTATATTGCCCTATTCTTCTACGCCGCATTATCGCCTCTACCCGCGCTGTCAAAATATCAATATTAAAAGGCTTTTTGATATAGTCAACACAACCCGCATCAATACCTTCCAGCATATCGTCATCTCGCGTTTTAGCAGTAAGAAAAACAACTCCGGCCGATGTTACATTACGTATTTCTTTGCAAAACGCAAATCCATCGCCGTCCGGCAACACCGCTTCCGATAAAATAATATCGGGTTTTATTACGCCCAAAAGCCGTTTTGCTTCTGCGTATGTTTCAGCAGCATAAACACTATAATGCCTAAACTCAAAAGCCGAGCGAGTGCTATTATTTGTCTCGGAGTCGCTGTCAACCAGTAACAATGTTCCTTTCCTTATTGCCATATCCTCACCCCTGATTATTTTAATCTAAAGAATGAAACCAGTTGCTGTAGCATTTCCGCTTGGGAATTAAGCTCTTCGGAGGCGGCGGCGGATTCCTGCGCGGTTGCAGAATTATCCTGTACTACCTTTGATATTTCGCCTATGTTTGCGTTTACCGTAGAAATTGAATTGGCCTGTTCTTTAGACATTTCTACAATATCCGCAATAATGCCGGACATTTTGTTTATATTATCCGCAATGGTAGAGAATGAGTCTGCAACATCCTTCGCGGCGCCTTGCACGTTATCGGTGTTTTGTCCGTTTGCTTCTATTACTACCGTAGTTTCGTTTGTGGATTGCTGGCTTTTTCCCGCTAAATTCCTTACTTCCTCTGCCACTACCGAGAAGCCTTTACCCTGCTCTCCCGCCCGCGCCGCTTCAACCGCCGCATTTAGCGCAAGCAAATTTGTTTGGAAAGCAATGTCGGATATAACCTTGATAATTTTTGATATTTCGCCGCCGGATTCCTTTACCTTGTCTATGGAAGAAAGCATAGATTTAACCACTTCATCGCCCTGCTTGGTGTGTATGGTAGCATTTGCGGCGCGTTCGTTGGCATTGGTGGCATTTTCGGCACTTTCCTTTGCCTTTTGGTCAATTATTTGCATGGAAGCCGTTAATTCCTGTATAGAGGCACTTTGCCTTGATGAACCATCGGAAAGTTGCATTGCCCCGGTGTTAATTTGCCCTGCCCCCGCAACCACTTGACCTGTTGCGGACTGGATACCTGACATTGTTTTGTTTAACGATTCCAAAATCGTGCTTAGTGCAGTCTTTATGGCGGCGTATGAGCCTATGTAATCTCTGTTAATTGAAACAGTTAAATCGCCCTGTGCCATTTTCCCTAACACATCTGCTATTTCGCTTATGTAAGCTAAAGTTGTTTTGTTATTAAAATTACAGGCTTGCTTTACTTTTTTGAAAATCCCTTTAAAATCCCCTTCAAGTCTTGTAAAATCGCCTTTTGCCATAAGCTCCATGCTTTGCTCAATTTGGGAAAGTGGCGCTTCTACCGCTTTCATTAAATCATTTAAGGTATGTATAAGCGTTGCCCAGCTTCCTTTGAATTTTTGTGCGTCAACCTTCGCCTCAAAATTGCCGTCAGCGGCACTCTGCGTTAAATATACCGCAGATTCGTAAAGTTCTTCCAGCGTTGCGCAAACAGCGCGTAGTGTGGTGGGTAAAATCATTTTTTTGCCGGGCATATCATCAATTTGCATATTAAAATCACCCTCACTGATGCGGCTCAATCCGTTTATCAGCACCAGCATATCCCGCACAAATTCGTCCGTGAAATTATTTAGCGATGAAAATATTTCTTTGTATGCACCTTGATATTTTGATGCGTCAATTCTGTATTCAATATCGCCAATTGCATTGGTTTCGTGGTTAAATTTTGTCATATCTTCTGTCATTGCTTGCACTACATCGGTAAGCTCATACATACTGCGGGTAAGCTGACTGATTTCATCATTAGACAATTTTTTGTTATCACGCATCGACAAGGCTACACCGATATTGCCCTTTGCTATATTTTGCGCTGTCAGCTTAAGCTTAGTAATGGGTCTGCTTATTACGCGGTCGGTCATGTACCAAACTAAAGCGATTATTAAAATGATGCTTGGTATCCAAAATATCGAAACATTGAACATAAGCCGAATAAGCGAAGATATTACATACGCTTCCGGCACGCCAAAAAACAAACGCCAGTTTGCTTCGTTTATGTTTTGATAAGATAAGTACCAGTGGTTGCCGTCGTCGGCGCGGACACGGACAACTTCACCTGGGCCCGCACCTGCGTTAAGAAATTGAAGGTACGGAGCTTGAGATTCCATATTAATGAAATTTACAGTACCATCGGCGTTTCTGGTCGGCAGTAGTGCCTCATTAAAGGTGTGCATAATCACATAATTGTTTGGGTCTACCAAAAAAGCCTTAGAGCCTTCTATTACCAATGTATCGCCAACCAAACCCATTACTTCTGTCAAAAAGAGGTCTATGGCGTATACTGCGTCAGCCCCTTCAATTTGGCCTATGTACCTAGAGGCAGATATAATTAACTCGCCTGTATGTGCATCAATAAAAGGCCGGGTAAATACGGTTCTTCCGCGGTTTTCCATGGCGTTTATGTACCAAGGACGCACCGTAGGACACCAACCTTCCGGCGGCGTAAAGTCAAAGCCAAAAATAGCGTGGCTGTTTGAAAAGCCCACATAAGTTCCCAAAGTCAGCAAGGCCTCACGCCTGCTTACATCGTCTTGTAGCGTGGGGAATACATTCGCCATTGTATCAATCCCCGCCCGTTGTTCAATAAACCAGCCGTCAATATGGCCGGCACTTTGTCCGGCTATTGTGATTATTCTTTCTTGAACCTCGTCAGTAAACATTCCGCCTACCACGAAATAAATAAATCCCATTATTACTACCGTAAGAACAAGGGCAATGACCAACACAGTAGCCACAAATCTAGCTTTAATTGTTTTTAAGTTAAACATTTTATATCCTCCCAGTCTATGATAAACTGAGAATATCATTTATGAAAAAGTAAAGCGGCGAATGTTACTATATTTTCACATTCGCCGATATTCTATCACTTTATTTCGCCCGGTGCGCTTGGCTTCATACAAGGCCATATCCGCATTGTGGATGATGTCCGCAAGGGATTCTTCCGGGTCAGATTTGGTGGCAACACCCAGGCTCACATTAATACAAAGCCGTAAATCGCCCACCCTAAATTCCGATTCCGCTAGTTTTTGTTGAATGCGGCCAGCGGTCTTGACGGCATCTTCATAGTCTATATCAGTAAGCATGATGATAAATTCCTCGCCGCCATAACGGGCAACAAGAGTATTGCGCCGCATTACGTTGCTTATACGTGCTACGACGATTTTTAATACCTCGTCACCGATCTGATGACCATATTCGTCGTTTATGTTTTTGAAAAAGTCCACATCCAGCATAAGCAAATGAAAGTTGTATTTATGCTTGTTGCTTTCCGATAGTTCCTGCTCGGCTTTATCCATAAAATAACGGCGTGTATGCGCCCCGGTCAATGTGTCGGTAAAGGCTAAAGCCTTCATGCCGTTTAATTGTATATAGGATTGTTCCAATATTCGCGCAAGCGTTCCTACTTCGTCCGTTGAGTTTACATTGATGGATTTTTCCGAAATTTCAGACATATTGATTTCACCGCTGGATACCCTTTTTGCAAAAAACCCTATTTCCGTTAAGGGTTTGCTGATAAGCCCAGAAACATATTTCGTAAGGAACAGGGCTACTACCACACATATAATCATAACAAAAATAATTAAAGCAAACAGCAAGTTAAACCACGCGCTATTAATGTCGTTTACATGCGCGGCTTGTAGCACCCGCATATACGCCATATAATAAAGTGCTTCCGTTATAGCGTCCGTGGGTATGGTCAAGCCGTCCATCATAATTATCATTTGCACATGCGGCGCATTAACCCGGGCACTGGCGATAATCTGTTGCATAAAAGGTTGATACACGCCAAATGCCGCCATAATCTCATCGTGTAACATAATCATATACGGATCGGTTATAGTAGCTCTGTAAGATTCCATGTAAGACAAAAAACCGTTTTCATGAGCCAATAAGTCGGCTTCTATCGCGTCTAAGGCCTCGTTGTCACCACTTGCCAAAACCACATCCCTAAGCTGTACCCGTAAACGCTGAAAGTATTCTCTGGCCATACCTAAATCTGCCAGCGGTTGTGATTGACTCTCAAACATTGCTATGCTACCGGCATTTATACGCACCATGCCGATAATACCAACAATACCCACAACAATCGTTAAACATATGATAATCATAAAACTTACAAATAGCTTTATTGTCACTTTCATGTTTTTCATTTTGCCTTGGCTCCCCCTTACCGTCGCATATACGCTTCCAGTTCCATTACCCGACCCCACATTTCACTTAAATAAGCGGTAGCGTCAAAATAAGAAACAAAGTAAGTAGGTAAACCTACGGCATTAAATATCTGCCGGATAAAATCAGGCTTACTGGTGATTTGTTGCACAGTGTCGGACATTTTTTGCAAAATGGCTTCGTCGGTGCCTCTGGGAAAAGCAAAGAAATAAGACCGCCCCATATAACCCCCTTCGATGCCTACTTCCCTCATGGTGGGGACATCAGGTAAATGTATGTTGCGTTCGCTGGCCGCCAGCCAAAGAGGAATCATCTCCCCGCTTTCTATGTAGGGCAAAAATAAAGCAATATTATTATACCCAAGCTGCGTATGCCCAGCCAGAATAGACGGAGCCATCATGCTACCGCCACCCACATGGATAGGCTTGCTTTCAAAGCCGCCGGCTATCTCTGCCATACGCAAAAGCTTAAAAGAGAACCCGGTGATGGTAGTAGCTACCTCCAGCCTTCCGGGATTGTCCGCTACATAGGAAAGGAAATCTGTTGCATTATAAATCCCCAGGTCTGAACGTATAACCAAAACATTTGCGTTGCAGTGCATAGCAATACAGGCTATATCAAAATCGTGATAGTTCAAATACGTTTCCCCAGTTAGGATATTGGTAAATAAATTTCCTGTGTGGTAGAAAAGCATAGTATAGCCATCGGCTACGGTTCTGCTTACACTTTCGGCACCCGCCGTGCCAGATGCGCCGTCTATATTCATAACATAAACTGGCTGTCCTAGAATTTCCGCCAAAAAAGGGGCGAACATACGCGCATACATGTTGGTGTCTCCACCCGGTAAAAAAGGCACTACAATAGTGAGGGGGCGGCTTGGCCAACCGTAGGTTTCCGATTGGGTTTGGGGCATGTAGGGTTCCAAAGGGGCAAGCGGGATAATAATGTTAGCCGTATCTGGCATAATGGGTCTTTCAATGGTTGGTGTAGGAGCAACCGGGAAACAGGACGTAAGTAGAAGCAACACAGTTGCTATAAAAAAGCGTTTATCGTTGTTCAAAACTGTCACCTCTTGAATATTTTACGATATGAGTATAGCGTAGCAGAAAATCAAAATAGCGAATGTTACTATATTTTCACATTCGTTCCAAATAATATCCTTCACCCCTTGATACGGTGATTGTGTATCCCGCCTCTAATTCTAGCAGCTTTGTTCGCAAGGCGGATATTGTTTTCCTTAGCGTTGTATCATCACCAAGCATTTTTTGTCCCCATGCCTTTTCATACAGATTATCTGCACTTAAAATTTTTTCGGGCTGTTGAACAAAGCGTTCTAGCAATGAATATTCCTTGGGAGTAAGCCCCATATCCTCGTCGTTAAAAAAGGCTTTTTTTGCGGCTATATCAATTTTAATGCCGCCAATGGTGAGGGTTTCGGGTATTGAATATGTACGGCGCAAAACCATTTCTATGCGCCCAAGCAAAACATCATTATTATAGGGCTTGGTTATGTAATCGTCGCCCCCTGCCGCTATTCCCTTCACCTCATCGCTACTTTCCGAAAGGGCTGTTAGAAGCAGTACAGGGATATTTTTGTCACGCCGCAATTCTTCCAAAAAATCCAAGCCGCTTCCGTCGGGCAACATAATGTCAAGGACTATGATGTCCGGCTGGTTTTCTTGTACGCATATTCGCGCCTCGGCAATATTTACGGCGCTTTGAACAGCATAGCCCCCTTTGCGTTCCAAGATAATTTTGTTCGCAAACAAAATACGCTCTTCATCTTCCACCAAAAGCACTTTATACATTTTCGATACTCCCCCTGTCCACGTTATAAATCGGCAACTTCATTGCAATTACCGTCCCTTTACCTTCTTGGCTTAGGACAGAAATTGTCCCGCCGTGGGCTTCTATAATTTGTTTACATATCGGAAGGCCAATACCCGTACTGTTAGCGTTGCTTACACCCCGTTCAAAAATCCGGGGAAGCAGTTCGGCAGGTATACCCATACCGCTGTCAAAAACTTTTGCAATCACAAGTCCTTCGTATACCTCCGCATCTATGTAAATCTTTCCATATTTAGTGTGCCTGTTTGCGTTATCTATGAAGTTGGACAGCACTTGAACCAACTGGTCGGCGTTGCCATATACCTTGGGTAAACCATCGTGTACATTTACTAAAAGAGCGTTATTATTTTTTTCCACTAACCTTCGGCGCACTTCCGCAGCGCTTTTTAGAAGTGCCGAAAAATCAAGCGCCGTCATTTTTTCGCTACTTGACTGCATGGCGGCCAACTTTAGATTGTTTTCTGTAATGCGCGATACCCGCAAAATTTCTTCCTGTGCGCGGTGAAGGGCTTCCGAAATCAATTTTCCGTCCTCGCCCTTGCCCTCATACAGTGCCGCCGCTAATTGAACATCAACGGATATAAGGGTCAGCGGCGTTTTTGTTTCATGCGCCATGTTTGCTAAATAGCTATTTTTCATGCGGTTAAGGCTTTCCAAGGTAACGTTTTCTCCCGCAAGCTGTTTCTCGTGTTTTTTTGTTTCGTCAAGCTCCATTTCATTGCGGCGGAAATATAGGGTGAGTGCAATAGTATTAATAAAAATGAAAACAAGGATTCCCGCTTGGGTATAGTTTGCCACAACCTCTGGGGTGGCGGCGCGGATTGCCACTTCTGCAACACCAAGCACAATGTTGATAAGCGAGCCGATTATTACCAGCACGTATTCCGCCTGCAACTTGGTTTTACTCTTTACGGTTCGCCAAATATTGTTTATTAAAACCCCGCTGATAAAAAGCATCATCAAGATGTTATAGGGGGTGTTGAACTGCGAATACACGGCAGGGTTGGTCAAGAGCATAAAAACGCCATGCGCGGCAAAAAAACCAATGGCTGTATATTTGAATAACCTATTTGCGCCATTGTTAAACATTGCATCAATATACATAATCATCGCAACAGCAAAGGCCGATGTAACCAAATATGCAAGCAGATAATCAAGTTGCCAATCCATTTGCGGAAGTAAGGTGGCAATAAGCCTAAAATCAATCCCAAGTGTACGTAAAGAAATCATCACACACATAAGAGAAAACCACAAAAACCGCTTCTGATTTCTAAAAAACAAATATACTCCAAGGTAAAGTAGAACCGACATGAGCGTAACGCCTATAAGTATGCTTATCCGAATGTGCCCCAAGATATTCCATGAGGTAATGAGGGGTTGCTCGCCAAAATATAACGGATTTAAGCGCCCGCCATGCGCAAGCACGAAACCCGAACGCTGTATAATTATTTCCGTAGCTTCGTATCTGGCTACAAAATAGACAGTAAAAAAGTTTGTTCCGGCTGTCATGTTTTCAAAGCTATCCCCCGGAACGCCCACCTGCGCAAGCACAACTCCATCCACCCACAGCGTCATGGCATGAGTAGCGCTAAGCCCTGTTATTCCATATAGCGTTCCTTCTTGTAGATTTAGCACAAGGCGATAGCTTGCATATCGCGGACTGTCATATGGTTCATTCGATGGCGCGGAAACCCGCCCTTCCAAAAAATCCTTTGGTGTATAAAGTGCGTTCGGATACCTCTCAAAAGCATTGGGGGAGATTAGAGCCAAACGCTCAGAAAAATCAAAGTGCTTAAGTGCATCAGCGTTGTTTATGTACTCCGCTTCACTGTCTGTAAGAAATATTACAGCCGCAAATATGGCGAGTACAGCTAATACATAGAATATTATCGTGAGTAGGCGGTGCGGACTATTTGTCATACTGCTCCTTCCTTAGCGGCTTCGGCTTACATTACGTCACCATCCTATACATCCCCGCAACCTCCTCTTTACGCACTACTTCCTTAACCTCTAAAATCTCAAACTTAGTTAGCCTATTCCCAAACTGAATTTCTACTACATCGCCTACCTTTACCTCTGCGCCGGCTTTAGATACCTTGCCGTTTACTGTTACCCTACCGGCGTCGCAGGCTTCGTTGGCTACGCTTCTGCGCTTTATTATTCGGCTTATTTTTAGGTATTTGTCTAGTCGCATCTTTTGTCTCCTGTCAAAATCTCTTCAAATTGCCTTTTGCAGTCGGCTAGGTTTATAAATTGTATGCCTTTGAACCCTAGCTCTTTGGCGGCGGCTATGTTGCCTGGCATGTCGTCTATAAACAGTGTTTCTTCTGCTACTAGCTTGTAGCGCTCTAGTAGGTTTATGTATATGCCGTGGTCTGGCTTGTTTATTTTTTCGTGGGCAGATACTACTATGCCGTCCGCATCGTTGTAGAAGGCGTCCCTTTCCCGAACATAGCTGAAATTAGGCTCAGGAAAGTTTGTTAGGATATATACTTTGAAGCCGCGCCGTTTAACTTCGTAAAAAAATTCTAATGAATCCGGCATTATTGTTATTACTCTATCCGTCCAGGCCTTCCAGTCGTTGCCTTGTACCCGCATTACATCTTCGGCCATATCGGGATATTCCTTGCATATTGTGTCTATCATTTGGGGGATGGTGTATGTGCCGCGGTCACATTCCAGCCATATTGGATTGCCGAATACACATTCCATAAGCTTGTCGGCTCTTTTATCGTCAAAACCCAGGCTGATTAAATCAGCTCTGGGCTCGAAATTGTATATTACTCTGCCTAAGTCGAAAATTACGTTTTTTATCATTACATCATCCCCCCAAGAAATAGGAAATTAACGCTATTACTGTTGTGTCTGCCATTTCTTCTTGATGAGCCGGATTAATCATCCAGGCGAAATCTTCTATATTTGGCATGAAGCTGGCCTCTAGCAGTACCGATGGCACCCAGGTTGGACGGCATACGTAAAAATTGGCCTGGTGCGGATTCTTCCAGCGATTAGTATATGGGTTAATGTAGTGCAGATGATCCAGCATGGTACGCGCCGCGTGGTAGCTGGATTCGTTTCTGTACCAGACGGTAAAGCCTCTTATATTGCTTGCGTCCGTGGTTTCTACTACGCTGTTTGTATGCAGGGATAAGAACATATCTGGCCTTACCTGGCGGCTGAACAGTACCCTTTCGCGCAGGGTAAAGTCTGTGTCGTTTTCTTCCCGGAATAGATGTACCTCTGCACCTTGTGAGCGTAGGCGTTCTGCCAATAGGAAGGCGTTTTGTAGGACTATATGCTTCTCTGCCAGTTCTGTTCCCATGGGCCCTAGCGCGCCGTAGTCGCTACCGCCGTGGCCTGGGTCTATTACGAAGGTAAAGCCGCTAAACGGGGTGCGCCAGTGCGGATACAGCGGGCGCGGGGTCATTACTTCTAACACCAAATGGCCGTCCTCGTAAAAAATATCGTAGCCGTTTATGCGGTATTCATGCCGTGGCGTTAGGGTGAGGTATATTATGCCGCTATCGGTTTGCCCGGCTTCTGCTTGCCCGAAGATGGAATCTATTGCCGATATTGCCGTTACCGGTATTTCTGTTTGCATACCGAAATAGACAGTAAGACTTCCCGACTCAAACACCGCTCTTGCTACCGGTGCGTTGTCGCCATCTACCGGCCAGCTTATCCGCTCTATATGGCCGTCCCTTTGTGTTGTACCCGTCCCCAAGATATTTTCAATAAACGCCGTTTCGCGGCTTCGCTCTACGTTTTCGGCCTCTATCCATCCACCGTTTGATAGCTGTAGCCATCTGCCGTCGCGGGCGCTTCCTATTATGCGGTCGCGCATTCCGCGTTCTAGTAGCCAGTTACTGCCGCCTGTTATTGTCGCGTTAGGGAATAGCCAGGCTACTTCCGCCGTTACCGTAGCATAGTACGGCTCTGTATACACGCGGGATACCGCCGGTGGGGCTGGTGGGGCTGGCTCTGCCGGGGCTGGTGCGCTTCTTGTTATTCTGCGGGTGATTGTTGGCTGGCCGGGCTGGGTAAATTCAAATACATTTACGCCGTCCACCAGCGGAACATGCACAAAGTAAAAGCCTTCCGGCGTGCGGTCTGTTACCGGTTCGCCGTTCATATATAGCGGCAAATGCGGCAGGCTTGCGCCAAATACATTGTGGCCGTTTGCGCTTAAATTTACTGTTATATCACGGCCTGGGCTCACTACCGTAAGCTCTGTCATTATAACCACGGGCTCGCGTGGCGGCGGTGGCGGGGTAGGTAGCGCTACCTCTTGCGGGCGGCCTGCGTACCAGTTGCGGATACTATCGCCCAGCGGGCCGTCCAGGTTAGTCCAGCGGAAGAATACACTGCCCGCCACATTGTCAAAACCAGTGTTCATCTGCAATTGGCGTAGCATTTCGCCGCTGAAATTAGCTTGGCCTTCCTGCTCGCGCCAGGCGGCGTGCCCGATGTATAGGTCTACATCTGTGCCGCGCACTGCATCTGCCCACCAGTTTAATAAAATTTCGTAACAGGCAATATCAAAGCCGATATGCCAGTATATTTGCGGAATTATATAGTCTATCCAACCCTCTTGTATCCAGCGGATAGAATCTGCGTGGTATGCCCTAAAATGTTCGTTACCGCGGGTATCGCTACCCAGCGGAGTTGAGCCTCTGTTTTGCCATATTCCTGTAGGGGATATGCCGAAACGGGCATGGGGCGCCAATTCTTGTACCGTTTGTTGTACGCCTTGTATCATTAAATTGACGTTATTGCGGCGCCATTCGTTTATTTCCATTCCCTGGCCGTACATGGCGAAGGATACGGAGTCATCAAAGTGGCTGGGATAAAAGTAATCGTCAAAATGGATACCATTTATGGTCGGATAATTGCGTAAAATTTCCGCTACGCCGTCTATAATCAACTGGCGGCTTTCCGGGAAGCCCGGGTCTAGGTACAGCGCTGGGCGGTTTAGATGCCTAAACACTAAATCTGGACGCAAACGCGCCGGGTTTGTTGGGTGTAGTTCGTTTACATCCGTTATGTTGGATGTGGTGTGGGTTACACGGTACGGGTTTATCCAGGCGTGCAGTTCTAGGCCGTTGGCATGGGCTTGTTGTATCCAATAGGCTAAAGGATCGAAGCCGTCCGCTGGGGCTCGGCCTTGTTCGCCTGTTATATATTTTGACCATGGAAAAATTGCCGATGGGTAGATGGCATCGCCAGCTGGGCGCACCTGTAGGAATATCGCGTTTAGCCCAATTGAACGTGAGTGTTCGATTATGTAATCAATCTCACGTTTAATTTGGGCGTTGGAGAGGTCGCGGCGGGTTGGAAAGTCTAGGTTTATTACGGTTGTTACCCATACGCCGCGCATTTCCTGGCGGGCTTGGGGCAGTTGGTGACTCTCAGTCACCAACTGAGAGGTGGCCATTGCCGGGATTGCCTCGTGGGGCGTTATGTTTGAGCCAGGGACCGTCATTAGGGCGGCTACTACCATTGCAAGTACGTCTCCTACCATATTTTTTACCTCCTATTAAACAAATTCATAGCGCTGGCAACATCTTCGCGCAAGATCCTCTCCAGCGCCTCCCCAGCTCTCGTAACACCTTTAATCATACTTTCAAACTCATTCGGATAAAAACGACTAAGCACATAATCCGCCAAAGAAATTCTGGAATCCTCCGGCTTAGCGTCAATCCCAATGCGAATTCGTATAAACTCATCAGTACCTAACTGATATATTATATCATTCATACCCTTTTGCCCGCCGGAAGAGCCACGTTCCCGCACCCTAATATTACCCAGGGGCAAACTAACATCGTCATAAATCACAATCAACTCTGCGGGGCTTAATTTGTAAAAATCAAGCACAGCTTTAATACATTCTCCGCTACGGTTCATGTAGGTTTGCGGCTTCACAAGCACTACCTGTTTCCCACAAATATTTCCCGTTCCAATTAAGCCTCGGTGTTTCTTCTTAACTACGGAAATATTATGATCGTAAGCCATCTTATTAATGCACTCGAAGCCTATATTATGGCGCGTGCCCTTATATTCATCCTCGGGATTGCCTAAACCTGCAATTATCAGCATGTTATTCTGAAAACAGGGTCGAAATCGGCTTGCCTTCGTGAATACATCTAATAGCCTCTGCAAAGTATTCTGCCACCGAAAGTATTTCCATATTCATTGGCCGCATTTCTTTTTGTACGTTTATTGTGTCTAAAACAACCAGCTTATCCAAAACAGAGTTTTCAATCTTCTCTTTGGTGGCCTTAGAATATATCGCCGGGTGCGTTATACACGCGTAAATATTCCTTGCGCCATGCTTTTTAATGGCCGCCGCCGCGTTTACAAGCGTACCGCCCGTGCTTATAACATCGTCTAATATTAGAACATTGCGGCCTTTAATCTCTTGCGCACCTACTATGTTAATAACCTCAGATTCATCTGCCCGCAAGCGCCGCTTATCTACTATAGCTATAGGACAGCTTATGTTTTCGGCAAAAAGACGCACACGGCTTACAGAGCCCATGTCTGGCGATACTACCACAAAATCGCCTTCTACATTATCAGCCAAATTTTCCCTGTAATACTTTACAAATATCTTTGTCCCGCGAAGATGATCGAAGGGTACATCGAAGAAGCCTTGCACCTGCGGGGAATGCAAGTCCATTGAGATTACGCGGTCTACGCCGGCGGCTGTTAGCAGGTTGGCTACCAGCTTGGCGCTTATAGGCGCGTGCGAGCGATCTTTCCTATCCTGACGGGCGTAGCCGAAATAGGGTACAACAGCGGTAATGCGCCCGGCGGAAGCCCTGCGCAACGCGTCCGTCATAATAAGAAGCTCCATCAGGTGGTCGTTGACCGGCGCGGAGGTCGGCTGAATTACAAAAACGTCCAAGCCGCGAACAGTATCTTCAAAGCGTATATAAGTTTCGGTATCAGCAAATTTCATAACGCTAGACATGCCAAGCTTTCTGTTTAGGTGCTGTGCAATATCCTCACCTAAACATGGGTTAGCGTTACATGTAAACAGTTTAATTTCACCGTAGCCGTGATTTTTATTACTCTTCAAAATAAATCCTCCTAGCTTTAACTTTAGCTTAGTTTAATAGGTCGTCGTCAATTAGTTCTATATCGTCCAGGGAATCATCGTCCCCTAGTTCGTCCGGCTCTTGAACGATATAGTTGTCCGGTAGGGCAAGCTCTTCCAGCTCCTTCATGCCAAAGTGCTTGCGTGCCGCGTTTTCTATTTCGTGGGAAAGTTCTGGGTGGTCGCGAATATAGCTTTTGGCGTTTTCACGGCCTTGCCCCAGCCTTATATCGCCGTACGAGAACCAAGAGCCGCTTTTTTTGACTATATCTAGCTGGGCGCCCAAATCTAGCAGGTCGCCGTACTTGGATATGCCTTCCCCGTACATAACGTCAACTTCACAGGCCTTAAATGGCGGGGCTACCTTGTTTTTGGTGATCTTTACTTTGGTACGGTTGCCTATTAGCGTGTCACCGTTTTTGATGGCCTCCGCCCGCCTAATATCTATGCGTACCGATGCGTAGAATTTTAGGGCGCGGCCGCCGGTGGTTGTTTCTGGGCTACCGTAAGAAACACCTATTTTATCGCGTAGCTGGTTGATAAAGACTACTATACAGTTGGAACGGGCGGCCACGCCGGTTAGTTTGCGTAGCGCCTGGGACATTAGCCTGGCTTGCAGACCTACGTGGCTTGCGCCCATATCCCCTTCAATTTCGGCTTTTGGCACCAGCGCCGCCACAGAGTCTACCACTACAATATCTATGGCAAAGGAACGTACCATGGCCTCACAAATTTCCAAGGCCTGTTCGCCGTTATCCGGTTGGGATATGTATAGTTCGTCAATGTCAACGCCTAACTTTTTGGCATAAGCCGGGTCAAGAGCGTGTTCTGCGTCTACATAGCCGGCCACGCCGCCCAGCTTTTGCACTTCTGATACCAGATGAAGCGCCAGAGTGGTTTTACCGGAAGATTCCGGGCCGTAAACCTCTACAATGCGGCCTTTGGGAACGCCGCCTACGCCTAAAGCGGCATCTATGCTAACTATGCCTGTTGTTACTACGGGAATATTAAGGTTGGTCATTTTTTCGCCCATCTTCATGACCGCGCCTTTACCGAAGGTCTTTTCTATTTGCGTTAAAGCGTTATTAAGCGCCTCTTCCTTAGAAAAGCCGATCGCATCTTCTTTTGTGGTTTTTTTTGTGCTTTCCTTTTTTTTAGGCATGTATCTTATATCTCCTCCATAAGGGACAAGCGCAGGAAGTCCAGCGCGGATACTACTGCCCGCGTGCGTATTCTTTCGCGTTTGCCCGTTAGTGTCAGTTCCTTTGTGAAGTTACCTTTGCCGGGAATGTGTAATCCTAAAAATACCATTCCTACGGGTTTATCTGGGGTGCCGCCGCCTGGGCCTGCTACTCCTGTGGTGGATAGGCCTACGCAGTTGTCAGTGGACTTTGCGGCACCTTCGGCCATGGCGGCCACTACTTCTGCGCTTACTGCGCCGTACTTTTTGATAAGCTGGGCATCTACGCCCAGGCGCTCTGTTTTAGACTCGTTTGAGTAACAGATTACAGCCTCGTGCAGTACTTCCGAAATTCCGGGATGGTTTACTAATTTAGAGGTAATCATCCCGCCGGTGCATGATTCCGCTAAGGCAAGTTTAAAGCCGCGCTCCTTTAAAAGCTGGCAGATAACCGACTCAAAAGTGTCGTCATCTTCGCCGTAGATGGCATCGCCTAATATGTCCCGTAGTTTTAGGCTTACGGGCTCTATCATTTTTTTCGCTTCTTCTTCGCTTGGGGCGGAGGCGGTTACGCGTAGCCATACCTCGGCAAGTTTGGCGTAGGGGGCTATGGTCGGGTTATCTTGCTCGTCTATTAGTGGTTTTACCATTTGCTCTACCATGCTTTCGCCTATGCCCGCTACTTTTAGTACTTTGGATACCAGTACACTATTAGTTTTTTTGCGTAAAAAAGGAACCGCTTGTTCCAGGAACATTGGCTCAAGTTCGCTGGGCGGGCCCGGCAATAGAATCATCATTTTGCCGTTGACCTCCAGATATAATCCAGGTGCGGTTCCGTTGTTGTTAGGGAAAACCACGCATCCCTTGGGTAGCATGGCTTGCTTTTTATTGCTTGTTACTATAGGTATATGCGGGTGAATTTTTGCGAACAGGCGCTGCATGGCCTCCCAGCTAGGCTCGTGAAGTTCCAGGGGCAAGTTAAAATATTCTGCCGCTATCTCTTTTGTTATGTCGTCCTCTGTAGGGCCCAGGCCGCCGCCTGCTATTATTAGATCTGCGCCGCGCTCGTAGGCTTGCTGATAGGCACGCATTAGGCGTTTGGGGTTATCGCCCACTACCGTTTGCGTAAAGCCGGATATGCCTAACTTAGCAAGTTCACGCGCTAAAAAGGCCGCGTTGGTGTTTACTATGTCACCCAATAAGAGTTCTGTGCCGACCGATATTATTTCTGCTGTCACGCCTTAAACACATCCCTATTTTTTATTGTGTATTCTGCCGCTGATATTACCGTTGCTATTAATGCCAAATATACAAGTATTTGTGTGACTATTCCAAGAAAGCCACCGAAGCTGATTAAAAGGCCGATAATCATAGCTATTTGAAGCACGGTTTTTACCTTACCCCACATGGAGGCCGCTATTACCTCTTGCCCTTGTTCCAGGGCCAACATACGCAGGGAAGTTACCCATATTTCACGACAGACAATAACAGCCACTATCCAGGCAGAAAGCTCTCGTGCGTATACTAGTGCTATCATGGCGGAACATACCAGCATTTTATCTGCCACAGGATCCATTAGCTTGCCGAAGTTGCTGACTGTGTTCCATTTGCGGGCAAGGTATCCGTCAAAAAAGTCAGAAACAGCCGCTACTATAAAGACAAGCAAAGCCAGCATTTGAAAGATATTTTCTGTCGGTGATGCGTTTAGAAAAAAGAACAAAAAAACCGGTATTAAAACTATTCTAAAGATAATCAGTATATTGGGTAGGTTAAATTTCAATTGTAGTCACCCTTCACTTTTTCGCTTGCTTTTTCTTAGGCTTTGCCTCCGAGTTTACACCAGCTTCTTTCAGAACAGTTTCAATAACATCAAGTAGCGCTTCTTTATCATCTTTTTCGGCCAAATGCTTCATGGCTGTAAATAGCGAAACCATTTCTAGTCTATTCATGTTCTATCAGCTCCCCGTATAAATCATAAGCTTGCGCTTTAGTTACTTTTATTTCTACCCAATCTCCGCTCATCCATTCCACCGGAGAGGAAAAAAATACTGCTCCATCTACGTCGTATGCGTCTTTACTGCTACGGCCGCAGTAGGCTATTTGGCCGTTATCTTCGCCTACGCTACCGTCTACCATTACTTTTAGAGTTTGGCCTACTAGCTTTTGGCCGTTGTTTTGGGCGATAGATGCTTGCCTGGTCATAATTTCTTTTAGGCGGGCTTCCTTTACAGATTTCTTTATTTGCGGCTTCATTTTTGCGGCGGGGGTACCCTCCTCGCGGGAATAGGTAAATGCGCCTAAATGTTCAAATTTTTCTTCCTCTACAAAGCGGGTTAAGCTGGCAAATTCCTCGTCTGTTTCGCCGGGGAAGCCTACTATTAGGGTTGTGCGCACGGCTATTCCGTTATCGCGTAGTTGTGATAGTAAGGCTCGCAAGCTTTTTTCGCTACTTTTGCGACCCATACGCGCTATAACTGCATCGTTGCAATGCTGTATAGGCATGTCAATGTAACTGCAAATTTTATCGTCTGTTGCTATGGTGGTGATTAATTCCGGGTATACATGCTCTGGGTAGGCGTACATTACCCGTAGCCAGCCTAAATCGTCTAGCGCGGCTATTTCTTTTAAAAGCTCGTGTAAGCGTTGCTTGCCGTATAGCTCGGTACCGTATTTGGCGGTATCTTGCGCTATTAATACCAGTTCTTTAGCGCCGCCTTTTAGTAGGCGCTTGCATTCTTCTATTATAGGCTCAAATGGCCGGTCGCGGTAAGCGCCTCTTATGGCCGGTATTGTGCAGTAAGTGCAGTTGTTGTTACAGCCTTCGGAAATTTTAACGTAGGCTACGTGCATAGGCATGGTTGCCGCCCGTTTTGCAAATAACTCTTCGTCCAGGATATTGTAGCTTTTGGCTTCTTTATTTATATTTAATAGGGCGTTTATTTCCGCTACTATACGCGGAAAATCGGTAACGCCTAATATTACGTCTACTTCTGGTATGTCTTTACTTATTTCGGCACGGTAACGCTGTGCCATACAGCCTGTTACTATTAAGGCTTTACACTGGCCACTTTCCTTGTAGGCGGCGTGTTCCAGGATAGTTTCTATCCCTTCTTCCACCGCTTCCTGAATAAAGCCACAGGTGTTTACTACTATAACGGTAGCTTTAGCGGGGTCGGCTTCAGACTTTAAGCCAGCCTCGTGCATTAGGCCTAGCATTATTTCGCTGTCTACTAGGTTTTTGTCACAGCCCAGGGAATGTAAATAAACGGTCATTATTAACCTTTCGATTCTTTTTTTGTAAGTTTTTCAGAAGCCTCTTTTGCGGCGCGTATCCAATCATCTTCGCACATAGCTTCTATTTTAATTAATGCTTCCTCTATGCTTTTTGAAGTTCTTAGATTAGTCAAAACCGAAGTCATTATTACTCTCGTCTCTAATGCCATATCAATTACCTCCCATACTCTGCTTGATATTCTTCCCAAGTAATAGTAATTTTACGCGGCTTTACGCCATCTTCCGGCCCTACTATCCCGCGTGCTTCAAGGTTCTCCATCAAACGCGAGGCCCGGTTATAGCCTATCCTAAAACGGCGTTGCAACATACTGGTGGAGCCTTTGCCTTTTTCTATCAAAAACTCAGCCGCTTCCAAAAAAAACTCGTCCATTTCTTCGTCACTTACAGCGCGGGTGGCAGATGTCACTTGCTCTACCAGCTCCGGCGGGTATACCGTTACTGTCTGCCTTTTCAGGAAGTTTACTACGCTTTCAACTTCCTTATCTGATATAAAGCCGCCTTGTAAACGGGTAGGTTTATTTTGCCCTACCGGTAAAAATAGCATGTCGCCCTTGCCAAGCAACTTTTCTGCCCCGGTCATATCAAGCACCGTGCGCGAGTCCGTACCGGAAGAAACCGCAAAGGCCAGCCTAGAAGGAACATTCGCTTTAATAAGCCCGGTAATAACGTCCACCGAAGGACGCTGGGTAGCCAGCACCATATGAATACCGGCGGCACGGGCTTTTTGCGCCAGGCGGCATATAGATTCCTCTACCGCGCCTTTACATGTCATCATCAAGTCGGCAAGCTCATCTATTATAATGATAATTTGCGGCATGGTTTGCACTTCTTCTTCATCTTCTTCTGCCGGCTCGGCTACATGAGCCGCGTAGTGGTTATAGGCTTTCAAGTCACGCACACCAACATCGGCAAATTTCCCGTAACGCATCTCCATTTCAGAAACCGCCCATTGCAGAGCGTCTGATGCCTTTTTGGGGTCTGTAACAACCGGTACCAGCAGATGCGGAATACCGTTGTACATGCTAAGTTCTACAACCTTAGGGTCTACCATCAGCATTTTAACTTCGTCCGGATGCGATTTAAAAAGGATACTGGCAATTAAGGTATTAATACAAACGCTTTTACCGGCGCCGGTCGCGCCAGCTATCAGTAAATGCGGCATTTTAGCTACGTCTGTAACCACCGGGCTACCCGCTATATCTTTACCCACGCCAAAAGCCAGCGCCGACGGAAATTTAGTAAAAAGCTCGTCCTCTAAAATGTCGCGCAAATATACCGCCTGCGGCTCTTTATTAGGAATCTCAATACCCACGGCAGATTTACCAGGGATAGGCGCTTCTATACGTATGCCTTGGGCGGCCAAGCTAAGCGCTAAATCATTAGATAAATTAGCGATGGTAGCAACTTTAACACCCGCGCCGGGCGCCAGATCATAACGGGTAACAGTAGGCCCCACGCTAACTTCAATAACCTTAGCCTCTACCTTAAAGCTACGCAAAGTTTCTTCCAAAATCCGCGAGTTTTCAAGTATTTGCGTGCGGGATTCTGTCGGGTTATTCTCTGGGGATTTACTAAGTAAATCCAAGGGTGGAAACTGGTAATCTTCGTATTTAGGAAAAGCGCTATCGAAATTCTGCTCTTCTTTTTTTACGGGTTTTACGATTTTAGGTTCTGGTAGGGCTTCGTCTATTAAGCCTTTTAAGGTGATGTCTTTCTCTTCCGTTTCTTCTGCTTCTTCTATTTCTTCTGCTTCTTCTCTCTCTTCAAAAATTACTTCCTCAACCATTTTTTTAACTATTTTTTCTGCTTCAACAATTTCTTCTTCTTCGGGCTCTACAACAATTTCTGGTTTTTCCGGCGCCTTAAAGTGCAAAACTTTATTGGCTTTATTGTTGTGCGGTATTTCTTCATGGAACAATAATATTTTGCCTTCGCGCCGTCCGGCGGCGTCCCGTATATCTAAAACGTTGCCGTTTTTAGGCTTAATTTTGGGCTTTTTACCGGGTCGTATAGGCAAGGGTTTAAGGCCGCGGCGTGCTGGCATTGGCCTTTCTTCCGGTTCCTCTTCTTCATCGTCAAAAAATTCTTCTTCGTCATAGTCGTCGTAATCGTCACGACGGCTACGCATACGCAATTCATCCCAAATTCGCGCTATCCCCTGGGAAAGAGAGCGCCCGGTCATAAGCACAAACAGCACCAAAATAGCCAGCACTAATACAATATAAGCACCGGCACGTAAAATTCTATGCAATACATTCCCAAGCAAGCCGCCAAAAACCCCACCGTTAGAGGCAGAGGCCTCGTTAAAAAGAAACTGCAAATAAGCCCACAGCCCTAAGTTATACTGCTCTGGCGGCGGGGAAATATGAACAAGGGCAATAACAACCCAAAAAAGACAAGTAACCTGCATCAACAAGGTAGTAGAAATAACGCTTACTCTATTACGCTTCCGAACGCTGGAAAAAAGGCCGTAACCGGCAAAGCCGATAACAAGTACCGGCAAAACATAAGCGCCAAAGCCAAAAAGCCCTACAATAAGCGTGGCCAAAAAGCGGCCAACAAAGCCCATAGATCCTTCTATATACAAGGACAGAGCCATAAGAACGCCAAAGGCGACGATAATCAAATACTTAGCCTCTGAACGGGCATTTACTGACCTCTTTTGAGGTGTTTTAGTTTTGGTTTTTTTGCGGCGTGCGGTAGTTTTAGTAGCCATATATTAGTCATCCTATTATTTACATACTTAACAGAAACCATTCTATGGAAGTATACCACTTATTTTGTCAAAGGTCAAAAAATGGCTACTAAGAATATGCCCCATGTTTTAATAGCTCTACTATTTCTTCCGCCTCGCTAAAATAACTTTCCAAGTCTTGCACCATTGCCTCAATATCATTGTTATGCAGTTTGGTGAAACGTTGCCAACTCGCTTCTAAAGTAAGCCTGGCATAGTCCATCACCTTAGCGAGATCAGAACCTTCCCGGAAGGGGCTGGTATCTATATCGTTAAAGAAAGACGAGGCTATGGCTTCATCAATTGTTGATGGTTCGCCCTCCATTTGCTTTAGTACATAAGCCTCTAAAGCCGGGCGGCTTAGCGGGTTATCTTCCCGTTCTAATACCATAGACCTATTAATCATCACCAGCAGTTCCGGGTTTTTACAGCCGAATTGCATTTTTATTCTTAGATTGCTTAATATGCGGTCAAAAAAATCCGGACTGGAAATATCCCTGTGCTTTTGCATAAACTTGCCGTACTGTTCCATTACATATAGCTGGCAGGCTGTGTATAGCTTCTGCTTGCTGGTAAAGTAATGGAACAGTAGACCCTTAGATACCTTGGCATTTTTTACTATCTCGTTAGTAGAGGCCGCCTTATAGCCCATTTTGCCAAACTCGGCTATAGCCGCTTTTAGAATATCCTCCTTGTGTAGATCAGAATTAACGCTCATTTGTAACCCTCACTCCGTCTGATAGATCAGGATTATTGGCATCGTTTACTACCAGGTCGCCCAAGCCTAATCCTCTTTCTATTATTACGTCCGTGCGTAGCTCTATGCCGGTTTCTACTATTACCGCTTCCACTGTGTTGCCGTCTAATACCGCCCATACCATTTCCACGCCCTCGTCCCTAAAGATTGCCGTGCGGGGTACTATTATACGGCCTTCTTCCCGGAAGATGTAGAAGGTAACGTCTAGCGCGTAGCCTATGCCCATTGGGGTGCCTGGCGGTATATTCGGCTCTATGCGCACGCTTACTTTGCGCTCTTCTACGCCTAGGGCTGTGAAACGTACTACCGCCGCGCTGTCTATTTCAGTTATGCGGCCTGTGAAGTTTATGTCGCCCACTCGCTGGCGTAGCGTTAAGCCTACTGTGTCGCCTATGTTGATGCTTCCTATATCCTGGGTGGATACGTATGCTTCTACGGATAGGCTTCCGGCTACTGTAATTTCTGCTACCGGGGCGGCCGCGCTTATAAAGTTTGTGTTTTGCGCTTGTAGCGTGGTTATTACGCCCTCTGCCGGGGCTGTTATTGTTGTGTTTTCTATCTCGCGTTGTAGTTGTTGCATTCTTATCTCTTCTATTTCTATTAGGGCTTCTAGCTGTGCTTTGGCCGCAGAGGTTGTGTCTTGCTCTAGTTGCTGGTTTATTCCGGAAATCTGCGCGTTTATTGAGGCGCGTATGCCCTCAAAATGCTCTGCACTGCTTTGGCCGGCGCCTGTTGCTATTAGCGTCATTTGGCCTTGGGCGGCTTCTAGCTGGGTTTCGGCCGCTGTTAAGCTTGCGGAAGCGGCGTCAAACTCTGTACGGGTGGCTACTCCACTTTGATATAGTGACTGCACCCTTGTAAAATTCTCTTGGATTCGGCTAAGCTCGCTTTGATGCTGGTCTATTAGAACCTGCTGAATGCGGCTTTGCTCTTCTATCGCCTGGGTTTGGTTGGCAAAGGCTCGGTCGCTTTGCACAGCTTGTGCGTTTATGGCGCGTAGCTCACCTTGCAGACTGCTTCGGGCAGATTGTAGATTTTGGCGCATGTTGGCATCCTCTACGTCCACGTTGGCCAGTTGCGCTTGTAAAACCCTTATGCCGCTTTCTATTTGATCTAATTGCAGACGCAAGGCGCTGTAATCTACGCTTAGTAGCTGATCGCCTACCCTTACGCTTTGGCCTTCCCTTACGTACAGGCCGTTTATTTCGCCTTGCGCTACCGGGAATACCAATACCGTGTTCTCGGCAGTTACTATTCCTTGCTCCATAAAGCTTAATTCTGCTACTTGTGGGCTAATTTCTGTCATGCGTAGCGGTATTGGCATCATCATATAATAGACGCCTCCTATTACCGACGCTAAAACTATCAAGCCTATTATTGCGTATTTAATCGGTTTTTTCATAGAAAATCCCTCCCTGGTTTTATGTTAAAATTCTTTTAATACTTCTACCATTTCAAACTTTGCTATCTTCCGCTTGGCAGACCAGTTTGAAAGCATAATAGCGGCGCCGCATCCTACTACGGCGGTTACATAAGCTACTAGCGGCATGTCGGTTGGCATACTAAACATGGCGGTATCCATTATGCCGTTTACACCCACCATTAGCGCAGATGCAAAGGGTATGCCTATGACCATTCCTATGGCGCTTAGTAGCCAATATTCAAAGCGCATTATTTCGCAAACCTCGTCAGTGGAAAGCCCTAAAACCCGCAAGGTAGCGTATTCGCGCTTTCGTTCAGATAGCGAAATTGTTGCGGTGTTATAGATTATCGCAAAGGCTACCGCCGCGCCCATTACATTTAGCACCCAAAAGATGCCCATATATGGCTCCATCATGTCCATATATTTTCGTAGAGTGGTGTCCTTGTCCTCTATGGTGGCGGTGTAGCGGCTTTCCCTAAAATAATCGCGTATAAATGGCAGATTATCGGTGTTGAAAATTATCGCGCTGGCGGCCATTGGCTGATGGAATAAATTCGATAAGGCCGTCAGCTCCATATATGCGGCGCTTCCTAAATTCTGCTCTATTACCCGCGCCACCGGTACGGAAATTTCCTCGCTAGACAAGGGGGATTCTATGCTTAAAATATCGCCCGCCCTTGCTTGCAGACTGTCTGCCAAGCCGTTTGTGATGATTAGGCCGTCCACCGGCGGGGCGTAGCCTACCATGCGGTTGGTATCTAAAATTCTGTATAGCTGAGAATACGCCGGTATGCCGGTAATTAAAGCGCCTTCCTGTATATGCCGGTTGCTAAGCAGTACCGGTAATTCAAGAATCCCTTCGGCCTGGGTAATATGCGGAACAGCGTAAGCGGCTTCCACTACCCGGTTATAGCTTATAGGATGCGTTAGGGTAACGCGCACGTTATAAAGCCGCTGATCTGTAAACTGGGCGTATATCATGGCGTTGATTAAATTCTCCATGCTACCGAAAACAACCAGTAGAGAAAACGAAAAGGTAACGCCAAGCACCACAAAGCTAGAACGCACAGGATGCCGGGCAATCCCCCGCAGAGACATTTGCCCGCGTGATGTAAGAATATATTTCAAAAACTTAATTTTGCCTAAAATATCGTATTTGGCGGGTTTAGGGCTTTCCGGACGCATAGCTTCTGCGGGGTTAAGACCCATAACGCTTACCGCGCCCATAAAGGCTCCTATTATCCCGGTGCTTAGCGAAACCGTAAGGGCAAACACCAGATAGCTAGGGCTAATAGGCTGTACCAAGTCCGGCAGAACATAAAATTCTAAAAACATAGACAGATAAAAGCCGGAAAGTAATGCCCCGTAAGCAAAGCCGCCCAAGCCGCCCACAAGCCCAACAATAAAGCCGTAGCAAATATAATGGAAAACCAAATCCATATTAGAATAACCCAGCGCCTTAAGAGTCCCTATCTGCATACGCTCTTGCTCGATAATGCGCTTCATCATCAGATAAAGAACCACCGCCGCCATAGCCATAAAAACAAAGGGCAAAGATACAGCAACCGAGCTAATTCCCATAACTTGCATATCCAGTATAGAATAGCTGATTTGATCTTCCCGGGCGGTCAGCGAAATAAGGCCGTAGGGTTGCAGGGCATCTTGCAGAGCCAGCCGAACGTCATCAAACTCGTAGCCCGCTTGCAGACTAAACAGAAGCTCGTTGGCTATGCCGGGGCGTGCGGTAATTAAGTTCATGCCATCGTTTGTTATATAGGCTATGCCAAAGCCAGCGTTATCCGGCAAAATATCAGTGGCCGAGCGCGCAATATAAACGTATTCCGGGCTTAGGAAAGAGCCGCTTACTTCAAATGTAAAGACCCGCCCCTGCGATATTATGGTGATGGGGTCGCCCGCCTGTAAGCGATTAGCCTCTTTGAACATTAAGTTTACAGCTATATCCTGGGAAGTTTCTGGCTCTATACCTGTCATTTGGAAGTTATTGAGCCGTGTTGCCCCACTTTCAGCCGGGTCGAAGGAAATAAGACGCAAAGTGATAATTTCGTCACTGCCCTCTATTTCCGCACGTACCTCTATTTTGTTACGGGCGTTTACGTCCTGTATGCCGGGAATACTCCGCAAGCGGTCTATATCGCTAACTGATACGGCGCCTACCCTGGCATATACATGGGCAAGGTTGTATTCATCATAGAAGCTGAGTTTGGCCGTTTGCAGACCACCGGCGGCAACACCCATGGCAGTACGCATCATAATGCCCACCGCTATCAAGAACATACAAGCAATATAAGCCCGCTTATGCGCCCACATAGCGCGATACACTTTCTTAAAGAGCATCTTTTTCACCAGTTCACCTCTTCCGGTGCTATTGGATTTTCGATAACATCGATGCTGTCTATTAAGCCGTCCTTTACATGGAACACACGGTTGCCCATTTCGCCAATTGCGGCGTTGTGAGTGATTATTACGACGGTTTTATTGTATTTTTCGTTAAAATCTTTAAGTAAACGCAAAACCTGTATGCCTGTGGTATAGTCCAGCGCACCGGTTGGCTCGTCGCACAGTAGCAGAAATGGGTTTTTGCTTAAGGCTCTGGCAATGGCGATACGCTGTTGCTGGCCGCCGGATAGTTGCGTAGGGAACGAATTACCCCGCTCGCCCAGCCCAATAGCCTCAAGAAGCTCTTGCGGCGGAATAGGCTGGCTGGATAGCTCAGAAGCCAGGGCAATGTTTTCCCGTGCGGTTAGGTTGGGGATTAGGTTATAAAACTGGAACACAAAACCCACGGCATTGCGGCGGTAGTTAGTAATCTCCCTGTCCGATGCCCCGGCTATGTTTTTGTCATGCACTAAAACCGAGCCAGAGGTAGCCTTATCTATACCGCCGATTATGTTAAGTAGCGTACTTTTGCCAGAACCACTTGGCCCCAGTACCACCACAAACTCGCCAGCGTATAGATCAAAGCTGACACCGCGTAAGGCGTGTACGGTTATTTCGCCCATGGTGTATTCCTTCTTTAGGTCTTTTACTTCCATTAAGATTTCCTTCATTTTTGTTATGTTCACCCCTTTCACAAAATTGACCACATGGTCAACTGAGGGCATTATGCCATAAGTTGACCATGTGGTCAATAGGGTTTAGGAAAATTTTTTTGCGTGGCACAAACAATAACTGTATAATGTAAAAAACAAGGGAGGAGACAAACTCATGAATAAAGTTAGATTTGGCATTGTCGGCGTAGGAGTAATGGGAACCGGACACGCAAAGAGCTTTTTAGACGGCAAGGTAAAGGACGGGGTATTAAGCGCCGTATATGATATTGAGCCCACTCAAACAGAATGGCTTAAAGATACAGAGGTAAAAATCTTTAACAGCACGGTAGATATGTTCAAAAGTGGTGAGATTGACGCTGTTTTAGTGGCTACCCCGCATTATTTTCATCCGCCAATAGCGCTTGAAGCCTTTAGCCACAAACTACACGTTTTGATAGAAAAGCCGGCCGGGGTATACACCCAGCAAGTACGGGAAATGAACGAAGCCGCCGCCAAAACCGATTCTATATTCGGAATAATGTTTCAACAGCGCACCAACAGTGTATTCCAAAAGATGCGCCAGATGGTGAAGGATGGCGAACTGGGCGAAATCAAGCGTACAAACTGGATTATAACCAACTGGTACCGTTCGCAGGCTTACTATAACACTGGCGGCTGGCGCGCTACCTGGAAGGGCGAGGGCGGCGGCGTTCTTTTGAATCAATGTCCGCATAATTTAGATTTATGGCAGTGGATTTGCGGTATGCCAAATAAAGTGACCGCCTTTTGTCACGAGGGCAAATGGCATAACATAGAGGTAGAGGACGATGTAACAGCCTACGTTGAGTATCCAAACGGAGCAACAGGGGTTTTTATAACCTCAACAGCAGACGCACCAGGCACCAACCGCTTTGAAATTACCGGCAATAAAGGCAGACTGGTCTATGAAAATGACAAGCTAGAGTTTATGAGGCTAAAGCAAGGCGAGCGCGAATTCAATGAAGAAAATAAAGAGATGTTTGGCGCACCGGCTCATAAGCGCGAGCTTATTAAGACAGACGGCAGTTTCCCGGCGCATCCGGGACTTTTAGCCGCCTTTGTGGATAAGATATTAGGACGCGGGGAGCAAATCGCCAAGGGCGAAGAGGGAATTAACGGTTTGATGTTGTCTAATGCTATGCATTTATCGTCCTGGCTGGGGAAAACTATTCCGTTGCCTTTGGATGAGGAGTTGTTTTTGGCGGAGTTACGGAAGAAGTATAGGTAACTATCTAACCCAAAAAACAAAGCCTACTAAACCGATATGTTTAGTAGGCTTTTATCTTCCCCAACCCTAAAGCTCTATATCATCCAACGAGGGGAAAAACACTATCTCGGCTTCGTCTAGCTTCATCTCAAACCTTGTGTGTATTGCCTCTACCATCCGTTCCTCTAGGCTCATGGCCTGGGGTGCGCCTTGCGGGCGCATTACGTTTGTTTCGTCCGGCTCTACGCGCTTGATAATATGGAAGCCAAAATCGCTTCTTACCAGCCCGGCTATTTCGCCTACCAATAGCTCTCTTGTGGCAAGCTCAAATTCCCGTACCATTACACCGCTTACAAAGGTATATCCCTCCGGATTCATCTGCATTCCTGGGTCTTGACCGTAGTTGGCTATCAGCATGTCAAAATCTTCCCCGGCTAGGGCTCTTGTTAGTAGCTCTTGGGCAAACTCTTCTGCTTCTTCTTCGCTTGCGAAGTTATCGAAATTAGCCAGTATATGCTTGGCGGCCAGCAATTCTTCATCTATTATCACTTCCGGCGGCATGTATGGCTCAAAATCTGCAAATTTATCTGGGCTTTCTAGCAAGGTGTCAATTAGCAGACCTATTAAATCAAATGAGTAGTATATGCTCTCAAGATGCTCCCGGCCTTGAATACGCTCTCCCCATAGCATTTCGTCAAATGTCTGCCGCCCAAACTGTTCGACCAAATCGTCTACTTCCTCGGTAATTAGATTTACCGCCTCGTCGCTTAAAAATATGCCAAGATTACTGGCGTATTCCTCGTACAGCTTGGGGGTAGCCGCAAGCCTTACCGCAGTCTCAAGTAAAACGCGGCCAAAGGTCAGGCCGTCTCCAAACTCTCTATCGTAGTCAAACTCCATAGTCTCCATGGCCTCTGGGAACATCATGAAATATTCCCACATCAGCATGTTTTCGGCCTGGGCTAACTCGAAGAGTACCTCGTGGGCGCTTATGTGTATTCCGTTTACTGCGGCCACAATTGTTGGATCGTCGGGGTAAGAGACTGGCGCTTCCGGCTCGTGACTGGCGGCAACAACAGGTGCCGGCTCTGGCTCCGCGCCTCGGTCGGCAAGTAAATCTGCATCTTGTACCGGGGTTCCCTGGGAAAGTAGCAGGGCTATAATTGCGGCGATTATTGCTATTGCCACGCCTATTCCCAGCCATAGTTGCTTGTTATTTGTTGTTTTTTCGTTATTCATCTAATTTGTAGCCTCCTATTTTTTAAATTGGTGCTATAATACTCCTGGTGATTAAATAATGCAATACATTCCGCTTATAGAAAACATCCCCGGCATAATACTGGGCTATCTAATCTTCCTAAACATATATCGGCAAAAATTCTCAGGCTTAGAGATAATTATTTCTGCCTTGCTTCCCTATGCCGCTTATCTGCTTAATCCAATATTAGGCAATATCGTCTTTACTGTAAGTTTAGCCATACTTGCCAATAGAAAAACCGCAAACTCGTTATTAAGTGGATATTACGCTATTTTATCTATAACCATATTAATAATCGGTAGCACCATGGCCGATGTTATAATGGAATACGCTTTACATCGCACTTTGCTTATTTCAAGCGTATTGCTACTTCTTATATGCTATCCTTTATCGCGTTTTATTGGCGGGCGCTTGCATAAAACTTACATTCAGCTATCTTCCGATATTAAACAGAAGTTTGCAATGTACGGCTTTACTATATCTGCCTGGATATTTATGCTGGCACATGCCAATATGTTTATGTACCGCATAGTTGAAGATCAGCGGCTTTTGTTTGCTGTGGTTATACTCATATTTTTTGTGGCTGTTACCATGACAGCCGCGTATTCTCTTACCCAGCAAAAACAGGCCGAGGCCATTTTACGTGGCGAAGCGGAAAAAGATCTGATAGACCATACTAAACAGCTTGAAATCGAATATAATGATCTGCGAAGCTTTCGGCACGACTATCGCAATTTGCTTTCCTCTTTAATGGGCTACGATAATATTGACGAGCTAAAAAAGCATCTGGCGAAATCGCTGGCCTACGCTGACGAAAGCCTTAAAAATTTGGATAGCGTAATGAGCCGTCTTAGCCGGGTTAATATTCCGGAGCTTAAGGGGCTTTTGGCTATGAAGTTTGCCCATGCCCAAGCGCTGGGAATAGATGTTCAGCTTAACATAGCAGAGCCTATATACGACATAGCTTTAAATCGTCTGGACTTATGCCGTCTAGCGGGTATAATGGTAGATAACGCGATAGAGGAATTAGAAAACTCTGACGACAAAACTTTAAAGCTCGCCATAGTTATAGACGGCGAGGAGACGCTTATTATATGCTCTAACCCATGTAAAAGCCCGCCGCCTATAAATAAGCTTTTTGGCTATAGCGGTAAGGGTGTGGGGCGTGGCTTGGGGCTTATTAACCTTAAGAATATTTGTGATGAGAATAGGAATACCTCGTATACGGTAAGTACTGAGAATGGGGAGTTTACGTTGGTGTTGTCTATAATGAAGTGAGTGGGGGCTGGGTGTATGTAGCGAACGACCATCCCCGGAGACGGGAGTGATAATTTTTTTCTACGGCAAATCGCAACTCGCAAGGCGCGTGAGCTACGCCCACGCTGTTGCTCAAACAAGCGATTTACCTACGAAAAAAGTTATCACTCCCGTCTCCTAGTGAGATAGCGTGGCGAATGATCCTATATAATAGGCACTAATTGGCTCTGCGAGCCCCAGCACTTAAAAGCCACCGCTTAGCCTTAATAGCTGAGCAAAAAAGCCTGCCGAGAAAAACTCGGGCACAAAGGAGGATCGGATAAACTTTTTTCGTAGGTAAATCGCTTGTTTGAGCAACAGCGTGGGCGTAGCTCACGCGCCTTGCGAGTTGCGATTTGCCGTAGAAAAAAATTTATCCGATCCTCCGGGGACGAGTCGTTCTCTCCACCTTCCACCGCACCACCCAAGAGGATAAAACCATGATCTCAATATTCATCTGCGAAGATAACCCGCATTATTTGGAAATGATGTCAAAATGCATACGCGACTATATCTCCATGGAAGGCTACGACATGGAGCTTACTTTAGCTACGCCATTCCCAGATAAAATAATCAACCACGTAACAAACAACAAAGTAAACGGCCTATACTTCCTAGACGTAGAACTAGAAGGCCAGCAAACCAACGGCGTAGAACTAGCCCGCGCTATAAGACAGCACGATCCACGCGGTTTTATAGCCTTCGTAACAGCGCACCCCCAATACATGCAAATCACCTTTGAATACCAAGTAGAAGCCATGGCCTACATCCAAAAAACCGGAGCCAGCGACGAAAAAACAATACAGCAAAAAATCTGCGAATGCATTAAAAACGCCTATAATAAACATGTGACCCGCGCCGACGACGGCCGCTTTATTTTCAAATCCATAAACGGCCGCCTAATTTCCTGCGACTACGGGGATATACTTTTCTTTGAGACTTTAAAAGGAAGCAAACGACTGGTTCTGCATACCAAAAAGAGGCAATATACTTTCTATGGCACTATTAACGATCTTACCAAGACCTTACCCAAAGGCCACTTTTTCAAATGTCATAAATCCAGCATAGTAAACGTAAATAACCTGACAGAATTTAGCAAAGAAGAGCTTCTAAACGGCAAAGATTACATAATCATGCCCGATGGCACCGAGTGTAACGTAGCTATACGCAAAAGAAAAGAATTACTCAATATGATGCTTGACAACAATGCAAAAAAAGATTAAAATAGTACGTTTTTACATTTGACAGGTGTCGAATTAGTTGCTATAGTGTCTAACGTATAAATAATGTTAAAAGGGAGGATTCTTTGATGGATAGTATCATCTCCACCGATCAATCTATATGTACGGGCTGTAATAACTGCATAAGAGTATGCCCGGCTTTTGGTGCCAATCGGGTGACGCTAAATGAGAACAGACAACCAGTCGTTACAACAATACCACAACAGTGTATACACTGCGGTCACTGCTTAGAAAAATGCGCCGTACATGCACGTGATTACAACGACGATACAGAGCGGTTCTTTGACGACCTAAAAAGCGGTAAAAAAATCTCCCTTCTGGTAGCACCAGCTATACGCACAAACTTTATAGGTACATATGAAAAACTGTTTGGCTTCTTCAAATCCGTAGGGGTTAATCAAATATACGACGTTTCCTTTGGGGCAGAAATCACTACCTGGGCATATTTGAAGCATATAAACTCGGGTGCGCGTGGCGTTATATCACAGCCATGTCCCGCAATAGTAAATTATATAGAAACTCGCGTTCCAGAGCTTATAAAGTCTCTTGCGCCTGTTCATAGCCCTATGGTATGCACCGCCATTTATGCAAAAAAATATAAGGGAATTAACGATAGCTTTGCCTTTATTTCGCCCTGTATAGCCAAAAAAGACGAGATTATGGACTCTAACAGCGGCAACCATATTCAGTACAACGTTACATATCGCAAGCTGATTGAATATATGGAGCGTAACAACATAAACCTACAAAACTACAGCCCTGTAGGCTGGGATTCAGAGTTATCTGGCCTTGGCGAGCTTTACTGTAAGCACGGTGGGCTTAGGGAAAACGTAGAGTTTTACGTGGGCGACGCCTGCTGGGTAAAGCAAATGGAAGGCGAAAACGAAACCTACGAATACATAGAGCGCTATGCCAAGCAAAAAGGCGGCGGAGTAGAGCCGCATCTGCTTGACTTGCTCAACTGCCGTCACGGCTGTAACCACGGCACAGGCACCATGCGTGACGAAGATAATATGGATCGTGCAGAGTATTTCCAGCACATGCAAAAAAAGAATTTGATAAATACCCAAAGCGCAGAAATGAAGCAGTTTCTTGACGATTTCGATGCGCGCCTAAAACCGGAGGATTTCCGTAGAAATTACTCTAAAAAGAATGTGCCGTCATACTCCGTCAGCCAGAAGGATTTGGACGATATATTTCTGCATAAGCTTCTTAAAAGTGACGAGCGCAGCCGCAACCTAAACTGTTCTGCCTGCGGCTTCCACACCTGCGAGGACATGGCAAAGGCTATACATCACGGCCTGGCTTCGGAAAGAGGCTGTATTATCCGCGAACGTAAGCTAGATCAGGAACGTGCCATACGGGAATCTGCCAACAAAGCGCAAATGACAGAGGATATTGACAGGACTATAGACGATGTAACCAGCACAGCCGACAGCGTTAATAGCGATACCGCAAAAATTCTTGAGAATGTAAACATCCTCAGGAAGGACGTTGTAGAAAATACAGAAGCGGCCGCCAAAATAAAAGGCGTAATAGACCATATCAACGAAGATGCCAAGCGTTTTATGGAAATGTCCAGCAGTATAGTTACGATAGCCAACCAAATTAATCTGCTGGCACTAAACGCCGCCATAGAAGCCGCTCATGCGGGGCAAAAAGGTAAAGGCTTCGCCGTTGTGGCAGACGAGGTTAAGGTGCTGGCAAGTAAAACCAAGCAATCCGCAACCTCCGCCCAAGATATAAACGAGAGCATTGCCCCTAAAATTGCAGAGGTAGTTGCGTTTATAGACCATCTGGTTGAGACAATGGAAGAGGTTGCAACTTCTACCGAAACGGTAGGCGTAAACACCGAGCATATGCACGATGCAACTATTCATGAGTTTGAGCTTATTATTAAAACCTTACAGGATATTGTAAGTGAAAACTAAATTTTAGCGTTTAATATTTGTTCTATCCATGCGGCTACACCGTCCTCGTTGTTACTGAGGCTTGTGTAGCTGCATTTCTTTTTGATGTCCTCCGGGGAATTGGCCATTGCTATGGAAAAGCCAACGTATTCTAGCATAGAAAGGTCGTTGTAGCTGTCGCCGGCGGCGGCCATTTCCTGGCGAGGGACGCCTAGCTTGGTTCCTATTTTTTCTAGGGCTATGGCCTTCGATGCGGCTGGGTCTACAAATTCAAATAGGTCTGGCCGGGAGGCATGGCAGTTTACGCGTGCGCCAAAGTGAGCTTGCATTTCGCTTTGGTGGCTTAAGACCCGGGCGGGCTCGTCCATCCACAGAATTTTTGTTACGCCTTGGGCGGCTAGTTCGGATAGCTCGCTTGGGCTTTCTATTAACTTGGTTGGGGCTAGTGAGCCTTCCTGGTAAAAGTGAAGGTACTCGTTATCGTAGTTTGAGTATAGTTTTTCCTGGCACCATAGAATCACCGGTAGTTTGCGCTCTGTGCCTAGTTGGTATATTTCCGGCACTAGGGTAGGGGATAGGGTGATTGAGAATAGGACTTCTTGCGATTTGTGCATGATGGCCATTGCCCCGTTGTAGACTATGAAGGGCATGTCGTCTTGGAAGAGGGCGCTTACGTGGCTCATTGCACAGAAAGGGCGCCCGGTAGCGGGGACAAAGTAGCGGCCAGAGGCGACCCAGGATTGGACTGCCTTTTTGGTGCGGGGGGAAATTGTGTAATCGTCACGTAGAAGGGTGCCGTCCATGTCGGCGGCTAGGAGGGTATGGGGCATGGTTATCACCTATCTTTTTTTGGTGATTATACTTTAGGAATTGCTTTGGTGCAAGGTGAAGATGCGTGATATAATTACCGTAATAGCAAGTATAAAAAGTTTATATTTTGGGGGGATTATATGCCACAGCGTAAATTACTTAGTGTGTTAAGCATATTCCATGCAGTAGTGAACACATTGTACTTAGTCAGGTTCTTTGGGGTGCTTCCGCCGGAAGCGGTCGTTTATGGATATGTGCCGTGGTTTATGTCCTTCGCGTTGCCTAACACTGCTTTCACCTTGCTATCATGGCTTTTGGTATATTCATTGTTGAAAAAACGCGATAGATTAACCGTATTAACGGGTCTGTTAAATGCAGGGGGCTTGATTTTTCATGCATTAAATGGTTTTATGTTCGGTTTTTATTCAGGCTCGCTGGAAGAAATGACGACATTTAACGCGATATTTGAAATAGTAGTTTACGCATATGGTTTAGCCCTGGCGGCGTTTTATATTATACAATTTTGGAAGGTTATTTCAAAAAATGTGGAGTTTTCTACCGATACGTGCAAATCTGTCACGCACAGAAGCTGAAAGTGCGCCCCGCATGAGCCACTACGCGACACCTAGCTAGACGGCATAAAAGTAGACGAAGCAAGAAAAACAAACATAACTCGACAATTTAAGTTTATTGATATACTATAGATACAAGTAGTAGCTGTGGGCGGTGTTTGGCCGGACTCCGAAAGGAGGAATGGCCGTATGACCTTGTTTGAAGTTCTTTATCTGCTTCTTACTGCCGCGCTGTTGTTTTTGGCGTGGTTGGCATATATTAACACACTAAAAAAATAAGCCGCCCCATGGCAAGGTAGTGGCTTATTTTTCGCATATCGAAACTTGATTTTGCGTCCGGTCATAACCGCCTGTGCTATTGCCAGGGGAGCGTTTCTCAGACGTTCCCCGTCTTTATTGATACCCACATTATATACCAGACATACGCCTTTGTAAAACAGAATTTTAAACGGAGTGATAACAATGCCCTTAATCCTACCAAGCCCCGGCACTTTCCACTACGAAGAAAAGAAATCAAAATTCATAGGCAACTGCGCCTCGGTACAAACAAAGGAAGAAGCCCTAGCCTTCATCACCCAAATCCGCGCCGCGCACAAAACCGCTAATCACAACGTATACGCCTATTCCGTAACAGAAAACAACACAATCCGTTTCAGCGACGACGGCGAGCCAAGCGGTACTGCCGGTATGCCGGTCTTAAACGTATTCCAAAAATCCGGAATAATAAACTTCGTATGTGTGGTAAGCCGCTACTTCGGCGGCACCTTACTGGGCGCGGGCGGTCTGGTACGCGCTTATACAAAAACCGCCAAAGGCGCAATGGAGGCCGCCCAGCCGGAAGAACTCATCATCTACCAGCTCTACAAACTAACATGCACTTACCCCCAGCACGACAAAATAAAGTACAATCTCGAAAAAGACGAAATAGAAGTATTAAACTGGGAATACACAGATAAATGCCAAGCCATACTGAAAGTACGGGAAGATCAGTTTACCACACTGCAAACTTATGATATACTAGCTGAATTATACAGTTTAAGTGACTAGAGGAGGTACTAATGATCCGAATTGTAAGCGATAGCGGAAGCGACATCACCTACGTAGAAGCAGAAAAGATGGGGATTGAGATTGTAGAGTTAGATGTTACCTTTGACGAGTTTCCGTATGACCTTCATAATGACCTAGATTTCGGCGTTTTTTACGAAAATCTGACCAAAGCCAAAAATCTACCCCGCACCAGCCAGGTAAACCCGTCCCAATATCTTGAACTCTTTAACGAGGCCAAAGAAAAAGGCGAAGAGATACTGGTCGTCACTCTATCCGGGGGACTAAGCGGCACACATTCTTCTGCAATGATAGCGCTTGAAGAATGCGGCTACGATGGCATAACCGTAGTAGACAGCCGCCACGCCACCATAACCCAAAGAATGCTAGTAGACACAGCCATCAGGCTACGTAACGAAGGCAAAAGCCGTAGCGAGATAGAAAAGACCTTGGTAGGCCTTCAAAACCGCATAGGCTTCGCCTGCCTTGTGGACACTATGACCTACCTTAAAAAAGGCGGACGCATACCACCGGCAATGGCCCTTATCGGACAAGCTTTAAAAATTAAACCGGTAATAGGAATACAAGACGGCAAGGCCTCCCCGATAGACAGAGTAAGAGGTCTACAAGCCGGTATGAACTCTATCTGGACAGCCTTCGAGAAGGACGGCTATATTGAGGATTCTGTAGTATACTTTGGCTACACCGGCAACAGAGAGCGCGGCCTAAGTTTTATGGAAGAAACCAAAGCCAAATACGGCATTAAAAACTGCGTGTTATATCCCGTAGGTAGCGTAATCGGTACGCATATAGGGCCTAACGCCATCGCCATGGGGTATTATAAAAAAGGAGAATAAACGATGATCTATGAGTACAGATGCTACACAGTAGAAGCGGGCAGAATGAACGACTTGCAAGACCGCTTTAGAGATCACACCCTAGGTCTTTTTAAGAAGCACGGTATTAAGCCGGTGGCCTTTTTTACGCCGATAATATCTGACAACAGCAACCAGCTAATATGGATAGTAGAGTTTAAAGACCTAGCGCATAGGGAATCGGCTTGGGCGGCTTTCGGCGCAGACCCAGACTGGCAAAAGGCTCTTGAGGAAAGCCACAGAAACGGGCATTTTGTTACTAACATAGAAAACAAAATACTTGCCCCAACGGATTTTTCGCCGCTTAAATAATGGACAAAAAGCTGTATCTGTTAGACATGGACGGCACTATCTACCTGGGCAACCGCCTCTTTGATTTTACCTTGCCCTTCTTTGAATGCCTAAGAAGAATTGGCGCCCGGTATATGTTCTTAACAAATAACTCGTCCAAAAGCTCAGAGTTATATCTTAATAAGCTGGCGGCTATGAAAATACCCCTTAAAGCTGATGATCTTATAAGCTCCACGCACGCCACCGCCCGCTATCTAAAGGCTAAATACGGCGATAAGCCTGTTTATGCTTCTGGCACCGCGGCTTTTTGCCAGGAATTAGTTGGACTTGGCGTTAATGTTACAGACTGCCTTGAAAGCCCGGTGGCCTTAGTAATGGGCTTTGATACAGAATTAAATTTTCAAAAACTTGAAAACATGTGTATTCTGCTGGGAAGGGGCATAGACTATATAGCCTCTAATCCAGACTGGACCTGTCCTACAGAATACGGTTACGTACCGGACTGCGGCTCTGTAGCGCAAATGTTAAAAAACGCGACAGGCCGCGAGCCGCTTTTCATAGGCAAGCCAAAGGCCACCATGGCCGAAATGGCGATGGAACGAGCCGCTGTATCCAAAAAAGAGACAATAATAATAGGCGACAGGCTTTACACGGACGTAGCCTGCGGCATAGCGGCCGGCATAGACTCAGCGCTGGTACTAAGCGGCGAAAGCACAGAGGCCGATCTGCAAAACAGCCCCTACAAGCCCAGCTATGTATTTAAAGACTTGGGCGAGTTGCTTACACAATGGGAGGCAAAGTAATGAATCTTTTTTCGCCGGATCTATCAAACTGCAAATGCGGCTATAAGCACCCTAAAATAGACACGGTAGTAGAAATTGGCCGGGGTTTACTTCCTAAAACAGCGGAGATACTTAAGGATTTTCCGCATAAAATTCTGGTAGTAGCCGATAAGAACACACTAAAAGCTTCCGAAGGTCTGTTGGATGTGTTAAAATTAGGCGGCTTTGATTACGGCTTGCACTGCTACGATAACTGCATAGAGGCAGACATCGCCCAGGTAAAGGAAATAGAGGGCATATTAAGCCCCTACGACGGAGCTTTGGCGGTAGGAAGCGGCTCTATAGGCGATATTTGCCGCATGGCTTCTTTTAATGTAGGGAAGGCTTTTGCCATTTTCGCGACGGCGCCTTCTATGGACGGTTTTGCGTCAAACTCTGCGCCTATTACCTTTAACGGCTATAAAGACAGCATAATATGCCATATGCCCAGCTATATTATAGGAGACTCAGATATTTTGGCAAAGGCACCAGACGAGCTTAAGTCTGCGGGCTTTGGCGATATAATCGCAAAGTATGTAGCACTGGTAGACTGGCAGATAGCCACTTTGGTATCTGACGAGTATTATTGTCCAAGCGTGGCTGGGCTGGTTAAAAACCTTCTTGAAAAGACCATGGCCTTGGCCGATAATGTCACCCAAAAAGATCCGCAAGCCGCCCAAGCTATAATGGAAGGCCTGGTGTTATCGGGCATTTGTATGACCTTGGCTAACAACACCCGCCCGGCCTCTGGGGCAGAGCATCTGCTTAGCCATTATTGGGAAATGAAGAAGCTGGAAAACGG
>Ga0209755_10001088_pt1 | contig 45085 bp, 41 predicted proteins | sample TergutCo191P1_FD_187301 | JGI IMG/M metagenome (GOLD analysis project Ga0209755, IMG submission 187301) | Cornitermes sp. P1 segment gut microbial communities from Petit-Saut dam, French Guiana - Co191P1 (SPAdes) (version 2) | ecosystem: Host-associated > Arthropoda: Insects > Digestive system... | reverse complement strand
TTGAGTCTTGCGGCTCTTGTTTTGCTTCAGATTTATCTTTTTGCTGAGACTGTTTTTTTAACTGCATCTGTTTTCTGGCTTCGTCTATTACATCCTGCGGCTGTTTGTCGCGCACATAGGCGTTCATAATGACGTTTAACTGGCGTATATCAATCGGTTTTAAAATAAAATCATTAAAATCGTTCTTTATAAATATATCCGCCTGTCCTCCGATGGCGTTAGCTGTCAATGCTACTATTGTTCCTTTATATCCGGCTTCGCGTATATGTTTAACAGCCTCTATACCGTCCATTCCCGGCATCATATGATCCATAAACACTACATCGTATACATTCCCTTCTTTTATTTTTTTAATCGCTTCCAGCCCCGAATTCGCGGAGTCGATTTCCTTTAACATATACGGAAGCAGCAGTCCTTTTGTGACATAAATATTTGTATCAACATCATCAACGACTAAAATTCTTCCGTAAGGCATCGGCTCGATTGATACCTGAATGTTTTTCAGGTAAGCGCGGTTGTACACGCGGAACCGGCGCATGTTTTCCGCCATTTCTTTGCCTATCACAGCGGAATCTATTTTTCCCTGAAGCAGACAGACAGTAAACGCGGTGCCTATGCCGGCTTCGCTTTCTACATTGATTTTTCCGCCCATCATATTGACAAGGTTGCGGGTGATGGGCATGCCAAGTCCCGTGCCTTCTTTTATACTGTTCACTTCCTGATTGAACCTTGCGTAATCGTCGAAAAGTTTGTCCACCTGCTCTTTAGACATTCCCTGACCGGTATCGCTTACAATGAATTTAAGCGTCACTTTATCCGCGTCCGGTGAAATGTCAGTATCGACAATTTCAACAGACATGGTTACTTTGCCTTTTTCTGTGTACTTAAACGCGTTACTCAGCAAATTATTTAGGATTTGCTTAACGCGAAGCTCGTCGCCTGACAACGTTACGGGAATATTTTCATCTACGTTAAGTTCAAACTCTACCCGCTTGCTGCCGATTCTCATCATGTTCAGCTGAACGGTGTCGCTTATCATGCTCGCGAATTCATAATTTTTTACCAATAGTTCGTACTTGCCTGATTCAATTTTAGAAAGATCAAGAATATCGTTGATAATGCTCATCAGCATATCGCCGGAAGCGTATATTTTTTCAAACGCTTCCATAACGCCAGCGGGAAGGTCTTCATGGCGGAGCTGTATTTCCGTTATGCCAATAATTGCGTTCATCGGCGTGCGGATTTCGTGGCTCATGGTGCTTAGGAAATTACTCTTTGCCTTGTTCGCCGCGGCAGCCGCCGCGTGCTGTTCTTCCGCTTCGTTGATGCGGTCTTTTAATGTTGTTACCATTGTGCGCAGCGCGCCGGCAAGCTGCCCGATTTCATCGCTGCTTTGAACCGTTATTTCGTCATCAAGATTGCCGTTCGCGACATTGACAGCGAATTCTGTAATTTTGCGGACAGGCAGGCTTATTTTTCTTCCCAGAATGCCCGCCGCCAAAGTGAAAATGCAAATGATGCCGAGCGAACAGACAAGAATTATTATTAACACTCTGTTTGTTTCGCTTGTCTGCAGATCCATCGGCATCGCGGCAGCCCACATGCCAATCGTTTCGCCGTTATAATCCATCACCGGCCAGTACACTGCCATATACGGAGAACCGGAAATTTCCGTTTGAATTATCACGTTTTCGCCTTTGCGCAGCACTGTGTCTGTTATCTGCAAATTTTCAAGTTTTTCTCCGTTACCGCGTCTGCCTGTTCTGTCTTTCAGGCTGGTCATTAAACAAACGTCATTTTTATAAAGGGAAAAATGTATGCCTGTTAAACTGTAAAGGTTATCAACATAATCTTCTGTGCAGATATTTGAACCCAAAGATAAGGCGCCGGCTAAAACTCCGTCTTTAAGAACCGGTGAAAAACAATTTATGGTGTATGGAACAAGGGCGGTCTCGTCAAAGAAAAACCCTGAAGAAGTATATCCTTTAAGCGCTAACTGTATAACGTCGCGTCTTGAAATGTCGTCTCCTATTAAATCAGAGTGACCCCTGAAGATAACAATACCATTGACATCGGTAAAAGTGATCGAATCAATATCGCGCCTAAGCCATGAAATCTGCGGGTTTTGCATAATGCTATTTGTATCCGACCTTTGCACGGCGTCTACAAGATCGGGCAGCGTGGTAAGAAGCATGGCGTTTTGCATTAACCTGTCTTCTTCCTGCTGTTGAATTTTTATTACCATTGACTGTATGGCTGTCATTTCTTTTTGTATCGTGTAATCAAGGAGCCTGGTCATCAATATTATGGTTATAAACAATATGGTTAAACTGGACGCAATAACGCCCGCGACTGCGATCAATATTACTTTTCTTGAAATATTAATTTTCATAGTCAAACCTTCAGAAACACGATGATAAATAAACCCTGTCCAAATGGACAGGATTTTTATTTGCCCGGAAGAAGACTCGAACTTCCATACCCTTGCGAGCACTAGTACCTGAAACTAGCGTGTCTACCAATTCCACCATCCGGGCTTTTTCAGGAGCGTTTATCTTGGTTTTACTGTACAACATGGCATATCAGGCGAAAAATGTCAATGCTGCCGTTTTATATGCCGGTGAATGCCGCTTTTTCAAACTAAGTTAATGAAACCTATAGCGCCTTATAACGCACTTTTGAAAAAAAACGAAAAATTCAGGTTGTTTTGCTTGACTTTTATATAAAAATGCAATAAACTTCATTAAAACCAAAAGAGCCGGGTTTTCCTTTATTTTGGAAATAACCGGTCAAAAATTAAGAGTTCATAGGAGGACTTTATGAAAAGAACACTATTGGTGTTAGTGGGTATTTTGATTATTACTTCTATGGTGTTAACAGGCTGCAAAGGAGGATCATCATCATCAAGCGATCCTTTCTACCCTATTAACATCTCCATCTTCCACGAAACAGGAGGTTATCCGCAGCCAAATGCCAATAACCCGGTTTACGCGTACCTGAAAGAAAAATTGAATGTAGAATTTACCTGGGACATCCTTGTCGGCGATATCTCCCAGAGACGCGGCACAATGATCGCGGGCGGACAGTATCCTGATATCCTTGAATTAAGGGGAAACGAATGGATTGACGCAGGCGCTTTAATACCGCTGGAAGGCCTTATTGAACAGTACGGACCCAACATTAAGAAACTTTACTCAGGCGTTTGGGAACAAATGAAATCATCAGACGGCCACATTTATTACCTGATTAACTACGGCGTATTCCAGGGCATTGACCATACTCCTAACTATGATCAGGCCGCTTTCTGGATTCAGAAAGACATTCTGGCAAAAGCCGGCTATCCCCAGGTAAAAACACTTGATCAGTACTTCGACCTGATTGAAGCTTATTACAGAGCAAACCCGACCATTAACGGTCAGCCGACAATTCCTTTCATCATTTTAACCCATGACTGGCGCGTATTTGAGCTTTGGAATCCGCCGAACTTCCTCGCTGGTAACCCCAACGACGGAAACGGTGTTGTAAATCCTACAACATATGAGTACAAAGCCTTCTTCTCAATGGATATTTCAAAACGCTGGTTCCAGTATCTTAACGGACTTGACAAAAGAGGTTTAGTCGACAGAGCAAGCTTTACAGACACCTATGATCAGTATTCGGCGAAAATTTCATCCGGCCGCGTACTTGGTCAGAGCGTTCAGGGCTGGCAGTTCATGTATGCGCTGGATAATCAGAACCGCGACCGCGGCGAAAACTTCCGCACACAGGCTCCTCTCCCGATCGTATTTGACGAGAGCATCAGACCCTGGTACCGCAACGTAACAATTCCCAACCTTCTTAGGGGTATGGGTATCAGCATCAGCGCGAAAGACCCTGTAAGGATTATCCGCTTTATTAACGCTCTTCTTGAAGAAGATGTTCAGCGCGTAATCAACTGGGGTATCGAAGGACAGCACTGGCAGTGGGGTCCGAACGGCGTTCCTTACCGCACACAGGCCCAGAGAGACAACTGGCAGAACGACAACTGGCAGACACTGAACCGCGCAAGATTGATGGGAGACATTTTCCCGAAGATCCAGGGTTCATTCAGCGACGGCTATCCCAGCGACTTAAATCATATGCTCTCGGAAAGACAAGCCACAATGCTTCAGGAAGACATCGATCTTCTTAACGCTTACGGCGTAGGCAGTACAAACGCGTTAATGGACGTAAGTCCAAGACCGAATACTCCCTGGTTCCCGACATGGAACATGGAATACGCGACTCCTCCTGCGGGATCACCCGCAGCCCTCGCGCTTTCAAGCTGTGAACAGATCATGAGACAGCGCCTGCCGCAGATTATTCTCGCGCCGGCCGCAGACTTTGAAAGACTTTGGACATCATATGTAGCGGAATTGAACGCCGCTGGCCTTGCCACATATGAAGCCCATATGCAGAGCGAACTTGATAAACGCCTTAACGGACTGGGAATTTCCACACCCCGCAGATAACACTTAATTTTTTAAAAACGGAGGCAGAAATGCCTCCGTTTTATTTTAAGGCAGGCGAGTATGAATTTAGCAACCACAATAGTAATTTTCCTTATTCTGACTTTGTTTGTAGGTTTGATAACCTACGCAAGCTACAACAAGAAAAAAAATTTTGTTGTATTAATAAGCAGGCAAAAACAGCTTCTTTTTATGAGCCTGCCGATAATACTTTATGTTCTTCTTTTTACATATGTCCCCCTTTGGGGTTGGACTATGGCTTTTCAGAATTACAAACCGCAAAGAACATTTAACGATCAGGAATGGGTTGGCCTTCAATGGTTCAAATTTATGTTTGAGCATCCGCCTTTCCTGAAAACCGTCAGAAACACAATCGCAATGAGTCTGATTAACACAACCCTTGGCTTTATAACGGCTATCGGGCTTGCGCTCCTTCTTAACGAAGTAAGAAAAATATTTTTTAAACGTTTTATCCAGACAATATCTTATCTTCCGCACTTTCTTTCGATGGTTATTGTTACAGGGCTTGTATCAGCCATGCTTACAACGGACTCAGGGGCTGTAAACAATTTATTTATGGCTTTGGGTTTTATTAAAGAGCCGGTTTTTTGGCTGGGTGAGCCGAATTACTTCTGGGGCATCATCGGCATAACTTATGTCTGGAAAGAAGTCGGCTGGAACACAATTATATATCTTGCCGCGATGGCCGGCGTTGATCCAAATCTGTATGAAGCGGCTGATATTGACGGCTGCAACAGATACCAGAAAATGTGGCGTATAACGCTCCCGAGCATTAAGCCCACAATTATAATCTTATTAATTATGAGTATCGGACGCATACTTGACGCCGGTTTTGAAATGCAGTACCTGCTTCGAAACGGGCTTGTAATGGATGTATCCGACACTATAGACGTATATGTGCTGATTTACGGTCTTAGAAATATGAACTATTCGCTTGCTACATCGGCGGGCATGTTTAAAAATATAATAAATATCGCGCTGATATTTATCGCTAACGAAATCGCGAAAAGAGCGGGCGAGGAGCGTTTGATATGAAAAAAAATCCTTATACAATGTCAAAAATAGAAAATATAATTTTTCATACAATTAATTCAACGTTTCTGCTTATACTCGCTTTTATTACGCTGTATCCTTTCTGGAATACAATCATGATATCTTTTAATGACGCGATGGATACAATGCGTGGCGGCGTTAATTTCTGGCCTAGGCAGTTTACATTATTTAATTATCAGATTATTTTCCAAACAGGCGCGATTCCCCGCGCGTTCTTTGTATCTGTGGCAAGAACGCTGATAAACATGGGAACAAGCATATTTTTCACCGCAATGCTTGCTTATGTTTTATCAAGGCAGGAATTCGTTATGCGCAAACCCTATACATTCATAATAGTTCTTTCCATGTATGTAAACGCCGGGCTTATTCCAACATACTTTTTAATCCGCAGCCTTGGAATGGTAAACTCATTTTATGTGTATATCGTACCGGGTATCATAAACGCGTTTAATTTTGTTGTTATGCGCACATATATGAAGTCGATACCGGAAAGCATTATTGAATCCGCAAGAATTGACGGTTACGGGGATTTCTATATCTTTGCCCGCATTGTGCTGCCTTTATGCCTTCCTGTACTTGCAACTGTCGCCCTTTTCGTAGCGGTAGGTTCATGGAACGCGTGGTTTGACACAATGATTTATAACTCAGGCAATGTAAACCTTCATACGCTTCAGTACAAGCTGATGGAATATCTGCAATCAAGCCAGTCGCAAAGCCGAAATGCGGGAGACGCGGGAGCTATGGCTCTTGCGGCGGCAGGCGGCGGATCGCAGATGGTAACCCCGATGAGCATTCGCGCAGCAATCACAGTCGTCGCGGCGCTCCCGATTCTGCTTGTGTATCCTTTCATGCAGCGTTACTTTGTTGTCGGCCTTAATGTCGGCGGCGTAAAAGAATAGCGCAAATAATTAATTTACATAAAGGCGGGCCGCAATGGTCCGCCTTTTTTATTTAATGGGTATTCACATCAAAAAGATAACGGGTATTCTTGTAATAAAACATAAATACTAAATACGAATAGCTGTTAAATTAACTATGAAGACCTGAGCGTAAAAATTAATGTATATTTATAGGCGGGAGCAGACTGTGTGCAGGCAAAACTATCTTTGGCGTTCCCTGCCGGAGAGACAGGTGTTTTGTCTTATTCAAATGATGGAATGTAATGTTAAGTTAATTTTTTATAACATAAAGAATTAACGCATATTTAATATTTTGAAACCAAATAAGACAAAACACCAAGGCTCATAGGCAGATTCTGCCAAAAGTTTTGCATGCGCGCAGACTGTCCCGCTTATATATAAAAAGATAATACGCTCAGGTCTTTAAAATTTATTTATTTTAAATATTGAGTTAATATTTGAATTACTTCCGCGTAATCAAGCGGTTTTCCTATGTGAGCGTTCATGCCGGCGCTAATGCACCTTACGACATCTTCTTTAAAAACATTGGCAGTCATCGCGATAACCGGAACAGGCTTGTGTTTGCCATTGCGGGTTCCACCTTCAGCGCGGCTGGCGGATTCCGCTTTTTCCAAATCAGTTTCAAACTGCCTGATATTTCTGGTCGCTTCAAGCCCGTCCATCTGCGGCATCTGCATGTCCATAAAAATCAAATCATATTTTTCGGGGGATGATGTAAACATATCGACCGCTTCTTTACCGTTAACGGCGCAGTCGATCTCAATTTCCACCGGTTCAAGGAGAGACATAAGTATTTCGCGGTTAATCTCGACATCTTCTGCAAGAAGCAAACGGCGTCCCTTGAATGACAGCTGGTTCGCGTTCGAGTCCAGCGAAGACTCCGCTTCAGCGTTTTCTCTGATTTGATCTATATGTTTTAGCTGAACTGTAAAGATAAATGTCGATCCCTTGCCGGGTTCTGATTCCACCCAGATTTTTCCGTTCATCAGCCTTGCTATCTGTTTGCATATCGCAAGGCCAAGACCGGTGCCGCCGAATCTGCGCGAAGCGTTCGTTTCCGCCTGCTGAAAGGGAGAAAAAAGCCGCATCTGGTTATCATGCGTTATTCCGATTCCGGTATCCTTTACTTCTATTTTGATGGTGCAGATTCTGTCCTTTTCTTCGGTAAGGTTCGCTTTAAGCCATATTGAACCATACTCAGGCGTAAATTTATTTGCGTTTGTAATAAGATTGGTGATCAATTGAATCAGCCGTCTTTCATCGCCTGAGAAAAACTGCGGAATATCAGAATCGACATATAACCCAAGTTTTTGTTTTTTTTCTTCGACGCTGAAACCTGTTACATTCACCGCTTTCTGAATCATTTCTTCAAAACAAAAATCCACAGGCGCAAGAATAAATTTACCCGCTTCGATATTTGACACGTCAAGGACGTCATTAATTACACATAACAGATGATTAGACGCGCTTTCAACTTTATCAAACGCGTAATCCTTTTTTTCAAGGTCGCCTGCGAGCCTGCCAATCTGAGTCATGCCGATTATCGCGTTCATCGGCGTGCGCATTTCATGGCTCATGTTGGAAAGAAAATCGCTTTTCGCGCGGTTTGCAGCCTGCGCTTCTTCAAGAGCGGACTCAAGCTCGATGGCTGTCGCGCGTATTCCAAGGGTCAGTTCATTGCGCAGCATCGCGTGCGCGATTAAAAGGCTGCCGGAACGCAGGATTGTTTCTTCGCTTTCTGTAAATACGCGCTCGTCATGACAGTCGTCAAAACCGACAAAACCCCAAAAATTACCCCTTAAAAAAACAGGAACAACAAGCAGCGACTTTATTCCCTGCACAGACAGCTGCGCCTGCGAGACTTCATCCATTTCGCTTACAAAGCAGTTTATACATTGTCCTGTGGAAAGCGTTTCTTCCCATCCCGGAATATTATCATTATAGGAAATTTCGGTTGTGATATCCTTGTCCTGCTGCGGCTCCGCGCCTTCCGACCATTCGTACATTTGCGAGCAATAGAGCCTGCCATTTATGGTGTAGTTTTTCCAGATATAAACACGGTCTACATTCATCGCTTCGCCGAGCATTCCCATGCAGCGCAAAAGCGAGTTTCCAAACTCGTCAACATCAGACTGAAGAAGAACGCCGGCGGCGCTGTTAACAACGTTCAAAAGATTTGTGCTGTACCTGTGTTCTTCGCGGTTATTATTGGTTTGATCGTTGCGGTGAATCGCGTTTACAATCATTAGGCTGACGGTTCGCAGAATATTAATTTCATCAACTGCAAGCGATCTTTCTCTGTGGCAGTCGTCAAAACTCAGCCAGCCCCAGAACGTGTCCTGCATATACAAAGGAATCGCAAAAACCGATTTCATTCCGTGGGGACGAAGCCTTTCCTGTTCTTCTTCCGGCAGATCGTTAATTGTTCCGTTTATACATTCGCCAATCAGGAATTTTGATTCCCATGTCGGAATATCGGTGTAAGGAAAAACCATTTTATTCTCTACGGGATTCTGGCTTCTTCCGGTATCATTCTGCCATTCAAAACGCATCGCGTAACACAGCCTGCCGTTTTTAACCGTATTCTGCCAGATATAGCCGCGGTCAAGATCAAGACAATGGGCGATAATGCTCATGCCTTCCAGAACCGACGCTTCGAATGTTTCTTCTTCCATTGCCGCAAGCAGTATGCGCGAAGTGGAATCCACAGCCTGAAAGAGTTTACTGTGAGGAATATAAGATGTGCTGCCCCCGGCGTCTGTGTCTGTCATTATTTACCGCTGCACTCTTCCCGAAGCATTGCCTGCCGCAAGCTTTTTTACTTCATCCGCGGAGACAAAATTAAAGTCACCTTCAATTGAATGTTTAAGGCAGCTTGCGGCGACGGCGAACTCAAGCCCTTCCTGCGGCGCCATTCCCGCAAGATTTGCGTAAATAAGGCCGGCGCCGAAACTGTCGCCTCCGCCTACCCTGTCAACTATATGCACTGCGTATTTTTTTGAAAAATAAAAATCATTCCCTGCGCCGGAAGCTCCGCCGCGGGTACACAGCATCGCGCCCCAGTTATTGTCATTCGCGGAAATTGATTCCCTTAATGTAATAGCGGCCTGTTTAAAATTAAATAATTTAATAAGCGCTGACGCGACTTCCTTGTAACCGTCATGGCTGATTGTGCCGGCTGTTACATCGCTTCCTGACGCTTTAATGCCGAAAACATCCGCTGCGTCTTCTTCGTTGGCAATGCAAATATCGACATATTCCATAAGCGCGCTCATCACCTTGCGGGCTTTCTCCCGCGTCCATAAGTTCGCGCGGTAATTAAGATCGCAGGAGACAGTGATGCCTTTCGATTTTGCGGCCTTGCAGGCGTCCATGCAAATGGAAGCGGCGTTGTCGGAAAGCGCGGGAGTAATCCCCGTAAAATGAAACCATGAAGCTCCGATAAAAATTTTATCCCAGTTAAAATCCGAAGGCGCGGCTTCGGCAACCGCTGAATGGGCGCGATCATAAATTACTTTAGACGGCCTCTGGGAAGCTCCTTTTTCCAAAAAATAAATCCCGACTCTGTCCCCGCCCCGGACAATCAATGAAGTATCAACGCCGAATTCCCTTAAATTATTTACAGCCCCCTGTCCTATTTCATGTTTTGGCAGTTTTGTGACAAAAGCCGCTTCCGCGCCGAAACCGGCAAGAGAAACCGCGACATTCGCTTCCCCGCCGCCGTATGTCGCGCCGTATGAATCTGCCTGTACAAACCGGTAATAACCCTGGGGGGCGAGCCGCAGCATAATTTCACCAAAAGTAATAACTCTCATTGAAACTCCCGTCTTTCTATAATGCGTCCGTATCAGACAGACTCCGATTAATAATCATTCTATAACAGATTCGGCAATATTTCAATTTATTACCATTGATTTGCGCCTTCCGTGAAGGTATACTTCCACCATGAAAAGAAGTTTTGCGCCTGAAAAAATCAAAGGCCTGGCGATTGATCTTGACGGTACACTGCTGCTGCCGAACGCCATTCTTGGCGCGCGTACAAAGGACTGTATAAATAAACTTGTTTTAAAGGGAATGCAGATAATAATATCAACCGGAAGAGCGATAGAATCATCGGAAAAGTACCGTAAAGAGCTGAACGCGCAGGGACCGATGGTGTTTTTTAACGGCGCTGAAGTAGCGGATGTTCCTTCCGGCAGAATTCTTCATACCAATTTGATAAGCATGGAAGTTGTTGATTACGGAGCCGAAATAGCAAGAGAGCTTGGAATTCATTATCAGGTTTACCTGCCTGCCGGCATTTCACCGGAAACAGGAAAGGAAGATCCAAAGCAGCTTTTGGAAACATTATTAACAGATAAATACGGAGAAGAAGCGGAATATTACTATAAACATACGGGAATCACCCCGGTTGTAAAAGACTTAAAAAGCGTAGCCGCCCTTCCTGTAAACGGCTGCATTAAGGGGATGTTTATAGCCGACCCTTCGCATCATGATGAAGTGCGCCGCCGAATCAAAAACCGCTTCGCAGACAAGGTAAGCGTCCTTCGCAGTTTTCCTACCTTCCTTGAAATTTTAAACGCAGGCGTAAATAAAGGATCAGGGCTGGAAATAGCGATGCGTCACAGGGGATTGAAGCAGGAAGAAGTTATTGCCTTTGGGGACGAAGAAAACGATTTATCGATGTTTCCTGTCGCGTGTTACGCCTGCGCTCCCGCCAGCGCCGGCGAAAAAATCCGAAACGCCGCCGACTTTGTTTACGCCTCAAACGCCGAAGAAGGCCTTGCGCAGTATCTGGAAAACGTGTTTCTGAATAACTGATTAGCGCACCGCTTGACATAGTATCATTATTTGATATCATTATACATGTGAATAATAAACACAAGAAAACATTGGCAAATATTTTTCACAACCCGGTAAAAAGTTCTATTTTATGGTCAGATGTAGAAAGTTTATTTAAAGCGCTTGGCGCATGTATTGAAGAAGGGAGCGGGTCAAGAGTTTGTATTTATCTTAACAATATAATTGCTGTATTCCACAGACCGCATCCGCAGAAAGAAACAGACAAAGGAGCGGTTAAATCTGTAAGGCAATTTTTGCTAAATGCGGGGGTAAAACATGATGAGTTATAAGGGTTATTCCGGAAAAGCTGACTATGATGACGAAGCCGGGGTATTTTACGGTGAAGTCATCGGTCTTAGGGATGTTGTTACTTTCAAAGGCACGAGTGTTAAAGAATTACAAAAATCTTTCAAAGACAGCATTGATGATTATCTTGCATTCTGTAAACGCATGAATAAAACACCGGATGTTCCGGCTTCGGGGAAATTAATTCTCAGAATACCGCCGGAACTGCATTCATATGCGACAATTACGGCAAAAGCGGAAGGAAAAAGCCTTAATTCATGGGTAGCTGAAGCTGTAAAGGAAAAGCTGTATTCATAAAAATTTCTTATGTAAATCTTCTGTAGACAAAAATTAGCAGATTCATTATAATCAGCGTATGATATTTCCTTTAAAAGAACTCATCGAGTACGATGAAAATATGTACGGAATTACCGCGGCGGCGTCACGCAGAGCGTATCAGCTTTCTTCTGTGCTGGAAAAAGACGAAAAAGACGATTACGACGGAAAAATGGTCGCGCTTGCGGCTATGCAGGTTTTTACAGAAGAAGTTCAATTCCGTCTGGAAGCTGAATAAATCTTTTGCCTTCAGATCAAATACCTGTATTAATACTCTTCGGGCCGACAGCTTCGGGAAAAACAGACGTTCTTTCTGATCTTTTAAGCGGCGGTAATCAGGCCGAAATTATTTCCGCAGATTCCATGCAGGTTTACAAAGGCATGGACATAGGAACCGCGAAGCCTTCGTTAAAAGAAAGAGAAGCGGTTCCGCATCACTTAATCGATATTTATGATCCATGCGAGCAGTTTAACGCGGGGGATTTTGTCCGTTTAGCGGATGAAGCCTGTCTTCAAATTGCTTCCCGCGGCAGGCTCCCTGTGGTATCGGGGGGAACAGGTTTTTACTTAAAAAATTTTATTTTAGGCCTTGGCGACGCTCCGCCTTCAGACACGGAAATCCGCAGGCAGTTGAAACTTGAATTAAAAGAAAAAGGATCTTCCATATTGATGGAAGAACTTGCAGCCTGCGACCCTATCAGCGCGGCGCGTATTCACATAAATGACGAATACCGCATTCTGCGCGCGCTTGAAGTATACAGGTCATGCGGAAAGCCTCTTTCTTCATTTAAGGAATTTAAGAATAAGGAAAAAAACAATACTGAGCATGTTGATAACGGCTTAAAACGCGGCACTTATAACTTCATTATAATCGGACTTTCACGCCCGCGCGAAGAATTATACAAACGCATTAATCATCGCTGCGAACAGATGTTTCAACAAGGGCTTGCGGATGAAGTCCGTTCGCTTTATGACGCCGGATACACACCCGATGATCCCGGGTTACGCGCAATCGGCTACCGCGAATTTTTTATCGAGCGGACAGATTCCGAAGATGCCGGTTCAGACGATCGATGTAGCGGCAGGCGCGGAAACTGGCAGCTTTCACAGGACACAGAAGGCGTAAAAGCCCTTGTCGCACAGAACAGCCGCCGTTACGCGAAACGCCAAATCACATTTTTTAAGGGTATCCCGGACGTTAACTGGGTTGAATGCGGCAGCGGTGAAGATACAACAGAAAAAATCAAAAAAATAATGTCCAATATCAGGCATTAAAACATTGCCACTCGGCATAAAATTCAATTTATGTTAAAATCATAAAAAAGGAAAATATGACTGACAAAAAAACACAAAAATGGAAACGGCCTGCCTTTCTTGACAGCATTTACCTGCCTGATGAAAAAATAGGACGATTTTTAAGCGTGCTGGTTCTATTCGGCATCGCGGTCGGGTTAAAGCAGGGAGTTCAAAATAATTACCTTTCTGATATGCTTCATGTAGACCCAAACGAACGCGGAATAATTGACGCATTCAGGGAGCTGCCCGGTCTTTTATTGATTTTCATTTTAGCGCTGATGTACAGGTTCGCGGACAGCAAAGTTTTTAAAATCGGTTTAGCTTTGATGGCCGGGGGACTTGCGGGAATTTTTATCACAACAACAGGCGAAGCGCTGATGATAAAAGTCGTGGTTGTTATTTTCATGGTGATTTTCAGCACAGGCGAGCACATTATCATGCCGGTGCGAAGCACAATCGCAATGGAACTTGCAAGACGCGAAAAAACAGGTTCGTCGCTTGGAATAACAACGTCGACAAACCAGCTTGGAACAATAGCCGGACTTCTTCTTGTTACAGGAATTTTTTTCTTTCTAGAAAAATTCGGATATTCAAGATTCGATTTAACGGGATACAGGATCGTCCTTGGGTCAGCGACAGCGTTAATGATATCCGCCGCGCTGGTCGCGTCGGCGTTACACGAAACAAAGCTTAAAGCTCCAAGACAGCGAATCTACTTCTCAAAGAAATTCACAAAATACTATATGATGGAAGTATTTTACGGATCGCGGAAACAAATCTTCCTTACTTTCGGCCCCTACGTTCTTGTCCGCGAATACGGTACAGACGCTTCGATAATGGCGATGCTTCTTGCGATCTGCGCGGGCTTTGTAATGTTTCTCAGCCCGTTAATCGGAAAACTGATTGACAAGGTCGGATATAAAGCGGTCATGGTAGCGGACACCCTTATTCTGATTCTTGTCTGTCTTTTATACGGTTATGCGCATATATGGTTTGCGCCCGGTATCGCCTTCATCGTCGTCTGCTGCAATTTTATCCTTGATCAAATCATTTCCATCGCGAGCATGGCGAATAACGTTTATGTTCAGCGCATTTCATCCAACCGCGAAGAAGTCACCGCGACGTTATCCACAGGAATTTCCGTAAATCATATCTTCAGCGTGTTAGTCGCGTTTATCGGCGGCTGGATTTGGGAGACCGCGGGAATCGAAGCGCTGTTTACAATGTCCGCTGTGCTTGGACTTATCAGCAGCATTTACGCCGCGACAATTAAAAAAAGCGAAGAAGTAATCAGGAGCGCGGAATGAATGATATAATATTAACTATAAGGAGGAATATATGCAAAACTTTACTTATTGCAATAAAACAAAAATAATTTTCGGCAGGGATACTGAGAATCAAGTTGGAAAGGAAACCGCCTGTTACGCGAAGAAAGTGCTGCTGCATCATTCGGGCGGCTCTCCTGTCAGATCGGGGCTAATCGATAAAATAAAAACCAGTTTAAAAAATGAAAGCATTGAGTGGGTTGAACTGACAGGCGTTCTTCCAAACCCCAGATTATCTCTTGTAAGGGAAGGAATCGAAATAGTCAGGCGGGAAAAACTGGAAATGGTTCTTGCAGTCGGCGGAGGCTCCGCGATTGATTCAGCAAAGGCGATCGCTGTGGGAGCCGCGAATGAAGGCGATGTGTGGGAATTTTTTGAAAGAAAGAGAACCGCGGAAAAAGCGCTGCCAATCGGCGTTGTCCTTACAATTCCCGCGGCAGGAAGCGAGTCGAGCATCAGCGCTGTTATCACTAACGAAGACGGTCCGTGGAAACGCGGAATTAATTTTCAATGCAACCGGCCTTCGTTTTCCATCATGAACCCTGAACTGACATACAGTCTGCCGCCGTACCAGAGCGCCTGCGGGATTACCGACATGATGGCTCATATCATGGAAAGATATTTTACAAAGGAAGATCATGTCGAGCTGACGGATGAACTGTGCGAGGGCGCGCTGCGGACAATTATCCGCAACGCGGGAACAGTTTTTTCAGGCGGTGAAAAAGACTACGGCGCCAGAGCGGAAATCATGTGGGCGGGCGCGTTAGCACATAACGGCTTGCTTGACACCGGAAGAATCGGCGACTGGGCAAGCCACGCACTTGATCACGAACTTTCGGCTCTTTATGATATTGCCCACGGCGCAGGCCTTGCGATAATTTTTCCCGCGTGGATGAAGTACATAATTAAGGAAGATTCGCAGACAGCGTCTACAGCGCGCTTTGCCCGCTTTGCAAAGAAAGTCTGGGGAGTAGACGGCGCGTATTACAATCTTAAACAGGCGGCTCTTGAAGGTGTGTTCCGCATGGAGAACTTTTTCCGTTCAATGGGAATGCCAGTTAGGCTCGCGGAAGCCGGCATTGATACCGCGCGTATTCCAGAAATGGCAAAAAGGGTCGTATGGTTCGGGCCAATCGGCAATTACCGCAAGCTCAATGAACAAGACGCCGAAGCTGTTTACAGGATGGCGGCAGAGTAATGTTACGCCGAAGCTATACTTGAGCGCCTTCGGTTGAAAGAACATGAACATGGAAAGGAACAAGTTTTTCTGAAGCCTTAATGGCGGATAACGCTGCATGTTCAATTCCGTAGCAGCAGGGAACAATCATCCTGATTACGGTTACAGAATTAATGTTGTTCGCTTTAATAATTTCTGTCAGCTTCACCGAATAATCAACATTGTCCAGCTTGGGGCATCCGATTACGACAATTTTATTTTTCATATAAAGCTGATGAAATCCGCTGCATGCAAACGCCGCGCAGTCCGCCGCGATTAATAAATCCGCGTTATCAAAATACGCAGCGTTAATTGGAACCAGCTTAATTTGTACCGGCCATTGCCTTAGGCTTTCCGCGCAGCCTGCGCCGGAGGCTTCGTAAATTTCTATACAGCATGACGGCTTCCGTTCTGTATCATTATTTAAAGCGTCCTGCCGGTTTATATTTTCTGCGGTCTTATTATACGCCGCGGCTTCCCTTTCTTCAAAACAGATTGCGCCTGTCGGACAAACAGGCAGGCAGTCCCCGAGCCCGTCGCAGTAATCATCGTGAACAAATTTGGCCTTCCCGTCTATCATCGCGATGGCGCCTTCATGACACGCTTTCGCGCAGAGACCGCATCCGTCGCATTTTTCGTCTGCTATTTTAATTATTTTCCTAATCATGAAAAAAACATAGCACATAACGTCAGGCTTATCAAATAAAAAATCGCGGGAAACAATGTTATTAATTATTTAAACCGGATTTCTGTAAAATCCTGCTAAACCAAACGATCGGTAGTCCTTGGATTTTTTAGGATAATAATATGAAAGCCGTACAGGTATAAATTTCAAGATTAGCATTCAGGTTATTGCCAATTTATTAAAATATATGTAAAATACAAAAAACGCGCCTTACAGCGCGCTTTGCCGGAGCCGGCGTGGTGGAATGGCAGACACTGGGGACTTAAAATCCCCTCCTAGCAATGGGGTATGAGTTCGAGTCTCATCGCCGGCAAACAATATAAACCTAATCCTCACATGCAATTCTTCCGATAATGAAACGGGGGTGTGCCATGAAAAAACCTGTAGTATTTTTAATTGCGATCTTAATGACAGCCGCGCTTTACGCGCAGATTGAGTCCGGCGTAAAATTTCATAATTTCACATGGGGAACAAGCATTGATATGTTCAGAGCGTCAATGGGAAACCCCGCGTTCATCGATAACTCAGGCTTGTTTCAGGCTCTTTTATACGAAAATGTTCTGATGGCAGGCCACCGCGCTTATATGGTCGCGTATTTTTCCGCAAGCGGTCTCGAAGGCGGAATGTATTATTTTGACAATCCCGACATTCTGGAAACGATGAAGTGCTACGATTCCGTACAAAAAGAACTTGTGGCGCATTTCGGCCCGACACCCCCTCCTCCCGCCGGACGTTACGAAGAAATTTTAAGGGAAATGCGGGTATATGAAACCTGCTGGATACTCCCAAGCGGATACATCCATTTAAAAGTTAATTTACGCAGCAGTGATCCTGTAACCCTTTGGATATCATTTCCCACGCTGACAGGAATCCTTGACGGTTAATTATCATAAGCCGGATATTTTTTAACGAATAACATCGATAGTTCCGCCGCCTACTACAATATCGCCGTCGTACATAACAGCCGCCTGCCCAGGCGTAATCGCGCGCTGCGGCGAGTTAAATTCAATATGAAGGCTGTCTTCGCCTGTCTGCTCCGCGACCGCGCCTTGAGCTTCCTGCAGGTACCGCGTTTTTACCGTTACGCGCAATGGCTTTTTTATTTCAGCGCAGGCAATAAGATTGATGTTATGCGCTGTAAGCGAGCCGCTGTACAGCTCCTGCTCAGGCGCTAAAGTAACAGTGTTATCCTGAACTGACTTGCGTGCGACATAAACGGGCGTGTTAGCTGCTACTCCGAGTCCGCGTCTTTGGCCTATTGTGTACCTTATAAGCCCTTTGTGCCTTCCTAAAAAATTTCCTTCCGTATCGATTATATCCCCGCATGGGTATGTTTTCCCTGTATAGCTTTCGATAAAACCCGCGTAATCACCGTCAGGCACAAAACAGATGTCCTGGCTCTCTTCTTTCGCGGCGTTTACAAAATTTTTATTTTCAGCAATTTTACGGACTTCGTTTTTTGAAAGAGCGCCGAGCGGAAAATATGATTTTTTAAGCTGCTGCTGTGTAAGACAGTAAAGCACATAACTTTGATCTTTTTTTTCATCAACGGCTTTTTGAAGAATGTACCGCCCGCTTGCGGAATCCTTTGATACGCGCGCGTAATGCCCTGTTACCAGAAGATCGAAATCAAGCTGACAGGCGCGAAGAAGGAGAGAATTAAATTTAATGCGGCGGTTACATTCAATGCAGGGATTGGGCGTCGCGCCCTGTTCGTAAGTTTCAACAAAATGCTTGATCACATACTTGTCAAATTCTTCGCAAAAATTTAAGACATAGTGAGCCATGCCAAGACCGAAGGCAACGTTCTTCGCGTCATTTACATCCGCAAGCGAACAGCATCCTGCGGAAATCCGCGGGTTTTCGCCGCCGTAAAGTTTCAGCGTAATCCCGATACACTGAAGACCCTGTTCAAGGCAAAGAGCAGCGGCGACAGAGCTGTCAACGCCGCCCGACATGGCGCATACGGCGCGTGTTACCGCAGTTTCTTTGCACATAACAAGCGCATCTGTCAGAAATTAATAATTTTCCGCCCTGATCAGGAAGTAAGATTTCGGATGCCTGCATACAGGGCATTGCTCAGGCGCTTTTTTGCCGACATTGATGTGTCCGCAGTTTGAACACTGCCAAACCTGATCGCCGTCGCGCGAGAACACGATTCCGCCAGAAATATTCGCAAGCAGTTTCCTGTAACGCTCTTCATGCTCTTTCTCAATTTTTCCTACCATTTCGAATAACGCGGCGATATTGCTAAATCCTTCTTCTTTCGCGGTTTTCGCGAAGCCCGCGTACATATCCGTCCATTCAAAATTTTCGCCTTCAGCGGCGGCTTTTAAATTCGCTGTTGTTACGGGAACATCATCGCCGTGAAGTAATTTAAACCAAATCTTGGCGTGTTCTTTTTCGTTTAGCGCGGTCTCGCGGAATATCGCGCCGATCTGCTGATATCCTTCCTTTTCCGCTTTTGAAGCGAAATACTGATATTTTACATGCGCCTGTGATTCACCCGCGAACGCTTCCATCAAATTTTTTTCTGTTTTTGAACCTTTTAATTCCGCCATTTTAAACTCCTATAAATTTCTTTCCGCCGTTTTTAAGGCGTATATAAAGCACATTATATAACGTGAAAAGCCGGCTAACAAGATTATTTTTCATATTTTTCACTCAGCTTGCACATCCAGAACGAGAACGCGGCTCCGGCCACAAAAGTAATAACGCAGGCTATTGTTCCAAGCTGCAGATAATTGTAATAACCTTCCGGCTGCTGCCATCCCGACGCGATTGCGCCAACCAGAACCGCCGAAGCAAGAACAAAACCAAGGATAACATGGAAGAATCCAAGATACGCTTTTTTTAGCAGGAACTCGACACCTTTGGAAAACGGAAGCACGCAGATAATCATGCTAAGCGCGAACGGAACCAGAACGGCGAAATTTAAATCCCTGTAAGAATTGATCATTTGATCATACAAACCGAACAGCACCAGAAAATTCGAAGAACTGAAACCGGGAATAAGCGCGATTAACGCGACAATTCCGCCTGATACAGCCGCCGTTACCGGGTTTAATATAATTTGCCCAAAAACCCATCCGCCGGAAAATAATAAAATAAACACAGCGGAAAAAAATGCAGCTAACAAAATGATAATATGCCGCGGCTTTCTCTTTTTTATTACAGCGTCTTCATCTGATGCCGGCTGCGGATCAATTTTTACAGGCTCGGCTGACGACCTTCGCCAGAGATCGGGCATTGTTCCGATAATCGCGCCGACAAAAAACCACAATACGGGCGTTTTATAATTTTCTAGCAGAAAACTCATCGGATGCGAAATCATATAAATGCCGAGCAGTCCGCCAATCCCGACCGGAAGAAAAAATAAAAAATTCTTTATAAAACCTTTTGTTATATTGGCAAGAAAGCCGATTATTCTTTCGTACAAACCGAAGACAACGGAAAGCGCCGCGCCGCTGATTCCGGGAAGAACAAAATCCATTCCCATCGCCGCGCCTTTAAAAAATCTTAAAACAATATTGACTAATTTATTTCCCATGCCAATCACCATAACGAAGACGGATAAATCCCCGCCGCTGTCATATCTTCAATTTTTTTTACCGCGGCTTCCCTGTCTTCCCTGTATGTAACGCCGAACCAGTCTGAATTTGCAGATAACGCCTTTACTTTATTTTTTTTCTGCCTGATAAAATGATCGACGGCTTTGGGAATATAACATTCGCTTTTAATATGCACTTTCATGTCCGCGGCAAAAGATTTTAGGAATAAATCAAAATATTTTTTAAACTCATGAATTATTTCCGGCTGAAAACCCCAGAAATTCATTGAAACAGGCGTATCGGGGGCAAGCTCCCTGATACTGCCGTCCGACGCGGTGTTAATTATGCGCCCGTTTTTCTTCCCGATTGCGGTAAGTTCATCGACGCTTACAAGATAGCCGCCTGCAACTTCGCAGACGCCGCGCGCCACAGTTCCCTGCGGACTCAGCGTTTTTTCAAGAAGGTAGGGAACTATCGCCGATGTACCCGCTTCCGGGTTCGCAAGATAATCAGCCATTACCGCGAATGATTCCCTTCCGTAAAAATCATCCGCGTTGATCACGGTAAAAGGCGCGTCAATTTTTTCCGCCGCGCATAAAAGCGCGTGAGCTGTTCCCCACGGCTTGGTGCGCCCTGCTTCCTGCGCTGCGCTGAAAATATCTGGCGGAATCAGCGTTTCAGAATCCTGAAACGCAAGCTCATATTTTATTTTTGATCCCATCCTTTTAAGAACAAGATCGTTAAAATCATTTTCGATATCATGGCGAATGATAAAAATGATTTTTTCAAATCCCGATTTTACAGCGTCGAATACCGAATAATCAAGAAGCGCTTCGCCGTTTTTCCCGATTTTATCCATCTGTTTAAGCCCGCCGTAACGGCTTCCGATACCCGCTGCAAGTACAGCCAAAATTGGACCTTTCATTTTTGCTCCTGATTTATTCTAACATAATTAACTACAATAAAATCATTATAACTGACCGTATCCGCCTTCTTCCAATTATCGCCTATTTCTGGAAAAAAAGCATCGCCTTCGCACTGCCCCGCGACCACGGTAAGATCGATTTTATCCGCAAAGGCCAGCGTTTGTCTGTAAATCGACTCGCCGCCGCAGATAAAAATCTTTTTATGATCTTTACAAAATTCCAGAGCGTCAGGAATTGATTCAAAAATTTTAATATTATCTGTATCGCCGCTGCTTTGCGCGGACTCTTTTAATTTCATGGTTTTTGAAATAATTATATTTAAACGCCCCGGCAGCGGTTTTTTAGGAAGGGATTCCCATGTCTTCCTGCCCATTACACAGGGGTGACCCGTCGTTATTTCTTTAAAACGCGCGAGATTTCCTTTTACATTAAACGGCATCGCGTTGTCTTTGCCGATAACGCGGTTTTCCGCCATCGCCGCGATTATAATTATTTCGCTCATTATTACACCGCTATCTCAAATTTTATCGCGGGATAAGGATCGTAATTTTCGATAACAGTATCACCGTAATGCCAGTCAAATATCGATGAAAATTTTTCTGTTTTTATGCGCGGCAGCGCTCTTGGTTCGCGCAGAAGCTGAAGGGAAATAGCGTTAATATGATTGATATAAATGTGCGTGTCGCCGAGAAACCCTATAAGCTTGCCTTCGCCAAGCCCCGCTTCTTTCGCAAGAAGGTGAAGAAGGCAGCCGTAACTCGCGATATTAAATGGAAGGCCTAGAGCCGTATCGACAGAACGCTGGTTCCAGAGCAGATTTAATTTGTCATTAATTACCGTTACCTGAAAAGAATAATGGCAGGGCGGAAGAGCCATCCGCGGAATATCTGCGGGATTCCACGCGCTTACAATCATGCGCCTATTGCCGGGATCCGTTTTAAGCGTTTTTACAAGCTGCGTTAGCTGATCAACACCCTGCCCTTCAGGCTGACTGTTATGCGAAACGTACTTCGCGCCGAAATTGCGCCACTGCCAGCCGTAAACAGGGCCAAGCTCGCGCTCTGACAGCATTTTGGATTTTGTTCTTTCATCAACCCCGTACGGGACAATATCGGGGCTGCACCATTCGTCCCAGATATGATTATTTTGATTTATTAACCACTGTTTGTCGGTGATTCCGTTAATAAAAAATTCAAGCTCGGACGCGACAAGGCGGAAAGGCACTTTTTTTGTCGTGAGCAGCGGAAACCCGCAAGCCATGTCATGCTCAAACATTGCCCCTGCCATTGTAAGCGCGTCTGTGCCTGTGCGGTTTTTTTTTCTGAATCCGCCGTCAAGGATTTTTTGAACTATATCAAGGTACGCTTTCATGCTGGATAAAGAATAACATATTACAAAAAGAAAATTAACTAACAATGATACATCTATTTTCCGCCAAATAATTCCCCGTAAAAACTAACTAAAAAACAAAAAAAAATTGAAATCTGCTTCATAACGCTGTATATTAACCTTAACACTTGCTCAAAGCTGTCGAAATGACAGCGGCTGTCGTTGACAGCAGAGCTGTATAATATGCCGAGCGGGCAAAAAACGCAAAATTATCAGGAGTTTTTATGAAAAACCAAATGAAACTGAAAGCTATCGGAAGAATAGCAGGGATAATTGCCTTTATGGTAATTATCGGATTTTCTTTTTCGGCCTGCGGAGAAGAAGATATTAATATGTTGCTAGGAACATGGGAAGGAACCATTAATCAGAGTGTGCATACATATACATTCAACGAAGACATGACATATACCTTAACAATCGCGGCAAACCAGGGTGTAACGTTTAAAGGCAATTATTATTTATTCTATGGAGCTACTCAAAAAGAAAACACTGAAGTTCAAATTTCACAAAAAGAACCGACAGAAAAAACTGTCAAATATGCCTATACAGTAGAAGGTAATAAATTGACATTCTCTGATAGTTTTGGCAAAGTAGGAACCTTAGATAAAAAATAACTTTTGAGAGTGACAGTCACCCATACCATATATAGCGCCGTTATATGCAATGCAGCGCTGTATCCGGCGCAGGTAACTGTCACTTTTTCAGCGATTATTCTTTTACTTCCGCTTTAATACATTCATTACAGCGTTTAATACAAGAAGGTTCGCCAACTATATGATCAATAAACACATTAAATAGTCCGCACTTTAGATCATTAATAAAGCGGCAATTTCCGCACTTTTCATTATCACAATCAATGTTGATTTGTATTCTTAGTTCTTTCTTCATATCAATCTCCTGCATATCCGTTCAGAAACGGATACTTAAAAATAATTTTATATTCTTCATACAAAGAATAATTAAACCTAGTAATTATGGTTGAAATACAATAGTTGCATTGCAATTATTCCTCCAACTAGCCCCCCATGCAGCATCCGCTGCAGATAAACTAGCATATGGGATGATTATTGTTTGATTTGAAGTCCAATAACCAAACGATTGAACACCAACTAAAGTAACACTTTTTGGAATTGTAATACTTGTAAGACCAGTACAGGAAATAAAAGCTTGAATATTAATAGAGGTAACACTATTGGGTATTGTAATACTTGTAAGACTTGTACAATTTGCAAACGTACCACTGCCTATTGAAGTAACACCATAACTAATTACAACATTTACAAGATTATTACAAAAATAAAACATATCATCGCCAATTACACTGCTGAGAATTGTAACACTTGTAAGACCAGTACAACTAGCGAAAGCATATCTTTGAATTAAAGTAACACTATTAGGTATTGTAACATTGGTAAGGCTGATACAGCCATAAAATGCATTTGTTCCGATGGTAGTAACACTATTAGGTATTGTAACATTGGTAAGGCTGATGCAGCCATGAAATGCATTTGATCCAATGGTAGTAACACTGTCAGGTATTGTTATTTTATTTATATTACTATTCATAAACCCACCTGATGTTACTGCGACTACCGGAAACCCATTATGGGATGCTGGAATAACTATTTGTGTAGCAGTTGCTGTACCAATTGATACCGAATATGCAGAACCATCTATAAGCCAATATTGGAGCCCTTCAGTTGGTAAAAGTTCTCCGGTTGGTGAATGTCCGTTTGGATTAGATGGATCTAGGTCATCATTGTCATTGCAAGAAGATAAATTAATAACAATCAGAGTTATTAACATAAGAATTCCAAGAAATTTAATGATATTTTTCATAAATACTCCTTGTACCCATATATGGATACTATTAATATATACCCATTTAAAGATATTGTCAAGTCATTATTATCCAAATATGGGTATTATTCTATTATGGGGTTTAATGAAAATTTGAAAGGAGAGCTGGAATATAAAGGAATGCCGGTTAAAGAATTATCCCATAAAACAGGTATACCAAAGAAAACAATTGATAAATATCTTCTTTCAAAGAGCAGTATGCCGCCGGCAGATAAGGCTGTTTTAATTGCAAAAACACTGGATGTAACTGTTGAATATTTAGTAACTGGAATTAATAAACTTGAAGGGAACACAACAAGCGAATATTTTAGTCCGGAAATGCGCTCTATAAAAGATTGTGTAGAATCATTAGCCAGAGAGGAACGAAAATTAATAGAAACGGCGGTTATTGAATTGTCCAAGATATTAAACGAACCAATGAATGAAAAATTGTGTACATTCACTCCAATTCAAAAGGTTTTTCTGCATTTATTTCAAAAATAGAAATCCCCCATGTGTTAGCGCACCTACCGCTGCTTTACCCTAAACAGCATTACAGGACAATCATAAATTTTTCTGTTATTCTTTTAGCATGGATATTTCAAAATTGGAATGGAAAGAAGAAGGGCGCAAAAAAGTATTTGAAGGAAAAATATTTTCTGTTTGGGAATCGTATTGCAATCCGCCGGAAAATAAAAAGCCGCTGTCCGGTCCGAAGCTTTCTTCGCATGTTTTTTCTTTGATCGACACAAAGGACTGGGCGATTGTTATTCCCGTAACCGAAAAAGAAAATAAAAAACAATTTTTAATGGTGCGGCAGTGGAGGCACGGCTCAAAATGCCTTAGCCTTGAGTTTCCGGGCGGTGTTTTTGAAGCGGGGGAAAATCCTGAAGAAGCGGCGGCAAGGGAGTTATATGAAGAAACGGGATACAAGCCGCGGAAAATAAAAAAAATCGGGGAGTTCAGTCCTAACCCCGCAATCATGACAAACAGGGTGCACTTTTTACTTGCGGAAGATTTAACGGAAACAGGCGGACAAAAACTTGACGAAGACGAATATGTAGAAGCCTTGTTTGTAAATGAAGATGAAGTGATAAACGGAATGGGTAAAGAGCCTTATGTTCACGCGTTAATGGGAACCGCCCTTGCGCTTTATTTAAAACAAAAAAAAGAACCCCAAGCCCGTTAACGCGGACATCGGGGTTCTAATATTAAGACAGCCGGATTAATAACCGTATAACGAACTCTGGCTCCAATCCCACATTCCGCTGCGGTTTTCGCCGGGAATGTTTATAACAAAATCGATAAGAATTAAATTAGGATTGTCAGGCTGCGGCATTCTTGCTTTGTTGGCTTCGTAAAGTTCAGGCCATCTGCTGGCGTCATTGTAAACCCACGGGAACGAAGCGATCTTCCAAAGACAATCGCCGTAAATCGCCCACGACCTTACAGTATAACTTGCGGGCAATGACGCTCCGCTTGGCACGCGGGGAGTATTGCCGGACTGCAGCGCCGCAAGAATATCAATCGATTTAATCGCGTTTTCTATTGCGTCGCTCCATTCTTCGGTTCTGTAGGATGTAAGGCTCATTTCATAATATTCCCTGCTGACGCTGTAATAATAAGGATGCGACGCGGGAATGCCGCTTGTGTTTGCCCATGTAAAAAGGCGATCCGCTTCCGTAATCAGCTGTTCGGAAACATACATGTCGGAAAGTCTCGCTTCCCTAATCGCTTCTTCGGCGGAAGCAATTGCGACATCATATTGACCGAAATCAAACATATTCTGGGCAAGAGCCGTAAGTTCCAGACTGCGCAGATAATGGTCATTATTAACAATTCCGTAGGGAATTATGTAATCCGCATCGCCGGGAACAGCTGCCGCGTAAGTTGAAATCTGCTTAAACACGGGCACTTTAAAAAACAAATCATCACTTTGCGCAAACGCAGTAACAGCGATAAAAAGGGTTATTAACACTGCGAATGAAATCTTTTTGATCATCTTGAACCTCCTTCTAATATTCTACCAGCTTCCATAGCTGACAAACTACTGCTTTCGATAACTTCCTGGGCTTCTCTGATTCTTTCTTCGGCGATATGGCGTTTGTAAACCGCGTCCTGTCTTGAAATCGCGAACATGGCTTCCGCGTATGTAAACGCCGAAGCGGCGTCAGTGTAGCTTCCCGCCGTATAAAGCCGTTCAGCTTCCGCAAGATGCGAATCGGCTTCGCGGAAATATTCACGCGACGCGATATCGGCCCTTTCGGCAATGGCAAGCTGCCTTTCATTTGACGCGGCGGTTCTTTTGTCAGCCGCGTAAAACACCATGCCTTCCGATAATACTACATTATACCGGTTTCTTGCTTCTTCCGCGCTTTTAATTGCGGCTGTCCTGTCTCCGGCGTTATACTCCGCGATACCTTTGCGGAAAAATTCATCCGCCGCGTTAAAACTGTCCTGACTGTGTTTTTCAAGACCAAGGTCTGTGATGCTTTGCCTGATCAGGTAGATATGCGCGCCTGTCAGAAGGGTGTCGTATTCGTTAAACGCGTTTTCCGCTGTCTGCGAAGCTGCGGAAACATTGCCTGCTTCATATTGATCAGCTGCCGTAAAAGCCAGCGCGTCCGCCCTGTCAAGATGTTCCTGGAAATAATTATTAAGGCCTGTGCCTACAAGTTCTTCCCTTTTCTGATAGGTCTTCGCGCCAAGCAGCATGGTTTCGTATTCTTTTAAAGCCTGCGTGGCTGTATCCCTTGCGGCGTAATAATCCTGCGATTCATATTGATCAAGGGCGGCAAGAGCTTTCTGATCCGCGTTTTTAAGGTATTCGGGATAATACGAAGTAAACCCTGTAGCGATTAATTCTTCTCTGGTTAGAAGAATTTCATCTTCCATGCGCTGCGCGTAAAGCGGGCGGGTCTTTTCAAAAATTTCGTTATAAGCCGCGGCAGTTCTTGCCGAAGCGGGCAAAGCCTCAATCGCTTCCCATTCGCTGGGGAAATAAGAATTGGCATAGAAATCCAGCGCCTTCGTCCTTGCCTGAAGCGCGTCAGGCGTAAGACCGGATGTATCAGCCGGCGCTGTCGTTGTCGAAGATGCCGGCGTTGTCGTAGTTGATGTTTGGGCGCTTAAAGAGCTTTCTTCAACTTCTTCCGGAGTTGATTTACAGGAAATTGATATAGCTGCCGCAATCGTAATAAACAAAATCAGATATTTTTTCATCGGCCCCTCCTTCTGGGAACGGAATTTTATCACTTTGACAAGATTATACATCAGCAGGTATATTTTATCAAGAAGATTATTTATATTCTATATTGATTCTACTATATATACTGATTTATAAAAGGGGTATTGCATGGACAATTTTAGTTTTGAAATAGTTAAGCATTTCGGGGTAATTTCAGGCGAAAAAAGCGGATGGCAGAAGGAGCTGAATCTAGTCTCATGGAGCGGCAGGGCTCCCAAGCTTGATATCAGGGACTGGGCGCCGAATCATGAAAAAATGGGCAAAGGCGTCACCTTGACAGAAGGCGAAGCCGCCACCCTTGCCGAACTGCTGATTCCCGCTTTGACTCCCCCTATTGCGGACAATGGAAAAATTTGATAATTTTATAGGCGGGTATGGTTTCATGCCCGCAATCAATTAATTAATGCCGGAAAACGCTGAAAGGACCGGTAATAACAAGAGGAGAGAAAGATTATGGCAAAACAGTTGTTGTTCAACGAAGAAGCCCGGCGCAAACTGCTGTCCGGGGTTGAGCAGATCTCAAAGGCCGTTAAGGTAACACTGGGACCGAAAGGCCGCAATGTCCTTCTGGACAAAAAATTCGGCGCGCCTACAGTGACAAAAGACGGCGTATCTGTAGCGAAAGAAGTGGAACTTGCCGATCCTTATGAAAATATGGGCGCGCAGCTGCTGAAAGAAGTAGCCACAAAAACAAATGACGTAGCCGGAGACGGAACCACCACAGCGACAGTGCTGGCGTATTCGCTTGTCAAGGAAGGACTTAAATCAGTCGCCGCGGGAATGACCCCCCTTGAGCTTAAGCGCGGTATCGACAAAGCGGTTAATATCGCTGTTGAAGAAATCAAAAAGAGTTCTAAAGACATAAAAGACAAGGAAGAAATTTCCCACGTCGCTTCGGTATCCGCGAACAATGACACGGAAATCGGAAACACGATCGCTGACGCGATGGAAAATGTCGGCAAAGACGGCGTAATCACCGTTGAAGAATCCAAGACAATGGATACTTCGATCGAATTTGTCGAAGGTATGCAGTTTGACCGCGGTTATATTTCCGCGTATTTTGTCACAGACCGCGACACAATGACCAGCGTTTATGAAGACGTTTATATTTTAATCCATGATAAAAAAGTTTCCAGCATGAAGGATTTGCTTCCGCTGCTTGAAAAAGTCCACCAGACAAGCAAGCCTCTGCTCATCATCGCGGAAGACTGCGACGGCGAAGCGCTTTCAACCCTTGTCGTAAACTTTATCCGCGGAACGCTGCGCACATGCGCGGTTAAGGCTCCCGGTTTCGGCGACCGCCGCAAGGCAATGCTGGAAGACATCGCCATCCTTACAGGCGGCGAAGTAATTTCGGAAGAGCTCGGCTACAAACTTGAAAACACAACCATCGATATGCTCGGCAAGGCAAAGACAGTCAAGATCGATAAAGACAACACCACAATCATTAACGGCGCGGGCGATCAGAAAAAAATCAAAGACAGAATCGCCCAGATCAAAGCCCAGATTGAAGATACAACAAGCGATTACGACCGCGAAAAACTTCAGGAAAGGCTTGCGAAGCTCGCGGGCGGCGTAGCGGTTATCAATGTCGGCGCGGCCACAGAAGTAGAACTGAAAGAAAAGAAACACCGCGTGGAAGACGCGTTATCTGCAACACGCGCGGCAATCGCGGAAGGCATTGTCCCCGGCGGCGCGGTGTCGCTGATTCAGGCGGCAATCGCGCTTGACAAGTCTGACACTTCAGGCCTTACGGACGACGAACTTGTCGGCTTTAAGATTGTAAAGCGCGCTCTTGAAGAACCCATCCGCCAGATCGCGGAAAACGCGGGTCTTGACGGAGCTGTCATCGCGGAAAAGGCGAGAAACGAAAAGAAAGGCGTTGGTTTTGACGCGGCTAAAATGGAATGGGTAGACATGATGAAAGCCGGTATCATCGACCCGGCGAAAGTAACGCGCTCCGCGCTGCAGAACGCCGCTTCCATCGCGAGCCTGCTTTTAACGACAGAATGCGCCATCACCGACATCCCCGAAAAGAAAGATCCTCCTGCAATGCCGGGCGGCGGAATGGGCGGTATGGGCGGAATGGACTACTAATAAAAATCGCCGCGCGATTTTTATTTTGGAGTTTACGCTGCGTGTAAGCTCCATAGTTAAATTAAAATAAAAAAGGCGGGGCCGAAAGGCTTCGCCTTTTTAATTGAAAAATTGTTAAATCCAAAGATTTTAAAATCATAAAATTATTACTGACGGCTTAATTAATTTGTCATAAAGAAAAAATATGTACATAAAATAAAATATATATTAAAATATTAACCATGGAAAAATCGGCGCAATGGCTTTTGTTTGCCATATGCATGGTGTTGTTTCTCATTTTCGGGTTTTTGGTTTTTCTAAATTCTGACGTTTTAGGCATGAAACCCTTTCAGCGGACAACTTTTATCGATGCGCCGGCCATGGCGAAATTTGAAAAAGACGGCAGGCTTTATGTAATTGACAACGGATCGTTCCGCCTTGTCTGTCTGGAGCCAAACGGCGATGTACGCTACACAATCGATATAAATAAAATCGATGAATATAACCGCATAATTGACGGCGCGATTGACGATGCCGGCAATCTTTACCTTTATGAAATAGAAGCGGAATACAACGCGCTTTTAACAAAACGCGAGATGATCAGAAAATACGATAACCGCGGAAATTTTATTAAAGAAATTTTAAGCATAAGTTATGATAACGTGCCGGACTACGATAACCCGAGGCTGTTTTATCAATTTGGTTCATTCAGATACGAAAACGGCATTCTTACTTTTTCTAAAACAGAAAAAAATAAAGTTACATTGCATATGTACGATACGTTCCGCGATACCCTGCAGTCAGCGGAAATTCATGAATATCTGCCGGGCAGGCCCATCGAAGATTTTATGGTCGCGCAGCTTGTCTTAAAGGATATGCGAAATTACGCCTATGTACTGCGCGACGGCGATATTTATGAAGTCATTAACGGCGGCGAACCCGTATTGCGCGCGTCATTTGACTGGAACCTTTCCGGCGGCGGAATCATTCCCTGGTTTATTTTTTACGATACGTCCGCAGCTTCGCCCGGGAACGCCGCTTCCGGCGCTAATGCCCTTGTTTTTTTTGATATGGCGTCTAACGCGATATACCGCATTGCAGATAACGGCCTGCAGCATGTTGTTCCGCCGCGTTTTTTCCAGCCGCTGAAAGAACAGGGAGAAACAGCGGCCCTTAAAGGCTTTGGTTTTTACAGAAGCACTTTCGCAGGAATTTACGGAGAAACAGTCTGGCTTTACGACGGCTATGATTTTAAAATTTTCAATGAAGGACTTTTGCTTCCTGCAGGAGAAAGGGTCCGCATAATAATTTCGCAGATCGCGGCGGTGCTTGCGGCCGCCGCTTTCATCGCCGGTTTTTGCATTTTATTTATAGGAATATTAAAAGGATACATTTCGCTTTTTATAAAACTTACTGTTCTTATTATTCCGCTTTTGATTATCGCGTTCTTTATCGTATTTACCATTACATTTAACATAATGACAGAACAGTTAAATCACGCGCTTTACAACGAAATGATTTCAAAAACAATTCTATCGTCAAAACTTGTAGACGGAGACGATCTTGATAAAATTAATTCGATCAAAGACGTTCACAGCGATGAATACAAAAGACTGTCTGTTCTTGTAAAAGAAATGGTCGGGTACAACGCTGATCCTTGGAACAGGGCTTATTACGCGGCGTTGTATAAAGGCGCCAATTTTGAATACATCGTGGTAATTTCTGAAGAAGAATGGAATTTGTTCCGCACGGACGAGCCGCTTACAGGCGATAATTACCATAAATTGATAAACGGCGAACCCATTATAGTGACGACCGAGCTTTTTAACGGCACATGGACATTCGCGAATACGCCTGTGTACAACAGCGCCGGAGAAATAGCGGGCAAACTGGAAATCGGACTTGACATGACAGGCTACGAGATCAACAGCACAAGGCTTAAAAGATACGTGTCATTTATCGTAGCGGGCGTATGCGTTGTAATTTTAGCCGCGCTTTGCATTTTAATTTCATTGATTGTAAGGCGTCTTTCGGCGGTCGGCAGAGTTTTGCATAACATCGAAAGCGGCGACCGCACAGCCCGCGTGCCGTTTCTTACGCGCGACGAACTTGGCAAGGTGAGCAAAGGCCTTAACAACATGGCGGAAGAACTGCAGTTTCAGTTTGATCGCATAACAACGTTAAATGAATCAACCATCAGATTTGTGCCGGTGCAATTTATGGAACACCTGGGCGTTTCCGACATTACAAATATGAAACTTGGCGACAGCGTGCAGCGGGTTATCAGCGTGCTGTTCTTTGATATACGCTACTTTTCCGTTAATTCGGAAATGATGACGGCGCGGGAAAATTTTGAGTTTATTAATAAAATACTCGGCATAGCAGGCCCGATTATACGCAAACACAGCGGCTTTGTGGATAAATATATCGGGGACGCGGCAATGGCGCTTTTCACAAACGGCATCGACGCTGTCCGCGCCGGAATCGAACTTTATCAGCGGATTGTAATTGACGAAGACACCCGCGTAAAAATCGGGGTTGACGGCATCAACATAGGAGTCGGAATTCATTCGGGCTCCGTCATGATGGGCATTGTGGGCGAGAACGAAAGGCTTTCCAGCACTGTCATTTCAGCTAACGTCAATCTTGCGTCCCGCGTTGAAAGCCTTACAAAGCAGACCGCGTCAGGCCTTTTAATTACGCGCAATACGCTGAATCAGCTTGCGGGCCATGAAAATGAATTTTCCTACCGTTTTATCGGCATGGTACAGGCCGCGGGCGTTAATGAAGTAACAGGTTTATTTGACATGCTGGACGCGCTTCCCGAAAAGGAAAGAAATTGCCGCCTTGCCACAAAAGAAGTTTTTGAATCAGGCGTGCGCAAATATCACATGAAGGATTATGCCGCAGCGGTTCAGCGTTTTGAAAAGGTGCTTGCTTCCGATCCGCAGGATATCTGCGCTTCGCTTCATTTGGAAGAAGCCCACAATCATCTTCAGAACCCGGAGCTGGCGAGCGTGTTTATTTTTGATAAAAAATAATTTTATCTTCTATAATACCTGTACACCTGTCAAAATATATATTAATATAATAATGTATGAAAAAGTCCGCGCAGTGGTTATTATTTACAATCTGCATGATCGTTTTTCTCATTTGCGGGCTCTTGGTTTTCTTTAATTCCGGCGTGTTAAACTATAAACCTTTTCAGCAGACAACTTCATTTGTCGCACCCGCAATGGCGAAATTCGAAAAAGACGGAAATCTTTATGTTATTGACAACGGGTCCTTCCGCCTTGTCTGCATGGATCCCGACGGCAATATTCATTACACAATCGAAATTGACAAGTTCGAAGAATACATCCGCATTATAGACGCCGTTATTGATAACACCGGAAACTTGTATGTATACGCGATAGAAGCGGAGTACGACGCGCTTTTAACAAAACGTGAAATTATCAGAAAATACGATAACCGCGGACAATTTATTAAAGAAATTTTAAGCGTGAGCTATGATGATGTTTATTCCAACCCGCGGCTTTTTTATCAGTTCGGCTCTTTCCGCTGCGACGACGGCATCCTGACGTTTTCAAAAACAGAAAAGGAAATTGTAACTTTGTATCAGTATGATACTTACCGCGACGATCTTAAAACAGTTGTGCTGTCAGGCAGAATGCCGGACGGCAGCGTAATAGAAAATTTTATAGTAGCGAAACTTGTTCAAAAAGATTTTAATAATTACGCCTATGTCCTTAGAGACGGTGACATTTACGAAGTGCAAAACAGGCAGGCGGAGCTTCGCGCTTCGTTTAACTGGAACCTTGACGAAGGCGGCATTCTCCCCTGGCATATTTATTATGAAGCGGGCGGCAGTCTTGTTTTTTTTGATATGGCGTCTAACGCGATTTTCAGAATCAGGGCGGACGGCAGCCTGCAGCGAATCGTACCGGAAGAGCATTTCAGGCCGTTGATAGCGGAAGGCGAAGGGCCTGCGCTTAAGGATTTCGGCTTTCACGGAAATATATTCGCAGGCGTCTTCGGAGAAACAGTCTGGCTGTATGACGGATATAGTTTTACAATTTATGACGATGATTTAATTCTTCCGTTAGCTGAAAGAATCCGCATTGCCGCCGTTCAGATTTCAATGGCGCTTGGAATTATATCTTTGATCGCGGGTCTTTGTATTTTGTTCATCGGAATATTGAATTTTTACATCTCGTTATTTGTAAAGCAGACTGTCGTTATTATTCCGCTTTTAGTGATTGCCTTCATCATCGTGTTCACCGTGACGTTTAACATGATGACAGAAAGGCTGAATGAAGCTTTATTCAATGAAATGACAGGGTTTGCCGTGCTGTCGTCAAAATTGATCGATGGCGACGATCTTGATAAAATCAGATCGATAAAAGATTTTCACAGCGATGAATTTAAACGTCTTCTGGTTTTTATAAGGGAAGTAATCGGGCATAATCTTGATAACTGGAACAGAAGTTTCTGCGCCGCGGTTTACGCGGGAAGCAATTTTGAATACAACATCGTAACATCCTGCGAAGAGCTTAACCTTTTCCATCCTGTAGAAATGCTGGAAGGCGAAGATTACGACGCGTTCATGAGAGGCGAATCCCTTACTTTCATTTTTGAAGAACACAACGGAAACTGGGCGGCCGCGGAAGTGCCGGTTTACAACAGCGCAGGAGAAATTTCCGGGATGTTCGAAATCGGGCTTGACATGACAGGCTATGAAATTGTCAATCAGAATTTAAAAAGAGATGTAGCGCTCATCGTCGCGGCTGTATGCGTGATTATACTTATTGTACTCTGTGTATTAATATCTTTGATTATAAAACAGCTTTCCGCAGTCGGAAAGGTTCTGCATACAATCGCAAGCGGGGACAGAACTGCGCGCATTTCGTATGTCGCGCGCGACGAACTTGGCAGGGTGAGCCACGGGCTTAACAGCATGGCGGAAGAACTCCATATCCAGTTTGATCGCATAACGCGCCTTAACGAATCCACAATCAGATTTGTGCCAGTTCAGTTTATGGAACATCTGGGCGTTTCTGACATTACAAAAATGAAGCTCGGCGACAATGTGCAGCGCGACATCAGCGTACTGTTTTTTGACATCAGATATTTTTCCGTTAATTCGGAAATGATGACGGCGCGGGAAAATTTTGTTTTTATAAATGAAATACTTGGCATCGCAGGTCCCATCATACGCAAGTACAACGGCTTTGTTGATAAATACATAGGCGATGCGGCTATGGCGCTTTTCCCGAACGGAAAGGAAGCCGTGCAGGCGGGCATTGAACTGTACCAGATGATTGTGGTTGACAATAGCACGCGCGTAAAAATCGGAGTGGACGGAATAAACATCGGCATCGGCATCCATTCAGGCTCTGTCATGATGGGAATTGTGGGCGAAAACGAACGGCTTTCAAGCACTGTTATTTCAGCTAACGTCAATCTCGCCTCCCGCGTTGAAAGCCTTACAAAGCAGACCGCTTCCGGTTTATTGATTACCCGCGATACTTTAAACCAGCTTGCCGGACATGAAGCTGAATTTAACTACAGGTTTATCGGCATGGTGCAGGCTGCGGGTGTTAACGAAGTTGTCGGTTTGTTTGATATGCTGGACGCGCTTCCCGCGAAAGAAAAAAAGTTCCGCCTTGCCACCAAGGAAGTTTTTGAATCTGGCGTGCGCAAATATCACATGAAAGATTACGCCGCCGCCATTCAGCGTTTTGAAAAAGTTCTTGCCGCCGATCCGCAGGATATTTGCGCTTCCCTTCATCTTGAAGAAGCGCATAAGCACCTTCAAAATCCGGCGCTGCCTAGCGTGTTCATATTTGATAAAAAGTAATATGATAAATAACAATGACGTTAATGGAAGAAGAAAATAAAATAAACGAAACTTCTCAAAGCGAAGATTCTTCCGGTTCCGCATTGCCATCGCAATCCGCGTCATCTCTTGTCCGCCACGGATCGGCATTATCGCTCCTTACATTAATTTCCAGGGTTCTCGGCCTTGTAAGGGAAATGGTAAAAGCAAGATTCCTTGGCACCACTGCCCTTTCGGACGCTTTTTCCGTCGCGTTCCTTCTTCCGAATTTATTCCGCCGTCTTTTCGCGGAAGGCTCAATATCCGTCGCGTTTATACCGACTTTCAAGGAATTTCTTTTGGAAGGCGACAAGGATAAAACGCGCGAATTTTTATCGTGTATGATCACATTTCTTACATTTATTGTAACGCTGATGGTCATGGCGGGAATACTCGCCGCTCCGCTTCTTGTTCCGGTTTTCGGCATCGAAGAATTTGATGAAACTGTTTTACTTACTAGGATCATGTTTCCATTTCTTGGATTCATTTCGTTAGCTGCATTATTCCAGGGGGTTTTAAACAGCCTTCATATATTTACGCCGTCAGGTCTCGCGCCGATTTTATTGAATATTGTTACAATTTTATTCACATACGCTTTAAGCCCATTTATGCTGAATCCCGCGCGCGCGATGGCTGTTGGAATTTTAACAGGCGGATTTCTTGAAGCGGTGATTCAGCTTCCGTTTGTTTTAAAGAAAGGACAGACCTTTTTTATTACCGGATTAAAAAGAGCGTTTAACAACCCGGGAACGCGCAAAGTGCTGCGCCTTATAAGCCCGACAATTATCGGAATGGCGGCGTATCAGATTAACGATCTTGTATCGACGGCGCTCGCGGGAAGGGCCGGCGAAGGAATTGTATCCAGCCTTCAGTATTCGCTGCGGCTTCAGGAACTTTTTCTCGGCGTGTTCGCCGTTTCAGTCGGGACGGTGCTTCTTCCGAATCTTACAGAGTACGCGAAAACATTCCAATGGGAAATTTTCAACAGGCGTCTTGTTTCGTCAATAAAAATAATCTCGTTGATTACGATTCCTGTAACTTTTTTTTCGCTGCTTGAAGGGCAGAATTTAATACGCCTTCTTTTTCAAAGCCGCAGTTTTGACGAATCATCTGTAGCGCTTACGTTTGCCGCTTTTATTTTTCATATGCCGGGGCTTTTATTTATTGCGCTTAACAGAATTATAGCTCCGGCGTTTTACGCCCAAAGCAACACAAAATCCCCGACCATCGCAGGAATTATTTCATTTGCGGTTAACATCACATTGGCCGCTCTGCTTGCAGGGCCGTTTAAGGGAGCGGGTATCGCGTTCGCCCTTTCGTCAGCAAGCGCGGTAAACACGTTTTTACTAATTGCTTTTCTGGGGAAAAATCCTGACATCAACATGAAAGATGTAATTAAGAATACGTTTTTGTATATTTTAAAAATGCTTATATTATCCGCAATCGCGGCTGTTCCTGTTTATTTTCTTTCAGGTGTGTTAAACGAAATGTTTTCCGGGCATACCCGCTTAATTGCGAACGGCGCGCCGCTTGCAATCAGCGCTTTTATTTATTTTCTGCTGGGTCTTGGAATGCTTGCGCTTGTAAAAGATGAAAATTTCACCGGAATTGTCAGTATAATAAGAAAAAAGGTAAAATAAAAATGTATAAAAATCTTCCGGTCGTGGTAATTGCGGGCCGCCCAAACACGGGAAAATCAACCTTATTCAACAGGCTTCTTCGTAAACGCAGGGCTATTACCGATCCAACGCCGGGCGTTACGCGCGATCCTGTAGAAGCGGACTGTACGATTGACGGAAAAACATTCCGGCTTGTCGATACAGGCGGGTTTAAGTTAGCTGACATTGAAGGCATAGACAAACTTGTAGTTGAAAAAACAAAGATCGCCGTAAAAAAAGCGGATTTAATTATACTTTTGCTTGAAGCCGGCGAAATAACAAGCGAAGATGAAGAGCTTATTGATCTTTTGCGTCCGTATATGAAAAAACTTGTCGCCGCGGTTAATAAAACCGAAGGCGGCAGAATGATCCCGGACGCATGGAATGCGCTGTCATTCGGTTTTGAAAAAGTTTTAATGATCTCCGCCGAACACGGCGACAACATAGGTGATCTTCAGCAGGAGATAATTAAACGGCTTGATTTTTCAGAAGTAAGAATTGAACCGCAGGAAAGGAACGTTATACGCATCGCGCTTTTGGGAAAACCGAATACAGGAAAATCAACATTGTCAAACAGGCTTACAGGTTCCGCGTCGTCAATTGTAAGCAGCGTCCCCGGCACAACAAGAGACACTGTCGAAGGAAGCTTTTTCTGGAAATCGCGAGATTTTATCATTCTTGACACTGCCGGTATCCGCCGAAAATCAAAGGTCACGGAAGATATCGAATACTACTCCGTTAACCGCGCGATAAAAACAATAAATGACGCTGACATTGTTGTCCTGATGATCGACGCTGAAGAAGGCCTTTCCGATCAGGATAAAAAAATCGCGGCTCTCGCACATGATAAAGGCAGGGGCATCATCATGGCGCTTAACAAATGGGATTTATTAACTGATGCTTCAGAGCAAGGACCGCAGCAGAAAAGAATTTTTAAAGCGGCGGAAGAAAAAATCCGTTTTCAGTTCGGACAGATGGAATACGCGCCTGTGCTTCCTGTCAGCGCGAAAACCGGAACAGGCGTTGATAAAATTCTTATTACCGCGGTAAAAATGTACGATCAGCTTAACACGCAGATTACTACGTCGCAGTTAAATCAGGCGCTTGAAAAATGGCTGCAGGAAAGTCCGCCGCCGACAGGGCCAAGGACTCGCTTTAAGGTTAAATACGCAGTGCAAAAATCTGCAAATCCCGTGCATTTTATTATTTTCACATCACGAACGCAGGCTGTAAGCGATTCATATGTTTCATATTTAAAAAACAGAATCAGAAGGGATTTGGGATTTTCGATGGTGCCGGTTCTTGTAGAAGTGAAAAGTTCATCTAATGACAGGCAAAATAAAAAATAAAATCTGTATTATTTAAAATTCTCATAAAAAAAATTAAAAATGATACTAAAAGACCGCGTTTACAAGGTTTATTTTAAAACTTATAGTTAAATTTTTTCAACAAGTATCTTTTTTAAGAAACAGCGGCAACCCGTTTTTTTACAGGTTTGGCAGGTGTTATAATACTCATTTGTAAGCCCAAAGCGGTAATTAGTTTTTGAATGGTTACGAATTCTGGGTTGCCGTTTTCGGATAGGGTTTTATAAAGCCCTTGACGGCTGATTCCCATTTTTTCAGCTAGGTCGGACATGTTGCGGGCGCGGGCTACATCGCTTAAAGCCCGGGTTATTTCAGAAGTATCTCCGCTTTCAAAAGCGGCTTTCAGGTATTCTGAAATATATTCCTCATTATCCATGTGTTCGGTTACATCCCATTTCCTTAGTTTTATACCCATTTTAAATCTCCTTTGCAATATCAACCGCTTTATTAATGTCCGCTTGTTGATTACGTTTAATGCCGCCGCATAACAGAATTATTATTTTATCTTCTCTAATAACATAATAAAGACGATAGCCAGGTCCATAATCAATCTTCATTGCCCTGACTTCACCTGATTCGGTCTTCCAATCGCCGAAGTTGTCATGTTTTGCGCGGTCAACACGTTTATCAATTCGAGCCTTGGCTCTTTCATCTTTCAAGGAAGTAAACCATTTAGTATAAACATTGGTTTCATAAACCTCATATTTAACAGCCATTGATTTTCACCCCTATATATTATAGAGTAAACTATAGTTGACAATTTGTCAAGCGGTTTTTTACTGGACTGATTGTTCTTTTAATTTTACAACAACGCCCGGAATATCACGGTACTGCACAGTTTTTGGAATATTCATGGCGTTTAACATTGACACAATGTTATCAACTGGCATCGGCATATTGTTTATAAACCAGTCGAATATTATTCTAAGGCTGCCTGTAATCTGGTAGCAAATTTTATAACGGCATATCAGATAATCTTCAGCCGAAAGCTGCTTTTTATAGCGTTCTGTCAATGATACTGTATATTTTTGCAGTTCACGGTAAATGCGGTTTTCTATGCTTGCCGTTGATAGTATTTTTTTTAAGTTTTTCTGGTGTTTAATTAAATATTTATGATCGAATAACAAAATGATATTGTTTTGTTTATCGTCGTTCTCTGTGCCAAATGAATTATTAAGGTATTGAAGAACTACTTCGTCCTTATCGTCAAAATTACGGTAAAATGTCGGACGCGCTACGCCTGCCTTATCGGCAATATCAGAAACTGTGATACTGTCATAAGGTTTTTCGTGCATTAAAAGCATTAAAGAATCAAAAATCCATGACTTTGTCCGCTGGACCTGCTTGTTATGTGAAGATGATTTTTGCAACACTTTCCCCCTTTTGTAACAACTTTTACATTTCCTGTAATCTGTCTATTTTTAATTAAAAAGCTTGCGCTTTGTATATTTAATAATGTATCATTTGTTACATATATGTCAAGTGTTTCAGTGAGTAAAATATGATAAATATTCTTGTTGTTGAAGATGACGAAAAACAAAATAAAATTGTCTGTTCGTCTCTTAATAATGTTCAAGGGTATCGTTGTATTGGATGTCTCAATGGCAATGAAGCATTTGACAGAATGATTGATATAAAATTCGATCTTATTATATCGGATATAATGATGAGTGAAATTGACGGGTTTAAACTGGCATCGCTAATCAGAGAACAAAATAAAAATATACCAATTCTATTTATGTCCGCCCGTGATGACATTTCAGCTAAGCAAAAAGGTTATAATATAGGTATAGATGATTATATCGTAAAACCTTTTGACATGGAAGAATTGATTCTTCGGGTAGGCGCTCTTCTTCGGCGCGCGAATATTCAAAACGAAAAAAAACTGACAATAGGCAGGCTCACGATGAACGCCGATGAAATGACAGCATATCTCGGCGAAAAAGAAATATCTTTGACAGTAAAAGAATTTCAAGTTTTATATAAACTCCTGTCAAATCCAAAAATCGCTTTTACGCGCAATCAGCTTATGGACGATATTTGGGGGCTTGAAACAGGAGCGACTCCGCGTTCTGTGGATGTATATATTACATTATTACGGGAAAAATTCTCGCAGTGTAAAGATTTTGAAATTGTTACTGTTTACCGTTTGGGGTATAAAGCGGTTTTGTTATCATAAAAAAAGGAGTTAATGTGATAAAAGAAAAAGATAAAAGAATAGATTTAAAGCGTAAATATTCTTTAAAAGAATATGCGTTTTTATTCTTAACATGCGCCGTACTTTCAGGAATTAATATGTGGATTTATCAGGAACTGAATGTAAGAGATCAATTTGCAACAAATTTCGTTTTATCTATTTTTATACTTATGTTTAATGTTATGTTCATGGCTTTCATTGCAACAGTTATAACAAATAAAATCCGTTATCGGACATGGATATTGCCGATAGAAAAACTTAGTAAAGCGGCAAGGAACATTACCAAAGGGGATTTATCTATCCGTATAACTCCGCTTCGAACCGATGGTAAAAAAGATTTTGTTGAAGTCCTGTTTGATGATTTTAACACTATGGCAGGCGAGCTTGCTTTTATAAACAATAATTTACAGGAACTTGTAAGTGAAAAAACAGCGAAAGTCACTAAACTACAGGAATCAATATTAAAAACAATGGCTGGTATGGTTGAATACAGAGATAATCTGACAGGCGGGCATATAGGCAGAACTCAGCATACTGTTAAACTTCTGTTAGACGAAATAAAAAGACAGGAACTATACTCGGATACAATTGATAAGTGGGATATTTCATTGATATTACAGTCAACACAATTACATGATGTCGGTAAAATTGCGATTAACGACAGTATATTAAAAAAACCGGGTCCTTTAACAACAGAAGAATTTGATGAAATGAAAAAACATGTATTATACGGGCTTAGAATTATAGAACGCATTGAAACAGAATCGGGAGAAAGCGATTTATTAAAGTACGCGAAAATTTTCGCCTTTACTCACCATGAGAAATGGGACGGTTCTGGTTATCCTAATGGTTTATGCGGAGAAAAGATTCCTTTACAGGGAAGAATAATGGCAATTGCCGATGTTTACGACGCCCTAATTTCTGACAGACCATACAAGAAAGCGATGACACACGAAGAAGCGGTAAAAATCATTACAGACGGAAAAGGCGCGCACTTTGACCCGGCATTAACAGATTTATTTTTAAATATTGAACCTATAAGGTTTTTTATATGAAGAAAAAAGAAAAAGACAGCCGGATTAACGCGAAATATATTTCAATCAGTGAATACGCAATTTTCTTTCTTGTATTAGCCGCTTTTAGCGGGTTTCATATGTGGATTTATCAGGAAATGGAAAAAAATAATATTTTTATAACCAATGTACGCTTAGGTATTGTCATACTAATGTCGTATGTAATGTTAATGGCAGTATTAGCAACTGTTATAATAGGTTTTTTAAGAGATCGCTCTTTAATGCTCCCAATGATTAAATTGAGCGAAGCGGCAAGGAATATTTCAAAAGGTGATTTTAATGTCCGTATAGCTCCCCTGCGCAAGGACGGAAAAAAAGATTTTGTTGATGTAATGTTTGAGGATTTCAATACAATGGTAAAAGAACTAAGCAGTATTGAAACTCTTAAAAATGATTTTATCGCGAATGTCTCGCATGAATTGAAAACGCCTTTAGCGGTAATTCAATCCTATACAAACGCTTTGCAAAACAAATCCTTACAGGAAAAAGAGCGGATCGAATATATACAAACAATCCTCGAAGCCACGCAAAAATTATCAGTATTAGTTACAAATATATTAAAGCTTAATAAACTTGAAAATCAGAAAATATTAAGTGAATCAATGCCGTTTAATCTTACTGAACAGCTTCGCCAATGTGTTTTATCTTTTATCGAATTAATGGAAACAGAAAATATCAATTTTGAAGAAGAACTGGACGAAGTAAGCGTTTGTTATGATAAGGATATGCTGGAAATTGTTTGGAATAATCTGCTTTCAAACGCAATAAAATTTACTAATGCAGGCGGAAGTATTTATTTACACTTGAAATCACAACCGGATATGAACCAAAATTCAATAAAAATATCGATATCCGATACTGGCTGCGGCATGGATGATGATACAAAAAAACGTATTTTCGACAAGTTTTATCAAGGTGATACATCTCATTCCAAAGACGGAAACGGTCTTGGACTTGCTTTAGTAAAAAAAACTATTGATCTATTGGGCGGAACTATCACGGTTGACAGTATGCCGGGACAAGGTTCTATGTTTACAGTTTATCTGAAAAACACGATTTAATAACTTCTTAACAACTTTTAAATATCTCTTAATATCTGTGAGCCAAATTAATAGTATCTTTTTTGAGAAAAAAAAAATTTAAACTGGAGACAGAACAATCATAAAGGGGCTGATATGAAAACAAAGAAAAATGTCATTCTAATGCTATTATTTGGTTTTTTTATTACTCAAACATTAACTGCAGGGTATGTTAATAATTATCCTGTTTCATTTATTACTTTTCGGGATACAGTTTATATGCAAAGCAAAAGCCTGCAGGAAACAAGGCGTTTATATACGGCGGTAAAACATGAAATAGAAAATTCATTCTTAAATACAGCCCAGCGGGACAGTACTGCAAAATATTTATTACTCGCGCGCTGTGAGTACCTGATGGGTATTGCTTTCAGAGCGGAAGACAGAAACACTGAAGCTGCATTATTTTTTGAACAAGGCATAATATTTGCGCAGGAATCCATTGATATTATGCCAACATCTGAAGGCTACTGGCTGCTTGGGATTAACATTTCCTGTTTATGCGAAATTGGAACTATTTACAATCTTGCCAATTATGAAAAAATGGAAGAAAGCGCGCGAAAAGCCCTTGAATTGGATCCCGGCAATTTGATGGCACAGCATTTGATTGCCGCTTTTTATATTACAGCTCCCTCGCCTGTTAATGATGTAAGAAAAGGTTTTGCATTGCTTGAAGAAATATTACAGCAAAATTATACAATTTTAGATTGGGAAGATCAATTTAATTTATTTTTAATGCTTCAGGCCGCCTGTTTAAAATTAAAAAGAAATCAAGAAGCCCAAATATGGCGGGCAGGATGTAATGCGATATATCCTGCTAATAATTTTATAAGGCTTTTATTGTAATATATTTATCTGCAAATTTCAGTTTGAATTTAATTTTAAAAGGAATAAACAAATGAAGAAACAAATATTAATAGTAATATTATTACTAATCGTATTTCTAATTATTTCATGTTCAGGTATGCCATATTTCATGTATGTTGAACAAATTTATGATCAGACAGGGAACGAAGATGATATGAAAATTGAAAATCAACTAAGCATAATATCTTTCCTGGAAAATATAATCGACACAGAAGAATATCTTGCCATTGAAGTTTTCGGCAGAAAAACATTCAGTCCGCTAATAAGACAGACAAAGCTATTAACACACAGTTTCTATTTGATAAATTTAAGCAACGGGAGACATTACACATTAAGTTTTACAGGCGGCGATTTCAAACTGTATTCTGACGGATTTTGGGTTCTAAATAAAGAAACAGATTTATTATCATATAAATTGTTTATTGAAGGAAACAATGTCTGGGATTTAGGCAATTTGTATACGGAAAACGTAATTGACACGCGTCAAACGTTAAAAAATATCATTGGTTTAATAAATATAGGCGCGAATTATTATTTTCTGGATCACCTTAGAAGCCGGCAGAATTCTTTGAATTGCAACACAGCTATAATCGAAACAATCGCGTTAAATCAGTAGTTCCATTATTGACACAAAAACATATAAAGTCCAATATTAGGAATGGACCAAAGCAAAACATGGAATCTTGCCAACAAACTGACATTGTCCAGAATAATTCTTTCGCCCGTTTTTTTTATTATTTATCTTTTGCCGCGGTTTTTTCCGCGTACATTTGAGAACGCAGCGTTATGGATAATAATTATTCTTTGGATGATTTTCATAATATCTGAAATAACGGATTATTTTGACGGTCTTGCCGCGCGTAAACTCGGTCAGACAAGCGATTTTGGAAAACTTTTTGATCCGTTTGCCGACACGCTTGTGCAGATCACCTGCTTTTTTTGCTTTTTAATCGACGGTGTCTGGGGCGGCGGCATGCTTCCCGCGGCGCTTTTCCTGATTGTCATTTACCGTGAATTCGGGATTCTTTTTATCCGTAACATTATGCTGAAAAAAGGCGTAACTCTCGGCGCGCGCATTACGGGAAAAATTAAAACTATTTTATATATTATCGCAGCCGCAGCCACGCTGCTTGCAGCAAGTCTTGAAAGGTTAAATGTATACGAAAACTTATTGCCGTATTTTAAAACCGCCGCTCTTATAATCTTTACATTATCTGTAATTATGGCGGTTGTGTCATTTATTGATTATTTAATAATATGTCAGAAGACAGGAAAATCAGATAAAAATGATTGATAATACTGCATTGGATAAAATTAATTCAGACCGCGCTGTAGAAATTTTTACCGGGCTTTACGGAAAAGACGAAGTTGATGCGGCGCGCCTGCGTTACTCGTCATTAATAACGCAGTTTAACAGTCTTCCAGAGTCCGAACTTTGCAGTACAGACGGAGCCTTGCGTTTTTTTTCTTCCCCG
>Ga0209755_10001087_pt1 | contig 45101 bp, 37 predicted proteins | sample TergutCo191P1_FD_187301 | JGI IMG/M metagenome (GOLD analysis project Ga0209755, IMG submission 187301) | Cornitermes sp. P1 segment gut microbial communities from Petit-Saut dam, French Guiana - Co191P1 (SPAdes) (version 2) | ecosystem: Host-associated > Arthropoda: Insects > Digestive system... | reverse complement strand
GGTTAGGCTGACATAGTTTTTGGTTAGCTCTCATTTTTGCCTACTGCGATAGGCTTATTTGTGTTGCCCTTTTTCGTACACCTATTTTTTTCACTTTAGGGCTTGACAGAATATAGTTGGTCTTTCTATATGTTTTGATTGGCCGCAGGGCTGCACAGCCGCCACGCTACTTAAGCATCACCTGCCCGCCGGTGACGGGGATGGCTTGGCCTGTTTCGTACTTTTGTTCAATTACATATGTTATGGCGCGGGCGACATCCTCCGTTGTGCAGCCGCGTCCCATGGGGACTTTCGCCTCGTAGAACTTGCGCACATCTTCGATGGTTTTAGCTCCCTCCACCTTGCCGGAGTCGAGATACTGCTTGAAGAGCCCTTTTTCAGGGTCAGACCAGAGGGGGCCGTCCAGTAGGTTCCCGGGACAGATGGCGTTGACTTTTATGCCGTATTCCACAAGCTCCATGGCGAAGCTCTGAGTCAGGCCTATGCCTCCAAACTTGCTGCCTGCATAGGCGAAGTTTTTGTTGCTGCCCTCAAGGCCTGATTTGGAGTTAATCTCTATTATGTCAGTTAGATAGCCCGGGGCTATGCTGTTTTGAATTTTCATAGGCTCTGTGGCATATTTTGTACAGAGGAAATAACCTGAGTAATTAATTTTAGTTACAAAATCAAAATGTTCCTTGGACATATCGCTTACGCTGCCTGCGATGAGGACACCTGCGTTGGAAACTAGAACATCCAGCCCGCCGAATGCAAGGACTGTTTCCTGCACCATGCGTTCCACTGCCGCTTCGTCGGAAACATCGGCAGCCACAGCAATAGCTCTGTGGGAGCCGTGGGAGGCGTTGAGCTCAGCGGCACATTTGGCGGCACCTTCGAGATTTAAGTCGGCGATGGCTAGGTATGCGCCTTCGGCAGCCATGGCCTCAGCGATGCCCTTGCCGAAGCCTTGAGCTCCGCCTGTGACTATGGCTATGCGGCCTGCGAGCCTGCTTCCGGCTCCGGTGCCTGCTGCGTTAGAAACCTTGCTGCGGTATTTTTCGACTTCCCAGTTCAAAATAAAATCCGTGAATTCATCGGGGAGCGGGTTTGCCCCGCCGAAGGATTTTGCGTAGACAGCGACTTTAACCGCATCAAGGAATAATGTTTGAGCTCCGATGGCCTCTTTCATTGTATCTCCGAGGGCGAAGAAGCCGAGGCCTGCAATAGCTGCGATTTTAGGTTTGAAGCCCTTGCGCTCCACATAACGGTTAAATTCAGCGGTGATATCTGCGCCTGCGCCTATGAACAGCGGCTCGTCCTTGCAGTAAACGATGTGGTCAGGGGAAAAGGGCTTTATTAGCTGCGCAAATGAATCAGAATCTTTGACAAAATCCATAACCTGCTTGTTGGCCGTGAAAACAGCTACCGCCATGCCATCGCCTGAGTAAAGCATCCGAAGGGCGGGAGCGGCGGAGCAAGCCAGGCTCCTGTCGAATGGGACCTCGTCAAAACAGGGCTTTTCAATTACAGCGGCCTCAAGGGTGCTCATAACGCCGCTCATCAGCTTATCGACCTCTTCTACGCAGTCAGCCGCAACGAAGATGCCGTGGTTTTCAAGTATTACTATCTGCGGGTATTTTCCGCTTTTTTGAGAGTAGGAGCAAAACTCCGTGTCGCATTTCTGTGACAGTATAAGGCCTGGTTTTGTCAGTTCAATCCAGACCGCTTCGCCGCCAAAGAGTTCCGCACATTTGGCTGCGCCCTGCTTGCCGCAGGTGAGGCCGTTTACGAGAGGAGGGTGTACGTGGAGCACGTAGCTCTGCGGGAACATGGCGTGAAGTATCGCCTCAACACTCGGGCGCTTTGACTCTTCGCCCGGAAGTTTAGATGCCATCATGCGGTGCAAGGCCACCTCTTCACGCTCGTCATCGCTCATGGCTGCCGGGTACTGCTGCCTCATAATATCCACTAGCGCAGCCACATCCATAGCGACGAACTGCTCGGGGGAGATTGTGGCCAGGCTTGAGCCTGAACCCTTGACATACATCACTCCGTTTTCTTTGTATGAAGTATTTCCGCCACCTGCTAAGACATAATTCTCATCACTGCCGTAGCGGCGGGACATTTCGATTAGCGGGCCTAAATTCATGATGAATCCCTCCTGTTATTAATGATGTCACAAAAACAAACGTAAATCAACAAAAAATCACAGCAATGTTATGCCGTTTGCCTTAAAATACTCCTGCCATTCTTTTGAAGGCATTTCGTCTGTGACCACGGTATGCACATTTTTCAAATCAATTAGCCTGGCAAATGACAAACTGCCGAACTTGCTTGAGTCCAGCGCGAGGACTACATATTTTGCATTTGCTGCCATGGCTTTTTTTACTTCGGCCTCTGCTATGTTTGATTCCGTGACGCCCTTTTCAAAATCAATGCCCTTACATGATATTATAGCTTTATCAGCCGTGTAGTTTTCAATAACCCTCTCAGCATCCCTTCCCACCAGAGATAGGGATGAATCCCGGAGGACGCCGCCTGTCGATATGACGGTGGCATTTTTGTTATCTGCAAAATCAAGGAGTATTTCAACTGAGTTTGTGAGTATGGTGAGCTTCTTTTTCTGTTTTAATTTTTTAGCAATTAAAACAGAAGTAGACGAGGCATCCATTAGGATGTTCTCGCCATCGCTGACCAAATCAAAAACTTTGTCTGCAATAATTGATTTTTGTTTTGTGTTGGTTTTTGCCCGAACCCTGTATGAGGCATCGGACGAGGTGCCGGAGGCCAGTACAGCGCCGCCGTAAGTTTTTTTAGCAAGCCCTTCTTGCTCCAGTTTTTCCAAGTCTCTTCTTATGGTTTCCTCTGCAACCCCAAACCTTAGCGCCAAAGGTGCAACCAGGACAGACCCTTCCTGTTTGAGCATGGCAAGTATCTCATTTTTTCTCTCAATTGCCAACATATATAGCCCCTCACTTCCTGAGTAAACCGCATAGCACAGTATAACAAATTCACCTGTGGGTGATATTATATATCATATGTGGGCAACAATCAACAAAAACAGAAATAAAATCACATAAAACTGGTGTTGTGTTCACTGGCGGTGCATGGTGCTGCGTTACGGCCTGTGCGCATCTAAAACAGATATATTTGAAACCATCAGTAAACCATCCGCCGGACATGGGCAGGTGCTCTGTGGAAAAGCGGGGCGGCCTCCGTCAGTCACGTCTACACTGGCGGAGGCTTGAAATCATTTCTAAACTTGTGTTCCAGGACTGCGGCCGCCCCACTTTCCCCCAGAGCACCTGCCCACGTCCGGCTGGCGTGTGCGATGTAGCTGGGCTTGTTGGTGCTGGGCGGTGCCTACAAGGATGGGCGCGGTACAGGTAACGTGCGTTGTTAGAGTTGTTCAGGAGCTATATTGGATCCGATGTCCGAGTATGGCAAATCTAAAACAACGGTGGTTCCGGAGCCTGGTGTGCTGTTTATGCAGATGAAATCACCGATGCCATAGATGTATTCAAGCCGTTCGCGTACATTGTCTACACCTATCCTTACACGTTCTGTGCTGTCAGATGGCAAGGTGCCGTTTTTGAGCTGAGCCATCCGCTCTCGGCTCATGCCACAGCCACTGTCACTTATTTCGATGATTATACTGTCTTTTTGCTTGTAAATCATGATTTGAACTTCACCGTCTAAAACACCTTCTTCGGTGGTCAGGCCGTGTATAAACGCATTTTCAACAAAAGGTTGAATGACGTTTTTAGGGATTTTGGCGTCCCAAAGTTTTTCGTCCACATCGAAAGTGAATTTAACATTGTTTTGGTACCGGTAATCCATGATGTTAATATATTGCTTTAGGGTGTCGACTTCAGAGCGGATTGTGTCAAAAACCCGCTCTTTGCTGCTGAGCCTGTCTTGCAAAATGCGCACAAGTGATGTGTTGACATCAATGATAGCGTTTCCATCCCCTTGGCGCGCAAGGGCATTTATTATGTTCATGGTGTTGTATACAAAATGAGGGTCAATCTGTGTAGTGAGCAGCTTATACTTGGCGAGCGATGTTTCGTGCTCATGCTGTGCGATTTCCGACAGTTGGTTTTTAATTTTGTCAACCATTTCATTAAAGGAATCAGCCAAATCTTCAATTTCATCTCCTGTTGACAAATCGTATTGAACATTATCGCCTGTGTTATAAGCCTTCATGGTGTTGGATAGCTGGCTGAGCGGCGCAAGGAATCTCGTGTTGGTAGGGACGAGGAAAATGAAGTACAGTATCGGGGAAATAAGGTAAAAGGCGACAATTGCCAATAGCAACGGGATTATTTCTGCAAAAATTGTATAATAGGAGGCATAGGCTATGACCACCCAATTTGACAGGTGTGTGGTTGTATATAGATATCTGCCGCCGGGCCCGCCAAAATCGCCGCGGGGCCCTGAAATGACGCTTAGGCACATTCTCTGTGCAAAATCTGCATCTGAGGTTATGATTATATCGCCGCTTTGATTCATGACCAAGTAATCATCGAACTTACCCGACATAAAAACATTGTTTCTCCGTAGTGTGCTGTCCACCCCCATGAAGAGGGTGAAAATATACGGCATGCCGTCAATTACATAGACCCTGGAAAAATAAGCGACGGAATGTTCGGGAGGCTGTGTTCTGCCGACATCGACAATCTCAATCGGAGAGAAGAACCGTCCGGCAGTTCTGTTTACAAGCTGCAAGTATTTAGGCTTGTACTTAAAGTCGCTAAACAGCTCAACATCGTTGAAGTTTAGCGATCTTAAAACAGTGCCGCTGGGCAGTTGAATTGCGGTCATGAATATCCACTCGTGCAGAGATGTAAAATTGTGGAGATAGAGTTTGAGCTGTGCGGTGTTGGCAGGGGATTCGGGCATGGACAGTATGCGCCGCATGTTGTCAGAATGGGCAATAAAGTCCAGGTAGTCTTGCATATTGCTGTGCAGTGATTCAAACTCGTTGCGGACTAAATCAATGGAAAAATGTGCAGATGCCATAGATTCCCTGTATAACCTTGGGGTTAAAATCGCAAGCAGCAAAACCAAGATAATGACATAGATGCCCAGATAGACAACAGCCATACGCCGTGTGAGCTTGGCTGTAAGCCGTGAACGGTTAAAATATGCTCTAATTGCTTTCAAGAAGGTGCTCCTTAGTCAGGTATTTTTCTGTAGTCAATCGGGCGGCGGCCCGTTTTCTGATAAAAAATCTGGCTGAAATATTGAGATGATTTATATCCCACCATTTCAGCAATTTCGTAAATCTTGTAATTACTGTTCTCTAGCAGGTTTATTGCCATGTCAATGCGCACGTCCGTCAAATATTTATTTATGGTTTGCCCTGTTTCAGTTTTGAAAAGCACGGAGAGCCTTCCTGCGCTGAATCCTACATTCTCAGCTACTTTTTCGATTGTCAAATTGCTGTTTGAGCATTGCCTCAAAATAAAGTCCATAGCATTTCTTACAGACATTGAATATTTGGCCCTGCTCTGCAAATGAAGTGCTTCAAGGCTGCTCATGTACGCATCCGCCAGAAAATCTAAATATTCATCAAGCCCGCGGTAAAAATAATTATTCCCAAAGCTTAGCCTGTTTTCACACAGGCTTTCAAAGTATGAGCAGGTATTTGAGTGAAACGAGATTAGGCCTTCTGCGTCGCGGCCATTAATAATCGGAGTTAAGTAATCACGGAGCATTTTTTTTAGACTTTCAGGGGTGATGGATTTGCCAGAGAGTCCTAAAGAAGGCGGTGCCTGCGGTTGCCGCATAACCGGCTGCCGCTTTAGCTCATCTAGCTCAAGGGGGGTATCGGACGGGAGTAGGGTGTAAAAGTGCAGAAGTGGCCTTAGTGTGTGCAAATCATCCCTAATTTCATCAAGTGTGCGTGATTTTCTGCAATAAAAAACAGCTCTTGACTCAGGCATAAAATCACTGAGGTAAAAACCCATCTGCCGGATTAAGTGTTTTTGATAATGCTCTTTGTTGAGCATGGGTTGGTTGGGCATAATTCCCATGACAACGAAATTGCCGAAATAAAACAAAATAGGCATCCGGTATGTTACAGTGACCATGTTCTTCAGAGCGTGATAAAGCCCGCTAACCGTTCCTGAAATAGCGGTGTCATCCTTGGGTAGAGAGAGCGGCAGTGCCGGAGAGAGAATGAAATAATAAAGGCGGCGTGAATTCCAGACCTCCAAGTTTTTGGGCAGGCCCCGGCTTTTCGGGACTTGAAAGTATTCACGCAAAAGAGCCCTTTTGGACTGGTAAGTTTCCATATCCTCGAAGGCCATATGGGAATATATGTGGGTAAGTTTTTCGGTGAGTGTGGCGGGTGTAAGTTCGTTTTTTAGAATGTAGTCCTTGGCACCGCTTCGAAGTACGCGCCTGGCAAAGTCGAAATCGTCATATGAGGTCAAAATGAGCACATAAGTATCGGGCCTTACGGACATTATGTGGTCTGTCAAATCAAGGCCGTCCATAATCGGCATTGAGATATCTGTTATGACAAGCGGAGGAAGGTGCTGCTGGAATAAAGATAGCGCCTTCTTTCCATTTGCGGCTGAGCAGATGATTTTGAAACCCAGAGCGTCCCAATCGACCATGGTTTTCAAATCATTTACCATCAAGCTATCATCATCCACAAGCATCAGCGGAATTTTTTTCACGGCAAATACCCTCACAGCGTTCATTGTAATTTAAGTATAGCCATTTTACAGCGTATTTACAATGCTGTAGATTCATTTGATTCATATTTCTAACAAAATATAAGGATTGCATACTCTGTTTTTGGTTATTATGCTGATATAATCAGAAATCAGAGCATGGAGGTGTTAGTTATGGGGCAGTCTGAATTCTTGTTTAGGGCGAAGCAGGTTTATAAGAGCTTTGGCGCAACGAAGGCGCTAAAAGGTGTTGACCTTGAAATTCGTCACGGTGAGGTGCTGGGGCTTATCGGAGAGAACGGGTCAGGGAAATCTACATTGTCTTCGATTATTGCCGCGATTCAACCTGCTGATTCAGGGTCATTCTTTTTGAACGGAGAACCTTATGCACCTGTGGGCACTGCTAATGCGGTACATGCAGGCGTATGTATGATTTTGCAGGAAAAAGGGACTTTTGACAGTCTTTCCGTAGCAAGCAACATAATGATTAACAAGGAAGAGCAGTTCTCGCGGTTTGGGATAGTCAGCCACCGCAAAATGGAGCGGGCTGCACAGGAAGCTCTTGATGCGGTTGATGCCTCGCACATCAGTGCGGCTGCTCCGCTTGGAATGCTGAGCTTTGAAGACCGCAAGCTGGTAGAACTTGCGCGGGCAATGGATGGTAAGCCGAAATTATTGATAGTAGATGAAACAACAACAGCGCTCAGTAAAGTTGGCAGAGATATACTCTATGAAATCATACGCCGCATGAGGGGAGCGGGAGAGTCTGTGTTGTTTATATCTCATGACATTGATGAGGTTATGGAGCAATGTGACCGAGTGGTAATTTTGCGCGACGGAATGTACATAGAAACTCTATCAAAAGAGCAATTTGAAGCACCTGTAATAAAATCACTGATGGTTGGCAGGGAAGTTGTAGATCACTTCTACCGCACAGACTTAGTATCAAGCGCTGAGGATGAAGATGTGCTCATTTTCAGCAATGCCCGTGCCGGCGCGGTAAAGAATGTATCGTTTGCCATGAAAAAGGGGGAGATACTCGGCATTGGGGGGCTGACAGATTGCGGAATGCACGATATCGGAAGGCTTGCCTTTGGTTTAGACCCTCTTGAGAGCGGAGCGGTGTCAACGCCCGCAGGGGAAATAAAAAATCCAAAGGATGCTATGAGAAAGCGCATTGCGTACATATCGAAAAACAGAGATCAGGAAGCGCTTATGCTGACATCAAGCATAAAGGATAATATTTGTCTGGCATCTTATCCGAAACTAAACACAGGTCCGCTTGTGCTTCCGCACACGGAAAACCAGTTCGTAGATGACTTGATTGAGAAAATGGATATTAGATTGCGCAGTTCGTCACAGTATGTTATGGAACTCTCGGGAGGAAACAAGCAAAAGGTAGCCATTGCAAAATGGCTAGGGTTTGGCGCAGATATTTTTGTGCTGGATTGCCCTACCAGGGGCATTGATGTGGGCGTGAAAGCTACATTTTATGAGCTTATGACAGAACTCAAAAATCAAGGGAAGAGCATTTTGTTAATATCAGAGGAACTTCCGGAAGTAATCGGAATGAGCGACCGGGTTATAATTATGAAAAACGGGTTGGTAAATGGCGAGTTTAAGCGTGAAGAGGAACTGACCGAAGCAAAATTGATTCACTACATGGTTTAGGGTAGAAAGTAATTCATCAGGGAGGCAAAGCCTATGAATGGAAAAACGGCTGCAAACTTAGCCAAGGCTCCGCAAGGGGGAAATGTTCCGATTTGGAAAAAGATTAATCCGCGTATGATTTTTCCTGCACTGGGACTGATTATGGTAGTTTTGATATTTCAGATATTCTCAGGAGGGCGTCTTTTGACTGCAAACAACCTGAGGGTAATCCTAAATGATGTTTTTCCGATTCTTGTCGGAGCATCTGCCTACGCATTTATATTGTCGCAAGGGAATCTGGATTTTTCAATTGGGGCGACTATGGGCGTGTCGGCTGCGGTTGCAGCTCTGGCGGCAGGGATAACGCCGATACTTGCGCTGCCGGCCGGAATTATCGTGGGTGCGGTTATAGGTGCAATCAACGGATTTTCTCATGCTGTTTTGAAGATAAACGCCTTTATAGCAACTCTCGCCATGCAGTTTATCCTAGGCGGGGTGATATTAATTATACTCCGGGGAGGGGTGTTCTCAGTTCCGCTGGTAATGCTGTCGTGGAATACCATGACACTTCGGCTGTCCGTGCTTTTTGCTGTTTTGATAGCTGGGTATTTAGTGTTTCAGTTTACTCCGTACGGAAAGTACTGTAGGGCGTTGGGCTCCGGCATTGAGGCTGCGCGTCAGACTGGGGTTAATATTACTCTAAACAAATTCATACCATTTGTCGTAATGGGCGCAACCGCCGGGCTTTTGAGTTTCTTTAGCATAATAAGGACGGCGACTGTCTCAAGCCATACGGGCGGAGATTTGCTGATGAGCGTACTCAATGCAGTGCTGCTGGGCGGTATTCCTATAACAGGCGGCGCAACATCAAGGTTCCGTGCGGTAATCATCGGGAGTTTGACGATAGCGTTTCTAAATAACGGAATGATTTTGCTGGGTTTTGTGCCTAATACCAGGCAGTTGCTGCAAGGGGTGATTTTTCTCATGGCAATTGCAATTTCCTTTGATCGCAAAAACACCAAGGTGATAAAATAAATAGAAAAAGGAGAGTTTATTAAAATGAAAAAAGTGTTATGTGTCCTACTGGCCTGCCTCTTTACCGCAGCTATGCTTACAGCGTGCGGCAACGGGGGTACAGGAGCTGCGCCCGGTGGGCAAGGCGGCGGTCAAGATGGTGGTCAAACTGAGGCTCCGGCTACAGGGGCGGCCGGCGATGGATTTAGGGTGGCTATTGCTCTTCCAGATCAAGGCGCTGCGATGTTCTACATCATGTCAAACAATGTGCGTACGCTCGCAGGTCTAATGGGCGGAGAAGTAATTTTCGAGAGAACCCCGCTCACTCCTGACGGAGTCATTTCATTTGTAGAAAACCAGATAGCGGCTGGAGCTGATGGGCTTGTCATAATTCCGCCTGCCGATGCGATTTTACCCGCCGTAATGGCTATTACAGAGGCTGCCGGCGTGTATTGGGGCATTGCTTTCCGTGACATCATAGATGATGATATCAGAGCTGCGGTTGAAGCCTCACACTTCTATGTCGGAAGGTCTTTCCAAGACGAAGCATTTGCGGGTTTTAGCCTGATGCAGCACTTAAACTCCCTGGGCAAAAGTCAAGTGGCGATAATCTCCACTGTTCGAGGCGATGCTACAGGCGACCAGCGTGAAGCAGGCGTTATGCGGGCAGCAGAAGAATTTGGGATGTCGGTTGTGGCAGAGGCCCGTGGCCTTGAGCAAGCAGCAGACGCGACACGCGCTGCTGAGAGCTTCATGGCAGCACATGCCGATTTAGATGCAATAATAATTTTGGCGACAACGGCAACGGGTGCCCATGATGCAGTTGCAAAAGCAATTGAGGACAGCGGCCGGGCAGAACAAGTGAAGCTCGCGTTCGTTGACTTTCAGGCGACTATGGATGAAATGTTTGAGTCAGGCGTATTGGTTGCAGCAGCAGGCCTGTCACACTGGGGATACGATCCGTTTATGACATTTGCCAAAGTCGGCAATGCGGTCAGCGGACATAGAATCGGAGACAGCAACTTCACCACCACGATGGAGATGACTGTAATTACGGATTTGGAAAGAGCTCAAGCGTTTCTGAGCATTTTCGCGGATCACGGTGCCATGTATTACACAGAGGCTGAGATGAGAACGCTGATCCGTGCCGAAAATCCAAACTTAACCCCGGAAGTATTTACGCAGATGGTAAACGATTTTAAGCCGTATTAAAAGGCTAGGAAAAATGAAACACCCGCGGGCAGGCGGTGCGCTGTCTGCCCGCGAATTAAAACAAGAAGGGGGATGATTCCATGTTAAAAAAAGTGAGAAATGTTATTTTGGCTCTGCTTTTGCCGGTGGGATTATTCATTTTGTTTATGAACTTGGCAGTTGGGTTTGGAACCCATAGCCTGCCGATTTTAATAAGTCAGAGCATGATTCCTGTTGCAATTGGGCTTACTATGGCATTTACCATGATGGCGGGGCTCTTTGACCTGAGCATAGGAGCGCGGGTTGTATTTGCAGCTACTATTGGTGCTTTGATGGAACAGCAGATGGGATTTTTAGGGCTTTTGCTGGGATGTCTTATAGGCGGCGTGCTGGGAGCCGGCATTTTGGCTGCTCTTTACCGGCTGCTCAAGCTGCCTTCAATGGTGCTGTCGCTCGGAATTGTTTTAATTTATGAGATTATTGCAGCTCAACTGGCTGGTGCGGCAGCTCTTTTGCGCATTAGCTCAGCCAGTGCGTCTTTTGCGTCTTTCCCAAACAGTGTATATATAACGGTTGTGGCATGTGTTTTGGCGTACATTGTATTATATAATACAAAAATAGGCTGTGTTATAAAAGCTGTTGGAAATGATGAAACAATGGCATCGAACATGGGTGTAAAAGCGGGCCGGGTTAAGGTAGTTGCCTATTTAATTGGCGGAGTGTTTTGCGCAGTTGCGGCACTGCTTCTTGTGAGCTCCGCAGCCGCTGTTTCCATGGTGACAGGGATGGGGACGCTGACAATGGTTTTTCAGCCTATGATTGGCGTGTTTATAGGCTTGCAGCTCATCCGGTTAATTGACAATCTGCCCTTTCTTATTTTCGTCGGGCAAATTTCACTTACGATAATTTTTAATGGCTTTATAGCCATGGGCTTAACTGACCATATTCAAAGGCTTGTGCTTGGTTTGTTCTTGATTGTTGTTATGGCTATCTCCGCAAATACAGGAGAGCTAAAGAACTTGCGCAATATGTTGTTTAGGTGTCAAAAAACGGCAAACTAATGTGAGGAGCGTTATTATGGCTTTTAGGGTTTATGGCTTGACATGTGGTTATATAGGAGTGCCGGCAGGTATGGACAGCCCTGCGCCGGTTTTCGGGTGGAAGTCCGAATGCGGCACTTTAAGCACGGTACAGGCAGCCTGGCGTGTCACGGTCAGGATGGAGGCTGAAACCGTGTGGGATAGCGGTAAAATTGAAGATGAGCAGTCCCTTGGTGTGCGCTATTTAGGAAAGCCCTTGCAGGCTCGCAAAGCGTACACTTGGAGTGTGCAGGTGTGGAATAACCATGGTGAAACCGCTGTTGCAGACAGTGGTTTTGAAATGGCTTTTCTAGGCCCGTCAGATTGGGAGGCAAAGTGGGTGGAGCCTATACAGGAGCCGGCATATGATGAGCCTCCGAGTGATTTCCGTGAACTTATGAAGAGCGGCGGTGGGTTTATGGAGCTTAATCAGATAAACCTCAGGCCTGCGCAAGTGATTAGAAAGAAGTTTAACATCCTTAATAAGCCTATTTCAAAGGCTCGCGCCTATGCCACGGCTCATGGGGTATATTTTCTAAAATTAAACAAAGAGAAAGTTGGGGATTTTGAACTGACTCCGGGGAATACTGAATATCCGCTGTACCTTGAGTACCAGGTGTATGACATTGCAAAGCAGTTAAGAGAAGGTGAGAACACTCTGGAAATGACGTTAGGCGATGGCTGGTACTGCGGTAAAGTGGGGTTGGTCGGCGCGAGCTGCCAGTTTGGGGACAGGACTTCTGGGCTGTTTCAACTTGAAATAGAATATGCAGATAATTCAAGGCAGGTTTTTGGCTCCGATGAAACATGTGAGAGTGCCGAAAGTCAAATAAGATATGCAGATATCTTTGTAGGTCAAAAGCAGGATGCCACATTCGATAACAAAACCCTTTGGCAGCCTGTAGAAACTTGTGATTATGGATATGAAAATCTCCGCGCACAGTTTGGAGAGCCGGTTAGAGTTTGCGAAGTGTTTAAGCCAAAAGCTATCTATAAATCTCCGAGGGGAGAGTGGATTCTTGATACAGGGCAGGTAATGGCCGGCCGGCTCCGCATGAAGGTCAGGGGCAAAAAAGGTGAAGTGGTTACCTTAGAGCACACAGAAACCATCGACAAAGAGGGTAACTACCTGTATAACATGTTCGGAAAATTTATAAATCAAACAGATACCTATGTGCTCAGTGGCGAGGGTGAGGAAGTTTTTGAACCGCTGCTGACGTTTCATGGGTTTCGGTATGTGAGAATCACAGGATATCCCGGAGAGCCGGCAGTAGATGACTTTGATGTGCAGGTTATACAGTCTGACTTGAAGCCCACAGGCGGCTTTCAGTGCTCTGACGAGCGGCTTAATCAGCTTCAAAGAAACATAATATGGAGCCAGCGGAGCAATATGATTTCAGTCCCAACCGATTGCCCTCAAAGGGAAAAGGCGGGGTGGACAGGCGATGTCCAGGTGTTTGCACGTACAGCTTGTTTTAATATGGATATGAGGGCTTTCTTTGTGCGGTGGCTGAGGAATGTAAGGCTGGCGCAGAGAGAGGACGGGCAAGTGCCGATTATTGTGCCATACTGGAAGGCGTATCACCCGGGCGGAGTCCTGCATGGGAACACGCACACATCCTGCGGCTGGGGAGATGTTGCAACGGTTTTGCCATGGGCACTTTATCTGGCATATGGCGAGATTGAATTTCTTGCAGAGAATTATGATATGATGAAGCGGTGGGTGGAGTACATCCGTTACACCGCAGAAACAGAGCTCCCGGAAGGCCTGGGTGAGCTGAGCGCCGAGAGACGGGAGCGCATGAAGTATCTTTGGAATACAAATTTCCATTTTGGAGATTGGCTAGCGCCAAGCGTGACAATTGATCCCGAAACAGGCGATGTCAGCCCGATATACAGTGCCTTTGCAACTATGGATTTTGTGCCGTCTTGCTTCTTTGCCTACTCAACTGGCCTGCTGATTGATGCTGCGCGTGAGCTGGGTTTTGAAGATGATGTCAGGGAATATGAAAATCTGCTAAGCAATATCCGCAAGGTGTTTGCAGAGGAATATGTGGATTCAAACGGGCATTTGCCTAAGGAATTACAAGGGCTGTACGTGCTGGCGTTGCAGTTTGGGCTGATCCCGCAAGATAAAGTTCCGAAGGCAGTTTCAAAGCTGGTCGCATTAATCGAGGCAAACGGGAACCGGCTCGACACAGGGTTTATGTCGATACCGTTTCTGTTAGACGTGCTTACAAGCAATGGCCGCATCGACATAGCATACAGGCTGCTTTTTCAGGATGAGTGTCCATCATGGCTGTATGCTGTCAAAATGGGTGCGACAAGCATTTGGGAAGCGTGGCAAGCCATTTTGGAGGATGGGACACCGACTAAAGTTTCATATAATCACTACGCTTTTGGGTGTGTTGGGGAGTGGATATATAAAACTGTGGGCGGACTAAAGGCTGAAAAACCTGGGTATAAGCATTTTGTGATAAACCCGCAGCCGGATGAGCGCATTACTTGGGCAGAGGTAAATTATAGTTCTGTCTACGGTGAAATAAAAAGCAGATGGGAAATAAGCGGTGAATCGGCAACTCTTGAAGTGAGTGTTCCTGTAAACACGACGGCTACGCTTTTTGTCCCAAAAGGAAAAGAAAAAATTCTCATAAACGGCAAGCATACGGCTTATGAGAGCGCAAATGGCATAAGTGTGGGTTCGGGAGAGTATGTGCTCAAAACACTGAATTAATTTAGGGCACAGCTTTTAGAGTCAGGTTTATCTGTCATTATTGTGTTGCTAAAGCCATCCGCCGGACATGGGTGCTGCATCCGGTAATCCTGACGGCTCATCGTCGGCATAAAACCATCCGCCGGACATGGGCAGGTGCTCTGTGGAAAAGCGGGGCGGCCTCCGTCAGTCACGTCTACACTGGCGGAGGCTTGAAATCATTTCTAAATTTGTGTTCCAGGACTGCGGCCGCCCCACTTTCCCCCAGAGCACCTACCCATGTCCGGCTGGCGTTACAATTTTGCTTGGCTAGGGCAGTTTTCATAGACGTGCATTTCGTGCATATCACAACCCTTCTCTGTTGATTAATCATCAGTGTAAGATAGCGATCGACGACGTTGACTGTATAGTTAATAACTTATAGGACTAGCTTTTATTGACTTTGCACGTATCTTTATCCTTGAATTGAGGTTAAAAGGGTTTCCTTCTGTAAGAAAAGGAATAATATAATCACCTATTCTTAACACTGCATATCCATCGCTATCAAACGACTCTAAAGTCCCGCACAACACGGTATATTTACCCTCTCTAGTAATAGTATAACTTTCACTACATGTTAAATAAATATCCTGTTCCCACTTTAAAACTTCATCAACATCCAACTCAACGTCATATGTTTTGCCGATGTCGGGAATCTCGCCTTCCCAGATAACATCTATATCTCCGAATACAGTCGTCCCACGTACAAATTCACTGAATATCTCACGAATGCACAATTTCAATAAAATCACCCTTTTCTTAGCGTCCAATCCTCTGCAAATTCGGTTTCGGGTCACACCCTGTGAACCGCTCTGCCCTTATCATATTTTCTGTGCCGTGCACTACCTCAGGAATTAACGGACAAAGGTGGAAATTCTAAACCGAGTTAATCAGGCGGACACAAGAAACAGCGTGAATACATCTCGACATTTAATGCTGATAAATCAGCGAGTTCATGAAACAATCTGTACATGGTCTCTTGTGTCGCTTGTACACGATAGCCTCTGCGAGACCCAACGGCGCTTGCATACGACATTGCGTAAATTGAGCCGTTATAGTATATCTCTATAAATCCCGCACGATCTCCGAAAATAACAAACTCAAAATCGCTTCCGCCTTCAGGAAGCCTTTCAGCAAGGTTAACTATACGAAGATATTCCTCGTCCGTTAATTGTATCGAAGCGCTCTCTCGGACATACTGGAGAAAAGGTATCCCGAAGGGGTTGTCCGCAAAAGCATTACTCAATGATGATCCGCCAAGAAGCTCCGAAATTCCCATTTGCCTCAAACCCAAGAAACTTATTAAAACACCATCATTTCGCAAAACAAAATAGTAAAATCCTCCGCTCATGCCTGGCCATCCTCTAGCGCTTGCGATAGCAAGCCGTAGTGTAGTATTTTCCCTTTCTTGGTTTCTAAGATGATTGTACACAAGCAACTGTATGCCTAAAGCCAGTATCGCCGCTGCACAGCAGATTAGAACTATTCTTCTCTTATTCATCGCGTTGCATACCTCACTATCAAAGGAAGTTGATGTTCTCTACTTGTCATGTTTTCTGTAATGTCCTTATTGCTGTTAAAGCGTGTTAATGATGCCAACAGTGTCAATTGTCCTTGTTTGTGTTGGTGTTATGCCGATGAGTTTTGTGAACTCATTGAGATCAAACGTTTTTCTGGCTTTTCCAGAAATCAAAAAATCTACCCTTATGCATGGTAACGCAAGGTCCATGTAAATCTCCTTTTCTGGTAATAAAAGTCCTGCTCTTATTATTCTGCATGTATCATTTCGTGTCCGGGGCTACCTCATCCTCATCGCTCACACAATCAGCTACTGAATTGACACTCTGCCCATAAAAAACATAGAGAAAATGTCTTCCTTCATTTGTTGTAATGATAATGGTCTCTATAGTTCTTGTCCCGCTAAAAAGAAACATCGAAGATTTTCTCGCAAATCTATCGTTCCAAACTATTTCCTCAACCTCATGAACACTTATTGACGTATAGTTAAATCTGCGGCTCATATGAGAAAATTTTTGCAAACGTTCTTCACTACGCAAAAATCTTCCAAATAAAACAGCAGCGTCCTCTTGATTTAATTCTAGTTTTGCGAAAAACGGTTCAGCGCCAAAATGGCTTACACCGAACCGGTATTCAATAATTTCAGCTGATTGCGGTATTTCAAAACGAGTGAGGCTTTCAATATAACTTTTTCGTGAAAACACTGGCTCGACAAAAAACAGCGATACCCATATGAATATTAACAAAACCACTCCTGCAAGCGCAATCCATATGATTTTTTTCATAATCTAACTCCTGTTTACATTTCTGTACGTGATCAAGCTAGTAAGTCAGACCACGCACATTCCCACCAAGAAGTGCCGAATTCAACCATAGCTTTCCGTTTGATGCGAAAACAGTACCTTGAATATTCCATGCAAACTCAGATGCAATGTTGACTATGCGGGGATTAAATGCCTTGCTCGTAAGTAGTGCTCGCCGATACAGGCGCATTGTATATGACACTTTATAGGGATTTATTTAGCTCTGTCAAGATTTGCAAGGCATAGTTCACAAAAGTTTTATATCGAAATTCTGACTTTGAGAAAAATAGACAAACCGCGCTAAAGCCTAGAGATTTGGAATCAAAAGCCCCGCGCCTCACCGCAGTAGTAAAAAAACGCAGTGAGCGCCTGTGGACGACCTAGCGCAGCGCATTAGCGGCAGCAGGCGAGTTGCGGGGAAAAGCGAGCGATTGTTTGAGCGAAGCGAGTTTAGCGAGCCCCCGCAATGAGCCGTGCTGCCGCTTATGCGCGAAGGTGGAGTCCGCAGGCGTTCGCTGAGTTTTTTACGGCTATAGTGCGCAAATCTCACAGCCTAGCAAGGCCAAAACAGCTAACTGTACGCAACCACAATTACAAACACCCCGCAGGCGGCTAATGGCCGCTTGCGGGGTGTGCTGGGTTTATGGTGTTATATTACGTCTTATGGTTCTTATGAGATTTCGATGCGCACACCATTTATTACTACTGCTGTGACTGATTCTACATAAATCAGGGATTCGGCGTCAAAGTTTATTGTGAAAACGCCGCCTGTTGCTTCTGGGGCTTCGCGGGCTTCTGAGTAGAAACCGCCCGACTGTCTTAGCTCAACTATGCCATCTGTGGTCTCAATGTAAGCGGTAAGCAATTCATGGGCGTCCATCGTCCAGTAGGCCGGGAAGCTGCCGCGTACTTGAATTCCGATTGGGTTTACCGTGATAAACTCAACAGTATGACCTGTAACATAGTGTTCTTCTATTATTGTGATGATTTGAGTTGAAGTATCGCTTGTATCTACCTGAATTGTCCAGTCGCCTTCAATGCCAGAGCTTATGCTTCCGTAGAATACCAGAGTGTAGTCTGAGAGATTTTCTACATCAACATCAAAGATGAACTCAGTGACGTGGAGCATCTTGCCATTCCCGTCAAATATACCGGAAGTTGAAGTCAGGTTAAAGTTCTCATCAGCCGTTGCGAAAATCATATCTGAGAAGTGGATTACCTCTCCGTCTGCACGGAGCAGTTCAAAGGAAACCCCGCTGCCTCCAAACCGGGATCCGTCAGAATGTCCGATGGTTTGCACATGCAGATTACCATCAATCACACCGATGTTTGACACCCAGTGATTATCTGTGTAGTTAGGGAGCTCCGCAAATCTGCCGGGCTCAAGCATCTCAATTGTGCTGCCAAACAAGCTGTGCTCATCCCAGCCGCGTGAACTATTGACATAATAGCCGAGCGTCGCATCCAGAATGTTCGGAGTTTCAAGGTTTGCTAGCGAAATCCCGGCCGGCTCAGCGTCTATAAATACTCTGTCAAACTCAACGCAGGTATTGTTAATTATTAGCGAGTTTGAAATCGACCCATCTGTGACAGTCATCGCTAGCTCAAAATAAGCTGTGTTTGCGGCTTCGTCAAAATATATCATGCGAACGCTGGTGCCTCCGACAAACAGAGGCGCCATAATTGCGGAGTCCTCATAAAAAATATCGGAGGGGTAAACTTCATCTATAGCATCGTGGAAGAAGAGTCCCATTCCGATGCCGCCGTGCCTAGCGATACGGTTTTCTCCGGACACGTCCTGTAGCGATATATACACTACAGCCCTGTTATCAAAGGTCTGCGCACCTATGACAGTCATGCGGATACCCTGGTCTTCGGTGTAAATCATTACAGGCTCTATAACTTCGCTAAAGGTCGGGTTAATGCGCTGCATTATCCAATCGAAACCTCCTGTTGCAGCAAGGGCAGTGGTGGTAATCGCCATGACCGCAACTATTGCAGCAACTAATGTAAGGCCTCTCCTAACGCGGCGTGTGCTCCGCTGCTTATGCTCAGAAACTGCCTCCAATACATTTGCGGTTATATTTGAGGTATCCACCGCTATACGTGAAAGGGAAGATTTTATAAGTCTTTCCTGGGAATCAAATGTGTTCAAATCCGTGTTCATGTTCATGTCTCCTTCCTGAGTGCTTTCCCTCGGCGACGAGATACTCCGCAAGTTTTTTCTTGGCTCTCTCATACTGTTTTCTTAGGGCTGCGGGAGATTTTCCGAAGATAAGTGCGAGCTCATCATAACTTTGCTCATTGATTACGCGGCCATACACCAGCGCCCTATCCTCCGCCCTCAGCAGGCACAGCATCTCTAAGACACTGGCATTGCTGTCAGCTTCCTCGTGCGGGGCGGACACTGCTTCAACGACATCCCTGATATCGCTAAAGAAGAATATTCTGCGCTTCTTGAGCTGATTCATGCAATGGTTGTAAGTGATTTTATATAGCCAAGCGGAAATATTTTCGCCGTCAAATTTCTTGCGGTTTTGGTAGGCTTGTAGAAAAACTCTCTGCACTACATCCTCAGCATCGTGGTGATTGCATAATATGGATGTCGCATACCGCAGCAGCTTTTCGCTAAAAGCATCTATGACTTCTACAAGTTCGGGTTCGTCGCCTTGTGAAAAGCGTTTACCGAGTGTTACTTCAATCATGCTGTCCTCCTTTGGGTCTCTCTGGTGCGCACCAACAGAGCTTACACACATATAACAAGTTGAAAACAGGATTTGTGACAAGCCTGCAAAAATTGTATCAAAATAATATTCCGCATTTGTAACGCCCGTGTAAACTTCGAAACGGCAGGACAAGGGGCTGCCCGCAAAATATGCGGGCAGCCCTGGTGTAAGTATTGTATTGCTTGGCGTTATATAGCGCCCCTGTTGTCATTCCATAGTTCTGTGAGCTCCAAAATCCTCTGGCTCGGATAGTCGCTATACTCGGATGCTGCGTAGGACCATTCTATCCATGAGCCTTCGTAGTTCCAGACATTTTCGATGCCAAGGACTTCCCTGAGAACTAACCAGGTATGTGCAGAGCGCACCCCTGACTGGCAGTAGGTTATTACATTTCTGCCGCCTATTGCTTCCAGATAAATTTCCTCAAGCTCTTCTCTGGACCTTAATTGCTGTGTTTCAGGGTCTACCGCAGCGTTCCAGTCGATAAAGACGGCGCCTGCGAGCCTGCCGGTACCAAACGCGCCTGAAGATGAGCCTGTGCGCTCACCATCATACTCCGCCCGTGATCTGGTGTCTATAACAACCCACTCATCGGGGTTTTCAAGTGCATGGATCACATCGTCTATGTTTTTGTTAAATGCGTCGGGATTGTAGTTGCTTACCCTAAATTCGCTCTGTACCGGCTGGTCGGCCATCCTCACGGCTCTGCCTGTAGAAAAGTTTGCAGCAACCCATGCGTTCATTCCTCCGTCTATGTACCAAGAGGATTCATGCCCGAGCATCCTAAGCTGCCACACGAGCCTGGCGGCATCATGCATGGCATCTGCCGCATAGACAACGATCCGTGAATCCGCAGTGACTCCAGCGCGCGAAAGCAGCTCTTCCATTTCTGAAACGGGTCTCCTCATGCCGGTAACGCTGGGGGAAATTGCTACATCTGTGCCGCCGGAACTGTAATCTGGGCGCCAAACAAGGTGAGCGTTCTCGATAGCTCTCCAAGGCGTAGTAAACGGAACCAGCGCAGCAGTAGGGTTTATAACACCTATTACTATAAGCCTTTCGTCGTCATTGTGTATTGCTTTCTGGACGTCCTGGACGCTGACAATAAGGGAATTGGGGTCGAAATCTGAAGCCGCAGCCGCAGCTTCAGGTGGCGCGGGCTGAGGCTGCGAGCAGGCTGCAACCAGTAATGTCGTAATTGCCAAGCATAAAAGTGTTAGTATTTTTTTCATAAATAAATAACCCTTCCTTTCGTTAAGTACAAGTTCGGTATACGGTGGACATTCTTCTTACTTTTCAGACAGGTTGGGTTGCGTTCTTTAAATTATTCAATTTTACAAAATCATACCATAGTATACTATTTCATTCAACTATTTTTTTTAGTTTTTGATTATGAGTGAAATGGAGGGGCGTTACAACTCCTGCATGTCTAAAACCATCCGTCGGACATGGGCAAATGCTCTGGGAAAAAGTGGGGCGGCCTGCGTCAGTCACGTCTACCTTGGCATAGACTTGGAATCCTTGCAAAATTTGTGTTCCAGGACTGCGGCCGCCCCACTTTACCCCAGAGCACCCGCCCTTGTCCGACTGGCGTGTGAGTTGTAACAGGGTTATTCATTATGGCGAAGTTCGGCCGCTAGGTACCTGGCACCGGGTAGCCTAACAGGGGCTGGTTTATCACGAGACTGACTAGTAACCATCTTGGCTGACATATGGGCTGGTGCGTGGTATACTGGCTGGACGGGTGTATAAGAAAATATTTATTATGTGTAGCGGGTTATTTATAGGGGGATTTATGGATATCATCTTCAAAACTGATTTGCCGGCGAAGGATGAAATTTTTGGTTTTTATGAGACGATGGGGTGGAATGGTTTTTTAAGGCTTCGTGCACAGGAGCTTGCGGATGCCATGGCGGGGAGTTTCTATTCGGTATATGCGTACTCAGGCGGCACGCTCGTCGCTACGGGTCGGATTGTTTCTGATGGCATCATAAGCGCATATGCTTGTGGGCTGGGTGTTCTGCCGGAGTTCCGGGGGCAGGGGGTTGGTGCGGAAATCATGAACAGGCTCAAGGCGAAATGCGGTGAGCATAGGCTGCACATGCAGTTTTTCTGCGGTGATGCGCTTGTGCCCTATTATGAAAAGCTCGGATTTGAAGTTTTTGCAGCCGGAATGAGGTAAGAGTATAGAGCAATGCCCAGCCCCTCGGGGCTGGGCATTGCATATTGTGTTATTACATAATGGCGGGTACGCCGCTGCGGCTACAGTATTCGGCCCAAACTGCCCCCCAGGGCATGGCTTTTAGTTCTTCGGACATAACCAGCCTTTTTGTGAAATCAAAGCTGTGTTCAGCGTCTTTAAGTGTTTGGAAAGGCTCAAGCAAGGCTATGAGGAGGGCTTTGCGCATGTTGCGCATGCCCACTGTCCAGGCGCTGATCCTGTCGATGGAGCCGTCAAAGTAATCAAGGCCAATGTCCATCTTGCTAAGAAGGCCGCAACGTATAATCTCTTTTGCAATTGCGGTAAGCTCATCGTCTAGGGCGATAACATGGTCACTGTCCCAGCGCACAGGGCGTGACACATGCAGGCAGATGCGAGGGACGAAGAGGGAAACAGCCGAAAGTTTGGCAGATATGACTTCAGTGGGGTGGAAATGCCCGGAGTCCAGGCACAGGGCCATTTTGTTTTTTATGGAATAGCCCATGTAAAACTCATGGCTTCCCACTGTGTAGCTCTCAACACCTATGCCGAACAGCTTGCTCTCTACGCAGTCAGTGACCTGACGTTTTTCAGAGTAAATTTCATCCAGAGAGGCTTCCAGGCGCATGCGGGGGGAAAGGGTGTCAACAGGGCAGTCCTTAAAGCCGTCGGGAATCCACATGTTGACAACAGCATCGCCTTCTTGCTGCTTGGAGAAGCACTCTGCAATAATTCGGGAACGCTTGCCGTGTTCAATCCAAAAATCGCGTATGGCTTTATCGGGGTGCGAGAGTGTCATGCCGTCGGCAGCCTTGGGATGTGAAAACATAGTCGGGTTAAAATCCAAGCCCAGCTTCTTATCGCGCGCCCAATCCATCCAAGCGCTAAAATGCTTAGGCTCAATCTGATTGCGGTCTACACCCTTGACATCGCCGTATATGGCGTGAAGGTTAATCCTAGTTTTGCCCGGAATTGAGGATATGGCTTTTTCGATCATTGCCCTTAGTTCATCCGCGCTCTGTGCGGCTCCCGGATGGTTGCCGGTGCTCTGGATGCCTCCTGACAGCTCGCCGCCGCCTTCAAATCCCTTTACGTCATCCCCCTGCCAGCAGTGCATGGAAACGGGGATAGCATCAAGGCTTTTGAGTACTGATTCAGTGTCAATGCCTATCTGGGCATATTGTTCTTGAGCTAGTTTATACATCTATTATCCACCTTTCAATTGGGTAAAAATTTTGCACATCTATTTCACTGACTATAATAGCATGTTTGCAGGCTAATTTCCACGCAATTTCATCGCAATTTACAACATATTTTTAGAAAAAGCGGGCTGCGGGTTACAGCGTGCGGCTATATCTAACGTCAGCCGCCGGGTACTGGCGCTGCTCTGTGAAAAAGTAGGGCGGCCTCCGTCAGTCACGTCTATTTTGGCAAAGATTTGGAACCCTTGCAAAAATTGTGTTCCAGGACTGCGGCCGCCCCACTTTCCCCCAGAGCAGCGCCCGTGTCCGGCTGCTCTGTGACAAGTACCTTTTGAGCAGCGTGTGGACCTTACATGAACTTAAGATAGATTTTACATAAACAGGATATTAGATTTTACATTAGCATGCTACAATTTTAAAAAAATAGTAGGAGATGAACAAAATGGAAATTTCAAAGTGCGGTAAGCAGGCACTAAGAAGAGTGGCGGCGCAAATACTGGTGTTTGTAATGCTGCTTAGCAACATCATATCAGAACCCTTGATGACATTAGCAGATGGTGGCGGGATGCAGCTATCACAGGCTAATGTCGAATTTTTGGCTTGGCATCTTGATATACCTGAGTTAACAGGGTATTGGTACGCAACTGATGGTGTAAATGCCAATAATTCTGTTCTTGAGTTTATTTATGCAACCGGAGCAAGAGGACCTGGCCACGCTACCAGGTGGCCCGCTAATGTGCCGAACACGGCTGACGGGTGGTTCATGAGAGGCGGCGCGGGTTTTGGCCCAGGTGTTTCCGGGGGATGGTTACTCACCTTAAGCACGGCAGGCTGGCAAGATATAACTTTCTCTGCCCAGCAATCATCAAGCAATCAGGGGCCGAGCGAATTTGGGCTTGCATATAGATTAAGTGAAGCAGACAGCTGGAACAGCTTCGGCGATGGTTCTTGGGATAGGGTTACTGTGGCAGACGGCGGAGCGGACGGCAGGACTTTTGGCGATACTTTTGTAAATGTTCCGCTTCCTGAAGCTGTGAGCGATCAGGACTTTGTTCAAATAAAAATCTATATTGCAACCGATATGAGAAGAAGCGGAACACCGAGCCTGGGGCACGACGGCGGCAACACTTCTATAAATAATATTGTTTTTGCGGGTAATCCTGTTGACTCCGAACTTTTAGCTTGGCGTGTTGAGCGCCCTGACCCTGCAAGCAATCAATACCGTACTGCAACAGACGGCAGTAATGCCGCAGCTTCTACTCTGGAGTTCTTCTATGCAGACGGTACCCGTGCAACATTGGGGCGTAATCAAGATGACAGAATGCCTGTAAATGTGCCGAACAATGCGGGCAGGTGGTTTCCGGCTGACGGTGAGATAAATGCAAACACCTCTGCGGGCTGGGTAATTACTTTTGATGCAACGGGCTGGGAAGATGCTACGTTCTCGGCGCAACAATCCTCTAGCAACAACGGGCCGAGCGAATTTGGACTTGCATTTAGGCTCAGCACATCAGATGCCTGGACAAGTTTTGGTGATGCTTCTTGGGACAGGGTTACAGTAAACGGTGACACTACAGCGGGCTCTGGAATTATTTCTCTGGGCGATACGTTTATAGATGTTCCATTGCCGGCTGCCATAAATAATCAGCCATTTGTGCAAATTAAAGCCTATATAGCAAGTGCTGCCAGAAGAAGCGATGGGGCGCTAACACTTGATGCTACAGGTGGAAATACATCCATTAACAACATTGTATTCGCACGTGCCTCTACCCCTGGAGTGATTGTAGTAAATAGAGCTCCGCTTGCTGCCACAATTGCTGATGCTCAAGGCAGGGTAGAGTCGCACTTTACTACTGTATCATGGCAAAATATGCAAGCAGCCCTCGCTGCCGCAATTGCGGTTTATGGAAATGAATATGCGGTACAGCAAGAAGTAAATGCTGCAAGGAGCGCACTTGTTTCAGCACTGAATGCACTTGCGCCTGTTATGCCAGACCTTAGTGGAAGCGACAACGGCAATCTACGCTTTGTCGGAGACTTCCTCATTGCTCCCGCTGCTGTTGCTGATGACGGAGGGGCGGCAGAAATAACCGTGTTTAACCACGTGAACAGTATGCTTTATGTAGTAAGCGGAGCCCATGGGCGTATTGAAAGAATTTACCTAGGCAGCCTGACAGGCGAAGATGAAGCGCCCAGATGGACAACTGCAACCGCACCTGGGCGGGAAGTGTTTACAGATGCAGATATGGCGGCAGCTATGGGCATCTCCGCAAACGATATAGGCGGTATGGAAAGTTTAACTATAAGCTATAGGCATGAAATTATTGCAATAGCGGTACAGCATAGCCAAGTTGCGGCTGATGGCTGGATTGTTCTGACGGATTTTGACCTAAATTATATTGCCAGCTTTGCCGCTGGAATTCAGCCGGACTTTATTGGCACAAGCCCTGATGAGAACTTTATCATAACAGCAAATGAGGGCGAGCCAAGAATCACAGGCCCGCAAAACAATCCCGCAAATGACCCGCCCGGCAGCGTAACCATATTGGATTTGAGCGCATTTAGTGGGCAAATTACAAGCGATACCGATTTGAGCTTGGCCGTGGCAGACACACTTACTTTCCACAGCTGGGACAACCGCAGGGATGATTTGGTGGCTAGTGGAGTTATTATGACACCGGGCGTTCCGCCATCGCTGGACTTAGAACCGGAATATATTGCCTTCTCGTATTGCAGCACCATAGCTTGGGTTGCTTTGCAAGAAAACAACGCAATTGCGGTTTTGGATATTGTCAACAGGGAGTTTACAAATATTCGTGGCTTAGGCTTCAAATACCACGGTACACCCGGTAATGAAATAGACCACATCCGCGGCGGCGGGGCAAATGTTGTGCTTGCACCCGGGTTTTACAGTGTATATCAGCCTGATGGAATAGCGGCATTTGTTGACCCGCAAACCGGAAGGCAGTACTTGGTAACTGCCAACGAAGGGGATTTCCGTCACTGGACCGGTGCAACAACTAACTATACTGAGCCCGGTGATGCAGGCAGGCGGATGATTGCTTCCAGAAATGATGGGCTTGGAATAGGTGCAGATGGCCGGCCGAGAGATGGCAGGGTATTCTTTGGCGCACGTTCGTTCTCGGTATGGGATGTTGAATTGTTTAATGACACTTCAAACACATACATTCCCGCCCCTACTTTTGACAGCGGAAGTGATTTTGAAAAACATATTTTGCGTATGTACGGCCCCGGCGCATTCAACCTTTGTAATGAAAACGATGACAGGACTGACAGAAGAAGTAACCGTAAGGGTCCGGAGCCCGAAGATGTGTCAGTTCTCTTTAGGGGAGAGCGCATCTTTGCCGTCATAGGCATTGAACGTCAGGGTGGAGTAATGGTTTACGATATAACCAACCCTCACGCGCCGTTCTATTACGACCACATCAATATGCGCAATATCGTTGGCGGTAACTCAGGCCCTATCTCTAGCCGCCGCTCACTAGGCCCGGAAGGTGTAACTACGGTTGAAGCAAGCCAAAGCCCAACGAGAAGGCCTCTAATCTTAGTCGCTAATGAAGTTTCAGGAAATGTGGACTTCTTCCAAATGGAGAACTTTGTCCCCGCAGAAAGCATTGTTGTAAGTGAGCAAAATGGCAACTTCACTGCATTTCTGGAAAATAGCGGCGGTGCTGCAATGCCAAACGAGCTAGTAACGGTTACTCTTTCGGGAGGCGCGGCATTTGAAGACGGAAGTTTTGTTCAAACAGTCCGCACTAACTCAAACGGTATTGCACAGATTCCATCTATCACCGGTATGGAATATGGAGTTTCGATAACGGCTAATTGGGGAGTTCATACAGATATATCCGATACATTGTATGTGACGCCGGCGGCACAGTACACTATTACCGAAGTGCGCGTAACACCCGAAGCAGAAACAGTTAACCCAGGACAGTGGCGGCAGTTTAATGCGACGGTATACGGAACAAATGTCCCGCCACAAACAGTTACATGGTCTGTTGAGGGCGATGCCGCAACAGATACAACGATTTCAGTATTTGGGATACTTACAGTTGCGCCAAACCAAGAAGCGGGGACGCTGACAATTAGAGCGGCTTCAACCCATGCGCCAGAAGTCTACGGGACGGCTGTGGTTACGGTAACTGTGCCGCCCGCTAACGATGGTGGCGGCGGCACAGGCGGTGGTGGCGGCAGCGGCACAGGCGGCGGAGCTTGGAGCCCTCCTGTAACTCCTACGCCTACGCCTGAACCTACACCTGTACCTACGCCTACACCTGAGCCTGATTCCTCAATACCGGCTCCATCATGGACAAATCCATTTACCGATGTCAATGAAAGTGACTGGTTCTTCTCTTCTGTCAGGTTTGCACACCAAAACAACCTGTTTAGCGGAACATCGGCCACAACCTTTAGCCCCAATATGACAATGACTAGGGGCATGATGGTGACCGTGCTTCACCGCCTGGCTGGAACACCAGAAGCAGGGAGTGCAGTATTTAATGATGTAGCTCACGGCGCATGGTATGCAGAAGCTGTAAACTGGGCTGCGGCAAATGATATAGTATCAGGCTTTGGAGATGGCAGGTTTGGGCCGGGTTATGACATCACACGCGAACAAATGGCAGTCAAACTAGACCGCTTCAGTGCGCAGATGGGGATTGAACTGCCGGTTATACGGACAGGCGCCTTCATAGATGCTTACCAAATCAGCTATTGGGCAGCTCAAGCAGTAAGTCCTATGTTTGAAGCCGGTATAATAAACGGCAGAGGAAACGGAATATTTGACCCCAGAGGCATAGCCACAAGAGCAGAAATTGCCACTGTGCTGCAAAACTTCATGCAAGTTGCTGACATGTTAAGCACCTCTGAAAACAGCCAAGCCGAGTTGGCAGCGGTCACAGAATAGCAAACTGCCCGCCGATTATACGGATAAGCCCGAATCAATGCAGAGGTTTGTTCTCATAATGAGAACAAACCTCTGCACAAACATTTATGACCACTCAGAACTGCTGATAAGAGCCGCCCCTAGCATGAAGCAGCTCTCTCTCATACATTTGATATTGGGGAGCAGCCGCCATTGCAGTGGCGAACCGTCCGATTGCTTGTATATTATCAAATATTCACTTACATGTCAACTGTCATTGTCAGCCCGCTAATTAACCCTGAGCCAGTTGGACTTTGTCAATTCAAAAACAAAAGTTTCGCCACCGAGATAAACGCTTCGGTATATATAAAATCTCTCGTTTCCGTCCCAACGGATATTTTCTATATTAAAAAATTCAATCCATCTACCCTGATGAACGTCCACTGATCTATATTGAAGTTCACCAAGTAACAGGTTAAACCGGGCTGTACGTTGGACAGTTACGATGGTGCTGCCACCCAGCGCACCTTCGCTCCGCTGAATCACCTCAACAATATATGCACCATTTGGGGATAATTCCGAAATTCTGTTTGCCTCTACGCCGCCGGGTGGCATCCACACAAAATAAAAAAATATGCCGACCAACACGATAAGGGATACAAGGGCAGCAAGCAAAATATAAATAACTCCAAGTATGGCTTTTAGCTTAGATTTTTGCACAAAGCGGAAAAACAATACCAAACTACACACCAAAGTTGTAATTACCATAATATTAAAAGTGACTGTATGAGTTGTTGTTGCTATGAGCCTTATTATGATGAAGCCAAATGCAATAAGCGGCACATAGGGATAAAAGAAATATAGGATGTCTTTCCCGCCGGTCTTGTACGCAATCCAGCTCTTTACCGTCAAAGATATAACTATGAAAATTGTGACAAAATTAATTGATTGCGAAACAAAAACAAGACCCATCATACGAAACAGGAAGTACAAAACGCTTGTTAGCAACAAATATGCGGGAAGACTTAAAATTTGCAAAAAAGTATTTTTGATCTTTTGGTTATCCATAATTTGAATGCCCCTTCCGTATGCGATACATAAGCCAGCCTGGCAATTATACTACGGCAGGGCAAACATCGCAACAAGCACGAGGGCATTACTCATGATGCAAAGCGTTAAGATATATCTGAATGAATTTGCATTTCGGGGTTGGAATTTAGATGTATCTGAACGGATTTGCGTTTTTGGGCTTGGTGTTATCGGATTCGATAAAGACAAACGCTATAACAAAGGGAGTGTGAAAAGTTGTCTGTAAATGGACACCCTACTATATCCACTCATAAAAACAGGGGTTCATTCCCACTGATACAAGGGCTTCTTCAAGGGATGAAAAAGCACCGCCGCTAACGGTAAAATCACCTTTTTTCGATGGGTTTTCATAAAACACATCATAGCATTCAGGAGTTTGAACTACTTGAATGCCAGGAGAATTCTCATAGCCTCCGGTTTCATTTAGCGTACGCCGTTTGATTATTTTAAACTCATATTCGGTTCTGTTGTCGTCTATACATTTTCCGCGTTGAACCACAAACGCATTTTCTGAATTTATAACTAAAGTGATACTTTCTGATATGACCTCTTCGGCCTCTTTTTTGAACGTGTTCTCCCAAAGTTCCGTACATTCTTTAACGCTTTTTGTATCATAATTATCTAACATTAGCGCCGTTATTATTTCAAGATCAAGCGATATCCTGTCATATGCTACATACTCTTCTTCTGAAAACAAGTCTTTGTTTTGAACGGCAAAAAGATCTGAATAACCCGCAAAATCTACAAAATCTGCAAAAGTCATGAAATTTGATAAGCAGCTTTTAGCTCTCTTAACAAAATGTTCTACCCTATAGTTCATACTACGTCAACCTCCGCTGGATCGCTTCTTCAAATAACCACTCTAAGTCATATCTTGAATTAATATCATCAAATAAAATATCGCGCCTGTAGCTTCTACGACACTTTATAGGGCGTTGTTTTGCTTTGTCAAGATTTGCTGCCTATAGTTCACAGAATCTTTATATCCGCTTCCGAAAATAGCTCGTCGCGCTCTTATATGAAACCAAAAATCATGTTCTTCTGCTTCGGCCCGAACCATAACTGGCGAAGCCAAAAAATTCAAAGCCCCGCCGCAGTAGTAAAAAAACGCAGTGAGTGCCTGCGGGCGACTTAGCGCAGCGCATTAGCGGCAGCAGGCGAGTTGCGGGGAAAAGCGAGCGGCTGTTTGAGCGAAGCGAGTTTAGCGAGCCCCCGCAATGAGCCATGCTGCCGCTTATGTGCGAAGGTGGAGCCCGCAGGCGCTCGCTGCGTTTTTTTACGGTGATAGTGCGCAAAGCCAAAAAGGACAAAAACACCCCACAGACGGTTATTAGCCGCATGCGGGGTGCTGTGTGAGATGCGCCCTAGCTTAAATTAAAAGCCTTGTTTATCTCTTCAATCTCCTCGGCAGAGATGTTCACCAAGCTGCCCAAGTCGTGGGCTGCGATTATGGACTGAGCTGTGGCCTCCGCTACCTCCAGGCGGTCGAAAGCATGGAGCAAAGAAGTACCCGTGACTAAAATGGAAGCATTTTCGCAGATTAGCATGGGAGTCTTATCTGAGAACATGTTGGAAACCACCTCATGCTTCATGTACACAGAATCAAAAGGAACCTTCTTTACCTCCCTGAGAGTTATGTAACTCTCGGGAATTGTGCGCGGGTCAAAAGGCTTGTCAGTTACGGCAAAGACCATAGAATGAGGCGGATTTGCCCCTAGGATTGAATTAATCTCCGGATGCTGCTTATAAATGAGCTGGTGGAGCAAAACAGACCTTGAAGGAACCTTGCCCTGCTCCTTCATGCCATTTCTTATAAGCACGAGATCTGACTCCTCCATATAAGCGCGGTCAACACCATAGGGAGTGATTAGAAAAGAACCATCAGAAAGACGTGTGGAATACGTGCCCTGCGTGCTCACAAACAGCTCCTGCTGGTAGGAGCGGCGGATAAGAGTAACCATGTCGCGCCTGGCAGCACACTCCTCGGGCTTGTGCCTGTTGGGCACAAAATCGTCCATATTCATGTGCTCCTGAGTTGCTGTGAGATTAAACTCTGACTCATGAAGTGACTTGGGAGTGCCTATTTTACGTGCAATTATCTCAAGACCTGCCGTGAACTCAAGAGTTTCAAACTTTTCAAAAGCATCAAAAAGGTCGGACGCACCGATGCATACCCCGTGGTTTTCCATGAGGACGACATTAAAACCCTTTTCAAACTCCTTTGCAAGATGCTCGCCCAGCTCCGCAGAACCGGGGACAGCATACTGCGCCATAGTTATTAACCCGCAGGTCTTTCTCGCGTTGGCGACAAGATTTACATCAGGTAGTTGACGGGCCACTGAGAAAGCTACGAGATTCGGCGGGTGGGCATGCAGGACAGCCCTCAAGTCAGGGCGCCTTTTGTAAATGGAAGCGTGAAACGGGAGCTCAACAGAAGGCTTGTGCGGGCCGAGAACAGTCCCGTCTTTTTTTACCTGACACATATCGCTACGGGTCAAAGTGCCCTTGTCGATTCCCGAAGGAGTTATCCAGATATCTCCGTTGTCGTCGAGGATTGACAGGTTGCCACCCGAGGTGGTGGTGAGCCTGCAACTGTAAATGCGGTTCATCATCTTTACAAGCTGGTCGGCTGGGTGCAGGAGTTCAAATTTCATGGTAATACCTCCGTAATATCAAAACTGTCGCTTATAACTTTGCGCGCGGCCTCAATGCCGCCAAGCTGCCCGAAGGCTATCATTTGGGAAACAATATTTCCCAGTGCGGTGCCCTCTGAAGGGCCGGCATATACCGTGATGCCGCAGGTCTTGGCGGTGAGCTCATTTAGGTAGCCATTGGCGCTGCCGCCGCCTATTATGTTTATGTAATTAAAGTCCTTGCCTGTGAGAGCCTGTAGAGTCTTGATAGTCGCAGCGTAGGAATCAGCAAGGCTTTGGTAGATGCAGCGGGCATAGTCACCCGGGGTCTGAGGCTCAGAGAAGCCACGCTCCTTGCAGGCATCCCGCACTTGCTCAGACATGCTCTGCGGGGCGAAGAACCGCTCTTCATTTACATCAAATGCCGCATCATAGTCAGACTTGCGCGCAAGGACAACCAACTCAGCAAAACTTATATCAGATGCTATCTCTTTGCGCACCGACTGGAGAATCCACAAACCCATTATGTTTTTTAGGAAACGGTAGCGGTAGTCATACCCGCCCTCATTGGTGAAATTGGCCTCAAGCCCTGCCTCCGTGGTGACAGGCGCAGGCAGCTCAACCCCCATGAGGCTCCAGGTGCCGCTTGAAATGTACACAGAATCCTCGGATTTGGCAGGCACTGCAAGAAACGCACTGGCCGTGTCATGGGAGGGCGGCATCACCACTTCGCAGTCAAATCCTACAAGAGCCTTGACGTTCTCAGTCAGGCTGCCTATTACTGTGCCCGCAGGCACAATATCTTTGAAAATTTTCCTGGGAAAGCCCATGCGCTCAATAACCTCTTCGTCCCAATTCTTACTCTGAGCGTTAACAAGGCCTGAGGTTGAGGCGATTGTATACTCGGTTTTCATCACGCCGCAGAGGCGGTAGTGCAGATAATCGGGCATGAAAAGCAGGTGCTCCGCAGCCTGTAGGTACTGGGGCGTCTTGAGCTTGCAGGCGAGAAGCTGGTTGATGGAGTTAAAAGGCTGCTTTTGCAGTCCGACCCTGCTGTAGAGCTCGGTTTCAGGGATTATTTTGAAAAGCTCTTCATAGATGCCGTCGGTGCGGCTGTCGCGGTATGCAACTGCCGGCCCCACGCGCATACCGGCCCCGTCCAGCAGGACGAAATCCACCCCCCAGGTGTCGATTCCAAGGCTGCACGGAATATGCCCGAGCCCGGCGCATTTTTTAAGACCAGTTATAATCTCATCAAACAGCGCGTCAACATCCCAGCACAAAGCTCCGTCTATCTCGGTCATTTCGTTATGAAAGCGGTGGACCTCTTCAAGTTTGAGCTGCCCATCCTCCAGCCAGCCGAGGATATGCCTGCCGCTCGATGCGCCGATGTCTATAGCTAAATGTGTCTTTGTTACCATATTTTGGCTCCCCTTGTATTAGTCTAAGTAGGCTATTAGTCTAAGTGGAATATCAGATGCAGGTCATGGCTTACCGGGCTGTTGTCGGGGTTTGTTTCCATTATGTCCGCCATGAAGTCCCACCATTTGCGGTTAATGGCGGTGTCAGCGCCCTTCTTCCACAGCTCCTCATCCTCGATTTCTATATACCCGTAGAGGATATTTGTGTCGTGGTCTAGAAAAATTGAATAATTTTTACCGCCGTGTGCATGAATCATGTCTGCCATCTCAGGCCAGAGCTCATTGTGGCGTTTTTCATACTCTAAAGCCTGCCCTGGGTTTAATTTCATTTTGAATCCTTTGTGCATTTATGATGCCCCCTAACTTGACGTTATTCTCAATGATAAAGTATAATGCAAGAAGCGGACAAATTCAAGCGTCACAGTCATATTTGTAAAGGATGGGGTAAAATTGTACGATGTTACTGCTCTCGGTGAGCTTCTGATTGATTTTGCGCCCGCAGGGGCCGATGGAGATGGGTACCCTGTTTTGGCGGCGAAGGCCGGCGGGGCGCCGCCAAACCTTCTGGCGGCACTCTCGAAGTACGGCGCTAAGACCGCGATGCTGTGCAAGGTCGGCACCGATGCTTTTGGCAGGCTGCTGGCTGAAACGCTTGAAAAAAACGGGATTGAAACTGCCGGGATAGTGTTTGACCCCGATGTTTTCACGACTTTGGCTTTTGTAACTATTGATGAAAGCGGGGAGCGCTCATTTAGTTTTGCCCGGAAGCCCGGAGCTGATACCTGCCTGAGATTTGATGAACTGGATCTTGCCCTGATTGACAAGGCTAAAATTTTTCACCATGGTACACTAAGCCTCACACATGAGCCTGCCCGCGCAGCCACGCAAAAAGCCGTGGCGTACGCAAAGGCGGCGGGCAAACTTATTTCGCTAGATCCGAATTTGCGGGTTTCCTTGTGGGACTCACTGGATGAAGCTAAAAAGCAAATTTTGTGGGGTTTGGAAAATGCGGATATTGTGAAAATTAGCGATGAAGAGGTTTCGTTTTTGTGGAATTGCAGCCCTGAGGAAGGGGCGCAGAAACTTCTTAGCGAGTTTGATGTAAGGCTCGCCATGGTCACATTGGGGCCGGACGGGGCGGTCCTTTGTAACCGAAACGGCATGGTAAAAGTGTCTTGCCCCAAGGTCACGCCGGTTGACACGACAGGCGCCGGAGATATTTTCGGAGGAAGTGCGCTAAGCAGGCTGTTAAAGTTAGGCAAGATGCCAGAGCAGCTAGACAAAGCGGAACTGCTGAGCATTGGGAATTTTGCGGCGGCGGCTGCAAGTTTATCGACTCAGTGTTTTGGGGGAGTGCCCAGCGTGCCTGATGAAGCGAAGGTGCTTGAGATTCTTGCAATTTGACTTTATTTTAAGGCAAAGCTATGGTACAATAATCACTGCGCACAGTGAGCTGCGCTACGGCATCAAAACCGCTGTTATAATAACTTGAAAATGATTTAGACAAAAATGGGCGAAACATCCGCCCTGCACAAATCATATAGTCATGGGGCAACACTATATTATCGTAAGGAGAATAGAAAATGGGTGAGCAAAAAGGATATATCAGAAACGCCGACGAGAAGGGCAGCATCAATATTTCAGAAGATGTAGTGGCTATAATCGCGGCAACTGCCACAGCCGAGGTCGAGGGCGTGAGCGGGTTTTATTTTTCCCAGGGCAAAGAAATCACCAGCATGATTGGGAAGAAATCACTTCCAAAGGGCATTAGGCTCAGCATCTCCGATGGGGGTATAATATTTGATGTGTACATCGTCGTAGAGATGGGTTGCAGTGTAAATGAAATCGGCGAGAAAATTCAGCAAGCTGTAATATCGGCTGTTGAAGGTGCGGTAGGAGCGAAGGTAACCGAAGTCAATGTCCATATCTGCGGAGTGGCGCAGAAGAAATCAAAGTAATGACGAGAACAGTTGCCAGGGAAATAGCAATGAGGCTATGCTTTTCGATTTCGGAAAACCCTTCTAGGCCAGAGGGGCTGCTGGAGCAGGTTTTTGATGAGGAATATTATCTCTCACTAACCCCTGAGGACAAGTTATATAAAGAGTTTCCCGATGAAAAGCAAATGGAGTATATAAGAAGGCTTGTAACAGGGGTCGGTGAGCACTCGGCTGAGCTTGACGGGTATATTGAAAAATATGCCAAGGGCTGGAAGTTCGGAAGGATTTCCAGGACTGCCGTGGCTATTATGAAGACGGCTATGTTTGAGGTATTGTACATGCCTGACGTTCCCGACAAGGCTGCGATTAACGAAGCGGTTGAACTCGCCAAAAATTATGAGCCGCCTGAAACGGTGTCGTTTGTAAACGGAGTGCTGGGCAGCTTTGTCCGTGCTGAAACAGTGTAGAATAAGAATTTGAAGAATTGCCGAAAGGAATGTTCATGGGTATAGCAGATAAAATTTTTTCGGTAAGCGAAGTAAACGGATATATAAAGAGCTTGCTCGACAATGACAGGGCTCTGTCGAATGTATATGTCAGAGGGGAACTGTCCAATTATAAAATCTACCCATCAGGACATCACTATTTTTCGCTCAAGGATGCAAGCGGCACTTTGAAATGCGTAATGTTTAAGGGGAGTGCGTCGAAACTCCCTTTTAGACCGGGCGACGGCATGAATGTCGTCGTTTTTGGCCGTGTTGCGGTGTATCCCGAGCAGGGTGTTTACCAGCTCTACGCAAATGAAATTGCATCTGATGGAATTGGCGATCTCTACGTGGCCTTTGAGCAGCTTAAGGAGAGGCTCTTTAAGGAAGGGCTTTTCGATAATATGCACAAGAAGCCCCTGCCCAGGTATCCCAAGACCATCGCAGTGGTGACTTCATCGGCAGGGGCTGCGGTGAGGGATATTATAAGGGTGCTTAAAAGCCGCTGGCCGCTGTCCAAGGTGGTTGTAATGCCGGTAAGGGTACAGGGGGTTGAAGCCCCGCCTGAGATCGCGGGGGCAATCCGCTACGCCAATGAACACAAGGTTGCTGACCTTATTATAACAGGGCGCGGCGGCGGCTCAATGGAGGATCTTTGGGCATTTAACGACGAGCGTGTGGCCAGGGCGATTTTTGATTCCGAGATTCCTGTCATATCTGCTGTAGGGCACGAGCCTGATTTTACAATCGCCGATTTTGTGGCGGATGTAAGAGCCGCTACCCCGTCAAATGCGGCGGAAATCGCCGTGCCTGACATCAGTGAGATAGTATATGCGCTAAACTCGGCCAGCACTAGGCTAGGCCAGTCGGTTAACCGTGAGCTCAAGATGTGCAGGCAGCGGCTAGGCGAGCTTAGCGCAAAGCGTGCAATGCAGCACCCGAGAAACTTTATTGACGACAAGCGCCTGCTTTTAGACCACAGCCAGGAAAGGCTTGCTGCGGGCTTGCAGCGTAAGGTGTATATAAGCAAGGAGAGATATGTGCGCCTTGGGGCAGCCTTAGATGCAATGAGCCCGCTAAAGGTGCTGGGGAGAGGCTATGCGATTGCCAGGCGTGAGGACGGGAGTATAGTCAAGGTGGGAAAAGATGTAAAGCCGGGTGACAAAATTACTCTCCGGCTTAGAAAAGACGAGATAGATTGTGTAGTTACATAGAGCAAAATAGGAGAACATATGGCTAAGAACAGCAGGATAACTTTTGAGCAAGCAGCCGGAAGAATCGAGGAGATTGTACGGCTGCTGGAAAAGGGCGACGCGCCCTTGGATCAGTCGCTGGCCCTTTTTGAAGAGGGGACCAGGCTAATAAGTGTCGCCGGGAAAATGCTTGATGATGCCGAGCAGAAGGTTGTGCGCATGCAAAAGGGCGCTGACGGCGAACCTAGGGAAAGAGTTTTCGATGAAGATGAATAATGCGGAGCTTTTGCTGAGTGAAATAAAGCATTGCCAGGTGGAAGTAGAGAAATATCTTGAGGCGGCTTTGCCAAAAGATGCCTTGCCAAAAGGTGCGCTGGGCTATGAAGTGCTTCTGAGCGCCATGCGCTACAGCCTGCTTGCAGGCGGGAAGCGGATTAGGGCTGCGGTGTGCCTGAAGTTCTGTGAGGCTTGCGGGGGCAGTTTTGAAGATGCTCTGCCCGCTGCATGCGCCATTGAGATGCTGCATTCTTATACTCTTATCCACGACGATATGCCATGTATGGATGATGATAGTATGCGCCGTGGCAAGCCGGCAAACCACATTGAATTTGGCGAATTTACTGCGATGCTGGCGGGTGATGCCATGCAGGCCCTGGCGTTTGATACGCTTTTGAAGTCAGAGTTGCCTGCGCAAAGTGTTGTGGAAATGGCAAAAATACTGGCTCAGGCCGCAGGCCCTCACGGAGTGTGTGCAGGGCAGTACCTGGATCTATCAGGAGAGGGCACGGAACACACTCTCGAAGAGCTTTTGCAGATATATTCACTCAAGACCTCAGCTTTGTTTTCTGCGGCGGCACAGATGGGCGCTATCGCTGGCGGCGGCACGCAGGAGCAGGTCAGGGCCGCCGGAGATTATGCGCAGGCGGTCGGCCTTGCATTTCAGGCGCAAGACGACATTTTGGACTGCATTTCAACAGCGGAGCAGCTGGGTAAGCCCATAGGTTCTGATGCAGACAATGAAAAATCCACTCTGGCCTCAATTTTGGGGATAGAGAAGTGCAAGAAGCTGGTGCAGTCTGAAACGGATAAAGCTGTAAAAGTAATCGAAATGGTGTTTCCGCAGGACGGCTTTTTAAGGCCGCTGGCAGATTATTTGGTGAGCAGGGAATACTAATATTGCATAAAAGTATTGAATATTCATCTGCAAACTGGTATTATATGCAAAACAGCGGCTCAGTATTCTAGTCAGATCTGCCGCCTACCAGGAAGGGCCTAAAAATCCTTTAAAGGGCATATCTTTGAAACCCGTGGTGCTTGCTTTGAACGCCCAGTTTGGGGTGGGTGCTGGGGGGAAGCGCTGTATCTTGCAGTGCTTGCGTTCTCAGGGCGATTTCCAATGGCATGGAGAACCCGACCCTGTTTTCGTGGAGACCTGTTCTTGTGCGGGGCTTGGAGGGATTTTGTCCCTCCGCCGACTTCGTACGAATCAGGTGTGAACCTGTATTGCGGTGCGTAGGGTAGAAGGTTTCGTAAGAAATCTTTCCCGGGCGAAAGCCTGAAGCTGTGACTTCGTAACGGCTTTGAGTGCTGTGTGCAGTGTAGCCTGCCTTGAGTGGTAAATGCGGATAGGGGAACCACGCGTCCTTTGTTATGGCCATAGCAAGGCACGCGATTGCTTCTTGAAATATTTCCTGCAAAAGAGGCTAAGAGGCGGTTTGACTGTGGTGGAAAACACCTAGGCTGTTCGGATATTGTGGCGACTATATCCGAGGCGTGCGGGGGATTGCAGTACGGACTAAGTGGCAATCGGGCAACGGAGCGGGTCACGGAAGCACGGAACCGGAGACGGTTAGATGAGTCTGTTTCCTTTGGGCGACACTCCGGACGTGGGTTTAATGGGAAACCACCTTGCCGGCAACGGAAGGTACCTGCGGGGGAAATCCGGCCCGACCTAAGCCGTAAGATTTACCCCATACGCTGCCGCTGCTTCGCCGCAAATATTTGCCGCAATCATAAATTCTGCGGTTTTTGCAGTTTAACACTAGCTTGAAAGAGAGTTTGTAGCTGTAATGAAAACTAAGGTCAATTTTCGTTGGCTCATTACTATTGTTTTGATAAGTGTTGCCGGATCTACTGTTTTTACAGTTGCATCCACTGAGGTTCTGGGTAGAACCGGGTATGTGATTTCCTTTGCTGTGGTCGCTTTGTTTATTGTCATAGGCATAGTCTTTGACATAATAGGCGTTGCGGTGACCGCTGCTACGGAGGCTCCTTTTCATTCCATGGCGGCGAGGCGCCAGAGGGGGGCTGCTGAATCTCTAAGGCTTGTAAAAAATGCTGATAAGGTGTCGAGCTTCTGCAACGATGTGGTAGGGGATGTCACAGGGATTGTCAGCGGAGCGACAGCGGGGCTCATTGCCGCGAGGCTGAGTCAAGGGCTGGGCACTGGAAACATCGTGATACCTCTTCTGATATCGGGTATTGTGACAGGGCTCACTGTCGGCGGCAAGGCAATAGGGAAAAACAGTGCGATAAACAACAGTACGGCCATTATACTGCGCGTGGGGAAACTGATTAATCTCCTGCGTCCCCAAAAATCAAAATAACTCAGGCAGAGCTCCGCTTTAGGAGCCTTAAAAATACGCTTGCCCCGTACATCCGCTTTGTGCGGAAACATCTTAATTATAGAAGGTTGTGCTCAATTGAGTATTTTAGATAGTATTGACTCTCCGGCGGACGTAAAGGCGCTTAGTGAAGAGTCACTCGATACGCTCTGTAAGGAGCTTAGGGAGTTTTTAATTAATAGCGTGTCAAAAACCGGGGGGCATCTTGCTGCAAATCTCGGTGTTGTGGAACTGACTGTCGCAGTCCACAGGGTTTTTGATACATCAAAGGATAAGCTGGTTTTCGATGTGGGGCATCAGGCATATGTCCACAAAATACTTACCGGCAGAAAAGACAGATTCCACACCCTGCGCCAGTTCGGCGGGCTGTCAGGTTTTCCCAAGCCTTCCGAGAGCATCCACGATGCGTATATAGCAGGCCATGCCTCCACGTCAATCTCAGCGGCTTTGGGGATTGCCAGGGCTAGGACTCTCTCTCGCTGTGACTACAATGTGGCTGCATTCATCGGAGACGGTGCGCTCACAGGCGGGCTGGCTTTTGAAGGGCTTGCAGATGCAGGGGAGTCCGGGGAGCCTATGGTGATTATACTCAACGACAACGGCATGTCCATAACAAAAAACGTGGGCGGCGTTGCACGTTTTCTCTCAAGGCAGAGGATGCGCCCATCTTATTCGGCTTTCAAAAAACGCTTCAAGGCGGTTATGAAATATCTTCCGGGCGGCGGGGCGATATACAGGTTTACCCACAATGTCAAAAACCACATCAAGGACGCATTTTTGAACTACAACATGTTTGAGCATATTGGTTTGCAGTGTTTAGGCCCTGTTGACGGCCATGATGTAAAGCGCGTCTGCGAGGCACTTGAATGGGCCAAGCGTCAGAATGTGCCTACTGTAGTTCACGTTATGACCCAAAAAGGCAAGGGTTATGAGCACTCCGAAATAGCTCCTGCCGATTATCATGGGGTGTCCCCCTTTGACCACAAAATAGGTGTCGTCAGCGGCAGCGAAGAAAGTTTTTCATCAGTTTTCGGTGAAGCTATTGTGAAACTGGCTTCAAAAGAGCATAAGATATGTGCAATTACAGCCTCAATGACTTCCGGCACGGGTCTTGAGCTGTTCCAGTCGAGGTATCCTGAGAGGTTTTACGATGTGGGGATAGCTGAGGAGCACGCCGTGGTTATGGCGGCGGGGATGTCAACCCGGGGGGCGATACCTGTTTTTGCTGTATACTCATCTTTTTTACAGCGTTCTTACGACTGCCTCATCCACGATGTAGCCATCACCAAGCAACATGTAATTCTGGCGGTGGACAGAGCAGGGCTTGTGGCGGGCGACGGGGAGACACATCAGGGCGTTTTCGATGTGGCTTATCTAAGAAGTATCCCAGGCATGACCATTTTGTGCCCTTCAAACTATGCAGAGCTCCGCGACATGCTGGATATGGCTGTGCATAAAATAAGCGGGCCGGTGGCGGTGCGGTTCCCGAGGGGGGCCGAAGGCGCTTACAAAGAAGGCGGGGCTGAGTCTGTCAAAGTAGTCCGCGAGGGTTCGGATTTCACATTTGTTACGCACGGCATTAGCATAAATACAGCGGTGGAAGCTGCGGATACTCTAAGCAGAGATGGCATCTCGGTTGAAATAATAAAGCTGGGTTGCATAAGCCCTATAGAAACGGAAGAGATTATAGCTTCGGTTTCAAAGACCGGAAAGCTGCTTGTGCTTGAAGAAAACGCCGGCAGAGGTTCGGCAGGTGAGGGCATTGTGACAGATCTCGCTACGAAGGGCTGCTGCCCGCCGGTAGTGGAGCTTGTAAATACAGGTGAGGTTTTTGCCCCATGCGGAGATGTTTTTAAGCTGCGCGAGTACTGCGGCATTGATACCAAGAGTGTTTGCAGGATTGTCAGAGAGCATTTTGCAAATGAGTCAAAAAATGAGTCAAAAGTGGAAAAAGACAGAATCAAAATAAATAGTGAGCAAGTGATTGCAGATGAAAAAAATTCGGCTTGATGTACTGCTTGTAGAGCGCGGGCTCATCGAAAGCAGGGAACGTGCAAAGGCAGTTATAATGAGCGGCAATGTGTATGTGGCGGGGCAGAAGTCTGACAAGCCCGGAGCACCGGTTGCCGGGGATGCCGAAATTGAGGTGCGCAGCCTGCCCGGGTATGTGAGCCGCGGGGGGCTGAAACTGGAGAAGGCCCTACAGCACTTTGAAGTAAGCCCTGAGGGAAAGATTTGCCTGGATTGCGGGGCGTCCACAGGAGGGTTTACGGACTGCCTTCTTAAAAACGGGGCGGCCAAGGTGTATGCCGTAGATGTAGGTTATGGGCAACTGGCTTGGAAAGTAAGAAATGACCCCAGGGTCGTTACAATGGAGCGCACGAATATCCGCCATGTTACAGCGTGTATGTTTGAGCCTGCACCGCAGCTTGCTACAATTGATGTTTCGTTTATTTCTTTAGGGCTTGTGCTTCCAGTGCTCGGAGAAATTCTAACTAGCGGCGGGGAGGTACTCTGCCTTATTAAGCCGCAGTTTGAAGCAGGGCGGGAGAAGGTTGGGAAAAAAGGCGTTGTGAGGGAGCCAAAGACACATATTGAAGTCCTCGAAGCCTTTAAGCAAAGCGCATCAAATTCGGGGTTTGAAATTAAAGACATGACTTTTTCCCCGGTGAGAGGGCCGGAGGGGAATATTGAATACCTAGCCCTGCTCAGTCTCGGGGGAGAGGGCAAAAATATAGATACTGGGCTGCTGGTATCGCAGGCTCACGAGGAACTTATGTAATGAATGATAGAAAAAAAATCATCCTGTTACCAAACTCCGAGCGGGACATATGTTTTGAAACGACCCTCCGGGTCAAGCAAATGCTTGATGCCCGGGGCAGGTCAACTGCTGTGTGCAAATTGTTTGACGATATAACAGACTGCGCCCTGCCTGACGGTGTGGCGTTTGAAGATTTTGGAGAGCAGCTTGAAAATGCCGAACTTATAATAGCCTTCGGCGGCGATGGTACGATTTTGCGCACGGCACGGATGGCTGCGGATGTAAATGTGCCGATTCTGGGCGTGAATATGGGCGGCAAGGGATTTATGGCGGAGCTTGAGCCCGTTGCGCTTGAACTCATTGACGATGTGGCTGAGGGCAAGTATACTCTTGAGCAGCGCATGATGCTAGATGTTGAGATTCACAGGGGAGGTGAAATCGTCTACAGCGATTTTGCCCTGAATGATGTGGTAATACGCGGCGATAACAAAGTAATTGACCTAATGCTCTTTGGCGACGGGCAGGTTATAACCCATTTTTCAGGTGATGGTGCTGTGATTGCGACGCCGACAGGCTCAACGGCCTATTCGATGGCCGCAGGAGGGCCGATTGTGGAGGAAGCAGCGGAGAACATAATTGTGACCCCCATATGCGCACATGTGATTGCTGCAAAGTCATTTGTGCTGGTGCCTGACAGGCTGGTTTCTGTTTCCTTGGGGGACAGAAGAAACAATCCCGCATTTATTTCCGTAGATGGGGGAGATCATCATGCTGTACTCACAGATGATGTAATAAATGTATTTAAGTCCCTGAGGCACACGCAGCTCGTTCGTTTATCAAATAGAAACTTCTACAAAAAAGTCAGTGAAAAACTGGGGGAAGCACCATGAAAAAAGAGCGCCAAGGTCTAATATTGAAGATTATTTCGGAAAAGGATGTAGACACTCAAAATCAGCTTATTGTCGAACTTGCAAATGAAGGGGTCGAAAGCACACAGGCGACGGTTTCAAGGGATATTAAGGAACTCCATTTAGTCAAGGAGCTCACAGTGTCGGGCGGCTACAGGTATGTTGCGAGCAGCAGGGCGGATTCTCAAAACCATACGGCGCGGCTCAAGGCCATTTTCAAAGAGAGTGTCACATCTTATGCAAGCGCTCAGAACATGGTGATAATTAAAACCCTTCCGGGGCTCGCCCCAGCGGCCTGTGAGGCAATTGACGGGATGAGCATCAAGGGGCTTGTCGGCACGATAGCGGGAGATAACACATGCTTTCTCGCAATGACCGATGTAATCAACGCAGAGCGTTTCTGTAGGGAAATTGAGGATATGCTCAAGAGGTAGGAAATGATTAGACTTCTCCATATTGAAAATATAGCCGTCATAGAGAAGGCGGATATTGAGTTCTTCGAAGGCCTGAGCGTTTTGACAGGTGAGACAGGTGCGGGGAAGTCGATAGTTATAGACGCACTAAATGCAGTTGCAGGCGGAAGAACCTCTAGAGAGGTCGTGCGAACCGGTGCGGAGTTCGCATCTGTAACCGCTGTGTTTTCAAACATTGAAACAGACTGGTTTGAAAACACAGGTGTCGAGAGGGACGAGAGCGGGGATATTTTTATTTCAAGAAAAATATCTTCGGATGGCAAGAGCGTCTGCCGGGTGAACGGCACACCTGTACCAGCTTCGGCGCTCCGGGATTTGGGTGCGGCGCTAATTGACATACACGGCCAAAATGACGGGAGAAAGCTCCTGGACGAAGGGGCGCATCTCTCTTACCTGGACACCTTCGGAGGCTTCGGCGGGCAGCTTGAAGTGTACCGTGAAGCCTATAAGAAACTAAAAGATAAGACAGGCGAAATTGAAAAGCTCTCCATGGATGAGAGCGAGAGGGAGCGCCGGATCGACACCCTGCGGTTTCAAATCGGGGAGATAGAGAGCGCCAAGCTGCGGGCCGGCGAGATGGAGGAACTCTCGTCAAGGCGTGACCTGCTGCTAAATGCCTCAAAGCTGACTGATGCGGTAGAAACAGCGTTTGAGGCGCTGTATGGCGGAGAGGATTCTGCCGGGGCTGTCGCGCTGATAAATAACGCCCAGGGCGAACTGGAGCACGCATCACGTTTTTCTGGGGGGCTAAAGGCGCTTTCAGAGCGGCTGACAGATCTTAGTTATTCCGCTCAAGATATCTCCGATGAACTCCGGGATTTCCGCGCACAGCTGGATTTTTCGCCTATGGAACTCGATGAGCTTGATGCAAGGCTTGATGTGCTAAAGCGCATCGGACGCAAATATGGCAGCGAAGAGCAGGCTCTGGAGTTTTTGGAACAGAGCAGCAATGAACTTTCGGACATAGAGGATGGCGGGAACAAACTCGCAAAGCTGGAGAAGGAACTTGCAGCTTGCCAAAAAGAGGCTGAGAAAAAGGCGGCTGAACTGACGAAACTCCGCAAAGCAGCGGCCTTAAAGCTCGAACAGCGCGTCAAGGATGAACTATCGGGCCTAAGTATGCCTGGTGTAAGTTTTCTCGTATCTTTCGGCGAGGGAGAGGCAGCGCCTGAACAAAAACTAACATCAACGGGCTTTGACGAAGTGTGCTTCCTAATGTCCGCAAACGCAGGGGAAACCCCCGGACGCATCAACCGGATTGCATCAGGCGGTGAACTTGCAAGAATAATGCTCGCTTTGAAAAATGTCCTAAGCAGTGAACAGGAAACCGGCACGGTGGTATTTGACGAAGTGGATTCCGGCGTCTCCGGCATCGCCGCACAGCGCGTCGGAGAGAAACTAGCGACACTTGCAAAGCAGCGCCAAGTGCTGTGCGTAACCCACTTACCCCAAATAGCAGCGATGGCAGGGACACATTTTGAAATAGAAAAAAACGTAACCGGCGGCAGAACATACACTCAAGTCACAGGGCTGGACTACGAGGGCCGCAAGCGCGAACTGGCCCGCCTAAGCGGCGGAGAGAACATAACAGAATCCGCCCTAAACAGCGCCGCAGAACAACTTGCCGCAGCCGAGAAATTTAGGCTTGCAATTAGCTGAGCGGTGTGGTAAACTAGTCGTCACGCGGATGTGATGGAATTGGCAGACATGCGAGATTTAGGTTCTCGTGCTGAGAGGCGTGGGGGTTCAAGTCCCTTCATCCGCACCAATGAGTTCTTACTCAAACAATTGCTAAAAAACTTAACCGTTTTTTGGGGAATTGTTTGAGTTTGACTTTTATTAATGTAATCCATCAATGTTTGATGGGCAGCCAGTTTAGGTTGCCCATC